>Ga0196971_1001413_pt1 | contig 10882 bp, 10 predicted proteins | sample S1v_1013CmetaG_FD_148660 | JGI IMG/M metagenome (GOLD analysis project Ga0196971, IMG submission 148660) | Soil microbial communities from Anza Borrego desert, Southern California, United States - S1+v_10-13C | ecosystem: Environmental > Terrestrial > Soil > Desert | place: USA: California... | reverse complement strand
GGACCGGAGTGGACGAACCTCTGGTGTACCGGTTGTCACGCCAGTGGCATTGCCGGGTAGCTAAGTTCGGAAGAGATAACCGCTGAAAGCATCTAAGCGGGAAACTTGCCTCAAGATGAGACTTCCCCAGGCCTTGAGCCTGCTAAAGGGTCGTTCGAGACCAGGACGTTGATAGGTCAGGTGTGGAAGCGCAGTAATGCGTTAAGCTAACTGATACTAATTGCCCGTGCGGCTTGTCCCTATAACCTTAGCAGGGTTATACACAAGTATGTGTGTGAATGACTGTTCAATCACACCCGCCAATATCATTTGTAGTACCCCTAACTACTACTTCTCTCCAGATTGAGTTGTTTGCTCTTGCCACAAGGCAAAGCAGGCAACGCTACAAGTTATGCCTGATGACCATAGCGAGTTGGTACCACCCCTTCCCATCCCGAACAGGACCGTGAAACGACTCTGCGCCGATGATAGTGCTGCAACCAGTGTGAAAGTAGGTTATCGTCAGGCTTGTTATACGCGAAAGCCCTAACTCTTCCCGAGTTAGGGCTTTTTGCTTTTTAGCGGCCTTTAGCGGCCGGCTGGCCGGCACAGCGACCTGCCCTCGCACGCTCCTTGCACCGCATTCCCCTCGATCCGCTTGCACGCCAGCGCCGGCCGCTGTCATACGTGCGGCGTCTCCCTATACCTGCAAGCAGCAAAGCCGCAAGCCGCAAGCTCACGCTCCAGCTTCCCGCTTGCCCGGCTCCCGGCTCCCGGCTCCCGGCTCCCGGCTCCAGGCTCCAGGCTTCGCACCACGGGCCCAGCCCTCGCCCCGTGCATTCCACGCGCGTATCTGAACCAAATCGCAGAAGAGGGGGATCCCGAAGGGGGGGCACCGCAGCCGTAGCGCTTACCCGCGCGGACATGGCTCGTGCCACCACGCATTGAGGAGGAGGGGAATTCCGAAGGTTGAATGCGGGGAGCAGCCGTTGCGTGCTTCCCGATTTGCGCGTTGCATGCCCTGTCCGGGGGGATCCGGCGAGATTGCCATCTCGCCGGGGTCGGCACATTCATGCATGCAGATTCGCGTTGCTGCCGTCGAACCGGGTGATCCGAGGTCTTGCAGCGGGTCCTTCCTCTAGCAATGGCAGAGTAAGGATAACCGCGGTTGGGATCGTTAAATCAGAACTCTTCCCAACCGTCTGCAGCAGATGCCGGAGGCAGTGCGCGGGCAGACCGCCCCGATTGCCGCACAGGAGTAGCGTGGGCAGCCCGGGCAGGCACCATCGCCTTGCTCGATGCCGGCAGCGCCGGTTCCTTGCGCGCTGACGGCGCCGGCGCAGCCTGTGCCAAGTCGATCTTGAACACTTGAACGGCCGAGGCCAACTCTTCTGCCTGCTTGTGCATGGCGTCGGCCGAGGCCGCCGCTTCTTCCACCAGCGCAGCGTTCTGCTGGGTCACCTGGTCCATCTGTGCGATGGCTTTGTTGACGTGGTCGATGCCGTTGTTCTGCTCCTGGCTGGCGAGCGTGATTTCGCCGATCAGATCGGCCACGCGTTTGACGCTGGTGACCACCTCCTGCATGGTGGCGCCGGCCTGGTCCACCAAGGCGGTGCCAGCGTGCACCTTGTCGACCGAGTCGCCGATCAGCCCCTTGATTTCCTTCGCGGCGGCCGCCGAGCGTTGCGCCAGGGTTCGCACTTCGGCTGCGACCACTGCAAATCCGCGACCCTGCTCGCCGGCGCGCGCAGCTTCGACCGCGGCGTTCAGGGCAAGAATGTTGGTTTGGAACGCAATGCCATCGATCACGCCGATGATGTCGACAATCTTCCGCGAAGATTCGTTGATCGCGGCCATGGTGCTCACGACCTCCGCAACGACGGAGCCGCCCTTGCCGGCCACCTCAGAGGCCACGGACGCCATCTCGTTCGCCTGCCGCGCATTGTCGGCATTCTGTTTTACGGTGGAGGTCAGCTCGTCCATAGAGGAAGCGGTCTCTTCCAGCGAGGCGGCCTGTTGCTCCGTTCGGGACGACAGATCCAGGTTCCCTGCGGCCATCTCATTGGTTGCCATGGCGATCGCATCCGTACCGCTGCGCACCTTGGTCACGATACCCAGCAGACTCTCCTGCATGGTCTTCATGGCGAAGAGCAGGCTGCTGTTATCCTTGGGCTTGACCTTCACCGGCTGCGACAAGTCGCCCGCGGCGATCCTGCGAGCCACTTCAGCGGCGTCCTCCGGATCGCCGCCGACTGCCTTGTTCAGGCTGAAAATGACGAGCAGAACCGCGCCGTTCAGGAAAATGCCAACCACGGTCAATGCCAGGAAGGCCGTCCAGAAGTCCCGGATCGCCGCGTCGGTCAGGTCGTCCAGGTAAACACCCGCAACGAAAGACCAGTCCCAGGGCTTGTACGTCAATACGTAAGAGCCTTTGTCGAACACTTCCGACTGGTTCGGGTGGCCCGGCTTGGGCCAGACATATTCCACCCATCCCTCACCGGAACCCTTGGCGATGGCCGCCATGTCCTTGAAGAGATAATTTCCTTTCGCGTCCTTGAATTCCGCCATCTCCTTGCCATCCATCTCCGGTTTGATCGGATGCATGACCATCTTGGGTTCGGAGGAGATGACGGTGAGGTAGCCGTCCGCGCCGTAGCGCAGTGCCTTGATCCGTGCCAGCGCCTGTTTTTTGGCTTCATCTTCGGGCAGGGTCCCGGCAGCGGCCATCTGGGCGTATTCCTTGGCGACCGATACGCCGATTTCCGTCACGGCTTTAAGGGAAAGTTGTCTTTCCTCCAAGCGGCGCTTGCTGTTGTGATAAATGTCGGTGAGGGTGATCGCCCACAGGCTTATCCAGCAGATAACCAGCGGGGCAAAGAGTTTGGTTCGAAACGAGAGTTTCATAGTGACTTCTAAAAACGAGGTGAATATTGCTTGGTGGAATGCAGGAGGGAGGGTACGCGTAGTGTATTTCAAAAAAATTGCTCTAGATCAATTTGTGCCGTATCTCGGGCGGGGTGTCGCCAAGCAGATACAAATCCCGAATTCCTGAACATGGATTAAGGAAGTAGGAAAAGCATGGACGGAAAATTGCCGGTGCATGTGGTGCCGCGGCACCCCGATGCATTTCCCATCACACCCACTCATGAGAAGGTAAATGAAGCGTTCCATTTCTATCGCACTGATTTTCGGAAGTCTTTTCTCCACTGCTGCGCTTGCTGACGCAAATCTCGCGAAAGCAAAGAATTGCATGGCTTGCCATTCTGTCGACAAGAAGGTAGTGGGACCGGCGTTCAAGGAAATCGCCGCCAAGTACGGAAGCCAGAAGGGGGCTGAGGATCAGCTCGTACAAAAGGTATTGAAAGGCAGCTCCGGCGTATGGGGTGGAATGCCGATGCCGCCGAATGCGGTGAGCGAGAAGGAGGCGCACACGCTCGTGCAATGGATCTTGAAGCAGAAATAAAGACGCCGGCCGGCTGCTGCACCGTGCACACCACATGGAGCAGCAGCCCTGTTTGTAGAGAGAGAAAGATATGAAGACTGAAACACTGACATTTGCACATGCACTGGATGAAGCGAGCGCCATGGAAGCGGCGCGGGTTCTCAATGCGATCAAGGGCATGCACAAGGCGGCCATCACAACGAAATCCGCGTCGATCGAAATCAGCTTCGATGAGGACGTCACATCGCTTCAAGAGGTGCGGTTTGCACTGCAAAATGCGGGCATCGGCGTGAAACGCGCTGCGCACGGGGCCGAAGGAATGTGCTGCGGAAGTTGCGGCAGCTGAAGCGCTTCATCTGTCATGAATTACCCTGCTTTCTTTGATCGTGCACCCGTCATCACCGTGCACGACGCACTCGCACAGTTTCTCGGTGCATGCGACGACGGCATCATCACCTACCGGTATATCGACGCGGTGCGTCTGGCCGGCCATTCGTGCCCGACAGTCGCCGGGGCCTACCTGATGACAAGGCGTGCCCTGGCACTGCTCTACCCGGACCGCATTCCCGAACGCGGGGAAGTGCAGGTCCGGTTTTCGTCGGCGCAGGACGAGGGCGTCACCGGTGTGATCGGAAGTGTTGTCAGTCTTGTCACGGGTGCAGCCGGGCTTGGCGGGTTCAAGGGCATCGGGCGGAACTTCAGGCGGCAGAACCTGATGTATTACTCTTGTGCGCTGGAAGGCGAGGTTGAGTTCGAGCGCATCGACAATGGCGCGAGGATTTACGTTGCCACCCATCTGCACCGGGTGGAGCCGGATCCACGGACAGGCGCCTTGCTCAGGAAAATGCTGGAAGGAGAGGCAAGCACCGAAGAAGCCAGGGAGTTTGCCGGGCTCTGGCAGGAACGCGTGATGCGCATCCTCATCGACCATGCGGATGACCCGGATCTCGTCACGGCGCAGGCCGTCTGAACGAATCAATAGGTGATCATCACGGTGTGCGCCTGCTGCGCACTGCAAGAAGCCGTCGGGCAGGTGCCCGCTTGCCCGGCAGGCATGCTGCCGCTCAGCGTCACAGTTTGGCCGGAATTGCCATTGCCGACGCCGGAGTCAGGACTGGCGGCAATGCTGTACTTGAGACCTTGCAGCGTGGCGCTGTCCGGGCTGACCGACACCGACCATGGAAGCCCGTTACTGCAACGCAGGTCAAAACTGGTCGATGCGGTTTGCGCCACGGGTGCGAATGCCGTGTAGTTGAAGCTCATCATGCCGGGAGCGGCGCTGAATACGCACTGGTTGTTCACGCCCACCGAAACGTTCAATGACGCCACCGGCGACAGCGCACCGCCGTTGTTATCCGGATATTGGGCAAACACGCCGACCAGGTCGGTGTAGATGCCGGCGGCCGGCGCACCCTGGTTGCCCCGGATGCGAATGCAGTATCCCCACGTGGCGGAAGCCGTCAGCCCGGAGCCGAAGTTGAGCGTGCCGGTAATGACGTCGTTTGTGCCATTTGCCGGGGCCTGCCAGTTGCTGGTGTTGGCGCAGGATGCGCTCCCGCCTGCGGTTGTGCCGCGGTTGAGGCTGTAGTCAAGCCGGTTCGTCGTCGCACCCAGTTGGACGCGACGCTGATTACCCTGGGGTTGCAGGCCATCTTCTGCCTTGATGCGATACGTCAGCGTATTGGCATCCGACGCGCTGCGGGTACAGGTGAGGACGACGGTGCCGGCGGCGTCGTTTGCATTCGCTCCCTGCACATAGATCATCCCGGTCCCGGTCACGGAAACCGAACAACTGTGTACAGCCCATGCATGGCCGCCCAGCAGCATCGACGCGCAGGCAGCCATGCGCAGAATAATCATCACGCGAGTCATCGCTGTACCCCTTTGCATGTCAAGGGCCCGACCCGGGCAATCTCGTCTTTCACCGCCTCCGGCAGCTCCAGCGTCATTGCACAGGCCGCTCCTTTCCACTTGAGCCGCAATTCGTTCGTGGCCTGCAGTCCGGTGATGAACGCTTCGCCGCGGCGGGCGACAAAAAACTCCCGCTGGTCGCCCAGAAGTTCGATAGGCGCGCCGGCGGGTGCAGGCTCGTCGTCGTCGAACACGATCCTGGCCAGTGCAGCGCGCCCCCTACGCACCGGGAACGTCACTTTCACGGCGCTGCGCCAAGCCGGGACCGCGACCTGTTCGATGGTGTCGAGCTCGGCATTGATCGGCAACTCGGAGGGATCCAGCTGAATCGCATTGTGCGTAAAGGAGTGCAGGCGCGGCAGCAAAGCGATGCCGTCGCGGTCGGTGCGCGTGAGCTTGCTGCCCTGGAAATGCACACCCACGTCTGGGTAGCCCGGCACTTCCACCAGCGCGAAACTGTCCTGCACGGTGCGTGACGCAAGGACACGGCCATCGATTGCAACCAGTCCGCCCTGTGCCCCCAAGCGGAGCGTCCGGTGTCCGGCAAACGTGCTCACATCGGCGGTCACCAGGCCGCGACTGCCCTGGTAAGACCATCCTCCCTCGCTGAAGGCCTCACCGCCGCGCGTGCCGCCGAGCACACGCCAGCCGGCGCCTGTTTCGGCGGTCAATCCCTGGCTCGCGGCCACGTAGCCTTCCGTACGCCCGCCGCGGTGGAAAGCGCTGCCCGCGAGGTTCACCTGATCCTGCAGGGGAATCATGAGGGACATGCCCGCCGCCACGCGCTGGGCCACGCCCAGCACGCGGGTAAGAGAAAAAGCCAGCGAACTGCGCTGTCCGAGGCGCATCGAGTAATTCAGGCTGAGGGTACTCAGGCTTCCCAGGCCCCGGGTTTTCACGTACGCGCCGGCCAGGCCGACAACGCCGGCGCTCTCGGATGAAAAGCTGTAGCTGCCCGACAGCTGCAGTTCCGGTGGCGGTGAATCGCCGCTGCCTGCCCAGCGGTAAGCCTGGGTTGCGCCTTCGGCCCGCAGCGCGACGCTGTGGAATGCGCCGTTGCGTTCAAGCCCGAGCAACCATTGCCCACCCTGTCCGGTCCCATCGCGGTAACTCCATGCGAGCGCGCTTTGCGCGAGAACCTGACCGGGCAGGGCGAAGCTGGCACCCATACCAACATTGCGCGTGTCCCTGCCCCACGCGGCACTTGCCTCCAGCGTCAGGGACTTGCTGAGGCCGAGGCGCAACAGGCCGGAGACAAAGCCCTCGCCATAGTCGGCGCTGGCCGTGCCCAGGTTTTGCCGCACGGCGCCCGCCTCCACGCTCCAGTCGGTCAAGCCCTGTTCCAGCAGATCGGAATGACTGAAGAATGGCTGTGTCAGGACTGTTTCGCGGCCCAGGACGTCACGTACGACGACGCGGGCCTGGCCGCTGCCGGTGACAAGGGGGAAATTATCAATGGTGAACGGCCCGGTGGGAACATTCGAGGTTTGGCGCAGGGCGTCGTTGATATAGACCTCCACCGTGCTCGGCGCAGTGGAAGTGCCGGTGATGACCGGGACAGGTTGCGTGACGAAACCCTGCGTCAGGCCGAAATTCCGGCCAATCTGGATGCCGCCGAAGAAAAAGGGGCGCCCCCAGAAACCGTTGCGGGCGCTGCTGTCGCCCAGGCGAAGCGTGATGTTGTCCGAGGCGAAATCGCGCGTATAGGTGGTTTCGAGCCGGTTCCACCTGCGCGGCGGTGCCGTCTCGCTACCTGTCAGGTTGCGGCCGACAAGACTGTTCGTCAACACACCGAATGAGCCGGTCATCCCAACCTCCATCAAACTGCCCAGGTCTTGTACGCGTGCGGCAGACTGCGTGTCCGTATAGCTGACATCGTAGTTCACGAACAGCGCGGGCACAGACGGCGTAAGTACCGGCCGCTCCTCCCGCTCCTGCACCAGCCGCGTCGCAGTGAACGCGTCGGGCGGGAAGCTCAGCTCCAGCGACTGATTCCCCCAATCGGTCTTCATCGCAAAGCCGGGAAAGGAGGCCAGCGCAAACCAGGAAAGGCCGCGGCGCTCGACGGTCTCGATCTCCGGTCCATTTTTCAGCCGCCATTCGTTGATCGCCTCGACCGGTGCAAACAGGCGCCCGTCGGACTCCAGCAATATCCAGGAGCCCACCTTCGCTCCATTCAGGACGACTTCCAGGGGCACGAAGCGTGCGTCCGGTTTCTTCGCTTCTGCCGTCAGCGAGGTTGCGAGCCGTAGTGCAATAGGGGCACGATCAGGTTCGTCTGGCTGAAGTCCCTGCCCATGCACCGCCGCTGCGTACAGCAGGCCAAGGAATCCGGACATTCCGAGGAGCGGATGCTGAATTTCAGGGAAGTTCCACGTTGAAAACCTGGGTCGAGCCGTCGTCATACCGTGCTTCCATTTGCACCGCACCTGCACTTGGCATGCTTTCCGCCTTCATCTGCAAAGACTTGCGCCCCCCGGGAAGGATGTACATTCCGCCCTCAAACCGCGCCAGCAACTGGGAGCCGCGCCGTACCAACAGCTCACGTACCTGCGCATACGCAGTGCCGGTATTGGTGCAGCTGACCTTGAGCATGGAAGCATTGACCGATGGTGTGTCGCATACGACCGTCCGTTGCGCGGATGGCGGCGTGATAAACACCGGTATCGACAATGCCAGGCTGATGGGAATCTGAATCGTGTTTTCTTTCGGTGCGCTTGCTCCGGGCACTTCGCGAACGATCAGGCGATACGTCAGTTGCCTGCTTGCGTCCGCCGGTTTGAGCAGCGCCAGGCGCACGACCTGGCGTGCCTGGGGGGCGAGTTTGATGATGGGAGGCGCGAGAACGATATCGTCGGTGAGCGTGAGTTCATCGCTTCCATCCGGCGCCTGCTGCCATGCGTTGACGTCGGCTTGCAGTGCAACTTCGGTGTCGCCTTCGTTCACCAGGCTTACCGCCACGGCGCGGTCGCGCGGTTTCATGTAGATCCGGACGGGGGATACCGAAAAGACGCCGGCATGTGCCATCGGAATCGAGAGCGAGACGGCCAGCAGGGCGGTAATGATGCGGTTCATTGTGCAAAGGCGGGAAGAAAGCGGCATGATCGGTGCGGCGCTTCGGGCTGGAGTTGAAGAAATGCGGCAAATAACATGGCGAGCGCTAGAACACGACCCAGACTTCCTGCGCCGCGTCATCGCCGGAAGTGTTGAAAACTCGCGAGGTCGTGGACTTGCTCGTGCCGGCGCCATAGGGCGCGCTTCCCGCCGGATTCAACCCGGCATTGATATCAGCCATCGCTCCGGCACCAACCCCGACTCGAATTGCGCCGCCGCGTGCGCTCCAGAGGCCCTTGTCGGACGGACCTTCGATATGCACAAACTGCCTCGTCGAGCAAAACACCTGCACGATCGTGCTGGCCTGCTTGCCGAACACGCCGCTCAGGCAGCCATGCGCGGGAGCGAGGGATACGCTGACAAGGAAACGTAGCGAACTCACGCCTGCGGCCGCCGGCTGGCAGGCGGCCGCAAGAAGCAACCCGCAGCAGATGGCCGGCATCCGGGACATTGCTGCAGGATCAATAGGTGATGGTCAGGGTCCGCGCCTGTGTACTCGCCACGCCCGCCGTGCCTGCCTGTCCCGCGGGCATCGAGCCGGAGACGGTGTAGCGGTAGGTATCCGGCGTCCCGATATCGACGGTGGTGGCGGCGGTGCCTGCGGTCAGTGCGCCGGCGGTGACCGCCAGGGTATAGCGCAGGCCGGCGACCACGCCTTCGCCGGTTGCCGTCGAACCCGCGGCGGAGCTGGTCTTGTCGGTGCCGGTATCAAACACCACCGTCGGCGCGGCGCCGAAACCGCGCGTACACTCGAAGTCGATGTTGATGCTGGTGGCGGACACTGCCGAACCGGAGAACCCTTCATAGGTGCCGAAACTCAGCGTCTGGTTATCCGACCCCGATTTGACGCGGCACTTCGACGTCAAGGTCACAGAGGTCGTAAAGTTTGCGGAAACAGTCGCTGAATAAGCCTGGGGGGCAAAGAACAGCGCGGCCAGGCTCAACAACATTAAGGACAGGATCTTCATGAGCGGCTCCAATCAGACATCGAACAGGGTTCAAGTGAACGCAAGAAAATGTGGACACCTGATTGGGCAAAAATGTCATGAAGAAAAGCAATGCTCACCGAAAATTAATATTATTTAATAACTGTGAATGGCCGGACGGACGCGTGCCGGCATCCTGATGACGAACCAGTATGCCCAGAAAAGCAGGATGCCCTGCAGGGGCGCCCGGATGAGCAGGTAGGCGGGACCCCATGCATGGCCGCCCATCGGGACATGATTGATGGCTGCATAGACGTTCGCCGGGAAGAACAGCACAAGCACAGCGGCCGCGACATATCCGGCCAGCCTGCGGGAAGCGGGAAACAGCAAGCCTGCGGCGATCGCGAACTCCAGCATGCCTGTCGCATGGACCAGCAGGACACGGCCCGGCACCCACGCGGGCAGCATTTGCGCCATGGTTTCCACCTGGGTGAAGTGGCCGATCCCGGTAAATACGAATACGATCGCCAGGCCAATCGCACCCATGTTGCGTGTATCGAGCGCCGGTCCGCCCGCGGTACGAAGTAAAACGGCGAACAAGAGCGGCAAGGCCAGGATTGCCAGCATGATCAATGGAGTCGTCATCGCACACCTCATCAATGGATATCGAAGCGGCGCCGGAGCGGCGCCGAACTTGTCCGCTTACGATAGGTGTGCCGGTCCGGGTGATCAACCGGGATGCGACGAAGTGGGCAATACGCGGAGCGAAGCGCCGGAACCGGACCGCAAGAATCACCGCCCGGCGCTGCGCTCCTGCACCGGGCCGTCCAGGCTCCGCAGGAATTCCGCCAGGTCGCGCGCCTCCTGGTCCGACAGCGTGATCTTGCTCAGTTCGCTGTGCCCGACCTTGGCGGCAGGTGCGTTCCTGTAATGTTCGATCACCTCGGCCAAGCTGCGCTTCTGCCCGGCGTGCATGTAGGGAGCGCGTGCCGCAACATTCCTCAGGCTCGGTGTCTTGAATGCCGCGTCGAGCGAGTGGTCCTCTCCGGCGAGGAACCTCAGCTCCTCGCAGTGTTCTTCGCCGGCGTCGCTGAACGGGCCGAGACAGTTGAATGCGTCCTTTGCCACCTTGGCGATGCCTGATCGCCGCCCCAGGTCCCGCTTCGCATCACTGAGCTGCGGAATCCCCGTGTTGTGAAAGTGCTGGTCTGTCAGCAAAGGCCCGTTGTGGCATGTGACGCATTGACCTTTTCCTATGAACACGCGCAGGCCGTTCTTTTCCGAGGGCGTGAGTTCCTGGTAGCTCCCGGCGTCGCGCTTGACGACGGCTTCGAGGTAGCGGTCCACCCGCGATTCGCCATGCTGCAACGTTTTCTCGTAGGCCGCGATGGCCTTGCCCATGTTTGCAAACACGCGCGATACGGCGTCGCGGTCGGTAGCACCCATTCCGGCCCAGAGCGCGCGTTGCCTGTCATTGCCGATCGGGCTCCCTTCGCGCGGCAGGCGGGTC
>Ga0196971_1001412_pt1 | contig 10883 bp, 10 predicted proteins | sample S1v_1013CmetaG_FD_148660 | JGI IMG/M metagenome (GOLD analysis project Ga0196971, IMG submission 148660) | Soil microbial communities from Anza Borrego desert, Southern California, United States - S1+v_10-13C | ecosystem: Environmental > Terrestrial > Soil > Desert | place: USA: California... | reverse complement strand
GGCGCATCGGCACCGAGGTGGCCCTTCGGGCACGGGCCTTCGGCATGAAGGTCATCGCCTTCGATCCCTTTGTTTCGGCCGCCCACGCTGAGACACTTGGCGTGGCTCTGGCCGCCGACCTGACGGACATGCTGCCCCAGGTGGACTTCCTGTCCATTCATGCGGCCAAGACAAAGGACTCCGCCAAGCTGCTGCGGACCCGGGAACTGGGGATGATGAAGCCGTCGGCCCGGATCGTGAACTGTGCCAGAGGCGGCATGGTGGATGAAGAGGCGCTGTATGAAGCACTGAGTACGGGTCGACTGGCGGGAGCAGCGCTGGACGTCTTCGCCACCGAGCCGTGCACGGCACACCCGCTCTTTGAGCTGCCGAACGTGATCGCCACGCCCCACCTCTCCGCGTCGACCGTAGAGGCACAGGAGGCCAACGGCACCTACATCGCCCAGTACGTTCTGCGGGTACTGCGGGGCGAATTGGTTCCCGAGGCAGTGAATCTCCCGCAGGTCCCCCGCGAAGAGGCCCAGACCCTGGTGCAGTTGATGCCGCTCGCGGACGTGCTGGGGTCCTTCCTGTCCCAGGCGTTTGTGGGGAGCTATGATCAGATTGAGGTCTCCTACACGGGTGACCTGGCGAAGCAGCCCACGGCACTGCTAACCAATACGGTGGTGAAAGGCTTCCTGACGCCCCAGTTGGGCGAGCAAGTCAACTACATCAACGCTCCCGCCATTGCCCGCCGCCGCGGCATTCAGGTACAGGAAAGCAAATCGCTCACCCACACTCCCCTTGCGCCGGAAAGCGGGCGCCTTGCTAACGCCGCCAGCACCCTCTCCCCCAGCGCTGCCGTCATCTCGGTGCGCGCGACCGGCGCTCACGGCGAACACCGCATCTCTGGCATGCTTCGGCGAGACGGCGGTATGCGGTTCATTGCAGTGGACGGGCTGCACTTCGACATGTCGCCTGCCCGGTTCATGTTGGTCAGCCGCCACACCGATCAGCCTGGCATGATTGGCAAGGTTGGCACCGTGCTGGGGGCCCACAACATCAACATCGCCGGCATGCATCTCGGTCGCGCTACGGTTCGGGGCGAGGCGATCATGGTCATGCAGATCGACGATCCCCTCACACCCGAGGCGGCAGAAGAACTGCAGGCCATGCTGGGCATGATTGAGGTCAGAGCAGTCTCTCTCCCGCAAGGAGAGGGAGCCTGAGGAAGGACTTGACACGCAGGGCGGCGAAACTCGTGAGTCGGCTTGGCGGGGCCTCTGGATGTGCTGTCCAGAATCGGGACAGCATAGCGCGATGAGGTACGGCCCGCAGCAGGTCCTTTTCATGAAGGGAGATCCGCCCGCATGCGCACGGTAGAGCTTTCTCTGGACACTGTACGGCTGATTGACCAGCGGCTGCTGCCCAACGAAATGGTCGTTCTGGAGTGCCGCGATCACCATGAGGTAGGCGAGGCGATTAAGACCCTCGCCGTTCGCGGCGCTCCCGCCATCGGGGTTACGGCAGCCGGCGGTCTGGCCCTGGCAGCTTACGGACTTCGCAATGAGCCCGAAGATGGGTTCTGGCACGGGCTGGAGGACGCCGCTGCAGAGCTGCGGTCCACCCGCCCCACCGCAGTGAACCTGTTCTGGGCCATCCAGAAGGTCATGGACTTCGCCTATTCGCTGAAGGGACGCACTTCCGCAGAAGTGGCCAATGCGCTCTACCAGTTCGCCCAGCGCATGGCGGAAGAGGACGTGACAACGAACCACAGCATCGCAGAGTTCGGGCAGGAATTGGTCGGCGAAGGCGCTGGCGTTCTCACGCACTGCAACACGGGTTCTCTGGCAACGGTGGATTGGGGCACGGCCCTTGGAGTCATTCGCATGGCCCATGAGTCGGGGAAGAACATCCACGTATACGTTGATGAGACGCGGCCAGTCCTCCAGGGCGCACGGCTGACGGCCTGGGAATGCGTCCACTACGGAATTCCCGCCACCCTTATCACCGACAACATGGCGGCGCACATGATGCGTCTTGGCAAGATCCAGATTTGCTTCGTCGGCGCAGACCGTATTGCTGCCAACGGAGATACGGCCAATAAGATCGGCACATATAGCGTGGCTGTGCTCGCCAAGGAGCATGGCATCCCGTTCTACGTCGTTGCGCCTACCAGCACGGTCGACCTGGAGATGGAGTCAGGCGACCAGATCGAAATTGAAGAGCGCAAGCACGAAGAAGTAACCCATATTGGTGGCGTCCGAATCGCTCCCGACGGGATTGGCGTAGCCAACCCAGCGTTCGACGTGACACCGGCCAAGTACATCACAGGCATCGTAACGGAGTTGGGGGTTGTCCACCCGCCATTTGCACTGAACTTGAAGCGTTTGATCCGAGGAGGGGACTAATATGCTCGATCTCAAGTTTGTACGCACGAACCCCGATATCGTTCGTCAAACCCTCGTAAACAAAGGTGTCGATGTAGACCTGGACCGCATTCTCGAACTCGATGTGGAGCGCCGTCAGATTCTCACGGAAGTAGAATCCCTGAAGGCGCGTCGCAACGACGTTTCCAAGCAGGTTGGCGTCCTAAAGAAGCAGGGGCAGGACGCCAGCGAAATCATCGCCGAGATGGGCAATATTGGCGACCGCATCAAGGAACTGGACGAGCGGAGCCGCGTGGTCGAGGAAGACCTGCAGAACCTGCTGCTCCAGCTTCCCAACGTACCCAGCCCAGATGTACCCGTTGGCCGGGACGACACCCAGAACGTCGAAGTGGCAACGTGGGGCACTCCCCGCCAGTTTGCGTTCGAGCCGAAGCCTCACTGGGAGATCGGCGCCATTCTCGATGGCCTTGATTTCGAACGGGCCGGCAAGGTGACCGGCTCGCGGTTCACCTTTATCAAGGGCGGGATCGCGAAGCTGAACCGGGCCATCATCAGCTTCTTCCTTGACCACCATCAGGACAACGGCTACCGCGAGATCCTCCCGCCGGTTGTCGTGAACACGGCCAGCTATTTTGGTAGCGGCCAGTTCCCGAAGTTCCGTGAAGACGTGTTCACCCTGAAGGACACCGACTATTACCTGGCGTCCACGGCAGAGGTGCCGCTGATCAATATGCACCGCGAGGAAATCCTCGACGCTGCCCAGCTGCCGGTCAAATACGTCGGTTACAGCGGCTGCTTCCGGGCCGAAGCTGGCGCCGCCGGCCGAGATACCCGTGGTCTAATTCGGCAGCACTACTTCGAAAAGGTCGAGATGATTCAGTTCACCCGTCCGGACCAGAGTGAGCAGGCCCTCGAGGACATCACCAGCAGCGCCGAGGCAGTTCTGCGCAAGCTGAACCTGCCTCACCGCCGGATGTTCATGTGCACGGGCGACATGGGCTTCGGCCAGCACAAGAAGTTCGACCTTGAGGTCTGGATGCCGAGCTACGGCCGTTATGTGGAGATCTCAAGCTGCTCGAACATGAGCGACTTCCAGGCTCGGCGTGCCAATATTCGGTACCGCCCGGAAGGCGGAAAACCGGAGTTCGTCCACACGCTAAACGGCTCGGGCCTGGCTGTGGGCCGTACGTTGGCAGCTATTCTGGAGACGTACCAGAATGAGGACGGCACCGTGACCGTTCCTGAGGTCCTGCGGCCGTATACCCGCTGTGACCTCATTCGCGACTAGCTGGAGAATGTGAGCAAGCCCCCGGGACCCGCGCACTGCGCGGCCGGGGGCTTGTACCGTTCTTTCCAGACATTCTCCTTGCATCGCATCACAGGCTTGTGTAAACTCAAATGCAGCACGGAGAGGTGGCCGAGCGGTTTAAGGCTCTCGTCTTGAAAACGAGCGTGGCCTAAAAAGCCACCGCGGGTTCGAATCCCGCCCTCTCCGCCAAACAACCGACAAACGGGGCACGTCCTTTGCGGACCTGCCCCGTTTTCCATGTTACCTGCTTGGCTTTACCACAAACTTCACATCGATGGAGGCAACGTCGGGAACCAGTGTGCTGCTGATTTGCTCGTACCTGGCCCATACCATGAGTGAGTCGTGGTTCGCCAGCTTCCCGCCAATGGGCAGTATCTCGCTCCAGACCACCTCATGGTCGTTGTCATAGAACGTCAGCACGCCCGCATCGACCTGTACAGTGGTATCCGCCGTGATCGAAGGGTTCAGCTCGATAAAGCCGAGAACCACCGGCACTCCGTCGACATCCCGGTTAAACTCCATGCTGGCGCCGTTTACGCTATCCTGCACCACCACATCCGGGGGGGCCTTATCCTTGTCGAGCTGGCGCCCTGTGATGCGGAACTCAAACTGAGCCAGCGACGGAATGTCGCGCACCACTCTGGTTTTGATGGGCACCTTAATGCTCGTATGCTCACCGGGCGACAGGACAAGATTGGCCGGTAGCTTGGCCTGGCCAAGCGCCACAAGCCTGTTCCTACCGGTCCCTTCCCGAATCACCATATCGATGTTGACGGTGTCAATGGGCGAGAACGTGGGGTTGTAGAAGTCGACAAAGACCACATCCCGCAACGCATAGAACTTATAACTGAGCATCTCAAGCTTCTGCTGAGCCGCAGAAGCAGGGGTCGCCAATGCCGCCAGCACCAAGCACAGTACAGCCAACCAAACCATCGGACGCCTCATGCCGGTCACCGCCTTCAAATACACGCTACTATGGTTATCGAAGCCTCCGACTCGGAGGTTAAGCCCTGGGAGAGCATGGTGTGCCTGCACATTACTCGCGCTTGCGCTCTGAACGGGCGGCGTGATAACATCAATTTTACGTTCAGGACATCATGCGCCCGTAGCTCAGTCGGACAGAGCAGCAGTTTCCTAAACTGCGGGTCGGGGGTTCAATTCCCTCCGGGCGCGCCAATCTTTTGTGACAGGTGCCAAATGACGCACGAAGCATACATGCGCGAGGCGCTCAAGGAAGCCGAGGCTGCAGCAGCCGTCGGTGAAGTCCCAATCGGTGCGGTGATCGTCAAAGACGGCCAGATTATCAGCCGGGCCCACAACCTGCGTGAGATGGCTCACGATGCCACGGCTCATGCCGAGGTGCTCGCCATCCGCCAGGCGGGTGACGCTCTGGGGGGATGGCGACTGTCAGGCTGCACCCTATACGTCACTGTTGAACCGTGCCCAATGTGCGCCGGCGCGTTGGTGCAGGGTCGGGTCGACCATGTGGTTTTTGGGGCCAGAGACCCCAAGGCCTGGGCCGACAGATCGCTGTACGAGATTCTGCAGAACCCCGGGCTCAACCACCGGGTGGCGGTCACGGAAGGCGTTCTGGCTGATGAGTGCAGCCAGAGCATGAAAGCATTCTTCCGGGCCCGTCGCAAAGCAAATAATGTGGAGGGGTGTCCGAGCGGTTGAAGGTGGCAGTCTCGAAAACTGCTGTAGGTGAATAGCCTACCGTGGGTGCGAATCCCACCCCCTCCGCCACAGAAAAGAAGCAGACCTTGCACCAAGGCCTGCTTCTTTTGCATTCATGTGTCAGCGCACAGGTCTGTGCGCGAGTCCGCATTCGAGAGGGAATCGTCTTTCCGGGGTAGAATCTTGAAGGCTAGTCCACTTGGCAGGAGAGATGCTCGTGGCTCACCTCGCCCTTTACCGGGAGTTTCGCCCCCAACGCTTCAGTGAGGTCGTCGGCCAACAGCACATCACTCGAACGCTGCGCAACGCACTGAGCCAGCGGCGTATGCACCATGCCTACCTGCTGTCAGGCCCGCGTGGCACGGGCAAGACCACCGTCGCCCGGCTCCTGGCCAAGGCTGTGAACTGCCTGAGCCCGCAGGACGGTGAGCCCTGCAATGAGTGTGCTGCGTGCCGCAGTATTCTGGCCGGCGAGACGATGGATGTCATTGAGATCGACGCCGCATCGAATCGGGGCATCGATGAGATCCGCGATCTGCGCGACAAGGTCAAGTACGCGCCGGCGGACCTGAAGTATAAGGTCTACATCATCGACGAAGTGCACATGCTGTCGGAACCGGCCTTCAACGCGCTTCTGAAGACGCTGGAGGAACCGCCCGGGCACGTTCTCTTTGTGCTTGCGACGACGGAAAAGCACAAGCTGCCCGTAACAATTATCTCGCGGTGCCAGTGCTTTGATTACCATCGCCTGTCAACGCCCGAGATTATGGATCGACTCCATGATGTCTGCCAGAAGTACAGCCTGAGCGCAAGCGAAGACGCGCTCGGTGCCATCGCACGGCAGGCGGAAGGCGGCATGCGTGACGCCCTCTCGCTACTCGATCAGGTGATGGCCTACGCTATCACCGGGCAGATTACCCTGGACGACACCTTGCATGTATTAGGCTCTGCTCCGATAGAGGACTTCCTCAAGCTTGACGGGCGGCTAATGGAGGGGGACGTGGGCGGAGCCCTGTTCCTCCTCGACGAACTGGTCCGTCAGGGCAAGGACCTGCGCCAGCTGGTGCGGGACTATCTGGGCCACATGCGGGACCTTCTGCTCCTGAAAGTCGACATTACGGGAGCCGCTCTCGACCTCCCGCCGCAGGCGCTCGAAGCCTTGAAGGCCCAAGCTGCCAAGGTGCGGCAGGATCACTTGCTCGGCGCCATTCGCCTTTTCGCCCAGCTTGAGAACGACATGCGTTTCACGTCTTCGCCCCGGCTTCTGGTCGAGGTAGGCATGATTCGCCTGGCTGGACTCTACGCGGGCCAGATGATGGAGACCGTGGCCGAGCCGGCGCCTGCTCCTGTGGCCAAGTCACACGCGGCCGCAGCGAGTGCAGTCAAAGCCCCCGTTCACGCTGTTCAGCCAGCACCACCGGCCAAGGCTGAGCCTCAGCCTCAGGCAACGCCCGAAGCACCTCCTCGAGCCGTAGCGCCCGAACCCGAGCCGGTTTCGACGGCACCCCCTGCACCAACCGGTGAAGGGGTGGAGAAAATCGTACAGGTGTGGGACCAGGTTCTCGATTTGGTGCACAAGGCGCGTCCCAGCACCCGGACTCTGCTGGCAGAAGCCCGCATTGCCCGCTTGAGGGGCAAGACGGTCATTCTTGTTGCACCCAACAAGACCTTCGCCGACTTACTGAAACGACCGGCTGACAAGACGATTGTGGAGAAGGCTTTGGCCAAGATCGGCTTTACCGACATGGAGGTCATGCCGGTGGGACCCGATGACCCGGCCGCCCGAGCCGAAATCGGACCTGCCCCTGGTCCCGGCGGGGCGCCTGCCGAACAACACGCAGCCGGACAACCCAGTCTGGTTGATCTGGCCCAACGTATCTTCCCCAAGGAACTTGTGCGAGAGGTAAAGGAGGAGGACCCCAAATGATCCCTGGTGGCGGTAACATGAACCAGATGCTTAAGCAAGTACAGAAGATGCAGCAGCAGATGCTCAAGGCCCAGGAAGAGGTCGGCAAGATGACGGTTGAGGCCTCGGCTGGTGGCGGTGCTGTTAAGGTAGTCGTAACGGGTGACCGGCGGATTCAGTCGATTACGCTGTCCAAGGAAGTTGTCGACCCCGATGATGTCGAGATGCTGCAGGACCTCATTCTGGCTGCCATCGGCGAGGGCATGAAGAAGGCCGAAGAGATGGCTGAGTCCGAAATGAAGAAGGTCACCGGCGGCATGCCGAAGATCCCGGGGCTGTTCTAGGCCAGCCATGTACTACGCAGAGCCCATCGCCAGGCTGATTGAGGAATTGACCAAGCTTCCGGGCATCGGTCCAAAGACGGCGCAGCGCCTGGCGTTTCACCTGCTGCACATGGACAAACAGGTGGTCAACCGGATTGCTGCGTCCATTATTGAAGCGCGCGACCGAGTTCGGTACTGCTCCGTCTGCTGTAACCTCACGGATCAGGACCCCTGTGTCATTTGCAGCAACAATGGGCGCGACCGTTCCACCATCTGCGTTGTTCAGGAACCGCGCGATGTGGTTGCCATGGAGAAGACCCGCGAGTTCAAGGGCCTCTACCATGTGCTGCAGGGCGCCCTCAACCCGATGGAAGGGGTCGGCATAGAGGACATTCGGGTAAAGGAGCTGATGGCCCGCCTGGGAGACGGTGCAGTGCGAGAGGTCATCCTTTGCACCAACCCGAACACCGAAGGCGAGACCACAGCCATGTATATTGCTCGGTTTATCAAGCCTTTGGGCGTAAAAGTCACCCGTATTGCGAGAGGGCTTCCCATGGGGGGCGACCTCGAGTACGCCGACGAAGTGACGCTGGCAAAAGCTCTGGAGGGGCGCCGCGAAATATAGCGGCGCCTCTTTCGTTTAGGTGCAGGCCCGTCAGGCAAGACTGGCATACGAGCAAGGTATGCCGGCGTATGCTGTGCGGGGGGATGTGCCATGAAGTTATCGCTCAATCCGTCTGGGCTCTGGCATGGGGTTCTGCGCATGGGTCGGCGGGACCATGAGCCTCGTGCCGGCGAAGTGTGTCCGGACTTGCAGTCTCAGGTGGAGTTAGCCCACCGGGAGTGGCAGGCGGCCCAGCAGTACTTCCAATCGGTTAGTGAGCCACAGCTGGTAGACTTTGCTGTACACTCGCTGATTGCCGCCGAGCAGAAGTACATGTTCCTCTTCCGCAAACTGCGGTGTGGACAGGGCACAGCGGAAAGTCCGGTGCAGGGTTGATTTTGCGCCGTCACCTGGGTACAATAGCTTAAAGATATGTCAAAGGCGTTGACAGGGACGAGTAAGCGAACTTGTTGGGCTCCAGAGAGCCGGGGGATGGTGTAACCCGGTGCCCGACTGCGCTGAAAGAGACCCTTGAGCTTTCGGGCTGAAGGCCAGTAGGCCCGAACGGAGCAGCACCGTTATCAGCTTCCAAGGGAGGCTTCGCGCCTAACTTAGGGTGGTACCGCGGGAGCTAAGCCCCGTCCCTAACCAGGACGGGGCTTATTTTGTTTATATAGCATTCATAGGGAGAGGGGAAACACATGTCCATCCGGGTTCGCATTGCACCTAGTCCGACGGGGCCTATCCACGTCGGCAACGTGCACACGGCGCTCTTCAACTGGCTGTGGGCGCGCCGTGCTGGCGGCAAGTTCATTCTGCGCTTTGAGGACACCGACCAGGAGCGTTCTCGTGCAGAGTGGGAGCAGGTTATCTTCGAGGATTTGGCGTGGCTCGGCATCGACTGGGACGAGGGCCCTGACATCGGCGGTCCATATGAGCCTTACCGGCAGATGGCTCGGCTTGACCTGTATCGCGAGTATGCGGAGAAGCTTCTGGCGGGGGGACATGCCTACAAGTGCTACTGCACCAAGGAAGAGGAGGACGTCGACCGCAAGGAGGCTCAGGACCAGAATCGGCCATACCAGTACAAGGGCCGCTGCCGGAACCTGACGCCCGAGCAGAAGGCGGCCTTCGAGGCCGAGGGCCGTGGCCATGTCCTGCGCTTCCGCGTGCCGCGGGGCGAAGTTGTCCGCTACGACGATACCGTCCGCGGGATCATCGAGTTCCCGACGGACTCCATCGGCGACTTCATCATCATGCGTGCAAACGGCATTCCGCTGTACAACTTCGCTGTGGTGATTGACGATGCGACCATGAACATAACCCACATTCTCCGCGGCGAGGGCCACATTCCGAACACGCCTGTGCAGTTGCTGATCTACCACGCGCTTGGCCTTTCCATCCCCGAGATCGGTCACGTGGGCCACATGACCAACGAAGACCGCGGCAAGCTGTCCAAACGCAAGGGCGAGGCTGCCGTGCGTGACTATCGCGAGCAGGGCTACCTGCCCGATGCCCTTATGAACTTCATGGCCCTGCTTGGCTGGACGCCGCCCGGCGCCGAGAAGGGCGAGGAGATCCTCTCCAAGGAAGACATCATCGAGCAGTTCGACATAAAGAAGGTGACCAAGGCACCTTCGGTGTTCGACCGTAACAAGCTCAACTGGCTGAACGGAATGTACATCCGGAAGAAGACTATCGAGGAGTTTGCGGACCTGGCGCTCCCCTTCGTGGTGGAGGCCGGCCTCTGCACGGAGGAGTATGCCCGATCCCGCTGGGACTGGTTCAAGGAGGTCCTGGCGCAGGTCCAGGCCCGGGTGGTCACCCTGGCTGAGGTGCCGCAGCATGTCGATTACTTCCTCAAGGATGAGGCGCCGGTGGACGACGCCACAGCGGCCAAATTCTTCACCGATGCGGTGAAGCCGTTCTTTGTCGCAGTCATTGAGGACTTGAAGACGGTAGAATGGGATCTGGCTTCGGTTGAGCAGATGATTCGAGGCCACATGGAGGGCATGGGTCTCAAGCCGAAGGACTCCATTCAGCCCATTCGCGTAGCCATCACCGGGCGCACTGCAAGCCCCGGCCTCTTCGAGACCGTGTACCTGGTCGGGCGGGAGCGGACGATCGCGCGGATGCAGAAATACTGCTAGGGCGGAAGAGATGGGCGGAGGATTTCCTCCGTCCATTCAATTTATGCATGATCTACCGTCTTGCATAGGAATAAACGCGCGTGCTATCATAGCTTCTGCCGCACGACGCGGAACGCTGATGGATCGGCGGGCGGAATCTTCCAGGGTTCTAGACCTTGCGCTTCAGCAACCGGTGTGGTACATTAAATGACGTCGCTTCTGCAGCCCACAAGTTGTGGTGAAAACGGTAACAACTAGTGTGTTGACGAGTGACGCAGGTTTTGATAGAATTTCTCCTTGCGGGCCGCTGATGCGGCAAGCAAGAACCTGGGACCTTGAAAACTAGACAGTGTAGAGAATGCGAGCGAGTCGTACGAACTAATGTAGAGCCGCAAACTTTTCTTCGGAGAGTTTGATCCTGGCTCAGGACGAACGCTGGCGGCGTGCTTAAGACATGCAAGTCGTGCGGACCGTAGCAATGCGGTCAGCGGCGGACGGGTGAGGAACACGTGGATAACCTGCCTGACGATCCGGGATAACAGACCGAAAGGTCTGCTAATACCGGA
>Ga0196971_1001411_pt1 | contig 10889 bp, 10 predicted proteins | sample S1v_1013CmetaG_FD_148660 | JGI IMG/M metagenome (GOLD analysis project Ga0196971, IMG submission 148660) | Soil microbial communities from Anza Borrego desert, Southern California, United States - S1+v_10-13C | ecosystem: Environmental > Terrestrial > Soil > Desert | place: USA: California... | reverse complement strand
GGAGCTTTCCGCCGAACATGCGCTCGCGGATCACGTTCCGCTCCCACTCGGCGTAACTGACCAGCATGTAGAAGAACTGCCGCCCCATGGCCGTGGTGGTGTCCACCGGCTCCCGGGCCGACTTCACGTGGGTCAGGTCGGCCCATTCCTGCAGCACCAGCGTCACCGTATCGACCACGGAGCGGGAGAGGCGGTCGAGCCGGAAGACGACCACGCAGTCAACCTGGCCCTTCCTGACCGTCTGGCGGAGGCGCGTCATGGCGGGGCGGTCCAGGCTGCCGCCGGAATGGCCGTCATCGATGAAGGTGAGGTCGTCCCGCACCTGCCAGCCCTGGCTGAGCAGGTAATGCCGGCAGGCCTCTTGCTGGACCGCCAGCGTGGTGCCGTCGCCCTGGTCTTCGGTGGACCAGCGGATGTAGATGGCTACGGCGTCGGGCCTGATCATGGGTCGTCACCCCTCGCCTCACTCCTATGTGGCAGAGGCTTGGAGTTTCACCCACAGTGTGAAGAAGTTCGACAACACCGGAGAAGAGACCGACGACCTCATCTCCATCGGTACGGTGGGACGTCGCACCCTACAACAGCAGGTTACAGGCCCGCATCCTGCAGCGCCAGGTTGACGGCGCTGTACAGGGCCGGGTTCAGATAGGTCGCCGAAGCGCGGATGGCGGCGGCCCAGTGGGCGAAGTTCGAGGTGGGCACCAGGTGAACGTCCAGAGCCCGGTACCAGATGTCGGCTATGTCGCCGATCCGGTGCTCGCCGCCTGCCCGCACCACGGCCCGATAGAAGACGTAGTTGGGAATGCCGCTGTTGGTGTGGACGCCGCCGTTGTCGGAGCTGGTCGTGACAAAGTTGGCCATGTGCTTCGGCTGTCCGCCCAGCGAGGGGTTGTCCATGTAGCGAAGCGCATCGCCCGCGGTGGCAGGGGTCCAGACGTCTTCGCCCAGCTTCCAGTCGAAGCGGCTGAGCTGCGAGTAGTACTCCACGATCGTGGCAAAGGTGTCGGCATAGCTCTCATTCAGAGCGCCCGACTGATAGGAGTAGACCAGACCGGCCAGGTTCGAGATCACCCCGTGGGCGATCTCATGGGCCACCACGTCCAGCGCCTGGCCAAGCTCCACCGACGTGGTGCCGTTGCCGTTGCCGAAGACCACTTCGTTGCCGTTATAGTAGGCGTTCACATAGCCGGGACCATAGTTGGCGATCACCTTGATCGACTTGTTGCCGGGCCACGGGGCCGTCAGGCGGTGCTTCTGGGCGAAGTAGTCCACGGTCAGTCCGGCATAGTAGTAGGGGGAGACCAGCAGGTCCATGGATGCGGGATAACGCCCATCGGCATCCGTGACCCAGATCGGGGTGGTGGACCAGGTGTTCTGGGCGTTCATGGCGTAGACCGTCGGGCCGCCGTAGAAGGTGCGGCTCTTGTCATACAGGTCGTGGGTGCCCGATGACCACTGCCAGCAGTGCATGGGCGCAGCGGCCTCGCCCACGTAGGTCACGCCGTTGCAGCTGTCCAGCCCCACCTCCTGCATGATGTTTAGCTGGGAGAGCACTGCACCGGTGTTGGCATCGACCATCACCTCGTAATAGGCCGGGTTGGCGGCGTGGGTGGCGTCCACTTCCGTGCGGTACGCCAGATAGGCCTGACCGCCCTTGACCATGTACATAAGGGTGGGCTCAGCCACAGCGGCGAGGCGGTCTGCGAACTCCTTGGGGTTAGTCACCAGCACGGCGGGGGCCTTGATCGCCCCACGGGCCTTCTCCAGGGCCTGTCCCCCGGTCAGTTTGGGGCTGGGCCTGCCCAGCGGAATGGCCTGCACCTGATGGAGGTAGAGGCCGCCCACATCCTCGGCGATGCCGTCCTCGGTCAGGGAGACCACCAGCATGGCATCCTTGACGGGGAGACCGTTGTACATCTGCTGGAACTTGATCGTCTGCCCGCCGTTGTTCTGGTCGGAGACTCGCAGCGTGCGCAGCTCCGTCCTGGCGTCGGACAGGCCGAACAGATCCTTGTTGGTGTTCAGGAAGCCTAGCGCCCTATCCACGTTGGTGGCGCCGACCAGCTTGTCGGAGAGTCTGGGTCCGGTGATCAGGTGCGGGACCAGCATCGATGAGTCGCCGACGAAGGAGCGCAACTGGGTTCCTGCCAGAATCTGGAAACGATTGATCGCATCAATGGGTCTGGGGATGGCGACTGCGGCGTCCGCCCGAGGCGCCAAGATTGCCAGGGTGAGCAGTGCGGCTGCCAATACGGCCACAATGGGACGCTGTCTGGACATGGGCTGTTCCTCCTTTGCCCACAGTAGCGGAACTCACGGGGTTATGGACAGGGGTTGCCAGGATCGGAACAGGGGGCCTCTGCCCGAGCCTTTCGGAAATTGCACAGGGCATCTCGGGCAGGAGTCCTTCAGGTGAGCGAGAATAGTTCGGCATGTGACCGAATGCCAGGGGGTGCTTGCATGACCGGATTGCTGATTGCGGTTGGTGTCGTTCTGCTGCTCCTAGCCCTCATGTATAACAGCCTGATCGGGAAGCGCAACCAGGTGGACAGCGTCTTTTCCACCGTCGACGTGATGCTGAAGAAGCGCTACGACCTGATTCCCAACCTCGTAGCGACGGTGAAGGGCTATTTGCAGCATGAACGGGAGACCCTGGAGCACCTGACCCAGCTGCGTACCCAGGCCCTGAACAGCCGGACCGATGACGAGAAGGTTGCCATTAACAATCAGATCGAGGGACCGCTCCGGCAGATTCTCGTGGCCGTGGAGAACTACCCCGACCTGAAGGCCAGCCAGAACTTCCTCCACCTTCAGGGGAGCCTGAACGAGGTAGAGGAGCAGATCTCCGCCGCCCGCCGGGCGTTCAACGCGGCCGTGCTTCAGTACAACAACGCGGTGCAGATGTTCCCGACGAACATCATCGCCGGCCTCATGAGCCTCCGGCAGCGCGCCTTCTTTGAAGTGCCCGCCGAAGAGCGGCAGCCGGTCCGCATCGGCTCCTTCTCTGACGGAGGCAAAAAGTGAAGCCCGCGGAGCAGTTCCAGGCGTTCTACCAGGCGGACCTGCTGCCCCACCTGGCGCCGCTGGAGGAGCGGCGGAAGCGGATCGCCCGTCAGGTGATCACGGCCGGCGTGGTGACGGCCCTGGTCACCCTGGTCGCCTGCGTGGTTGTGATCCTGCTCACGCCGGATCCGGGCTTCGCGCTAATTCCTCTGGTGGTTGGCTTGATTCTCTATTTCGTCCTCTTTGCTCGGTATACCAGGGGCTACGTGGCCGAGTTCAAGGACAGCATCATCGGGCGCATCGTCAAGTTCGTGGACCCGAACCTTACCTACCAGCAGAACGAGTGCATTCCCCAGTGGGTCTATAACCAGAGCCGCATCTTCCTGACCGGGGTGGATCGCTATCGCGGCGAGGACATGGTCCGGGGGAAGGTAGGCCAAACCCAGATTCAGTTCTCCGAGCTCCACTCCCAGTACAAGACCGAGCACACAGACAGCAAAGGCCGTCGCCGTACCCAATGGCATACCATCTTCAAAGGGATCTTCTTCGTCGCCGACTTCAACAAGCACTTTCACGGCGAGACGGTGGTCCTGCCTGACGCGGCGGAGAAGCTGTTCGGCCGGCTGGCCCAGACCTTCCAGTCCTGGAACTTCACCCGGAAGGGCGATCTGGTGCGGCTGGAAGACGTGGCCTTTGAGCAGCGCTTTGTGGTCTACTCCGACGATCAGGTCGAAGCGAGGTACATTCTCTCCCCCAGCCTGATGGCCCGCATCATGGCCTATGCGGAGCGAACGGGGCGGGCGATATACCTTTCCTTTGTGGCCTCCAACATTTACGTGGCGATCACGAACCAGAAGGACTCGTTTGAGCCGAAGCTGTTTAGCTCCATCCTGGACATGCGGCTGGCCCAGGAGTATCTGGAGGATCTCATGCTGGCCGTTGGTATCGTGGAAGAGCTGAACCTCAACCTACGCATCTGGACGAAGCAGTAAGGGGCTGCTGGCGAGAAGCCGGCGGCCTCGCCATTGGCCTTTCCTCTATGGTAGGATGGTGGACAATACCAACCTGCGCAGAAGGGGGAGCCTGCCATGAACGTACCGGCCGATCCGCAGCTCCAGTCGAGACTGGTGCTCTACCACCGGATCCTGAATTCGCCCCCCGGCCTCGCCATGCTGGGCTTTCTCACGGCCCTGCAGTCCGGCAGCGGGGTCGAAGGGGCCTACCTGGCCCTGGTCCGAGCGCTGTGCCAGAAGGCGCCCGTGGCGGGCAGCGCACTCGGGGACGCGTGGCAAAACCACCTGCTCGAACGGTTGCTGACCGACGCCAACCCGTTCACGGCGGGGGCCGCCGCAGGGGCGGTCTCCCCGGAGCTGCAGGAGGCGGCCGCCTATGACCTGAGGCTGCTGCAGCCCCTTTTTGACCTGACGGCCGAGCGGTGCCGGGCCCTGACGGGCGCCCCGGGCCTGCCGGTCTGGCCTGCCGGCGGGCGGAGCACGCAGAACCCGGCCGACCAGCCCCTTCAGGACATGGCCAGAACCCTCGCCGGGACGCCCGACTGGGGCAGCTTGGCCGCCCCGCTGGCCGAGTATCACCGCCGGGCGGGCGCCGGCCTCTTCGGCTCCTACTGGTACCTCCAGTGGACGGGCCGCCGGCTGGACGGCATCGCGGACCCGGACCTCTTCGACCTCGATAGCCTCGTAGGCGTCGACCACGCGAAGAGCACCGTGCTGCGCAACACCGAGCAGTTCCTCCGGGGCGCTCCGGCCAACAACCTGCTGCTGTATGGCACCCGCGGCACCGGCAAATCCTCCATGGTCCGGGGCCTGGCTTCCCGGTACGGGGCGCTAGGGCTCCGGCTGGTAGCCGTGAACCGGGGAGCCATCGCCACCGTGGCGGACCTCTTCCGGCGCCTGCGGGACCAGCCGCATCGATTCGTGCTCTTCCTCGACGACCTTTCCTTCGATGAAGCCGAAGTGGACTACAAGGCCTTCAAGTCCATGGTGGAAGGAACCCTGGAGCAGCGGCCCGGCAACGTGCTCCTCTACGCCACCACCAACCGGCGCCACCTGGTCCCCGAGCGCTGGACCGACCGGCATTCGCCGGACACAGCCGAAGTGCACGGGCAGGACGCCATGGAAGAGAAGCTGTCCCTGGCGGACCGGTTCGGGATCACCGTGCTCTTTACGACCCCTTCCCAGCAGGAGTACCTGGCCATTGTGGAGCACCTCGCAGAGGCCAGGGGCCTTCCGGTCTCCGGGGAGGCCCTGCGGGAAGAAGCGATGCGTTGGGCCATGTGGCACAACGCCCGATCCGGGCGCGCGGCACGGCAGTTCCTGGACGACCTCGAAGGCCGCCTGGGCGAGGCAGAGATCACCGCTAAAGGACGGAATACGAAATGAAGGCGCACGGTACCTCTGTCCATCGTGTAAAGATTCAGTAACGTATGAATGTTGGCCATAACCTTCGCCGCATGGGGATGGCGTTGGACAATCCGGCGGGGACATATGCGTGTAAAGCATGTGGTCGGGGGTGGAGAGGAGGCGCTGTCATGGCAAAGCGGGGGCCGGAACCGATCATACGGCACTCCTACGCGCCGGACCCGAACCCCGGGAAGGTAGCGGCGGCCCTGGACCTGTGGCGAACGGCCCTGGCCAGAAAGATGGCGCAGCAGCGTGACCTTCCCCCGCCTGGCGGCGGAACGCCCGGCGAGGGGGCGGAGGGGTAGGCGTCCCCACACAAACCGAAGGGCTGCGCGCCGACCAATTCGGCGTGCAGCCCTTCGGTTTGTGTTTGGCAGGACTCCCCCTAGGCGACCGCTGCCTCAGGCCCGTGGAACATGGCGTCCCAGCCGCCTTCGCGGGCGCCGGCCATCTGGGTCAGCCCGGCTTCAATCTCCTCCGGCGTAAGGGGTTCGGTCTTGCCCGTGACTGGGCCATGCGGAAGGTGAACGACGAGCAGGTGCGGGCGGTCGATCTCGAGGTACTCCCCATCGGCCACGTACAGCTGGCCATCACGCACGTCTCTGATGGTCCATGTGCCGCCAACGCGGGGGTCGATCTCCACACGGGTGCCCTGGTGCTCACTCGCTTCCGGCGTGAACAGCCATTTGTCGGCCAGTTCGGGAGTAAGCCAGGCATCGAAGACCCGCTCCGGCGATGCGTCGAAGCGGCGGGAACTATAGACGAGGAGCGAACGATTGTCAACCATCTGGTTGAATGACTTCCCTCTCCCACATAAGCTCCACCTCGGGCGCTCCGCCGCCCCGTCGTTTGTACATGACCATCTGCCGGAGCAGGCCATAGAGAATCTCCCGTTGACAGGTCACGTCCAGGCACTCCCAGAGGTCGACCTTCTCCCAGTCTGCCGCGGCAGCCTCGTCCGTTCGCGCAGGCGGAAGGGGGGCCTCCAGCCTGTCGCGCTGCTCCTGGACCTCCTTCCGCTCCGCCTCCGCGTCCGCGCGGAGCTCCTCGAAGGTGGCCAGGCCGACCTCGCCCCGGCGGGCCGCCCGGCGGAGGCGGGACAGGTCCTTGTCGATGGCGGCAAGCCGCCGCTCGAGGCCGGCCAGAGCCGCGGCATGGCCCGAGACCCACTCCTCCGCCGCCCGAGACCGGGTAGCCTCCGCCCGAGACCGCACCGCCTCCGCCAGAGCCGCCTGCCGTAGCTGGGGCAAGCCGTAGCGGGCCTTCACTGCCTCCGCCACGATGCGCTCCATCTCCTCCGCCGGCAGTACTCCCGGCTCACAGGGGCAGCCCCCGGCGGCGAGGAAGTTGCGGGAGCACCGGTAGAAGCGCCGCTTCCGGCGGTCGTAGAAGATCGACAGCGGTCCCCCGCACTTGCAGCGGGCCATACCGGTCAACAGGCTCCGGTTCCGCGACTGGAGGCCTTTCCGTTCGCTCCCCGCAGCCCGAGTGGCGAAGAGCTTCTGCGCCTGGTCCCACAGCTGCCGCGAAACAATCGCCGGCGCCCCGCCGGCCACAACAGCGAGAGGCCTTTGGTTGTACAGCCGCTGCGGGGCAGACTTGTCGCGCCGGTGAGCCGGATTGACCCGCCGGCGACCATAGACCACGTCCCCGGCGTAGACCGGGTTGGTCAGCATGGCGCGCACCACGGCGGCCCACCAGGGTCCGCCCGTGGGGGAGGGGATGCCCTCCGCCGCCAGCGCCCGCGCCACCAGCGTGGGGCCCTGGCCCATGGGGCCCATCGTGGCCAGCTCGAAGATCCGGTGCACCACAGCCGCTGGACCCGAAAGGGTTCCACCCGCCGAGACGGAATCTATAATCAGCCTGCCTTTTCCATCCCGCCGGTATCCGAAGGGCGGGACCTTTGTGCCCGGGTACTTCCCCTGCTTGACCCGCCTCACCAGACCCGAGTGCGTCCGCTCCCGGATCAGGGCCCGCTCGAACTCCGCAAACGAGGCCAGAATGTTGAAGATCAGCTGCCCCGTCGGGTTGCCCTCATCTGTACTGATGGGCTGAGACGCCGACCGGTAGACGCACTTCCCCAACCACTCCTGCTCGACTAGTTGGACCGTATCCGCCACCGAGCGCGACAGACGGTCCATGCTATAGGTGACCACGCAGTCCACCTGACCAGCCTGCACGCACTTCCGCAGGCGGCTCATGGCGGGCCGGTCCAGGCTGCCCCCGCTGAACCCCTCATCCACAAAGAGGAGGTCCGGGTTGACCTCCCACCCCTGGGACCGGACATAGAGCGAGCACCGCTCCTTCTGTGTCTCCAGCGTGGTGCCCTCGGTCTGCTCGTCGGTGGACCAGCGTATGTAGATGGCTACCGCCCGGGGCCGCACCTCACGCACCTGCCCGCACCTCCTGACTCAGGCTATGCGCGCAGCAGGTTAGGAAGGCCCGCCACGGTCGGGCTGATAAAGGCGATTGGCACCTTTAAGCCGGATAAGGGTACGCGGCTGGCAACCTATGCCGCACGCTGTATTGAGAATGAGATAGTGCTTGCAGTTCCTATGCGGCAAATTCTTCCTACCGAGGCGAGTGTGAATGCAGCGGCGGATGGTGGCTCTCCTGGTGTCCGCGATGATGGTGCTCTGCCTGGCGAGGGGGCCGCGGCCGACTCGGCCCCCCTGGCCCCCGTAGGGCCCACGCTTCAGCCGATGCCCGAGACGAAGGTCCGCATGGAGTGGGAGCGCATTGCCATCACGGTCCACCGGGTGGCAGAGCTGGAGCAGTACCCCTGGCGGCTGGAAGCGGACGTGGAGGTGCTCTTCCACTTTGTGCCCGAGGTGGACGAGTCCATGGAGGCGGGCTTTCCCCTGAACGCGATCGGCCGGGAGCACAACATCTGGGGCGAGTGGATCCGGGACTTCGCGGTGCTGATCGGGGCCAAGCCTCGTGCCCCACCGCACGGAGAGCGTTACCTGGGAGGGAGGTTCCCACCCCTGGGCCGTGTGGAAGCTTGACTTCAAGAAGGGCCAGCCCATCGATCTGACCGTGCGCTACCGCATGCGCAAGGCAGCCCTCGACAAGCTGGTTGACGAGACATGCCCCTCAGCTTTGACAGCGAAGCTAACGCCCGCCGGTGGGCCGGCATCGGCTTCGCCGAGGCTGCCGACTCTCCTGCCGCAGAGCTGTCCGCCATCGCACTCAAGCGGGTGGTGGCCCAGGCTCCGCAGCCGCCCTACCCGGTTCAGGCAGAAGGCCCCCTGGCTAGAGAGGAACTGCCGCCGCTCACCCCACCAGCCCCGGAGCCATCCACCTTCCCCTGGGCGGTGGCCGCGGGGATCGCGGGACTGCTCGCCCTATTGATGGCCGTGCGCCGCGTGGCTGGTGATGCGCAAGCGAAGGGAGGGGACCGCCGATGGCCATCGAGATTCTGCCGCTGGCTCCTGATTCGCCCCTTGCGGCCCAGTTGCGGACCGAGCGAGCTCTCACCGTTCCGCCCAAGGGCGACAACTACTTCCGCGACAGGCTCCGGGGCACCCGTGCCGTCGCCCTGCAGATGGGCGGGGCCACTGTCGGGTACGCCGCCCTCGAAGAGCGGGTGGAGGCCACGGCAGGGGTCTTCGAGTTCTTCCTGCGCCGCGGCTCTCAGCGGGTCGCCCGCCGTGCGTGGGAGGCTTTGGCGGCCTACGCGAAGCCGGGTTACCTGGTTGTCCGCATCGACGACCCGCAGGCCACACTACTGGCCAGCGACCTGGGGCTCGGGTTCAAGGCCCAGGCCTACTGCATGGAGCGGGAAGCCCACGTGCGCCTGCCCGGGCACCGGGGGTGGGAGCTTCTCCCCCTCACCCACGAGCGGTTCGAGGAGGCCTTCGCCATCCTCGCACCGGAGTCGCCATGGGAGGGGGGGCACTCGGAGGCCGAGCGGGAGCCCATGCGGGCCAGCATCGGCACGCACCGCTACCACACCCTGCTGGTGGAGGGGAAGGTGGCGGGGGTCGGGATGCTTGTCCCCATCCCCGAGGATCCCACGTTGGTCGACATCGGGATGGTGATCGCCCGACCGTACCGGCGGCAGGGCCTCGCCTCCTGGATGCTGTCCAACCTCGCATCGGAGATGGAGGCCAGGGGGCACATCCTGGTGGCCGGGTTGGGCGCGCACAACGTCGGCTCGCGGCGGAGCCTGGAGAAGGCAGGGTTCCGCGTGGCCTTCGCGTGGAGCAGCGTCCGGTTGGGGGGATGAACGGGGTTTGGGACTTTTTCGTGCAACCCCCTCGGATTCGGTGTAGAGAAGAGTCCCGGAGTCCGTCGCCAGGGTCACTTTGGTCTTGGATCAACGCCAGATTCTGTCCGAAAGTGGGGCCCATTGCCCTCGCAACCGGCTGAACCACCTGGGTTCTACCCCTTGAGCCATGAGTTCAGGACTTTTTTGTGCAGCCTGGTCGGCAGCAGTGTAGAGAAGAGTCTTGGTCCGCGCGGTTCGGAATGCAAAAGCAGAGGAGCGCATCTCCCTTCGGGGAAATGCGCTCCTGATCACTGGCCTGAACCTGTTCAACCACCTATGGGTCATGCCATGGCCGAGTTCCTTGAACCAGCCAACTGGCCGGACCGCTTCTTTGCGGTCTATAACGAAGAAGGACGCCTGACCGGCTTTTTCTGCTTTACCAACGACGAGGCCAGTTGCGTCCACATCGCCTTGGGTATGCGTCCGGACCTGACCGGTCGGGGGCGGGGGCTCGCCTTCTTGGAAGCCGGCCTGGCCTTTGCCCGGGATCGGTGGGCGCCCCGCCTCTTCGCACTCTCTGTCGCCGCCTTTAACCAGCGGGCGATCCGACTATACCGAAAGGCCGGGTTCCGGTCCCTGCGAGAGTATACCCAACGGACCAACGGCGGCGACTACGCGTTCGTGGCGATGATGCGAAAAGAGTAGGCTCGTTCGTCACAGCCGCCTTGTCAGCCTGACCGCTCCTGCCTCCACGACCGGTTCCCTGCCAGTGATGCGCCCTGCGCCGTTGACCGGAGGGCCTTGCTCTCGAGGTACTCATCGTAGGACGTCTGCTTGTCGATGACGCCTTCCGGCGTGATCTCGATGATCCGGTTCGCAATGGTCTGAATGAACTGGTGGTCATGGGATCGGAAGAGCATGGAGCCCTTGAAGTTGATCATGCCGTTGTTGAACGCCGTGATCGCCTCGAGATCCAGGTGGTTCGTCGGCTCATCCATCACCAGGACGTTGGCGCCGTGCAGCATCATCTTCGCCAGCATGCAGCGGACCTTCTCGCCGCCGGAAAGCACGGTGCTCTCTTTCAGCACTTCGTCGCCGGAGAAAAGCATGCGGCCAAGGAAACCGCGCAGGAACGTCTCGGTCTGGTCGTATGGCGAAAACTGACGCAACCAGTCGATCAGGTTCATCTCGGCGTTCTCAAAGTGCATCGAGTTGTCTTTCGGAAAGTAAGCCTGGGAGGTAGTGCCCCCCCA
>Ga0196971_1001410_pt1 | contig 10891 bp, 5 predicted proteins | sample S1v_1013CmetaG_FD_148660 | JGI IMG/M metagenome (GOLD analysis project Ga0196971, IMG submission 148660) | Soil microbial communities from Anza Borrego desert, Southern California, United States - S1+v_10-13C | ecosystem: Environmental > Terrestrial > Soil > Desert | place: USA: California... | reverse complement strand
CGAACTTGGACGACAGCACGGTCGCAATCGCTGCGGTCAGCGTGGTCTTGCCATGGTCAACGTGACCAATCGTGCCTACATTCACGTGCGGTTTGGTCCGCTCAAACTTGCCTTTTGCCATTTTAGATTTCCTTCAAAAAGAACGATTTATTAAGTTTCTTGATTACGGTCTCCTGCATACTGCAGAAGACCGTATTACCTCTATTACTTGGCCTTCGCGCTGATAACTGCATCAGCTACGTTCTTCGGCGCTTCAGCGTAGTGCTTGAACTCCATCGTGTACGTTGCGCGACCTTGGGTCAGCGAACGAAGCGTAGTGGAGTAGCCAAACATTTCCGACAGCGGGACTTCGGCCCGAACGATCTTGCCGCCACCCGGAATGTCGTCCATGCCTTGGATCATGCCGCGACGGGACGAAAGATCGCCCATCACGTCGCCCATCTTCTCTTCTGGCGTCTCAACTTCAACAGCCATCATCGGCTCGAGCAGAACCGGGTTGGCTTTACGGCAGCCATCCTTGAACGCCATCGAACCAGCCATGCGGAATGCATTTTCGTTCGAGTCCACATCGTGGTAGGAACCGAAGATCAGTGTGACCTTGACGTCGACAACAGGATAGCCCGCCATCACGCCCGTCGGAAGAGTGTCAATAATTCCCTTCTCAACCGCAGGGATGTATTCGCGCGGAACGACACCGCCCTTGATCGCGTCCACGAATTCGAAGCCCTTGCCCGGCTCTTGCGGCTCGATCTTCAGCACGACGTGGCCGTACTGGCCGCGACCACCGGACTGCTTGACGAACTTGCCTTCGATTTCTTCGCAGGTCTTGCGAATCGTTTCGCGATAGGCAACCTGCGGCTTGCCGACAGTTGCTTCGACGCCGAATTCGCGGCGCATACGGTCAACGATAATCTCGAGGTGCAGTTCGCCCATACCGGAAATAATGGTTTGACCGGACTCTTCGTCAGTCTTAACGCGGAAGGAAGGGTCCTCTTGCGACAGACGATTCAAAGCGACGCCCATCTTTTCCTGGTCGGCTTTGGTCTTCGGCTCGACAGCCTGCGAAATCACAGGCTCCGGGAACACCATGCGCTCGAGTGTGATCACGGATTCCGGATCACACAGGGTTTCACCAGTCGTTGCCTCTTTCAGACCAACTGCAGCGGCGATGTCGCCGGCACGGACTTCCTTGATCTCTTCGCGCTGGTTTGCATGCATCTGCAGCAGACGACCGATACGTTCCTTTTTGCCCTTAACCGGGTTGTAGACGGTGTCACCAGAATTCACGACACCAGAGTACACGCGGAAGAAAATCAATTGGCCGACGAACGGGTCAGTCATGATCTTGAATGCGAGAGCGGAGAATTTCTCGTTGTCGTCGGCCTTGCGCTCGGCCGGCTGATCATCCTCGTCGGTACCTTTGACAGGCGGAATGTCGGTCGGCGCCGGGAGGTACTCGATCACGGCGTCGAGCATGGCCTGCACACCCTTGTTTTTGAACGCGGTGCCGCACATCATTGGCACGATTTCGCCGGCGATGGTGCGCTGGCGGAGAGCCTTCTTGATATCGGCTTCGGAGAGATCACCCTCTTCGAGGTACTTGTTCATCAGCTCTTCGCTGGACTCGGCAGCAGCCTCAACCATTTTTTCGCGCCATTCGGCAGCGGCCGCCTTGAGGTTTTCAGGGATATCGCGATAGTCGAACTTCATTCCCTGGCTAGCGTCGTCCCAGTAGATCGCCTTCATCTTGACCAGATCAACCACGCCTTCGAAGTTTTCTTCCGCGCCGATCGGTACCTGGATCGGAATTGGGTTCGCCTTCAGACGAGCACGCATTTGCTCGTACACCTTGAAGAAATTCGCACCAGTACGGTCCATCTTGTTGACGAACGCCAGACGGGGAACACCGTACTTGTTGGCCTGACGCCAAACCGTTTCGGATTGCGGCTGCACGCCACCCACTGCGCAGTACACCATGCAGGCACCGTCCAGAACACGCATGGAACGCTCCACCTCGATGGTGAAGTCAACGTGGCCCGGGGTGTCGATAATGTTGATGCGATGCTCAGGGAAGTTATTAGCCATGCCCTTCCAGAAGCAGGTCGTCGCAGCGGAGGTAATGGTAATGCCGCGCTCTTGCTCCTGCTCCATCCAGTCCATGGTCGCCGCACCGTCGTGCACTTCGCCGATCTTGTGGTTAACACCGGTGTAGTACAGGATACGTTCGGTAGTCGTTGTCTTACCGGCGTCGATGTGAGCGGAAATACCGATATTGCGGTAGCGCTCGATGGGGGTCTTGCGAGCCATATTCAATCCTAAGTCTTTTAATGGTCGAAAACCGAGCGCAACTTTTTACAAGTGACGCCCGGTTTTGACCGTTTTACATTGCTGGGCCTTCAACGATGCGAAGGCTACTATTCAAACTACTATTAGAAACGGAAGTGGGAGAACGCCTTGTTGGCTTCTGCCATGCGGTGTACTTCATCACGCTTCTTCATCGCGCCACCACGACCTTCAGCAGCTTCCATCAGCTCGCCACCCAAGCGCTGCGGCATGGATTTCTCGCTGCGCTTGTTCGCAGCTTCGCGCAGCCAACGCATCGAGAGAGCCATGCGGCGAACCGGGCGCACCTCAACCGGAACCTGGTAGTTGGCACCACCGACACGGCGGGACTTCACTTCGACCATCGGCTTGCAGTTGTTGATGGCTGCGGTGAAGACCTCCAGCGGATCTTTACCGGACTTCTGCTTGATATGGTCAAACGCACCGTAAATGATGTTCTCGGCGACCGATTTTTTACCGGACAGCATCAGGACGTTGACGAACTTCGCTACCTCAACATTGCCGAATTTCGGATCCGGCAGAATTTCCCGTTTAGGGACTTCACGACGACGTGGCATTTCTATTCCTTTCACTCTTCAGTTGAGCCGCGGCACTAAGTGTATTTACCGCCCACTCGCGGATGGCCATCATAACCACCCACTTACTCGACCCATTCGGGGCCGACTCACATTCCGCGCGGTGAAGCACCGGGCGCGCTAACGCCTTGCGGAAAACTTAATTATTTCTTAGCTGCCTTTGCACGCTTCGCGCCGTACTTCGAGCGAGCCTGCTTACGATCCTTGACGCCTTGGGTATCCAGAGCACCGCGAACCATGTGATAACGCACACCCGGCAAGTCTTTCACACGGCCGCCGCGAATCAGGACGACGCTGTGCTCTTGCAGGTTATGCCCCTCACCGCCGATGTACGAAATGACTTCGAAACCATTGGTCAGGCGAACTTTTGCGACCTTACGAAGCGCGGAGTTCGGCTTCTTCGGGGTCGTGGTGTAAACGCGGGTGCAAACACCACGCTTTTGCGGGCTGTTTTCCAGCGCCGGCGACTTGCTTTTCACAGCAGCGGAGACCCGCGGCTTGCGAATAAGTTGGTTGATGGTTGGCATCGGTCTTTAATCCAACAAAATTACAACGTTAATAAAAATACAGTTCCGAAATCGATTGCCCGGAACCAAGGGGGAAAAGCGTTTTACGCGAGGATGCGCTTCGATTAAAGACTGGAGGCAAGCGTCACAACAGGCGGGAGATACAGACCAAAGAACGCCTAGGCCTTGGAAAGCCTAAAATCGAGAACTCGCGAGTATATCCTCATAGATTAACAGAGTCAACACACGAGACGGATCATGCCGCCAGTGTTGTTCCCGGCGCGGTGGCAATGTGGCGCAACAGCCAACATCTCCTCGCTTTTCAGACCGCGACGAGGGGCTCAGGGTACCAGAACGTGTGAACGAGAGTTTCTGCGCATAAACTTACGGGCTCGATATAAAAAAGAGCCTTTTCCTCCCATGCGCCGATTGTTGCGACCGCCAAACCTGTTCTTGGTAAGTACGTACCTGCTTCTTTCGGTGGTCCCCGCACTCCCGTTAGTGTTCGGGCGCACGGTGGAGTCGCCTGCTCGCCTGGCCGGGATGGAGGTCGTGGCATGGCTCGCTTTATGGGCCTTGTTTAAGCGACCTGCTCGGTTCCATTGGTTGCTGTTGCCCGCCTTTTTGGTGCTGCCGCTCGAGGTGTATCTTCAGTGCTACTTCAATCAAGGGGTTTCAACTCACCACCTCGGGATCATTCTCGAGACCAGTCCCAAAGAGGCGGTCGAGTTCCTTGGAGCGAAGGTGTGGCTATTGGCTGGCATCGCGCTGGGGATGGTGGCGTGGTTCCTGGCGAGTTGGCGGGCTGCAGCGACGACACACGATCTCGATTGGGTCGACTCCTCGCGTTTCGTACTCATCGGCTTGCTCACGCTGGCAGCATTGCTTTGGCTGTATGACGTCAACCCCGCGGCCGCGGACAAACCGAGCACGCGGGCGTCTTCAAATCCCCCTTTGGGCGATAGCTTCACACCGGATAATACTCGCTTCCCAAAGTGGCCCGCGTGGGCGCGTGTTCCGTTCGATGTAACGTCGTTCGGCATGACGTGGCCGTTCGGGCTAGCCGTTCGCGGTCATGAGTTTTGGCAGGAGCGCCAGTACCTGGCGTCGTTGACTCATAAGAGTACGCTTTTCCACTTCGGCGCCCAGCAGCGGACTGATCTCGATATGCCACAAGTTTTCGTCATGGTCATCGGCGAGTCTTCGCGCTTTGACCGGTGGGGATTGAATGGTTATACCCGCGATACCAACCCGTCACTGCGACAGGAGAAGAACCTGGTGAGCCTGTCGGATGTCATTACTGCGGTTTCTGCCACGCGCCTATCGGTACCAGTGCTCGTATCCCGCAAACCCGCTACGCAGAGCCTGCGGGCGGGCTTTTCCGAAAAGTCGTTCCTAAGTGCGTTCAAGGAGGCGGGTTTCAAAACATATTGGCTGTCGAACCAGATGTCTTTCGGAAAATTCGATACGCCTGTATCGGTGTTTGCCAAGGAAGCAGATGTCGCACGCTTTTTTAATTTTGGAGGTTTCGCCTCTGGCTCCAGTTTTGACGAAGTGCTCCTCGAGCCGCTTAAGTCCGCAATTGGTGAGCCTGCAAGAAAAAAGCTGATCGTCCTTCACACACTCGGCAATCACTGGAACTACAGTCATCGCTACCCAAAGCAATACGACAAATGGCAGCCGTCACTATTCGGTGTGGCGAGTCCTGCCTATACGGATATTGCGATCAAGGCCTCCCTGAACAACAGCTATGACAATTCGGTGCTGTACACCGACTGGTTCCTCGCTCAGGTAATCCGGGAGCTGAAAGCATCGAAACATGTCGCGGCGATGATGTATGTGTCCGACCACGGGCAAACTCTGTATGACGGATCATGCAAACTGGCATTTCATGGCCATAACACGCAGTTCGAGTTTCACATCCCAGCGTTGGTGTGGTATTCGGATCTCTATCGCCTGACCCATCCGACAAAGGTGACGCGTCTACTGAAGAACCAGCATGCCAAGCTTGCGACGGAGAACATCTTCCACTCGCTGCTGGATATGGCGGATATCCGCTATAGCACCGAGCAACTTGAATGGAGTTTTTTCAGTAAACAGTTCCGTACCCACAAACGGTATGTCGATAGTTATGGATGGACGGATTATGACAATGCGACATTCCGTGGCGATTGTCGCGAGGTGATCGATAAGGGCACTCCGCTTGCGCAGGAAAAGTAGCACCGCACAAACAGTGAACCTCACTGCATCAGGCACCAAGAATAGTGCGAAGACGTATAAACAAAAACGGCACCGAAGTTTCCTTCGATGCCGTTTTCATTGACGCAACATCGATCAGGCTTCGCCGCCCTCCGGTGTTTCATCCGTTCCTGCAGTTGCCGCCTCAGCCTGCGCAGCGCGCGCCGATTCCTCGGCTTGCAACAGTGCATGGCGTTCCTCGGCTTCCCAAGTCTCTTTCTCCTTGCGTGCGCGGTGGTAAGCCAAACCGGTGCCCGCCGGGATCAGACGACCGACGATAACGTTTTCCTTCAGACCGCGCAGGCCGTCCTTCTTGCCCATGATTGCGGCTTCGGTGAGAACGCGGGTGGTCTCCTGGAACGACGCTGCGGAGATGAAAGAATCGGTCGACAGCGATGCCTTGGTAATACCGAGCAGCACGTTTTCATACGTCGCCGGACGCTTGCCTTCGGCGATGACGCGATCGTTCTCGTCCAGCAGTTCCGAACGCTCCACCTGCTCGCCAGGGATGTAGGACGTGTCGCCAGCATCGACGACCTGCACACGACGCAGCATCTGACGCACGATCACTTCGATGTGCTTGTCGTTGATCTTCACACCCTGCAAACGGTACACGTCCTGAACTTCGTCGACGATGTAGCGTGCCAGCGCTTCGATACCGAGCAGGCGGAGGATGTCTTGCGGATCGGCCGGGCCGTCCACGATCATCTCGCCCTTGTTCACCACCTGACCGTCGTGCACCAGCACTTGCTTGTCCTTGGTAATCAGGAACTCGTGCTTGTTGCCGTCCATGTCGGTGATTTCCAGGCGCTGCTTGCCCTTGGTTTCCTTACCGAACGCAACCGTACCAGTCACTTCCGCCAGCATACCTGCGTCCTTCGGCGAACGCGCTTCGAACAGTTCGGCAACGCGCGGCAGACCACCGGTAATGTCACGGGTCTTCTGCGATTCGGTCGGGATACGGGCGAGCACTTCACCCACGGATACCTGCTGGCCGTCTTTCACCGTAATCAGCGCGCCGACCTGGAAGCCGATCGTCACTGCGTGTTCGGTGCCGGCGATCTTCACTTCCTCGCCCTTCTCGTTCAGCAGCTTCACCTGCGGACGGACCACCTTGGTGCTCGGACCACGGCGTTTCGCGTCAATAACCACCAGCGTTGCAAGACCGGTCACTTCGTCGATCTGCTTCGCAACGGTCACACCTTCCTCGACGTTCTCGAACTTCACGGTACCGGAGTACTCGGTGATGATCGGGCGGGTCAGCGGATCCCACGTTGCCAGCGCGGTGCCAGCCTTGATTGCCAGACCATCCTTGACCAGCAGCGTTGCGCCGTACGGAACCTTATGGCGTTCCCGCTCCCGGCCGAGGTCGTCGGTGATCAGCACTTCGCCGGACCGGGAAATGACGATCTGTTCGCCCTTGCCGTTGGTGACGTAACGCATGGTCGCAGTGAAGCGCACCGTGCCGTTCGACTTCGCTTCCACGGAGGAGGCAACCGCTGCACGCGACGCCGCACCACCGATGTGGAAGGTACGCATCGTCAGCTGGGTACCCGGCTCACCGATCGACTGCGCCGCCACAACACCGACCGCTTCGCCAGCATTGACCAGCATGCCGCGGCCGAGGTCACGGCCATAGCACTTGGCGCAAAGACCATAACGGGTGTCGCAGGTCAGCGGCGTACGAACCTTCACTTCGTCGATGCCGAGGCGCTCGATCTCTTCGACTGCATCTTCGTCCAGCAGCGTACCAGCTTCGTAAAGCGTCGACTGGTCTTCCGGATTGACGACATCAGTTGCAGCAACGCGGCCAAGGATACGGTCACGCAATGCTTCGATAACCTCACCGCCTTCCACCAGCGCCTTCATCGATGCGCCGTTGGAGGTGCCGCAATCGTCTTCAGTAACAACCAGATCCTGGGTCACGTCGACCAGACGACGGGTCAGGTAACCGGAGTTCGCGGTCTTCAGCGCGGTATCAGCCAGACCCTTACGTGCACCGTGGGTCGAGATGAAGTACTGCAGAACGTTCAGGCCTTCGCGGAAGTTCGCGGTAATCGGCGTCTCGATAATCGAGCCGTCCGGCTTCGCCATCAGGCCGCGCATACCAGCCAGCTGACGGATCTGCGCAGCAGAACCACGCGCACCGGAGTCGGCCATCATGTAAATCGCGTTGAACGATTCTTGCGTGCCCTTGGAGCCGTCGCGCTTGGTGACTTCTTCGACCTTAAGCTGTTCCATCATGGCCTTGCCGACTTCGTCACCCGCCTTGCCCCAGATGTCGACCACCTTGTTGTAGCGCTCGCCTGCCGTCACAAGACCGGATGCGTACTGCTGCTCGATCTGTTTCACTTCATGCTCGGCTTGGGCAATGATCGTGTGCTTTTGCGGCGGCACCAGCATGTCGTCCACGCAGATCGAAATACCGGCGCGGGTCGCAAGGCGGAAACCGGACTGCATCAGCTGGTCAGCGAAGACCACGGTCGCGCGCAGGCCGCACTTGCGGAACGACGTATTGATGAGCTTCGAGATTTCCTTCTTCTTCAGTGCTTTGTTCAGCACGGAGAACGGCAGGCCCTTCGGCAGGATTTCCGACAGGATTGCACGGCCGACGGTGGTCTCGTAGCGCTTAACGGTCTTGACGAACTCACCCGTTGCCTGATCCTTCGGGTACTCGGTAATACGCACCGTGATACGGGTGGTGAGCTCGACTTCCTTGTTGTCGTACGCGCGAATCACTTCCGCGACGTCCGGGAACATCATGCCTTCGCCCTTGCCGTTGATCTTCTCGCGGGTAGCGTAGTACAGGCCAAGAACGATGTCCTGCGACGGCACGATCGACGGCTCGCCGTTGGACGGGAACAGTACGTTGTTGGAGGCCAGCATCAGTGTGCGTGCTTCCATCTGTGCTTCGATCGACAGCGGAACGTGCACAGCCATCTGGTCACCGTCGAAGTCAGCGTTAAACGCCGCGCAAACCAGCGGATGCAGCTGGATCGCCTTGCCTTCGATCAGAACCGGCTCGAACGCCTGGATACCGAGGCGGTGCAGCGTCGGCGCACGGTTCAGCATGACCGGATGTTCGCGGATGACTTCTTCCAGAATGTCCCAGACCACCGGCTCTTGCATCTCGACCAGCTTCTTCGCAGCCTTGATGGTGGTTGCGAGGCCCATCAGTTCGAGCTTGTTGAAGATGAACGGCTTGAACAGTTCGAGTGCCATCAGCTTCGGCAGACCGCACTGGTGCAGCTTGAGCTGCGGACCAACCACGATAACCGAACGGCCGGAGTAGTCGACGCGCTTGCCCAGCAGGTTTTGACGGAAACGACCGCCCTTACCTTTGATCATTTCAGCCAGCGACTTGAGCGGACGCTTGTTGGCGCCGGTCATGGCCTTGCCACGGCGGCCGTTGTCGAGCAGCGAGTCGACGGCTTCCTGCAGCATGCGCTTTTCGTTACGCGTAATGATTTCCGGAGCGCGCAGTTCCATCAGGCGCTTCAGACGGTTGTTACGGTTGATGACGCGGCGATACAGGTCGTTCAGGTCGGAGGTCGCGAAGCGGCCGCCGTCCAGCGGCACCAGCGGACGCAGTTCCGGCGGCAGCACCGGCAGTACTTCCATGATCATCCAGTCCGGCTTGATGCCGGAACGCTGGAATGCCTCAAGTACTTTCAGACGCTTGGCGTACTTCTTGATCTTTGCTTCGGACTTGGAATCCTTCAGTTCCTGGCGCAAGGTTTCCACTTCGCGATCGATGTCGATCGAGCGCAGCAGTTCGCGGATGCCTTCGGCGCCCATGAATGCGGTGAAGTCATCGCCGTACTCTTCGTACTTGGCGGCGTAATCGTCTTCCGACATGATCTGGCACTTCTTTAGCGGTGTCATGCCCGGATCGGTCACGACATATGCTTCGAAGTACAGGACGCGCTCGATGTCACGCAGCGTCATGTCGAGCACCATGCCCAGACGTGACGGCAGCGATTTCAGGAACCAGATATGCGCGGTCGGTGAAGCCAATTCGATGTGGCCCATGCGCTCGCGGCGCACCTTGGCCAGCGTGACTTCGACGCCGCACTTTTCGCAGATGACGCCACGATGCTTCAGGCGCTTGTACTTGCCGCACAAGCATTCGTAGTCCTTGATCGGGCCAAAGATCTTGGCGCAGAACAGACCGTCACGCTCAGGTTTGAAGGTACGGTAGTTGATCGTTTCCGGCTTTTTGACTTCACCGTAAGACCAGGAGCGGATCTTCTCGGGCGATGCGAGACCGATCTTGATCGCATCGAATTGTTCGCTTTGCTGAACTTGCTTGAATAGATCGAGCAGTGCTTTCATTTCTATCACTCCAGTGTGGCGTGAATGACGCTTGGTAGCATGGTGTGAAATCGGCGAGTCGCCTTCACCCTGTTCGCATCGCCGGGAGAGCCCTGCACCAACTTGTGGTGTGAGTTCCGACGATACCGGGAACGATTACCGCATTCCCACGCTACCGGATTCCTTGTTGCCCGCCGGCGTACTTCGCCGACGGGCTTTCCTTCCTTAGTCCCTCTCGAGGTCGATATCGATACCCAGCGAGCGGATTTCCTTCACGAGAACGTTGAAGGATTCCGGCATGCCGGCGTCGATAACGTGATCGCCCTTGACCAGGTTCTCGTACACCTTGGTACGGCCGGTAACGTCGTCCGACTTGACGGTGAGCATTTCCTGCAGCACGTAGGATGCGCCGTAGGCTTCCAACGCCCAGACTTCCATCTCGCCGAAACGCTGACCACCGAACTGCGCCTTGCCACCCAGCGGCTGCTGGGTAACGAGCGAGTACGGACCGGTCGAGCGTGCGTGCATCTTGTCGTCGACCAGGTGGTGCAACTTCAGCACGTGCATGTAGCCGACCGTGACCGGGCGTTCGAAAGCTTCGCCGGTACGACCGTCGTACATCGTCACCTGGTTCTTCGATGGCGTCATGCCGAGCTGCTTGGCGATCTCGTCCGGGTAGGCGAGGTCGAGCATGCGGCGGATTTCGTCCTCGTGCGCACCATCGAACACCGGGGTTGCGAACGGCACGCCGTGCTTCAGGTTGCTCGCCAACTGCAGGATCTCGTCATCCGAGAAGTTGTCCAGATCTTCTGACTTGCCGGACTCGTTGTAGATCGTCGTCAGGAACTTGCGCAGTTCGGCTGCCTTGGCTTGCGCCTTGAGCATCTCGCCGATACGCAGGCCAAGACCCTTCGC
>Ga0196971_1001409_pt1 | contig 10894 bp, 10 predicted proteins | sample S1v_1013CmetaG_FD_148660 | JGI IMG/M metagenome (GOLD analysis project Ga0196971, IMG submission 148660) | Soil microbial communities from Anza Borrego desert, Southern California, United States - S1+v_10-13C | ecosystem: Environmental > Terrestrial > Soil > Desert | place: USA: California... | reverse complement strand
CCACGACCTTGGGCGCCTCGGCGAAGGCCGGCGCGGCGGTGAGGCCGAGGAGGAGCGCGAAGGCGGCGAGCGGGCGGCGCATGGCAGACCTTTCCCTGTGGACAGGCGGAGTGTTTGGGCGCATAGAGTGCCGGACCGTCAATGTGACGTTATAACATAACATGTCAACCTCCCCGATCCGCACCGGTGCCCCACTGGTGGAGGCCGAGGGCCTGACCGTGACGCTGGGCGGCCGGCCGGTGCTGAACCGCGTCGACGTCGCCGTCCATCCGGCCGAGGTGGTCACCCTGATCGGTCCCAACGGCGCCGGCAAGACCACTCTGGTGCGCGCCGTGCTCGGCCTGGTGGCGCCGACCGCCGGGACGGTGCGGCGCCACGCGGGCCTGCGCATCGGCTACATGCCGCAGCGCCTCAACATCGACGCCACGCTGCCGCTGACCGTGCGCCGCTTCCTTGGCCTGTGGCGGCCGGTGCCGGCGGCGCGGCTGGACGCGGCGCTGGCCGAGGCCAGCGTGGCGCACCTGGCGGCCTCCCCCGTGCAGGCGATCTCCGGCGGCGAGCTGCAACGGGTGCTGCTGGCCCGCGCGCTGATCGGCGACCCGCACCTGCTGGTGCTGGACGAACCCGACCAGGGCGTGGACGTGCACGGCCAGGCCGAGCTGTTCGACCGCATCGAGGAGCTGCGCCGCGCGCGCGGCTGCGGCGTGCTGCTGGTCAGCCACGACCTGCACACGGTGATGGCGCGCACCGACAAGGTGGTGTGCCTGAACAGCCACGTCTGCTGCTCCGGCCATCCCGAGGACGTCAGCCGCCACCCCGAGTACCGCGCCCTGTTCGGCCGGCACGCCGACCAGCTGGCGGTCTACCTGCACCACCACGACCACACCCACGCCGCCGACGGCCACGTCGTGCCCGGCACCGACGGGGGCTGCTGCGACCATGAACATTGAAGCAAACCTTCCCCTCTCCCGCCCCGGGAGAGGGAGGGACCCGCGGCGCAGCCGCGGGAGGGTGAGGGTGCCTGCAAGGATCCTTGGCCTTACCCTCACCCGGCCGGCTATCGCCGGCCACCCTCTCCCGGGGCGGGAGAGGGGAAGAAAGGCCCTCCCCGATGGATGACTTCATCCTGCGTGCGCTCGCCGCCGGGTTCGGCATCGCGGCGCTGGCCGGGCCCATGGGGTCGTTCGTGGTGTGGCGGCGCATGGCCTATTTCGGCGACACGCTGGCGCACTCGGCGCTGCTCGGGGTGACGCTCGGGTTCCTGCTCGGGGTCGATCCCGCCGTCGGCGTCATGGCGGTGTGCGTGGTGCTGGCGCTGATCCTGGTGGCCCTGCAGCACCGGCGTACGCTGGCGTCCGACACGGTGCTCGGCATCCTCTCGCACTCGGCGCTGTCGCTGGGGCTCGTGGCGGTGGCCTTCCTGGAAACGCTGCGCGTCGACCTGATCGGCTACCTGTTCGGCGACATCCTGTCGGTGAGCGGCGGCGACCTGCTGCGCATCTACGGCGGCGGTGCTGCGGCGCTGGCGTTGCTGGTGCTGCTGTGGCGCCGGCTGCTGGCGGTCACGGTGGACGAGGACCTGGCGCGGGTCGAGGGCATGCCGGTGGTGGCGCTGCGCCTTGCCTTCATGCTGCTGATCGCGCTGGTGATCGCGGTGGCGATGAAGATCGTCGGCATCCTGCTGATCACCTCGCTGCTGATCATCCCCGCTGCCGCCGCACGCCGCTTCGCCCGCACCCCCGAGCAGATGGCGGTGCTCGCCGCGGTGCTGGGCATGGTGGCGGTGGCCGGCGGCATCCTGGCGTCGCTGCAATGGGACCTCCCCGCCGGCCCCAGCGTGGTGGTCGCCGCCTTCACCCTGTTCCTCGCCGGCAGCCTGGTGCCGCTCAGCCGGGGTTAGCCGCAGCTATCTGGCGCCCGCACCCCTGCATCCCAAGGCCCCTGCCTTGCCCCGTGCCATACCACTGCGTATCTTCGCTGGGCTGGCAAGGAATCCTCCCATGGTCGAAACGCGCACCCGGCCCCGCGTGGGGCTGTTCGTCACCTGTCTGGTCGATGTCTTCCGCCCCACCGTCGGCTTCGCCGCGGTGAAGCTGCTGGAGGACGCCGGCTGCACGGTCGAGGTGCCGCGCGGCCAGACCTGCTGCGGGCAGCCGGCCTACAATTCCGGCGACCGCAGGACCGCGCAGGACCTCGCGCGCCAGACCATCGCCGCGTTCGAGGGGTTCGACCACGTCGTGCTGCCCTCCGGTTCCTGCGCCGGGATGATCCGCAAGCACTATCCCGCCCTGCTCGCCGACGACCCGGCCTGGGCGCACCGGGCGCAGCATCTGGCGGCGCGCACGCACGAACTGGTCTCGTTCCTGGTGGACGTGCTGGGCGTCACCGATGTGGACGCCCGCTATCCCGACACCGTCACCTACCACGACAGCTGCTCCGGCCTGCGCGAGCTGGGGATCAAGGCGCAGCCGCGCCAACTCCTCGCCTCGGTCGAGGGGCTGGAACTGACGGAGCTGCCCGGGGCCGAGGTGTGCTGCGGCTTCGGCGGCACCTTCTGCGTCAAGTACCCGGACGTCTCCAACCGCATGGTCGAGGACAAGGCGGCGGAGATCACCGCCACCGGTGCCGGCACGGTGCTGGCCGGCGATTTGGGCTGCCTGATGAACATGGCCGGCAAGCTGAGCCGCCAGGGCTCGCCCGTGCAGGTGCGCCACGTCGCCGAGGTGCTGGCCGGCATGGCCGGCGAGGCGCCGCCCATCGGTCCGGCCAAGGCCTGAGGAGGCGAGCCGCATGCACCCCACCTCGCACGCCTTCCCCGAGAACGCCCGCCGCGCGCTGAACGATGAGACGCTGCAATACATGCTGGCGAAGTCGCGCACCGGCTTCCAGCTGAGGCGCGCCGCCGCCGCCCAGCGCCTGCCGGAGTTCGAGGAGCTGCGCGACCAAGGCAAGGCGATCAAGGACCACGCGCTCGCCAACCTCGACGTCTACCTCGAACTGTTCGAGGCGAAGGTGACCGAGCAGGGCGGCCATGTGCACTGGTGCCGCACCGCCGAGGAGGCGCGCGAAACCATCCTGGACATCTGCCGCAACGCCGGTGCCAGGACCGTCACCAAGGGCAAGTCGATGATCGCCGAGGAGATCGCGATCAACGACCACCTGGAGGCGGCCGGCTTCATCCCCATCGAGACGGACCTGGGCGAGTACATCATCCAGCTGCGCAAGGAGCCGCCCAGCCACATCATCGCCCCGGCCTTCCACGTCTCGAAGGAGCAGGTCGCCGACGCCTTCCGCGCCGCCCACACCGACCTGCCCCCCGAACGCTCGCTGGAGGAGCCGCGCGAGCTGATCACCGAGGCGCGGCTGATGCTGCGCCGCCGCTTCCAGGAAGCGGATGTGGGCATCACCGGCGCCAACCTGCTGATCGCCGAGACCGGCTCCACCATCATCGTCACCAACGAGGGCAACGGCGACCTGACGCAGACGCTGCCCAAGGTGCACGTGGTGCTGGCCTCCATCGAGAAGGTGGTCCCGACGCTGGAGGATGCCGCCACCGTGCTGCGCCTGCTGGCGCGCTCGGCCACCGGGCAGGAGTTCTCGTCCTACACCACCTTCTCCACCGGCCCGCGCCGCCCCGGCGACCTGGACGGGCCGGAGCAGTTCCACGTCGTGCTGCTGGACAACGGCCGCTCCGCCCTGCTGGGCACCGAGTTCCAGGAGGTGCTGCGCTGCATCCGCTGCGGCGCCTGCATGAACCACTGCCCGGTCTACGGCGCGGTGGGCGGGCACGCCTACGGCTGGGTCTACCCGGGCCCGATCGGCGCGGTGCTCGACCCGGCGCTGATCGGCCTGAAGGAGGCCGGACACCTGCCCAACGCCTCCACCTTCTGCGGCCGGTGCGAGGCGGTGTGCCCCATGCGCATCCCGCTGCCCAAGATGATGCGCCACTGGCGCGAGAAGGAGTTCGCGGAGAAGCTGCAACCGGCCACCATGCGCCGGGGCATCGGCGCCTGGGGCTGGCTCGCCCGGCGCCCGGCGCTGTACCACGCCGCGGTGCGCATGGCCGTGCGCACTCTGCGCCGCGTCGGCACACTGCCGCTGCCCATGCTCCAGGGCTGGACCGAGCACCGCGACCTGCCGGCGCCCGAGGGCCGCAGCTTCCAGGAACTCTGGGCCGAGCGCCGGGGAGGCAGCAAGCGATGAGCCAGTCCCGCAGCCAGATCCTCGCCGGCATCGCCACGGCGCTGGGCCGCACCCCCGACGACGCCCGCCGCGCCGCCGCGCGCGCGCGCATCGCCGGCCACGCCCGCAACCTGGTGCCGGCGCGCGCCCAGGTCGATGCCGAGGCGCAGGTGCGCCTGTTCGTGCAGATGGCGCTGGAGGTCTCCGCCACCGTCGCGCGGGTGCCGAGCCTGGACGCCGTCCCCGACGCCGTGGCCGAGTACCTGGCCGGCCACAATTTGCCGGCCGAGCTGCGCCTCGCCCCCGACCCCGCGCTCGATCCCATCCCGTGGCAGCGCCGCCCGACCCTGACGCTCAGCCGCGGCCGGGCGCGCGACGCCGACGCCGTGTCGCTGACCGGCGCCTTCGCCGGCATCGCGGAGACCGGCACGCTGATGCTGGTGTCCGGGGCCGAGCGCCCGACCACGCTGAACTTCCTGCCCGACACCCACATCGTGGTGCTGACCGCCGCGCAGATCGTCGGCACCTATGAGGACGCCTGGGACCGCCTGCGCGCGCAGAGTGCCGCGTTCGAGGGCGGCCTGCCGCGCACGGTGAACCTGATCACCGGCCCGTCGCGCACCGGCGACATCGAGCAGACCATCCAGCTCGGCGCCCACGGCCCAAGGCGCCTGCACATCGTTTTGGTAGAGGAATGAGTACGGTCCTGTATCAGATTGCGGAAGAGCCCTTCTCCCCTTGTGGGAGAAGGGTTGGGATGAGGGGTATTTACGCCCGGCAGGGCGGAAGAGACTCGCTGTCCCGGCCAGCGCCGGTAATCCCCCTCACCCCAACCCCTCTCCCACGAGGGGAGAGGGGCTTTAACGCACCCCCCGCACAACCATGACCCGCCGCCGCCGCACCGTCACGCCGGAGGAGCACGCGCTGTGGGCCACCGCCATGCGCGACGCCGTGCCCCTGCCCGGCCGCTCGCTGATCGAGGCGATGACCTCCGCCCCGCCCGCCCCGGCGCCGGCCGATCCGCCCGCTCCGCCGCTGCCAGCCCCCGCCCCCGCCCCGGGACGCAAGCACACCTACGTGCACGTCACCCCGCCGCCGCTAGTCCCCGGCCATCACCCCGACGTGGACGGCCGCACCGCCGGCCGGCTGCGCCGCGGCAAGCTGGAGATCGACGGCCGTATCGACCTGCACGGCATGAGCCAGGCGCAGGCGCACGGCGCGCTCGCCGCCTTCGTCCACCGCGCGTGGCACGAGGGGCGGCGCTGCGTCTTGGTGATCACCGGCAAGGGCAGCTTCAGCGCCGAGGGCGGCGTGCTGCGCCGTGCCGTGCCCATGTGGCTGGGCGACGCGCCGCTGCGCTCCATGGTGCTGGCGGTGCAGCCGGCCCAGCCGCGCGACGGCGGCGACGGCGCGCTGTACGTCTTGATCAAGCGGCGTCGGGATCGTAAAGACGCGGCGCGATGACACCGTTCGGCGAACGGGTCCGGGCGCTGCGCGAGGGCAAGGGCGTCACCCTCAAGCAGATGGCGGCGGACCTGCACATATCCTCGGCCTACCTGTCGGCGCTGGAGCACGGAAAGCGTGGCCAGCCCTCGGCCCAGCTCGTGCGCCAGATCTGCGCCTATTTCGGCATCATCTGGGACGAGGCGGAGGAGCTGGAGCGCCTCGCCGCCCTGTCGCACCCGCGCGTCGTGGTGGACACCGCCGGCCTCAGCCCCAAGGCGACCGAGTTCGCCAACCGCCTGGCCGAGCGCATCCACGACCTGAACGACGGCGTCATCGACGGCATGCTGGCGCTGCTCGACGCCGCCCCCTGCTCGCCCGCCGCGGTGGCCCGCCGCCGCCGCGCCGCCCGCCGGCGCTGAACGTGGGCTTGGCTGCGCCGGGTTGCCGCACAGTCATGCGACGAATGTACAGCCTCCGAATTACCCAATGTGGCTATACTGTGGGCAGCACCCGTCTGTCCGCCCCCAGCCGAGGCCCCATGCTCCGCCCCGCCTTCCTTCCGACCGAGTCGCTGCGATGGCCGTGAACGTGCCCACGCCCAGCACCGCCGGCCACGACGGCCCGGCGCACGGCCAGGACGGCGCCCTGTTCCGCGCGCTGTTCGAGCAGTCCTCCATGGGCGTGCTGATCGCCGACCCGGCGGGCGTGGTCACCTCCGCCAACGCCGCCTTCGCCGGCATGCTGGGCTACCGGCCGGACGAGCTGGCCGGCGTGCCGCTGGCCCGCCTCACCCCGGCCGAGGACTGGGCGCGCGAGACGCAGGCGCTGGCCCGCGTCATGCAGGGCGAGGCGGAGGCGAAGCCCTTCACCCGCCGCTTCCTCAAGAAGGACGGCGGCTTGCTGCGCACGCTGGTGCGCCCGTCGCTGGCGCGCGACCGGCTGGGCCGGGTCAGCGCCATCGTGGCCATGGTCGAAGAGGTCGGCGCGCGCCGTGCCGTCGGCGACCCCGCGGCGTTGGAGCGGCGCGAGGAGGCGCTGGCCCTGTCGGAGGCGCGCTACCGCGCCATCGTCGAGACGGCGGTCGAGGCGATCATGACGGTGGACACCCGGGGCACCATCATGGGCGTCAATCCCGCGGCCGAGCGCATGTTCGGCTACGCGCCGGAGGAACTGGTCGGCAAACACATCCACATCCTGATGCCGCCCGACGAGGCGCGCCGCCACGCCGGCTACATGCACCGCTACATGACCACCGGCGAGCGGCACGTCATCGGCCTGGGGCGCGAGGTAGTGGCCGCCCGGCGCGACGGCAGCACCTTCCCGGCCTGGCTGTCGCTGGCCGAGGTGAACCAGCCGGGCTTGCACCTCTTCGTCAGCATGATCCGCGACATCACCGACATGAAGGCGGCCGAGCTGGCGCTGATCGAGGCGAAGGAGGCGGCCGAGCTGGCGAACCGCGCCAAGACCGCGTTCCTCGCCAACATGAGCCACGAGCTGCGCACGCCGCTCAACGGCATCCTCGGCTTCGCCGAGGTGATCCAGCAGCAGATGCTGGGTGCCTTGGAGAACCCCGGCTACCTGCACTACGTCGCCGAGATCAAGCGCTCGGGCGAGCTGCTGCTCGCCAACATCAACGACCTGCTGGAGATGGCGACCATCGAGGCCGGCACCGTCGACCTGGAGGAGACGGTCGTCGACTTCCGCGACGTGGTGGTGTCGTGCCTGCGCATGATCGGCAAGCGCGCCGAGCGCGCCAAGCTGCACGTCGAGGCCGACATCGGCGTCGAGCTGCCGCCGATGCTCGCCGACCCCAAGGCGCTCAAGCAGATCCTGCTGCACCTGCTGTCCAACGCGGTGAAGTTCACCCCCGAGGGCGGGCGCATCGGCGTCTCGGCCCGCGTGGTTGCCACCGGCGGCCTGGTGGCGGAAGTGTTCGACACCGGCATCGGCATCCCCGCCGACCGCCTGGAGACGGTGTTCCAGCCCTTCGTCCAGGGCGAGATCGCGCTGTCGCGCCGCTACGAGGGCATCGGGCTGGGCCTGTCCATCGCCAAGTCGCTGGTCGAGCAGCACGGCGGCAAGCTGGAGATCCGCTCGCGCGAGGGCGCCGGCACCTCGGTGCTGATCCATTTCCCGCCCGACCGCCTGATCGCCGATTGGTAAGTCCGTGTTGAATTCCCTCCCCCGCCCGGCGGGGGAGGGTTAGGGTGGGGGCTCCGTCGCGATCACTCCACCGGCTCCGCATGCCCACCCCCTCCCCCCGCTCCGCCAACCCGTGGTTCCTGCCGGTCGCCGCCTTCGCCGGCGGCTGGGCGCTGATGATGCTGGAGATCCTCGGCGGGCGGCTGATGGCGCCGCACTACGGCTACTCGGTCTACCAATGGGGCGCGGTGATCGGCATCGTGATGACCTTCATGGCCGCCGGCTACTGGAAGGGCGGGCAGGTCGGCGACGGGCCCAACGCCCTGCCGGCGCTGCGCGGCGCGCTGCTGGCCGGGGCCGCCTGGGCGGCGGCGACGCCGTGGCTGGGGCCGGGGGTGCTGACCTCCGCCGCCAACTCCGGGCCGCAGGCCGGATCGATCCTGGGGGCGGCGCTGCTGCTGGGGGTGCCGTCCTTCGCGCTCGCCATGGTGTCGCCGATCTGCGCCGGCCGCATCGCCGCGGGCGGCCGGGCTTCGGCGGCCGGGCGGGTCTACGCCATCGGCACGGTGGGCAGCATTGGCGGCACCTTCTTCGCCTCCTTCGTCGCCATCCCCACGATCGGCGTCTCGGCCGGCTATGCGGTGGCGGCGGCGATCCTGGCGGTGGGCTGCGCCGTGGTGCCGGGCGGCCGGCGCATGGCCGCCGGCGCGGCGGTGCTGGCGCTGGGCGCGCTCGGCGCCGTGCGGGGCGAGGGCCGCGGCTTCGCGTTGTACCGCGAGACGCCGCACAACACCATCTGGGTGCGCGAGGACGCGCGCGAGGTGCGCCTGCACCTGAACCTGCTGTGGGCGACGCAGTCGCGGCTGCGCAAGGACGGCGGGGCGACCGGGCTGTACTACGACTACTTCGCCGCCGTACCTCTGCTGGCCGAGGGCAGACGTACGCTCATCCTCGGGCTGGCCGGCGGTGCCGCCGCGACCACCATCCAGCGGGTCTGGCCGGAGGCCGACATCCTCGGCGTCGAGCTTGACCCGGCGGTGGTCGAGGTGGCGCGCGACCATTTCGGGCTGCGCAACGTGCGGGTCGAGGTCGCCGACGCCCGCCGCTTCGTCGAGACCTCGGCCGGCGTGCACGACCTGATCATCGTCGACCTCTACAACGGCGCCACCATCCCCTTCTTCACCGCCACGCGCGAGTTCTTCACGGCGGTTGAGCGCCGGCTGGCGCCCGGTGGTGCCGTGGTGATGAACGTCGCCGCCCCCAACGAGCCGACCGTCCTCCTGGGCCCGCTGGCCGCCACCGCGGGCGCGGCCTTTCCCTCGGTGTTCGTCACCGCCGCCGGCCCCGGCAACCACTTCCTGATCGCCACCAAGGAGGAACGTACGGCCCGGGACGTATGCGTACGCCTGGAACAGGCACCGCCCGCCGCCCGTCCCACCGCCCTGCGCCTGGCCGAGACCCTGACCCCCGCCGACCGCACCGGCCACCCGGTGCTGACCGACGACCGCACCGACATCGACCTGCGCAGCCTGATCGCGCTGTACGGGCGGTGAGCGGACCAGAAGCCGCGACATTGCGGGCAACAGTCATACCGTCGAGCCGCAGCGTTGACGCACGTGCCCCCACCCAGCCTTCGCTTCGCTCGGCTACCCTCCCCCGCTGCGCAGGGGAGGGTCTTTCCCGGCATGCGGCGGAGTTCCCTCCCCTGCGCAGCGGGGGAGGGTTAGGGTGGGGGCACGTGTATGCTGCACACGATCAAGAAAGATCCGCGAAATCCGTGTGGATGTTGTGATCCACTGCGACCGCTCGCGGAGATCCCGGATTACGTGATCGCGTCGATCTGCTCGTCCGTCAGGCCGCCGGGCACCACGGTGACCGGGATGTGTAGGCGGGTCACGCCGCGGCCGGTGAAGTAGGTGATCAGCGGGCCCGGACCCTCCGGCCCGGTGCCGGCGCCCAGCACCAGGATCGAGATGCGCGGCTCCTCCTGGATCAGCGCCGTCAGCTCGTCGCGCGCGTCGCCCTCGCGGATGTAGAGGATCGGCATGGTGCCGCCGGTCAGCGTGTTGACCTCGCGCGCCAGCTTCTGGAGCTTCTGCTCGGCCTCGCTGCGCTGTTCCTCGCGCATCAGGTTCTCGACCGCCAGCCAGGACTGCGCCTCCGCCGGCTCGAGCACGTAGAGCAGCGCCACCCGGCCGCGCGACTTGCGGGCGCGCAGGCAGGCGTAGCGCAGCGCCACCTTCAGTTCGGGACTCTCGTCCACGACGACCAGGAAGATGCGCTGGTTTTCCGGCGCCGTGCTGGCCGGCGCGGGGGTCTGCGGTTCGGACGCGGTCGGTTCGCTCATCTACACCCTCCGGAACGCGGCGCTGGCCAGCCAGCCGGCGGCCACCGCGCCGATCACCGCCGCCAGGCCGTAGCTGATCGGCTGGCTGCGGGCGAATTCGAAGACTTCGGCGCTGAAGCCCACTTTGGACACCACCAGCGGCGTGGTCTGGGCACTCACCACGTCGCCGTCGCGGATCAGGAACACCTCGACCGTGTAGAGGCCGGTCGGCACGTTGGCCGGGAAATAGATGTTGGTGCGGAACAGCCGCGGCCCCAGGAACGACACCTGCCCCAGCGTGCTGCCGTACAGGCCGGCGCGCTGCTTGGCCCGGATCAGCGCGGCGCGGTAGTCGGGCAGCTCGGCGGCCGTGGCGTCCTTGGCCTCCAGGCGCAGGTACGGCAGGCCGATCTGGTGGCGTTCCAGCACCGGCACGCCGACGAACTGGTCGAGCGGCCGGTTGGTCGCCACCACGTAATAGCTGGGCACCTGGTCGAAGACGACGCGGTCGCGGTTGATCCAGATACCGGCGATGCGCGCCTTGCGCCGCACGGTGGCGGTGGTGCGCGGGCCGGTCACCACCACGGCCACGTCGGCCGGCCCGTCGGTGGCACCGAACAGCACCACCTCGGTCCCGGTGAAGCCGGTGCTGATCGCGATGAGATGGCTCGACAGGTCGGCCACCAGCTGCTGCGCGCGCGCGCTCAGCGCCGTGCCGATCACCGCGCCGGCCAGCGCCGCCGCGACCACCGCCCAGCGGCAGGCCGCCCGCCGGCTCACAGCGGCACCCCGGTGATA
>Ga0196971_1001407_pt1 | contig 10933 bp, 6 predicted proteins | sample S1v_1013CmetaG_FD_148660 | JGI IMG/M metagenome (GOLD analysis project Ga0196971, IMG submission 148660) | Soil microbial communities from Anza Borrego desert, Southern California, United States - S1+v_10-13C | ecosystem: Environmental > Terrestrial > Soil > Desert | place: USA: California... | reverse complement strand
CTACTACGACGGCCTGGTCGATACGAAGAGCGGCGCGGAGTACATCACCATCTCGTACAACCACCTCCACGACAGCTGGAAGACGTCGCTGAACGGCTCCTCCGACAGCGACAGCGGGCGCCGCCTCATCACGTACCATCACAACCGCTTCGAGAACGTGAACTCGCGGACCCCGCTCTGGCGGTTCGGCGAGGGCCACCTCTTCAACAACTACTACAACGGCGTGGCGGTGACCGGCATCAACTCGCGCATGGGCGCCCGGCTCCGCATCGACAACAACCACTTCGAGAACTCGAAGAACGTGGTCGTCTCCTGTGACAGCGACCAGGTCGGCTACTGGGACCTCCGCAACAACACCTTCCTGAACGTCACCTGGGAGCTGGGCGATTGCCTGGCGATGGCGGGCCCGAACGCCCAGTCCACCACCACGTACAATCCGCCGTACAGCTACAGCCTCACCCCGGTCGCCGACGTGAAGACCCACGTCGTCGACTGCGCCGGCGTCGGCAAGCTCGGCATCACCAGCTGCGGCGGCGGGACCACGCCGCAGCAGGTCGCGGCGCCCGCCTTCAGCCCTGCGCCGGGCACGTACGCGAGCGCCCTCTCCGTGTCGATGAGCACCGCGACGGGCGGCGCCACCATCCGCTGGGCCACCGGCAGCACCAGCCCCACCTGCTCCACCGGTACGGTCTACTCCGGCCCGGTGAGCGTCGGGAGCACCACCACCCTGCGCGCCATCGCCTGCGCCTCCGGGATGACCGCGAGCGCGGTGACCGCCGGGACGTACACCATCGGCGGCAGCACGCAACAGGCCGCCGCGCCCGTCTTCACCCCGGCGCCCGGCACGTACTCGAGCGCCCGCTCGGTCTCGATGAGCACCGCGACGAGCGGCGCGACCATCCGGTACACGACGGGCAGCACCAACCCGACCTGCTCCAGCGGCACGATCTACGCCGGGCCGGTGAACGTCGCGAGCACCACCACGCTCCGCGCCATCGCCTGCGCCACGGGCATGACGGCGAGCGCGGTGACGACCGGGACGTACACCATCTCGACGGGCACCGGCACGACCCCGTGCGCGAACCCGATCACGTTCACGTCGCAGTCCGGGAACTTCAACACCACCGGCGCGGTCTGCCTCCGCACCGCCGCGACCGTGAACGGCTGGGGCTGCTCGAACTTCGACGGCCGGACGGTGAGCGTGAACGGGGGCGCCGCGACCGGCACCTGCGGCGCGGGGCCGTTCCCGCTCGCGAAGCACTCGGACGGCTACACGTACTTCTCGGTGAGCGCCGGGACGTATCCCTGGGCGAGCGTCTACGCCTGGTGACGGCGCCTTCGACCGAGCAGCTCGATGGGTGATTGGAACGGGGGGCCGGGGCGAAAGCTCCGGCCCCTTTCGTGCGCGCGAAGCCCTTCACGCTGTCAGAGACGGTGATTTTTGGATCCTGCCTCCAGCCGGCGCCAATCGATAGATCTCCTCGGCGAACTCGCGCACCGCGGCGGTGAACTCGTCCGGTCGGTCGAGGCTGGCGAGGTGCGTCGCCCCTCGGATCACCCGCAGCCGAGCGCGCCTGCAGAGGCGGAGGAAGCGCCGTTCCCCGAGGCGGAACAACGGATCACGGGCGCCGTTCAGGATCAGCACCGGTCCCTGATACGAGGCGAGGACGGCCGCGTGATCTCTGCCCAGCACCGAGCGCCAGGCGGCGGGGATGGCGGAGAAGCCGTACCCAGCCGCGATCTGCGGCCCGACCAAGTCCCCGGCGTAGCGGCGGCGCAGCAACGCGTCGCTCCACCGCGTCAGCCGGGCCTCCGGGATCCGGGAGATCAGCCGGAGCGCCAGCTGGTAGGGCCAGGTGGCTGGCCCGAGCGCCCGCGCGCTGCACCCGTGCAACACCAGGGCGCTGAATCGCTCGGGAGCCTCGGCCGCGGCGTCCATGGTGAGGAACCCACCCAGCGAATGCCCGACGACCATCGCTGCTCCGCCCCGACATCGCCCGGCCGCGCCGACGATGGTGTCCACCGCCGCGCGATGCGTGAACGGCTCACCCCTCCGCGCACCGTGGCCGGGGAGGTCCACCGCGAGCACCCGGAAGCGCGCCGAGAGTGCCGCCACCTGTCGATGCCAGTAGGCCCCCGCCATGCGGGTGCCGTGGACGAGGACGATGCCCGGAGCGTTCTCGGGTCCGGCCGCCAGCGCGTCCAGCGTCTCCATGGCCACCAGCAGCGAATAAGACTTCCGAGCTGCCACGTCTACCACCACGACGTCGTCTCCGACGCGAGGCACTCCGGCGGGCGACACCTAGTTCTCCGCAAGCGCCGGGATGCATCCCTGGGCGAGCGTCCGCGGGGCAGACGCCGACGCCCACGCCGGGTTCCGGGCGTGCATGTCCGCGAGCAGCTCGACCATCCGCGGCATGACCTCCGCCGGCCGTGTGCTCCCGGCGACCGCCTCGTACACGCCCGCGGCGACCGCGTGCGCCGCGTACGCGCCGCGCACGTACCTCCCTGCCGTCGCGGACGCGCCCTCCTTGCCGGCGATCCGGCTCCTGAGCGCGGCGACGATCCGCTCGTCCTCGTTCCGCCAGTCCTGGATCTCGCCCAGCGCGTGCCCGTCCAGCGCGGCGAGCTTCGTCCGCACGATGGCCTTCGCCACCACGGCCGCCGCGGCCTTCGCGACCCCCGGCGTCACGGTCACGCCGCCGAGGCGGATCCGCCCGAGATCCCGGTCGGCTTCGGCGACGAGCCGATCCGCCCACTGTGCCGCGCCGTCGAACGAGAGCAGCCGCACCGTCTCCGCGGCGAGGTACGCCCGGACGAGGTCGGCGGGATGCGGGTCCTCCTCGAGGCCGGCGGTGCGGAGCGACGGGGAGGCGCCCCACGCGCCGTTGACCGCTCGGAAGTAGCCGACGAGCCCGATCGCGGCGGCGGGCCCCATGTTGAGGACGCCGAGGACGTCCGCCGCGGTCTCGTCGATCCGGTCCGCGAAGTACTCGGCGACGAACCCGAGCTGCTCGGTGGCGAGGCGCCCGCGCACCACGCGGGCGAGCTCGTCGCGCAGGCCGGCGTCGGCCTCGAGGAGGTCGTGCCCGGCGGTCTCGTGCGCGAGCGCGGGCCACGCGAGGAGCCCGGCGGAGGCGTTCGGCGCCGGGAGGCTCACCACTCCCGCCCCCACGTCGAGGAGAGCGGTCGCGGTCGCGGGCCACGTGTACGGTCCGGCGTCGGCGCGGCCCCACCGGACGAGCGGCGCCGCGACGCCGTGATCCGGCGGCTTCACGCCCCGGCGATCCTCCTCGGAGAGGAAGCCGTCGTAGAGATCGCTCACCACCTCCTGGAGCGCGGCCGTCGCGCGCGCCTCGTAGCCCTCGCCCCGCTGCAGCACCGCTTGCGCCACGTCGAGCAGGAGCGCGGCCTCGGCCACACGGTCGGGATCGCCGGCGAGAACGCGGGCGTACCCGCTCGCGCCGAGGCCGTCGAGCTTCGCGAGCAGGGGGTCGACGACGGCCTGCCGGTAGGCGGGCGGGAACCCCGCGCGCGCCTTCTCGAGCCGCGAGCGCAGGGACACGAACGTCGCCGGGTCCGGCGGGCCGTCGCCGCCCGCGAGCGCCGCGACCTGCGCGTCCGCGACGAGCGTGGGAAGGCCCGCGAGCGAGCGCGGGTCCGCGGGCTTCTTCGGCGAGACCGCCCCGAGCCCGGCGACCGGGGCGAGGAGCTCGAGCCGGTCGAGCGCAGGCGCGGCCGCGCGAGGCTTCGGCGCGGGCGGCGGCGCCGCGAGCGGGTCGAGGGTCGGGAGGATCGCGGCGGGACCGACGGATCTGACGTGCATGAGCGCCCCTGGCGAAATGGAACGCCAGGGCGCGACTGCAGCGTTCATGCCGTGCGGGCGATCCTCGGAACCGCCGGTTTCGCGTCCACCAGAGCGCGACGGAGGTCCGGCGCGCGGACCATGGTGCGTGGTTCGGGCCTCCGTAACGCTTCGTGGACGCTCGACCGCGGGCGATGCCCGGCTCGCGTCGAAGCCCGAGCGATGATGGTTCAGGTGACGGACGCACGGCCGTCCCACTCCCTCCCGTTCAAGAACCAGGTCAGCCCATCCGGCGCCGCGCCGCGGACGGTGAGATATCCGCCGTGGATGCACCGGAGGTGATGAAGGCTCGCCACGCTCCTCGGCACGGAAGCCGCGCGCTTCCCGCGTGCACGCGTCTGCCGCTCCTCCGCGGCCTCCAGCTCCCGGCGCAGGGCGGCGACGGTCATGGCTCCGGCCCGCGGGATCCAGCCGCGGATCTCCGCCTCCGGGAGGCGGGACAGCGCCCGCAGCTCGAGCTCGTACCCCGCACGGGCAGGAGGGGGAGCGAGTTCGCTGGGGCCCCCGGGGAGACGCCTCGCCAGCCTACCCCAGCCACTCGCTCGTCACCGCCTCGGACGCCGACGGCGCCACGTGAGCGGCAACGAGATCCGCTGGGTCACCTCGCCGGACCACGACGGCTCGAGCCCTTCCGCGCGGAGCGCCGCCACGATCTCGTGCCCGATCTGCGTCTGGACGCGGAGGTACTCCTCCTTCGAGGTGCCCTCGGGCAGGAACGCGCCGTACGCGAGGTAGAGCCCTCCACCCTCGGCCGCCCGCTCCGTGTCCTGCTGGTGAAAGAACGTGTACCCGCGCGCGCCGTCGTCGACGTCGTCGCCGATCTCCGCGTGCCCGCAGGTCTGGCAGCAGGTGAAGTGCTGGCGAGCGACGATCCCGGCGCGTTCCAGCGCGGTGAACGCGCGGTCGAGCCGGTCGTTGTCGGTGGGGACGGACCAGGTCCGCTCCACCTCCTCACGCGAGCGGAACACCTCCGGCGCGAGCCGTCCGACCCGCGCCGCGAGCTCCGTCTCCTCCGGGTGCTCGTCCTGCAGGACCTCGACCACCGCCTCGAGGAGCTCGTCGTCGGTGTCGTAGCCCTCCGCGGCGCGGCGGGCGAGCTCCTGGCGGATCTCGTCGTCGGTGAGCGGCGGGGTGTCTTCTGGCATCGGCGGGCGCCTCCCGATCCGGCTCCGCGCGGGAGGATCTCCTCCCGGGCCGGCCGTCCCCCGAGTATCGCGCGGCGGCCGTCTGGGGGGACAGCCCCGTGGCCGACGTCAGACCGTCTTGCTAAGAATCGGTCTCACATGTCCGGCGACTTCGCGCACCTCCATCTCCATACGCTCTACTCGCTCCTCGACGGCGCGATCCGCATCAAGGATCTCGTCAAGACGGTCCAGGCCAAGGGCCAGAACACCGTCGCCGTGACCGACCACGGCAACCTCTTCGGCGCCATCGACTTCTACAAGAAGGCCAAGGAGGCCGGGGTGAAGCCCATCCTCGGCATGGAGGCGTACGTCGCCGGCGAGAAGGGGCGGCTCGATCGCACCGAGCGCGTCGGCCGGCACCTCATCCTCCTCGCGAAGAACGCGGAGGGCTGGGCCAACCTGCGGCTCCTCTCCTCGAAGGCCTTCACCGAAGGCTTCTACTACGACCCGCGGATCGACAAGCCGCTCCTCCGGGAGCACTCGAAGGGCCTCGTCGGGATGACCGCCTGCCTCGGCGGCGAGGTCCCGCGCCTCTGCCGGCAGGGCGACATGGACGGCGCGCGCGCGGTGGCGCGCGAGTACAAGGACATCTTCGAGCCGGGCTCGTTCTTCCTCGAGGTGCAGTCGAACGGGATGGCCGAGCAGGTGGACGTGAACGCGAAGCTCGCCCAGCTCGGGCGCGACGAGGACATCCCCCTCGTCGCGACGGCCGACGCCCACTACGTGCGCCGCGAGGACGCGAAGGCGCACGAGGTGCTGATGTGCATCGCGTCCAACAAGACCTTCCAGGATCCGAAGCGGCTCCGCCACGACACCGACGGCCTCTTCATCACCTCGCGGGCGGAGATGGACGCGGCGCTCCCGCAGTACAAGGAGGCGATCGACAACTCGCTGCGCATCGCCGAGATGTGCAACGTGGAGCTCAAGCTCGGGAAGTCCTTCCTCCCGCGCTTCTCGCTCCCCGAGGGGACGAGCGAGGAGGAGTTCATCGAGAAGCTCGCGAAGGAGGGGCTCGACGCCCGCTTCCGCGAGATCGACGGGCGCTACGCGCACGACCGCGACCTCTACCGGCAGCGGCTCGAGATGGAGCTCGGCGTCATCAAGAAGATGGGGTTCGCCGGGTACTTCCTCATCGTGCAGGACTTCATCAACTGGGCGAAGCGGTACAAGGTGCCGGTCGGTCCCGGCCGCGGCTCCGGCGCCGGATCGATCGTCGCCTGGTCGCTCCGGATCACGGACCTCGACCCGCTCCGCTGGAACCTCCTCTTCGAGCGGTTCCTCAACCCCGAGCGCGTGTCGATGCCGGACTTCGACGTCGACTTCTGCCAGAACCGGCGCGACGAGGTGATCGGCTACGTCCGCGAGAAGTACGGCACGGACAACGTCGGCCAGATCATCACCTTCGGCTCGCTCAAGGCGCGCTCGGTGATCCGCGACGTCGTCCGCGTGATGGGGCTCCCGTTCGCCGAGGGCGACCGGATCGCGAAGCTCGTCCCGGACCCGGTGCAGGGCAAGACGCCGCCGCTCAAGGAGCTCGTCTTCGGGAGCGAGAAGGCGCAGCCCGAGCCGCGCCTCGAGGAGCTCTACAAGAAACCCTCCGTCATCTCGCAGTGGGTGGACACGAACGGCGTCCAGCAGACCATCACCACCAAGGACCTCCTCGACATCTGCATGGCGCTCGAGGGGCTGAACCGCCAGGCGGGCCTGCACGCCGCGGGCGTGGTGATCGCGGACAAGCCCCTCTGGGAGTACGTGCCGGCCTACAAGGACGACAAGTCCGAGATGCTGGTCTCGCAGTTCGCGAAGGACGAGGTCGAGGCGGCCGGCCTCGTGAAGTTCGACTTCCTCGGCCTCAAGACCCTCACCGTCATCGACGACGCCCTGCGGCTGGTGAAGCAGAACCACCCCGAGCGGAAGGACTTCGAGGCGTCGGACATCCCGCTCGACGACCCGGCCGTCTACGAGCTCATCGGGCGCGGCGACACCGCCGGCGTCTTCCAGATGGAGTCCTCGGGCTTCACCGAGATGGTGGTGAAGATGAAGCCCTCGCGCTTCGAGGACGTCATCGCCGCCGGCGCGCTCTACCGGCCCGGGCCGCTCGACCAGAAGCTCGAGGACGGGCGGACGATGGTGGACGTCTACATCGACCGCAAGCACGGCCGGGAGAAGGTCCAGTATCCCCACCCGCTCCTCGAGCCGGTGCTGGAGCCGACCTACGGCGTCATCGTCTACCAGGAGCAGGTGATGCAGATCGCCCAGGTCCTGGGCGGCTACTCGCTCGGCGGCGCCGACCTGCTCCGGCGCGCGATGGGCAAGAAGAAGGCCGAGGAGATGGCGAAGCAGCGAGCCATCTTCATGAAGGGCGCGCTGGAGAAGGGGGTGGACGAGAAGATCGCCACCTACGTCTTCGACCTCATGGAGAAGTTCGCGGCGTACGGCTTCAACAAGTCGCACTCCGCCGCGTACGGCCTCCTCACGGTCCAGACCGCCTGGCTCAAGGCGCACTACCCCGTGGAGTTCATGGCCGCGCTCATCTCGAGCGAGGCCTCGAACACCGACAAGGTGGTGCTCCACATCTCGGAGGCGCGCGCGGACGGGATCGAGGTGCTCCCGCCGGACGTGAACGAGTCCGGAAAGGACTTCGGGGTCAATCTCACCGGGGGGGCCCAGAAGGCCCCCCCGGTCCCCCCGCTCGTTCCGGGGCAGGCTGCGACGCCTGCCCCTGCGCTCGCCAATCTCACCGGGGGGGCCCAGAAGGCCCCCCCGGTCCCCCCGCTCGCTCCGGGGCAGGCTGCGACGCCTGCCCCTGCGCTCGCCGGTCGGCACTCGAAGGGCCGCATCCGCTTCGGCCTCGGCGCCGTCCGCGGCGTCGGCGAGTCCGCGGTCGAGGCCATCCTCCAGGCGCGCGAGGAGGGCGGCCCGTTCAAGAGCCTCTACGACTTCGCCGGCCGCGTGGACGCGCGGCGCAGCAACAAGAAGGTGGTCGAGGCGCTCGTGAAGAGCGGCGCCTTCGACTTCGAGGGGCTCCCGCGCTGGCAGGTCTTCTTCGGGATCGAGGCCGCGTTCTCTGCGGGCGCCTCCGCGCAGGCGGATCGCGCCAGCGGACAGGCGAGCCTGTTCGGCGGGCCGGCGGTCGAGGTGAAGCCGCGCTACCCGAAGCCGGGCGACGTGCTCGGCGAGATCACGGTCGAGGAGTGGCCGGAGCGGATCCGGCTCGCGCTCGAGAAGGAGGCGCTCGGCTTCTACCTGACCGGGCACCCGCTCCAGGGCCACGCGCGCGAGGTGAAGCGGTACGGCTCGACCACCTGCGCCGCGGTCGCCCAGAAGCGGGCGGGCGACAAGGTCACCGTGGTCGGCATCGTCGCGAGCCTCCGCGAGCGCATGAACAAGGAGAAGGGCACGAGGTTCGGCTTCGTCACCCTCGAGGACCTCACCGGCACCGTCGAGGTGATCTGCTGGGCGTCGCGCGCCTCGCAGAACGGACGCCCGGCGCAGAAGGGCTGGGCGGACTGGGAGCACCTCTTCAAGTCCGACGAGCCCGTCGTGATCCAGGGCGAGGTGAAGATCAACAACCGCGAGGAGGAGAACCCGCGCGCGGAGCTCACCGCCATCGAGGTCCTGCCGCTCGCCGCCGTCCGGAACCAGAAGACGTCCGAGGTAGCGATGCGGATCGACGCGGACCAGCTCTCGCGCGAGCGCGCCGCCGAGCTCCGCGCGCTCCTCGGGAAGCACCCCGGCGCCTGCGCCGTCTCCGTCCGCGCCGTGATCCCCGCCCAGTCCGAGACGAAGCTCGCGGTGCCGATGAAGGTCCAGCCCACCGACGACCTCATCGAGTCGGCGCGGCGGCTGGGGTTCGAGGTGGAGCTGCATTGAGCGCCCTGGAAGCCACCGAGGCACCGGTCGCGGTGTACACCGAGCGCCTCCTCCAGGTTCGTCGCCGGATCGCGCTCTACGGCGATCGGGTCGAGGTGGACGCCTCGTGGCTGTTCGGGTCGCGGCGCCGCACCACCGTGAGGCTCGGCGCGCTCACCCCGCGCTCGAAGGAGATCTTCGTGCGGAACCGGTGGGTCCGGCGGGCCATCCTGCTCGGATCGCTGGCGGTCGCCGCCGCGGTGGTCCTCGGCCGCCCCGGCTACGGCCCGTGGGCGCAGCGGGCGAGCCTCGGTTGCTGGGTGGCGGCCGGGCTGTGCGCCGCCGTCGCGGCGCTCGGCTTCCGCAAGGTCCGCTTCGTCCGGCTCCTCCGCCCCGACGGGCGGCCGGGGCTCGACATCGCCCAGGCCGGCCCCGACGCCGCGCGCTTCGACGAGTTCGTCGCGGCGGTGAAGCGGCAGGTGCGGAGCGCGTGAGCGAGGCGCCGTTCATGGTCCGGCGCGCACCGCCCGCAGCCCGTCCGCGTAGGGAGGTCGAACCACCCCGCGCTCCGTCACGATCGCGGTCACGAGCGCCGCGTCGGTGACGTCGAAGGCCGGGTTGAGCACCTTCACGCCCTCCGGCGCCATCCGCTGCCCGTACCACCGCTCCGTGACCTCGGCCGCGGGGCGCTCCTCGATGTGGATGTCCGCGCCCGTCGGGCAGGCGAGGTCCACGGTCGAGAGCGGCGCCACGACGTAGAAGGGGACGCCGTAGTGGCGGGCGAGGATCGCGACGCCCGACGTCCCGATCTTGTTGGCCACGTCGCCGTTCGCCGCCACGCGGTCGCAGCCGACGAGCACCGCCTGCACCTTGCCCTGCCGGAGGAGGAACGACGCCATGTTGTCGCAGAGGAGCGTCACGTCGATGCCCGCGGCCATCAGCTCCCACGCGGTGAGGCGCGCGCCCTGGAGGAGCGGGCGCGTCTCGTCCGCGTACACGTGGAAGCCGTAGCCGCGCTCCGCGCCGAGGTAGATGGGCGCGAGCGCGGTCCCGAACCGCGCGGTCGCGAGCGCGCCGGCGTTGCAGTGCGTGAGGAGGCCCATGCCCGGCGCGAGGAGCGACAGCCCGTGCTCGCCGAGGCTCCGGCAGGCGGCCTCGTCCTCGTCGCGGATGGCCTCGGCCTCCGCCCGGAGCGCCGCCTTCACCGCCTCGGGCGGCCGCCCCTCCTCCGCGAGGAGCCGCCGCTCCATCCGGTCGAGCGCCCAGAACAGGTTCACCGCCGTCGGCCGCGCGCTCGCGAGGTACCGCTTCGCGGCGCGGACCTCCTCGGCGAGCGCCGCCCACGTCGGCGCCCCGGAGTCGCGCACGGCGAGGTAGAGCCCCGCCGCGGCCGCGACGCCGATCGCCGGCGCGCCACGGACGCGCAGCTCGCGGATCGCCTCCCAGACCTCCTCCTTCGTGCGGAGCTCGAGGGTGCGGACCGTGCCGGGGAGGAGCGTCTGGTCGAGGACGCGCAGCACGCCGCGCGCGCCGTCGAGGCGAAGGGTCTCGAACCCGCGCCAGGTCGCGGGCGCGCGGACCCCGGCGCCCGCCGCGCGGAGGTGCTCCCGCAGGGCCGCGGAGACCTCGTCCGGCCGCTCGTGGGCGAAGGCGTGCGCGCCGCCCCGCACGAGGACGCTCCGCGCCCCCGGGATGCGCGCGGCGAGCAGCGCGGGGACGGCCGGCGGGCAGATGGGATCCTCGTCGCCGTGGAGCACGAGGGTCGGCGCCCGGATCTCGCCCAGCCGCGCGGTGAAGTCGGTCCGGTCCCGCTCGAACCACTCCGGCACGCCCGGGTGCTCGGCGCGGAACCGGGCCCGCCAGTCGACGGCGCCGAGCGCCGCCGCGTCGATCCCGCCCGAGGTGGCGGCGAGCGTGAGGCTCGCCACGCGCTCCGGGTGCTCGAGCGCGAGGCGGACCGCGAGCACGCCGCCCATCGACTGGGCGATCACGTGGCAGGGGCCCGCCGGCAGGCGGGCGAGGAGCCAGCCGA
>Ga0196971_1001405_pt1 | contig 10938 bp, 9 predicted proteins | sample S1v_1013CmetaG_FD_148660 | JGI IMG/M metagenome (GOLD analysis project Ga0196971, IMG submission 148660) | Soil microbial communities from Anza Borrego desert, Southern California, United States - S1+v_10-13C | ecosystem: Environmental > Terrestrial > Soil > Desert | place: USA: California... | reverse complement strand
CTCAGCTACACGGACTATGTGCGGCGGGTCGTATGGAGGGTCGGCTGACGGCCGGACGCACGTCATGCGCGTTCTCCTGATCACGAACCACTTTCATCCGGAGCCGAACCACCTCAAGAGCATGCCGTTCGTGCAGGAGCTGCGGCGGCGCGGGCATGACGTGGACGTGCTCACAGGATTTCCGAACTACCCTGGAGGCAAGGTCTACGCGGGCTACCGGATGCGGTGGACGCAGGAGGAGGAGATCGACGGCGTCCGCGTCACGCGCGTCCCCGGGTATCCCAGCCACGACGCCTCGGCGATCCGCCGGATCACGTCCTACGTCACGATCGCGCTCTCGATGATGGCGCACGTCTTCCGGCTTCGGCGCTCGGTGGACGTCTGTCACGTCTACCTTGGACCGCTCACGCTCATGTGGCCGGCGCGGCTGCTGCGCTGGTGGACCGGGTGCCGGATCGTCGCGGACGTCCCGGACCTCTGGCCCGAGAGCGTCACCGACTCGGGGATGCTCCCGAGGTGGCTGTCCGGGATGCTCGCGGCGTGGTGTCGGAGGTCCTATGCGGCGGCCGACCGGATCGTTGTCCCGTCGGCCGGATACAGGCGCGCGATGGTTCAGGCGGGAGTCCCCGCGGAGCGCATCGACGTCATCTACCAATGGTGCGACCCGCGCGTGGTCGATGGCGGTCCTCTGGGACTGGCGCCGGCGAACATGGCTCGTTCGTTTCAGGTCCTCTACGCCGGCAACATGGGGAAGCTGCAGGGTCTGGACACGGTCCTGGACTCGGCGCAGCTGCTCGCGGCCGCGGGTCACGACGTCCAGTTCACGCTGATCGGTGATGGCGTCGAGGCCGAACGGCTGCGCCGTCGTGCCGAGGACGAGCGGATCGCGAACGTGCGCATGTTGGGGCGGATGCCGATCGAGAAGGTCAGCGCGCTGCAGCGCAGCGCGGACGCGCTGCTCGTGCACCTGGTGCCGTCACGCCTCAGCAACGTTTCGATTCCGAGCAAGGTCCAGTCCTACCTCTCCTCGGGCCGGCCCGTACTCGTGGCCATGGAGGGCGAGACGGCGCAGCTGGTCGAGCGGTCCGGTGGAGGCGTGTGCTGCGCTCCCTGCGACGCCGGCGCGATGTCGGAGGCCATCCTGAAGCTGTCGGGCGCGTCGGCCGCCGAACGAGACGACATGGGTCGCAGAGGCCGCGCGTTCTTCGACCGGGAGCTCAGCTTCGAGCGTGGGATCGGCCACTTCGAACGCGTGCTCCTCAGCGCCGTGCGCCGTGGCCGGGCCCCTGCTCGTCTCGCGTGGATGTGGCTCGCCGTCCAGCGAGCGATGAAGCGCCTCGCCGATGTGGCCGGAGCCGCGATGGGCCTTTGCCTCAGCGCCCCCGTGCTGGTGGTTCTCGCGGTGATGATTCGAGCCCGGCTCGGCTCGCCCGTGTTCTTCGTCCAGGAACGTCCCGGACGGCACGGGCGCACCTTCCGGCTCGTGAAGTTCCGTACGATGCGCGACGCGGTCGGGGCCGACGGCCAGCCACTGTCCGACGAGGCGCGGCTCACGCGATTTGGACAGCGCCTTCGGTCGTGGAGCCTGGACGAGTTGCCGCAGCTCTGGAACGTGCTGCGCGGGGATTTGAGCCTGGTCGGACCGCGTCCGCTGCTCGTTCGGTACCTGGAGCGCTACACGCGCATGCAAGCACGCCGCCACGACGTGAGGCCGGGCATCACCGGGTGGGCGCAGGTGAACGGCCGGAACGCGATCGGATGGGAACAGAGATTGGCGCTGGACGTATGGTACGTGGATCACTGGAACCTATGGCTCGATCTCAAGATCCTCGCGCTCACGCTCAAGCGCGTGCTCCTCCGGGATGGGATCTCGCAGGAGGGCCACGCCACGATGCCGGAGTTCGTGGGATCAAGTGACGGAGCCCAGCAGCAGGATTGAGACGCAGACGCGCCTGGAGCGCAGGAGCCCGATCTTGTCGGGGATTCCGGTCTTGCCATCGAAGCCCGTCTTCATCGCACGAGGTCTTCCGACGTGTAGGTCCAGCATCGCTGTACCGGGGGGCACGTGTGCTCGCGTCCTGGCTTCCGATGACGTGATGCGACCTACCAGTTCCCTCCGTCGTGATGATAAGTTCGCCACCTCTGGTGACGCCCGTGGCGCTCGTGGGCGAATCTCGACTGCGGAGCGTGAAGCGTCGCCTGGTGCGAAGGGGGGGGCCGGGGTCTCGCAGCGTGGGCGCGCCTCGCCCGGCCGAGTTCATGAGCAGCGCACACGCAGTACGAGGTGACGTGTGAGCCGCCGAGTGTATCTGTCGCCACCGCACATGGGCGAGCACGAGCGCGCGCTGCTGCTCGAGGCGTTCGATTCGAACTGGATCGCGCCGCTCGGACCCCACGTCGATGCGTTCGAGCGGGAGCTGGCGGAGAAGGTCGGAGTGCCGCACGCGGCCGCGCTCTCGAGCGGCACGGCGGCGATCCACCTCGCGCTCGAGATCCTGGGTGTCGGCCCCGGCGACGAGGTGCTGACTTCCTCGCTCACGTTCGCGGGGACGGTCAACCCCATCGTGTACCGAGGCGCGACGCCGGTCTTCATCGACTCCAACCGCGAGACCTGGAACATGGACCCCGGGCTCCTCGAGGAGGAGCTCGCGTGGTGTTCGAAGCGGGGCAAGCTCCCCAGGGCGGTCATCGTCGTCGATCTGTACGGGCAGTGCGCCGACCTGGAAGCGGTCTCCGTGGCGTGCGCGCGCTACGACGTCCCGCTCATCGAGGACGCAGCCGAGGCGCTCGGCGCGACGTACCGGGACCGCAAGGCCGGGAGCTTCGGCGTCTTCGGAGTGTTCTCGTTCAACGGGAACAAGATCATCACTACGAGCGGCGGTGGCATGCTCGTCTCCTCTCGGAGGGACTGGATCGAGCGCGCCCGCCAGCTGGCGACGCAGGCTCGTGATCCAGCGCCGCACTACCAGCACACCGCCATAGGCTACAACTACCGGATGAGTAACCTGCTGGCGGCGATCGGACGCGGCCAGCTCCGAGCGCTCGACCTTCGCGTGCAGCAGCGCCGCGCGAACAACGCGCAGTACCGCGCAGCGTTGAAGGACCTCCCCGGGCTCGAGTTCATGCCGGAGGCGCCCTACGGCCGCTCCAACTGCTGGCTCACGTGCGTGCTGGTCGATCCGGAGCGGTTCGGGATGTCACGCGAAGACGTGAGGCTCCATCTCGAGCAGCTGAACGTGGAGACACGGCCGGTGTGGAAGCCCATGCACCTCCAGCCCGTGTTCGCGAGCTGCCGGGTGCGCGGTGGGGCGGTCGCGGCCGCGCTGTTCGAGAAGGGGCTCTGCCTGCCGAGCGGTTCGAGTCTCACAGCGGAGGAGCGCGAGCTGGTCACATCCGAGCTCATCCGCTGTCATCAGGGTAAGGCTGCTGCTCGGAACCGCGGGCATGCGCCGAAGCGATACGCGAGTGCCGTGGAAGAGGTGCTCGAATGAGCAAGCGGGTTCTCGTCTATGGTGCGGGTGGCCATGGCAAGGTCGTTGCGAACGTCGCGCAGCGGGCCGGACTCGTGGTCACCGCGTTCGTCGACGATGGTCCGGGGAGGGACGGGACCGAGTTCTTCGATGCCCCCGTCGTGTCATGGGCGCGAGTGCTCGGTGAGTTCGGCAGGTTCGGCGGTATCCCGGTCGCTCTGGCCATCGGTGACAACGCGATCCGCGAGCGGATTCACGCTCGCATCTCTGACAAGGGATTCCGGACCGTGACGCTCCTGCACGACCGCGCTGTCGTGGCTCGGTCGGCACGCATCGGCGAGGGCACCGTCGTCATGGCGTGCGCAGTCGTGAACCCGGATGCGAGCATCGGGCCAGGAGCCATCCTGAACACCTCCTGCGTCGTCGAGCACGATTGCGAGGTCGGGGCGTACGCCCATCTATCACCCAGCGCTGCGCTCGGTGGAACGGTCATGGTCGGGCGGCGCGTTCACCTCGGGATCGGAGCCGTCGTGCTGCCGGGGTTGAACATCTCCGATGACACGCGCGTCGGAGCGGGAGCCGTGGTCACGCGAGACATCACCGAGAGGGTGACGGTAGTCGGGGTGCCCGCTCGTGTGCTTCAGCCGCGGCCCGATCGTCGTGTCCCGCTGAAGGTGAAGCAGGGCGGTGCCTAGGTGGCCGGAACGACGGGATGAACTCCCGGCGCGGATTCGGGGTGCCGATGTGCGGCCCGCGTGGTAGCGAACGAGGGGAAGCAAGCAAGGGGGGAAGAACGAGATGAGAGTGGTGGCTGTCGTTCTTGCACATGTGGTGCTGTGGACGGCCGCGCTGGTCTGCGCATGGCTGCTGCGGTTCGAGTTCTCGATTCCGGCGACGTATCGGTACCAGTTCCTGATCTGGTTCCCCGCGCTGCTCGCCTGCCGAGTGCTGGCGTTCTCGGCGTTCCGCCTCTTCAGTGACATCTGGCGCTACTCCGGCGTCGGCGCACTCCGGACGATCCTCCAGGCGACGGTGCTCTCATCGATCGCGTACGCGTGCCTGACCTGGGCGATGGGTTTCAAAGAGCACCCGCGCTCCATCTTCCTGCTCGAGGCAGGGATCTCCTTCGCGGCGGTGGGCGGAGTCCGACTGCTTGCCCGCGCCGCGCACTCTCGCTGGTCCCGACGGAACCGGAACCCGCAGGAGCAGGCCCGGCGGCTGCTCATCCTCGGAGCGGGCGACGCGGGCGAGATGCTGATCCGCGAGATCCTCCGCCTCCACCGCTCACGGTACGAGCCGGTCGGCTTCCTCGACGACGATCGCAAGAAGTGGGGCCAGCGGATCCACGGCCTGAGCGTGATCGGCGGCATCGACGAGCTCGCCGACGCTGCGAGCTCCCGCGGGGTCAAGGACGTCATCATCGCCATCCCGACCGCGACCGGTCGCCAGATGCAGCGGTTCGTCGAGTGCTGCAAGGCCGCGGACGTCAGCTACAAGACCATCCCCGGTATCGACCACCTGATCGACGGTTGCGTCACGGTCAGCCAGCTCCGAGACGTGGATATCGAGGACCTGCTCGGGCGCGACCCCGTGACGCTCGATATCGACGTCATCTCGCAGGCCGTGGCCAGCAAGGTGGTCCTCGTGTCCGGGGCGGGAGGATCCATCGGTTCGGAGATCTGCCGGCAGGTGTGTCGGTTCAAGCCTGCAGCGCTCGTGCTGCTCGAGCGGGCGGAGAACAACCTCTTCAACATCCACCGGGAGCTGCAACGCCTGTATCCCGATGTCTGCGTGGTTCCGCGGCTCGCCGACGTCGCCGACGTGCCTCGGATGAGGGCCATCTTCCAGAGGCTTCGCCCCACCGTGGTGTTCCACGCAGCGGCGCACAAGCACGTTCCGATGCTCGAGTGGAACCCGAGCGAAGGCATCGCGAACAACGTCTTCGGGACCAAGGCGCTGGCGGATCTCTCCGATCAGTACCGTGTCGAGCGGTTCGTCATGATCTCGACCGACAAGGCCGTGAACCCCACCTCGGTGATGGGCACGACGAAGCGGATCGCCGAGATGTACGTACAGGCGCTCGCGGAGCGCTCGAAGACGCGCTTCGTCACGGTCCGCTTCGGAAACGTCCTCGGCTCCGCGGGCAGCGTGATCCCCATCTTCCGCGAGCAGATCGCGCGCGGCGGGCCGATCACGATCACGCACCCCGAGATGAGACGCTATTTCATGACGATCCCGGAGGCGAGCCAGCTCGTCCTGCAGGCCGGGGCGATGGGAAAGGGCGGAGAGATCTTCATCCTCGACATGGGCGAGCCGGTGAAGATCGTCGATCTGGCGCGCAGCCTCGTGGAGCTTTCGGGCCTCCAGGCCGGCGTCGACATCGCGATCGAGTACACGGGGCTACGTCCCGGCGAGAAGCTGTTCGAGGAGATCGCCGTGGGCGACGAGCATGCCGAGAAGACCAGGCACCCCAAGATCTTCGTGGGACGCTCGCGCCGGTGCTCCTGGGAGCGGTTGAACCGACACCTCGAGATCCTGAGTACGCTCGAAGGGCAACCTCCCGAGAGGATCCGGAGCACGCTCGTGGAGGTCGTGCCCGAGTACGACGCCACCGTCGTGCCGGAGCGGCTCCCGATCGCCCCCGCGGAACCGGTGGTCGTTCCGTCGCGTGTCATTGCCAGCGCGTAGTCGGCATCCGTGACCGCGGCGAAGGCCATAGTGCGGGTCCGTGAGGAGCCCAGCGCGGTACCCGACGGAGTGGCCACGGGCTACCGAACGCTGAATGACTTCTTCGATCGCATCGTCGTGATCACGCTTCGCCGTGCCACGACGCGGCACGAACGGCTCGTCCGAGCCCTGGCAGGCTTGCGATACGAGCTGTTCCACGGGACGGATCAGCGGGACCTCGACCTCGAGGAGCTCACGGACCGCGGGCTCTACGATCCGGATCGAGCCCGGAAGCTGCACCGGTTCGGGCGAACGATGACCCTGGGACACATCGCGTGTGTCATGTCCCACGTGTCCGTGTGGCGGCAGGTGCTCGCGGGCCCTCACCGTCGCGTGCTCATCCTCGAGGATGACGCGGTTCCGTGCCCGACAGGTCTCCCGTTCGTGAGCGAAGCGCTCGCGGAGCTGCCACGCTCCTGGGACCTGGTCTACTTGGGGTACGGTCGCAACGAGCGCGTCACGACCCGGCTTCGACTGAACCGGCTCTGCTACATGGCGCTCGGGGCCGCCGGCCTCCTCTACCTGAGCGGCAGGGAGGCATCCCGGGTCCTGCCGCGCCCCTTCTCCGAGCACCTGCGCCGCGCCGGACTGCACGACCAGACGCACGCCTACGCGGTCACGCCCGTCGCGGCCGAGCGGCTCCTCCGGTTCCAGGAGCCCATCGCGCTCAACGTGGACACGGGGATCACGCGCGTGATCCTGCGTGACGAGATCGAAGCCTACGTCACCAACCCGAGGGCGTTTCATCAGAGCGGCCTGGACTCCTATATCCGGTGCACCGAGCCATCCGTGTTGCGCCCAGGCCTCGCCGTCTGACGGCCGTCCCCTCGCCATGCACAGAATGCTCGCAGCGCTTGCCGCCGTCTCGACCCTTCTCTCGCCGGTCGGAGCGACGGCAGGCGACGACTGCACGACTGGTGAAGCCCTCCGCATCGAAGGGCTCGGCACGTGGTCGGAGGAGCTGGCGCGCCTGGCCGATCTCGCGCCGGACGTGCTGGTGCCGCGCTCGGGGATTCTCCGGCGCGGGGCCGTGAGCACCCGGACGATGTGCGAGGGCGCCGCGGTGCCCTGGGGCGAGCGGTACCTCGTCGACCGCGAGCGGGCGCTGGATTGGGTGCCTCCACGCCTCTCCATGGCGTTCGAGCGGACGTCACCGAACGGGAGCAACGACGGCCTGCTCTGGCAAGGCAAGGGGCTCTCCTCGCTCGTGAGCGCGGGGATCCGAGGCCGCTGGGGCGCCTTCTCCTATCAGCTGGCGCCGGAGGCGAGCTGGTCGCAGAACGCCGACTTCGAGCTCGTCGACACTGGCGCGGCGGGACGAGGCGAGTTCGCGAGCGGGTTCTACGCCGGGCGGCTCGACGTGCCGCAGCGGTTCGGCGCCGATCCGTTCTCCCAGGCGTCGCCCGGCCAGAGCTACGTCCAGCTCGAAGGCCTCGGCGCCAGGATCGGAGTCTCGACCGAGAACCGCTGGTGGGGTCCAGGCATCCGGCACTCGGTGCTGCTGACGAACAACGCGCCCGGGTTCCCGCACCTCTACCTCGGAACCGCGCGCCCTCTCGACATCTGGGTAGGCACGCTCGAGGCGGAGTGGCTCGTCGGGTCGCTCACGAAGTCGAAGTACCACTCCGACCCGTACGCGAACCGTGCGTTCACCGGTCTCGCGCTCGTGTACCAGCCGCGCTGGGTGCCGGGCCTCTACCTCGGGGCGGGGCGTACCTACATCGAGTCGTGGAGGTCGCTCCGGGAGGACTGGTTCCTCTCCGCGCTGGAGGGGCTCACGAAGACCTCGGCCGGCGGGGACAACCCCGCCGACAACCAGCTCCTCTCGGCCTGGTTCCGCTGGGTCATGCCGGACGTCGAGCTCTACGGAGAGTACGCCCAGGACGACTTCCCGACCTTCAACTCGTTCCTCCGGCAGCCCGATCGCTGCGCAGCCTGGGTGCTCGGGTTCCAGAAGCGGATCACGACGGGCGGGCGCTGGTGGCGCGTCATCGGTGAGACGTCCAAGACGGACTCCAACCTGGAGGGCGCCTTCGCCTGCTCGTTCTACCTGCACGCACAGAACACGGACTACAGCCACGAGGGCCAGCTCCTCGGCGACTGGATCGGCCCGGGCGCCGACTCCCAGTACCTCGCGGTCGACGTGTTCACCAGGGGCGGCCGTTTCGGCGGCTTTCTCGAGCGCGTCCGTCGCAACCAGGAGGTCTACTGGCAACGCCGGCCTGCGGGCGAGGTGAAGGGCCACGACGTCGAGGTGGTGCTCGGTCTGCGGCAGGTGCTGTTCCTCCGGACGGCCGAGCTCTTTTGGAATCTCGCCGCGGGCCCGCGCTTCAACCGCGACTTCATCCGCGACGAGTTCGTCCTTCGCGCAGGCCTCACGGTGACGCCAGTGCTCGGGGGCCGCGGCGCCGCGCCTCGGGCGGAGTGAGGGTTCGATGGCCTCCCCGCCGGCTGTAGAATCCACGCGCATGGCCCCGACCGACTCGCGCGCCAACCTCGCGCTCGCTCCCGCCGCAGCCCGCTCGGCTTCGCCGGCGCCTGCGGTGCGCTCGCCCGAGCTCCGGGACGGCCCGCGGCGTCTCGGCCTCACCGCGTCCGCCGCTGGCGCAGCCCGAGCCTGCTCGCGAGCTTCGGGCACGCGCTCCACGGCTCGTGGAGATCACGGCCACCGAGCGGAACATGAAGCTCCACGTGTGGAGCGCGCTCTTGGTGTGCGTCGTCGCGAGCGAGGTGCGGCTCGCTCTGGCCGCGCAGCTCGCGGCCGTCATCAGCGTCGTGCTCGTGCTCGGCGCCGAGGGGATGAACAGCGCGCTCGAGGCGCTCGTCGATCTGCACACCGCCGAGCGCCGTGAGGAGGCCCGCCGGGTGAAGGATGCGGCCGCGGGAGCGGTGCTCGCCGTGGCAGCGGGAGCCGTCGTGGTCGGGGGTTTCGTGGTCTCCGAGAGCTGGGAAGGCGGCTTGCGTCGGCTGGACCAGCTGCGGGCGAACTCCCTCTGGGACTCTGCGATCGTCGTCCTCGCTGCGTCGCTCCTGGCGCTAGGCGGGCGTCGGGTCGCCTGGCAGGTCGTCGCCGCGGGCTGCGGAGCCGTGCTGCTCGCGATCCTGGCTGCGCGGACAGTGAGCCTCCCGTTCACGGCACTCGCCGGAGCGCTCTTCCTCCTCGCAGCGGCCTCCGGGCGGTACGCACGTCTCGACGGTCAACCTTCAGCGGGCGCTCCGTGAGCGCGGCGCGCCGCATGCTCCGGGCCCTCGCGGTGGCCGGCCTGCTCACGTCACCCGGGGGAGCGCGCGCGCAGCCACCGTCGCCTCGGCCGCGGCAGGACCTCACCGCGGACGCCGCGGTGACCGCCGGCGCCGGCGCGGCGACGCTCTCCCTCCTGCTGCTCGAGGACCAGCTCGCGCCCGCGCGATGTCGCTGGTGCAGCCCGTCGGGCCTCGAGGCGGACGTCTCCCTGTCTCTTCGCTGGCGCGACACCGAGCTCGCGGCGCGCTCGTCGGACGCGCTCGCGTTCACGCTCGGCGGGGCGGTGCTCGCGTACTCCGTCTACGAGGGCTACGCCCGGGGCGACGCGCGCCGCGGGTGGAGCAACGCCCTCCTCGTCACCGAGGCCACGAGCGTCGCGATGCTGCTCGACACGACCGCCAAGTACGCCTTCGCCCGGCAGCGCCCGTACGCCTGGCGCGGCGAGACCAGGCCGGGCGACAGATACGACCGCAACCTCTCGTTCGTCTCGGCCCACACCACGTTCGCCTTCGCGCTCGCCGCCTCGTCGAGCACGCTGCTGCTCGAGCAGCGCTCGCCGTACGCGAGGACCTACGCGTGCGCGGCGTTCGGGGTCGCGGCGACGACCGCCTACCTGCGGGTCGCCGCGGACCGGCACTTCGCGAGCGACGTGCTGGTCGGCGCCGCGGTGGGGACGTTGGTGGGCTGGGCGATCCCGCACTTCTTCCACGCGCCTACCGAGGACGGGCTCCGCCTGGCGCCCGCACCCGGCGGCATCGCCGTCGCGTGGTGAGCCCTAGCCCGGCAGGCTCCCCAGCGCCCGGTCGAGGTCCGCGATCAGGTCGGCGGGATCCTCGATCCCGATCGAGAGCCGGATGACGCCGTCGGTGATCCCGGCGCGCCGCCGCGCCTCGGGCGTCATCGACGCGTGCGTCATCGACGCCGGGTGCGCGACGAGGCTCTCGACGCCCCCGAGGCTCTCGGCGAGCGTGAACCAGCGGACCGTCCGGAGCACGTGATCGACCCGGGCGCGGGACCCGTCGCGGAGCTCGAACGAGAGCATCGCGCCGAAGCCCTTCTGCTGGCGGCGGGCGAGCGCGTGCTGCGGGTGCGTCTCGAGCCCCGGGTAGTGGACGCGGGCGACCTGCGGATGCCGCGCGAGCCACGCCGCGACCGCCTGGGCGCCGGCCTCGTGCGCGCGCATGCGGAGGAGCAGGGTCTTCATCCCGCGGAGCACCAGGAACGCGTCGTGCGGGCTCTGCGAGGTGCCGAGCAGGTTGTTCATGCTCTGGATCCGCTGGACGAGCGCGGGCTGGCCCGGCGCCGCGACGACCGCGCCGCCGACCACGTCGCTGTGGCCGTTCAGGTACTTCGTCGTCGAGTGCACGACGAGGTCCGCCCCGTGCTCGAACGGTCGCTGGAGGACCGGGGACAAGAACGTGTTGTCCACGACCACGAGCGCGCCGTGCGCGTGGGCGAGCTCGGCCACCGCGCGGATGTCGGTGAGCCGGAGGAGCG
>Ga0196971_1001403_pt1 | contig 10960 bp, 16 predicted proteins | sample S1v_1013CmetaG_FD_148660 | JGI IMG/M metagenome (GOLD analysis project Ga0196971, IMG submission 148660) | Soil microbial communities from Anza Borrego desert, Southern California, United States - S1+v_10-13C | ecosystem: Environmental > Terrestrial > Soil > Desert | place: USA: California... | reverse complement strand
GGATCATCACCGGCCGGATCAGCCCGCTGCGATCAAAACCGCGATCACCGCATTCTCCGCTGATCATGACACCGCCAGAACAATGCGCGCGACTTCAGCCGCTCTCCACGAAAAGTGCGGGAGAGCCATTTTTACATCGGCGGTGACAGTTTCCGGAGTGTGGGACTTGTGGAGGGTGGAATAGGCCAATGCGCCCCCCGCGACGACCACCAAGGCCGCGGCCGGTAACAGCAGGAGCTTTTTAGGAAAGGACGCTTGGACCGTGTGCACGTTGGCCGAGGCATAGGCGCTGAAGAACGCCTTGGGTTGCTTCACCAGGGTTTTCGAGGTGGCTTCTTGTTGCTGGAGCTTGTCGAAGGGATCGACCACCCTAGGGAATTCCCAGCGGGTGGAGCGGGACGCCCCGAACGGGCGCCAGTAATGGATGTGTTTGTTGGCCAGCCGTCTTATGAAGTGATCGACGTTCTTGGCGTCCTGGCTGATCAGGTAGATGTCGAAGCCCTTCTTCCGGTGCTCGGCGAACGCGCTGATATACTCCGGCTCCTTGCCCTTGACGTTCCCGCGCCTCGGGAAACAGTACTGGCATTCGTCGATGACGATGACCGCCCCATCGGGGCAGTCCCACCACTTCAAGGGATCGTCGAAGGGCTCCCAATGATCGAGGTTGAGCCCCGCGATCCCGGCGCCCGGTTCATCGACCGCCGCTTTCGAGACATACCAGATCGGCCGCTTCCCGGCGTGTGCCTTGTCGATTTCCGCGAGGGTGAAAAGGGTTTTGCCGTGGCCGGGGAGACCGGTAACGAAAATAATCATTCCGCCCCCCTCCGAATCATCCGCCAGCGCAACGCCTCACGCCGCCGATACCGAGCAGCGCGGGAGCGATACCACTTGGTTTCCTGTACCCATCCCCACAGCTGCGCCAAAAGAAGAAGCAACGCCATACCCGCAAAGACACCGCAGACAAAGGCCATTTCCGCCACTTGCATCAAGGCCTCTTGCCATTCGGCCACAGTTCCAGTAGTCGTAATCGTTTCCATCATTGTGTCCATCCTTACGCCGGCAGGTTGCCGCCCTCCGCGGGGTTGCTCCAAGGATGGGTGGTTTTCTTGCCGGCCCGAAAGCCCGCCAGCACCGCCCGAAAGGCGATCGCCGAGAAGATCACGTTGATCGCCTTGTCCACCTCCAACACCCCGAGGATTTGCACCACCGAGGCCGGCGCTTGGCCGATCCGGGCGTACACGTAGTCCTTCATGGTGTCCATGGCGGCATCGAATCCGGTGTAGGTGACGAAGCCGATCCCCACCGCCACCAGAATCTTCTTGACGCTGGGTCCGATGATCGACTGAATAAAGGTCCAGATAAACGCCCACAATTGCTGAGTCATATAACCCTCCTTTAGTTATTCCAACGGTAAGCCGCCGGCGACGATCTTAGCGGCGAGCAGCCAGGCGAACGCCACGATCAAAGGCCCGACATAGTTGGCCCCCTCGCACATCGGCCCGACCGGCACCGTGATCACCGTGCCCATCGCCGCAAAACTGATATCGGGCGGGCACCCGCTCCCGAGTTCAGGCCCGCTTTCCGAAATGGTCGGGAAGGGGATCGTTTCGCTCTGCGGCCCCTCTTCATGGTCGGGGATCCCCGGCGGCGATTCGGGCGGTTTCTTGATTTCGTCCAGGATGGACTGGAGTTTGGTGTTGGTCCCTTGCAGGGTGGCTTCCCGGGCGTAGTCGGTCGGGAGTTGGAGATTGCTCCCGCTCGAGCTGCTGATCGAGGTATTGCCGTTGTACTGGTAGGTGTAGTTGATGACCTGCCCGCCACTGTTGAAGGTGGTCTCGTGGGTGGTGGTGGCGGTGGTCCCGGTTTGGGGATCCACCCCTTGGGTTTTCTGCTGGAGCTTCATCCCCCCGTTGGGTTGCGGCTCGACGTGGGTTTGAGTCGGGTTCGAATACTGGTCCTGTTGATGCGGGTATTGGGTGTGCCACTGATCGGGTGGGGTAAAGGGCAACCCCTGAGCGTTCAAGGTGTCCGGGTCATTGGGGTGAGGCACCCAGTTGCCGTTCGCATCGAGCATGAAGGTCGGCTTGCCGTCCGCCGGCCATTTCACATACTGTTCCTGGCCCGGAATGAGCGAGCACGTCGAGCCGGACAGCTGGTAGCCGGTCGGACAGGTAAAATCTAACGGCACGGTCGACCTGACCCCCATATAGGCCCCGTCCGAGTTCCTGTAGCCGGTACAGGTGGTCCCGGTGCTATAGACCCCGTGATAAGCCCCGGCCAGCTGCCAGCTCCCATCGCACGAGGCCTGGGGATTTGGATCGGTCACGCATTGTTGCCCTGCCCCATTACACGTCTGATAGCTGCTGGTACTCGCAGGCGTGGTGGCCGGCGGGGTCTTAGGATCGGACCAGCCCGGCACGTCGGGCGGTGTCACATCGTGCCCCGGTAGCAGTGACGCGCAGCCTTCGAACTCCAAACAAATCCCGATCGCCGCAATGGCGGTACCGACGACCGGCGACAACCGACCGGCCAACGATCCCGCCGCCGTCGCCGTGGCCATCTCGCCGACCACGTTCCCGCTCCAGTCCATCAGCTTCGGCGAACTGAATTTCGCCGGCTGATTGAGGAAATCGCCGAACACCTGAGCCTCAGCCGAAGACGATAGAGCAACAAGAGAAACCAAAAGAATCCGTTTCATCACATCACCTGAACATGATGTTGCCCGCGGACCAGGCGGTCAGAATGAAGATCACCGCGTAGAGGGTTTCTTGATCCCAGTACATAAACGCCTCCTTTGAACGGAAAAGGGCCGCGCCAGTCGCCCAACGCAGCCCCGGTGCCCTGCCGGCGATTAGCCGAAGATCGCCGCTTTGGCCCACTTGAAGGCCACCGCAATGGCGGCCAGCCCCAGCATGGCGGTGCCGATCGCGGTCACCGCGCCGCCCGCATCGCCCGTGATCGCGGTCGTGGCGGCGGTGGTGTCGATCGCCGCCATGGCGCCCCCGGAGACGAGCGTGGCGGCCACCGCCGCGCCGGTTTTGAGGACAGTGGACAGTTTCATTTCAGTCTTAGCGTTCATACGTCACCTTTGAAGAATTGGCGGCGAGCCACACGAAAGCCGAACGCCAAAGCGAGGACGAACAAGACCGCCCCGGCGATGAGTTCGGCATCAGAGAGCGAGAGCTTGGCGGCCGCCGCAGGTACCCAAGCTCCCGAACAGGTCAGCACCCCGCCTGGGGCGCTCAAGGTTCCGTCACAGACCGGGACTTCCATGAGTCCGGATCTCTGGGGTTATTTCTTGTCGGTGGCCAGGGCGGCCCCGACGGGTTCGCCCTTGGCCTGGGCCGAGCCGGCCGGCAGACTAAAGAGGCTCAGGAGCCGGTCGCGGTCGAGGTAGCTCTCGCCGTCGATCCCGTCGACCCGGAGCCTTGCCTTGAACCGTGAGCTGCTGCGGAAGGAGACCAGGAGCTTGTATTCGCCGGGGAGGCCCTTGTCTTTGAGGACGCCGAAGAGCTCGTAGGGCATCGAAAAGCGGATGATCTCGAAGCCGAGCTGGTTGTCGTTGCGGCCGCTGGTCTTTTGGGCGACGACGAGACTCCCTCCCTTGGCGCCGTTTTCGAGTTCGTAGCGGCTGGCGCCGATGACGAGGGCGACCGAGGCGCCTTCCAGCGGCTGATCGGGGACCTTGGCCGAAGCCTTGGCCGTGGGGGATACGTTGAACAGCGCCTGGAGCACATCGAGGCTGAGCTGGCCTTCGCCCTTGACGCTGAGGACGGTTTCGCTGTCGCTCTCCTGACCGCCCCGCTCGGTTTCCATCAGGACTTGGAAGACGCCGGGGACGTGCTTTTCCTTGAGCTGGTCGAAGAGGTCGTAGGGCATTTTGACCTTGTGGACGGCGAGCCCCAGGGTGTTCGGGTCTTCGTCATCGCCCGGTTGCAGCAGGTAGATCGCGCCGCCGGTTTGGCCGTCGATGCGGTAGCGGTTGGCGCCGAGGACTAAGGTGGTCAGGATTTGTTGCATGGTCGTGGTCTCTGTCGTAATGGGTAATAAGCCGTCGATGTTTATCCGGTGCTCTAGCCGTGACGGGGGGCGGCCAGGCCGTCGTTGAAATCGGGTCCGCGGGGTTCGATTCGCTCTAAGCGGTCGCCGTAGACGCGCTTGAGGTCCTCCAAGAGTTCCGAAACGGGACAGGCGCCGACGATGGACCCGCCGTTGCCGTCGGTGAGTTCGTAGCGGACCGAGGCGAGGCGGGCGGGCGCGAGGTCGGCAGCCTTGGGCCGCACGGGATACCACGCCAGGGGATCGGCGCCGCAGTCGCAAAATCCTAAGCCGCCTTCTGGACCGGGTTTTGAGGGCCAGGGGCGAACCGTGCCGCAGTGGTCGCAGCGGTAGGCCAGCGGGATGTTCCCATCGGCTTTGGGCTTGGCAGGGAGAGGGGCGGCTCGGTGACTGGCCAGGGCAGCCTGCGGAACCCCTGGGGCGGCGGCGCCGACGGCAAAGGAACGCTTGGACTCAGCCGGACGCGTGCCCGCGCTTTTGGCCGTGGGAGCCGGATCGGGGGCGGTGACACCCCAGGGGATTCCGGAGCGGGCGCGGTTGGGGGCGCTAGGCGGGAATAAGGTCGGACCCGCGAACGCAGAGCCGGTGGGCGGGGCGGACAGGGTCGGGGATTGGGGGGGCCGCCCCAGGTTGCCCGGAATCGAAAAAGAAAGGGAGGCCGTCATGAGAGGGCCTCCTGAGCGGCCCCGAGGCGATCGGGGGGAAGCGCCTCGGGGCCGCTCGAAGCCGGAGGGTAGTAGTCGCCGAGGAAGAGCCGGGTCAGGCGTTCGCGGTGGTCGTGGATGAGGCTGTAGAGCTCGGGCTCGTTGACGAAGAGGAGCGCCAGCCCATTGAGTTTTCCGAAGGCTTCCTGGTAGTCGGGAAACGCGGCGGTGTGGCCTTTCGAGAGGCTACGTTCGTAACGAGAAACGGCGGATTCGCAGACTTCGCGGATGGCGGACACTGGAACGGTCACGGTTTCGTTCATGGCTAGTTCACCGAGGCAGAAAGGGGCGCGGTTACGAGTTGGCCTTGAGCGGTACGCTCATCGATGAGGTCCAATTCTTCGCGGGCCTTTTCGATCAAGACGGCGAAGAGCGTGTCGCAGAGGAGGAGCAGGAGCCCTTCGAGCTTGAGCTTGGCCTCGTGGAGCGCTTGGGCGCGATCGCCGCCGGTTTCTACGGTACGGCGGTAGGCCTGGACGAGGTATTCGACCGTGTCGACGATGGTCCGGCCGGAGAGGCGGACGGCTTGGAAGGACCCGCTCATAGATAGCTCGCCTCCTCAAGACAGCGCTGGGTCAGCTTGACCATGTTAATGAGGCGGTGCTTGCCGATGACGATGCTGTCGACCTGGCCCCGGTCCACCCAGCCGTCCACCACGCCGGGCGAGACCCCGACCAGCTCGGCGAACTTTTCCCGGTGCATCACCTGTACATGCGGCATCAACAGCACTTGACGGATGGCCTGTTCGTCCATAATGTCCCCTCGTTGCGTTACATTGAGAAATAACATTGTTTACCTACATGTATTATATACATACATGTAAATAGTACAAGTAAGACTTTATGCTTGATGAATTTGCGGCGAATGACCGCATCAAGAAATTGAGAGAGACGTCAGGATTGACGAGAGACGAATTTGCCCAAAAAACAGGCATAGGAACTAACCAGCTCAGTAATTTAGAGCATAAGAAGCAAAAGGTTTACGCCTGGCACGTCGAGGCAATCTCGAAGGCGTGGCCGCAGTACGCTTATTGGCTGTGTACAGGGAATGTGCTTCCAGAAGCCGGGCAGATCAGCCCCGAGATCGAGGAGACCAGAAGAAATCTAAACGGGGCTGGGTAATCGCCGGAAGAGCGCTAACAAGATGGAAAGGGTTAGCCAGCCAGGGCTAAATTTTTTTTCTCAAAAAGTCGTGTAAGCCTAAACTGACAAAAAAATCCGCCTAGGCTTACAACAAATCCCCCACCTTTCACATTCTATTAAGTAGGTTTACTTACTAGACTTCATGTCGTGTTGGGCGAGATTTTGGAATCGAGACGCCCTTTAGAGAAACCATTAGGTTTCATTTTTGAAGCTATAAAAGACATTATTTAGGACATCTACTTCATGTTAGGCATGGGGAGCCAAATTTCACCAGAAGTTATCTTCGGAGTTATCATCACGGGCGCCATTGTCCTGTCCTTTCTGAGCAAGCTTTTGCCCAGGCGCCAGCCCAAAGAAAAGCACTTCAAGTGTGCACGTTGCGGTGCAGTTTCACGTCATACCGAACGTACCATCGAGGCATGGCGCAATAACAAAAACAAATTTTTCTGCCAGTCGTGTCATGTCAAATGGCTTCAATCCAGGCCACCCCAGCTTTTCCGCGGCAACGCCGGCTCCGGTTCAGGCTGTCTCGGCATCGTTGTACTTTTCGCTGTTATTCCGCTGGCTGGCTATCTGCTGACGCGAGTATATGCCTAGCACAGTGGTCAAAGACTTTGCATTGGCCCAGCGGCTCGGCTTTAGGCTGCTCATCCGCTTGTCACACCTGTCGCCAGCCTCTCTCCGACCAGAGCGCATGCGCCGACGAGCGACAGGATAAGAAGAAGAGACAGGCGCATTCGCTTGCAGCAGCCAAAACAAATTCTTTCAATGTTGGCTTGTAAGCTTAAGCCGACGAGATTTTCAGTATTTTCTTACTTCAAATTAGCCGTTTTTTGACTATCCCTTAAAAAAGGACTTTTAGAGACTGCATAACGCCGGATCACATGGTAACCGCACTTATCCTTTTAGGGCTGATCGCTATTGGCTTGTCTCAGCTCCTTCCAAAACCTGAAAGCGCCTATAAACGAGCGCTACGGACCTACTCTCGAAATACAAGAAGCCCATCAAATATCTCATACAGGAATGTAAGAGCAGATGACTTGCACGCCTACATAAGAGAATCACACCTCCATTTTCAAAACGCGATTAAACCAGACGATAGCGCTAAAGACGGCGGAGAAAGCCCAGAAACCAGGAGAGGAGATCACATACATTCAGGACGTTCTAATGCCCAGAGTTGGACTATGGAAGTCTTAAAATCCTTGGAATGGAAGCGATACGAGGAACTGTGTGTTCAATATCTCGTAGAGCAAGGCTGCAGAGCCGAAGTAACGCCTCTCGGTGCCGATGGCGGAATAGACATAAAGGTATTCGGAAACAATAGCGAAAAGCCGATAGCCATTGCTCAATGCAAAGCTTGGGGGTACAAAAACATCAAAGTCGATCTTGTCCGGGCGCTCTACGGGGTTATGGCCGCCGAGCGGATTCCCCACGGCATCTTTTTGACGACAACGGATTTCACCAGTGAAGCGAAGGATTTTGCCAAGGGCAAGCCCCTTCAGCTCATTTCCGCCTCGGAATTCTTGGATTTGCTCCAAAAGCTACCTGATGATAAGCAAAAGCGCCTCCTCGATTTTGCTACCAGCGGCGATTATACAACGCCAACGTGTACTCGATGCGGAACGAAAATGGTACTGAGGAAGAGCAAGAAGGACGGCAATACCTTCTGGGGCTGTCGGAGTTATCCAAGATGCCGAATAACGATAAACTTGCGGCACTAAAGGCTTGGCCGGAACAAACCAAACCCAGAGGCGGGTAATGTTTCCCAGCCAACAAATGCGCTTCTGCCAGACCAAAACTTACATTCACGCGGAACATTAAAATGGGGAAATTCCTAAATACCAGCGCTACGAATTATTTTCTCGAAGAACTCATTAAAACGGCGAAAGATCGGCTAATCCTCATCAGCCCATTCCTAAAGCTCAACGACCGGATTAAAGAGCTACTGGAGGATAAGAACCGCCTGAAAATCGATGTTCGCGTGATCTACGGGAAAAACGAGCTGCAACCCGAGGAAATCACCTGGTTGCGTGAGTTGACCTATATCCGAACGAGCTTTTGCAAAAACCTTCACGCCAAATGCTATCTCAATGAAGAGATGTGCATCATCACAAGCCTCAATCTGTATGAGTTCAGCCAGATCAACAACAACGAAATGGGCGTGCTAATCCACCGAAACGACGACCCGGACCTGTATCGGGACGCCTATGAAGAGGCCCAGAGAATTATCCGCATTAGTGACGAGATCCGGATCTCGCTCGAAAAAGTCTCCAAGGAGTCGGACAGTCCCCAGGAGGCAGAAAATGATTTCGACAAGCTCACTACGTCAAAGCTCGCGCAGAAACTCGGTATAAAGACCAATGAGCTTGTCGACAAGCTTATCACCAACGGCTATCTGGAAGCCCGAGACGGCAAGCAATTCCTGACTACAAAGGGCAAGGAGGCCGGGGGACAGTTCAAGATGAGCCCGAAGTTCGGTCCTTATTTCCTTTGGCCGGATGATCTTACGATCTAGTACCTAGCCGGTCCTCACCTTTAAGAGAACAGAACAAATCTAGAGAAGGCTACATGATCGCCGGAAAAGCGCTGACAAGATGGAAGGGGTTAGCCAGCCAGGGCTAAAATTTTTTCTCAAAAGTCGTGTAAGCCTAAGCTGACAAAAAAATCCGCCAAGGCTTACAAAAAATCCCCCGCCCTTCACATTCCAATAAGTAGGATTACTTATTAGACTTCGTGTCTTATCGACCTCGGTCCCGAAATCCAGACCCGCATTAGAGAAACCAGATTTAGATTCCATTTTTGACGCTATAAATGACGTCATTTAGGACATCTATTTCATGTTAGCCCCATCCGCCCAATCCGAGTACTGCGAATGTTTAACCTAGAAAAAGACCGCAATCCAATTCGCTTCTTTGCTGTACTTTTTCTTTTATGTCTCGGCAGCCTATCCTTTTACCTTTGGATTGGCCGTAACTGGTCAATCTCAACAGCGTTCAACTTAATAGGCATTGTGTGCAACGCCGTCGGTGCTTTATGGATCGCATCAGGCGTCTATCTGTTCAGCCAGGAAAAAGAACACCTCAGAAATGGCAACCCATCAAAAAACAAGTACGCTAAAAAATTAGCAGAACTACTTATTTCCGCTTCAAAAGTAATCCCGCTTGGAATTCTATACATTCTCCTTGGCAGCACATATCAAGCGGTCGTGCTAATTGGAGTTGAGTTGAAATGGTTTTAGGGCTAACAAATCATTCCACCGGACCTGCGCAAAAAGTCGCGCAGGCCGGTGAATTCAAAGGTTAAGCAATGAAGAGAAGCGATGCCGATACTTTTCTGTAATGTGGGTTGGATGGAAAGGTACGATGGAATTGATGGCGATTCGATTCAACGCGGCGGGTCATACAATAAGGAATCTATTGGTCATGAAGTTTGTAATTTCAGCAATATAGATGGGAAGGTATACGGGTACGTTCAGCCGACAGGTCGAATCAAAATTGAGAAGCTCGGTGCCGCAAAAACGGACGACTACGTGAAGGGGGTAACTGTCATTTGGACCGCTGGGCCGGATAGTGGCGGAACTGCGGTTGTTGGCTGGTATAGAAATGCAACCGTATTCCGGGAGCCACAAAAAATCAAAAATCCGACCCTACTGCAGAAGAAAAATGGATTAAATAGCTACAGAATTTCCGCCTCGGCATCGGACGCCACATTACTCCCCATTGAGAAACGTTCTTTTATGATCCCACGGGCAGTGAAAGGAGGCATTGGCCAGAGCAATGTCTGGTACGCAGATTCGCCTGAGAGCGAACAAATTGTGGCTGGGGTGCTTCGTTTGGTGGAGTCTGGCGGAGCCGCTGATCGATTACCGGATGTTGATGATGAAGCGTATGGTTTCGAAGGCAATCCTCGCTTGATCGCGCATCTGAGGCGCGAAAGAAACGCTTCGATTATTAAGAAAAAGAAGAAGGACGTCCTGGACAAAACAGGAGCTCTCAAGTGTGAAGCTTGCGGTTTTGATTTTGCAAAAATTTATGGCGAGCGCGGAAGAGAATTTTGCGAGGTTCATCATCTGGTTCCGCTGAACAAATCAGATGGCGTTATAAAAACCGAGCTCAGCGAGCTTGCCATAGTATGTTCAAATTGCCACCGCATCATTCACCGCATGAACCCCATGCCTAGTATTCCCGAATTAGCCAAGGTTATCCGTGAAAATCGCGATGCCTAACAACAGCTTTAACTCGACCGGCTTTTTCTCTGACGCTCTAAAGCCGGCGGTTTAATCTGGACATTAGCCCGCGCAAAGCGCAAGAGCCACTCGCGTATTGCACCGAATTAGCCGTCCTACATACGGCGAAAGACGGGAGTACCCTATTCTGTCCTCCACTCCCAAATCTGCAAGCGTTGTAAGTAAATAACAATGAATAAACAAGAGACCATTCGCATACTTGCTTCCGACCGAAATGAACGTGGAGACTTATTCACACGCCTGACCAAAGATTTATTTTTTGCCTTGGGTTATGGCGAACTCCGCTTAAACGTTCATAAATCCGGTCGAGAATTGGATATTGAGGGTAAACACCGTTTTGAACCCCGCCGTTTGATAGCTGAATGCAAAGCGCATCAGAAACCCATGGGTGGGGATGAATTGAACAAGTTCTTTGGGGTCTTGAGTCGTGAACGAAAAAGAGCCAATCCAATTCCAGTGGCAGGCTACTTCGTTTCTTTAGGTGGATACACTGAAACCGGAATTGAGCAAGAAGAAGAGACTGGTAACGATAAAGTTGTTTTGCTGAATGCAGCCAGGGTCATTGAGGAATTGGAACGTACTAGCTTGTTAATACCATTACACCAAGCAACAGAGCGAGCAGGCCAGTGCGCACAGTTTGCGAAATTACATGATGCAAGACTAGACGGTTCCGAGTTACTAGCAGGGTGGTGAAAAACTCCGAAGGCCACACGGCACCGCAGCCATTGACGGTTTGGCCCGGTAAAATAAGCAATCTACTTTTTTCGAGACGGACGATGCGCGGCGACGACATGACCCAAGGCTCCCTG
>Ga0196971_1001402_pt1 | contig 10969 bp, 7 predicted proteins | sample S1v_1013CmetaG_FD_148660 | JGI IMG/M metagenome (GOLD analysis project Ga0196971, IMG submission 148660) | Soil microbial communities from Anza Borrego desert, Southern California, United States - S1+v_10-13C | ecosystem: Environmental > Terrestrial > Soil > Desert | place: USA: California... | reverse complement strand
ACCGTCCGCCGCATCGCGGCGATTCCCAACCATTACCGGCTCGGCTACACCGCCAACGGCATGACGGTGTGGGAGGTGCCGCTGGACGTCATCGACGAGGCCGGCCAGCGGCTGGCGGCGCTGGAGTATGTCAGCCACTGCTACCGCCGCCCGGCCAAGCCGCCGGAGTGGCCCTACACCCTGTTCGCCATGGTCCACGCCACCGACCGCGCCCAGGTCGAGGCCCGGGTCGCGGAGATGGCGGAGCTGCTGAAGGGGTTGGCGCGCAGCCACACGGTGCTGTACTCGACGAAGATCCTCAAGAAGACCGGACTGCGCATCCAGGGGTGAACGCCCACGCGGCTGTCCGGCTGGTCCAGCCCCTCCCCCGGCAGAGCCGGGGGAGGGGCTTATGATGCCCTACGCCAGCGTCGCCACGTCCTCGAAGTCCAGGCGTGGACTGCGCGGGAACAGCTTGGCGGCATCGCCGTAGCCCAGGTTGCACAGGAAGTTCACCCGCACCGAGGTGCCGGGGAAGAACTCGGCCTCGACCTTGGCGGCGTCGAAGCCGGACATCGGGCCGACGTCCAGGCCCAGCGCGCGGGCGGCCAGCATCAGATAAGCACCCTGGAGCGAGCTGTTGCGCATCGCCGACTCCTGGATCAGCGCGTCGTTGCCGACGAACCAGGGGCGGGCGTCCACGTGCGGGAACACGCGCGGCAGCGTGTCGGGGAACGCCAGGTCGTAGCCGATGATGGCGGTGACCGGGGCGGTCATGGTCTTCTCCACATTGCCCGGCGATAGCGCCGGCTTCAGGCGCTCCTTGCCCTCGGGCGTGCGGACGAAGACGACGCGCATCGGCTGGTTGTTGACCGCGGTCGGGCCCATGCGGGCGAGGTCGTAGACCTGCCGCAGCAGATCGTCGGACACCGGGCGGTCCAGCCAGCCGTTGTGGGTCCGCGCTTCCAGGAACAGCCGGTCCAGTGCCTGCTGGTTCAGGGCGGCGGCGGGCGGAAGGGCGACGGCGTCGAGCGGCATAGGTAACTCCAAAGGTCCTCTGTTCGACCGAAGATATATTCCCTCGCTACTGCGATACGAAGAGGCGCTTTCCCAACAGGCTGTTGCGCGTGGAGCAACAAAGGGCGCTCCGCCGCTCGACATGACTTCGGTCAAGTGGCGCCCGGCGCTCCCGCCGTATCAATGGGCTGAACGGCAGGGAGACTCCGTCCGATGTTCCGATTGAGCCAGTACATGCGCGACCTGGTGGCGCCGGCGGCCTCGCCGCGCCGTGGAGCGGCGCCGCATCCGTCCTCCGGTCCGCTGGGACCGGTGGTGATCTGGAACCTGGTGCGGCGCTGCAACCTGTCGTGCCTGCACTGCTACGCCTTCTCGGCCGACCATGACTTCCCGGGCGAGCTGAGCACCGCCGAGGTCTTCAAGGTCCTGGAGGACCTGAAGGCGTTCCGCGTGCCGGTGCTGATCCTGTCCGGCGGCGAGCCGCTGATGCGCCCGGACATCTTCGAGATCTCGGCGCGCGCCAAGGAGATGGGCTTCTACGTCGGGCTGTCGTCCAACGGCACGCTGATCGACGAGACCCGCATCGAGCAGATCGCCGCCGCCCGCTACGACTACGTCGGCATCAGCCTGGACGGGCTGGCCGAGACGCACGACTACTTCCGCCGCCGCAAGGGCGCGTTCGAGGCGTCGCTGCACGGCATCCGCCTGTGCCGGCAGGCCGGCATCAAGGTCGGCATCCGCCTGACGCTGACCGAGCAGACGGCCCAGGACATGCCGGCGCTGCTCGACCTGATGATCCAGGAGGACATCGAGAAGTTCTACCTGTCGCACCTCAACTACGCCGGCCGCGGCAACACCAACCGCGAGCGCGACGCGCTGCACGCCACCACGCGCCACGCCATGGACTATCTGTTCGAGACGGCGCTGGCCGACGCGCGGTCCGGCCGGGTGCGGGAGATCGTCACCGGCAACAACGACGCCGACGGCGTGCACATGCTGCACTGGGTGCGCCGCCACATGCCCGAGAAGGCCGAAGCGTTCGAGACGACGCTGCGCCGCTGGGGCGGCAACTCCTCGGGCGTCAACATCGCCAACATCGACACCCAGGGCAACGTCCACCCCGACACCATGTGGAGCGACCACACGCTGGGCAACGTGCGCCAGCGCGCCTTCGGCGACATCTGGACCGACCTGTCCGACCCGTTGCTGGCCTCGCTGAAGCAGCGGCCGCGCCCGGTGACGGGGCGCTGCGCCGGGTGCGCGTACCTGGCAATCTGCAACGGCAACACGCGGGTGCGCGCCTTCCAGACGACGGGCGACCCCTGGGCCGAGGATCCCGGCTGCTACCTGAGCGACGAGGAGATCGGGCTGTCGCTGCCCGAAGCGGAGGTTTGCCATGCTTAAGTCCCTGCTGGGCGCCGTCGCGCTGCTGGCGCTGCTGCCCGCCACCGCGCTGGCGCTGGAAGGAGCGGCCGCGACCTATGCCGAGCACTGCGCCGCCTGCCACGGCGGCGACCGGCTGGGCGCCATCGGCCCGGCGCTGCTGCCCGACAACCTCGGCCGCCTGAAGCCGGCGGAGGCCGCCAAAGTCATTGCCGAGGGGCGCGCCGCCACCCAGATGCCCGGTTTCGCCGACAAGCTGAACGAACAGCAGGTCAAGGACCTGGCGACCTTCATCTTCAAGGCGCCGGAGTCCGACCCGAAGTGGGGCGAGGCCGACATCAAGGGCACGCACGTCGTCTACAAGACGCGCGACCAGTTGCCGGCCAAGCCGGTGTTCAAGTCGGACCCGCTGAACCTGTTCACGGTGGTGGAGGCCGGCGACCACCACGTCACCATCCTCGACGGCGACAGCTTCGAGACGCTGGACCGCTTCCAGAGCCGCTTCGCCCTGCACGGCGGCGTGAAGTACTCGCCCGAGGGGCGCTTCGCCTACTTCGCCTCCCGCGACGGCTGGATCTCGGTCTACGACCTCTACAGCCTGCAGATGGTCGCCGAGGTGCGGGCCGGCATCAACACCCGCAACATCGCGGTGTCGGAGGACGGCCGCTTCGTCGCGGTCGGCAACACGCTGCCGCGCACGCTGGTGATCCTGGATGCGCGCGACCTCAGCCTCGTGCGGATCATGCCGGTGGTGAACAAGAAGACCGGCGAGACCTCGCGCGTCAGCGCCGTCTATTCCTCGACCGTGCGCAAGAGCTTCGTCGTCGCGCTTAAGGACCTGCCGGAGATCTGGGAGATCGCCACCAACGACGACGCCGAGCCGGTCTACACCGGCATGGTGCACACCTACGAGAAGGGCTACGACGAGGGCGTGCCGGAAACCGCCGGCCTGTTCGCGCTGCGCCGGACCGAGCTGACCGAGCCGCTGGACGATTTCTTCTTCAATCCGGACTACAGCGGGCTGATCGGGGCCTCGCGCGACGGCTCGCAGGGCAAGGTGATCAACCTCGACGCCCGCCGCCTGGAGGCGCATCTCGACCTGCCGGGCATGCCGCACCTGGGCTCCGGCATCTCGTGGATGCTCGACGGCCGGCGGGTGATGGCGACGCAGCACCTGAAGGGTGCCACCATCAGCGTCATCGACATGCAGGACTGGAAGACGGTCAAGCGCATCGACTCCCTGGGCGCCGGCTTCTTCATGCGCAGCCATGAGAACACGAACTACGCCTGGGCCGACGCCATGCTGAGCCCGAAGAAGGACACCATGGCCATCATCGACAAGCGCACGCTGGAGATCGTCCGCACCATCACGCCCGCGCCTGGCAAGACCGCGGCGCACACGGAGTTCACCCGCGACGGCCGCTACGTGCTGGTCAGCGTGTGGGAGAACGACGGCGCCATGGTGATCTACGACGCCGAGACCTTCGCCGAGGTCAAGCGCATCCCCATGCGCAAGCCGGTCGGCAAGTACAACGTCTTCAACAAGATCACCCGGTCCGAAGGGACGAGCCACTGATAAGCCCCTCTCCCGTCCCGGGAGAGGGTGGCGCCGCAGGCGCCGGGTGAGGGTAAAGGCAAGGATCCTTGCGCGCACCCTCACCCTCCCGCGCTTTGCGCGGGTCCCTCCCTCTCCCGGGACGGGAGAGGGATTCTGAGGAGGAAACATTCATTATGACCGACACGGTTCTGGATCGCCATCAGCAGGAGGAGTTCTCCGGCCTGCCGGGGAACCTGATGATGTGGATCCTGATCCTCAGCGAGCTGGCGGTGTTCGGCGTCGCCTTCATCGGCTTCGCGGTGGCCCGCATGCTCGACCCCGGTACCTTCGATGCCGGTCAGGCGCACCTCGACCGGCTGCTGGGCGGCGTCAACACGCTGGTGCTGGTGACCAGCGGCTACATCGCCGCGCTGGGCGTCGAGGCCGGCCGCAAGGGGCTGAAGGCGCGGGCGTCGCGCCTGTTCATGGGCGCCTCGGCGGTGGGGTGCATCTTCCTGGTCATCAAGCTGGTGGAGTATTCGGCGACGCTCGCCGAGGGCTACACCATCGACACCAACACCTTCTTCAGCCTGTACTTCATGCTGACGGGGTTCCACTTCCTGCACGTGATCTTCGGCATCATCATCCTGCTGGTGGTCGCGTACTGGAACAGCGACGAGAACCTGGAGAGCGGCGCCGCCTTCTGGCACATGGTCGACCTGATCTGGGTGATCCTCTACCCCATCGTCTACCTGATCCGCTGACGCCCGGAGGACCAAACCCATGGCCATCAATCGCCTGACCATCGCCTGGGGCGTGCTGCTGGGGCTCTCGGTGACCGCGCTGCTGGTGGGCAACGCCGCCCCCGGACAGGCGCACGAGGCGCTGGGCGTGCTCGGGGCGGCCGGCGTGCTCGCCACCTCCGTCCTCAAGGGGCGCGAGATCCTCATGCACTACCTGGAGCTGAAGCACGCCGGGCGCGGCTGGCGGGTCATCCTGGTGACCTACCTGCTGTTCATCGCCGCCTTGGTGCTGCTCGCCTACGCCGCCGAACACCTGGGCTGGCTGAACAGTTTGCGGCACTAAATCCGGGAGTTGGTTCGCACTCCGATCCACCTGCAACGCGTTCTTAACGGATCGGGCCCTATGACCGAGGGTAGCCCCGCCGATCCGGTGGGGAGCCCGCCGCCGACGGACCCGACCCGTGGACGCTTCCCGCTCTGCCCCCCTGCAAGGCCGTAGTTTCGTAGTGCCCGAGGCGCTGCTGGCGGCGCTCGGCTTCGCAGCCGTCGGTGGACTCTTGGTTCTCGCCGTCGATCACCAGGACGGCACGCTCATCGGCGGGGTGGCCGCAGCCCTCGGCAGCGTGGTCGCGGCGGTCGCCGGGCTGGCGTTCCTGGCGGTGCGCCGGGCGCGGCGCACGGCCGAGGCCATCGACCGCAGCGCCCGCCTGCTGGAGACCGCCAACCGCGAACTGGCGCAGAGCCAGCAGCGCTTCCGCGACTTCGCCGAGGCGGCGTCCGACTGGTTCTGGGAGAGCGGGCCCGACCATCGCTACACCTACGTGTCCGAACGTCTGGCCGGCGTGCTCGGCTGCGACCCGCAGGGGGTGCTCGGCGCCTCGCTGATCGACCTCGCCCGCCTGTGCGGCGACGCCGAGACCTGGGAGGAGTACCGCGCCGACATCGAGGCCGGCCGCCCCTTCCGCGACCTGGAGGTGACGCACCAGGACGGCTCCGGCAAGACCTTCGTCTTCCGCCTCAGCGGCCAGCCGGTGTTCGACGAGGCCGGGGGCTTCGCCGGCTACCGCGGCAGCGGCCTGGACGTAACGGTCGAGACCATGGCGCTGATCGAGGCGCGCTTCATGCAGGTCGTCGTGCACGACGCGCTGGAGAGCATCTCGGAAGGCTTCGTGCTGTTCAACGCCGATGGCCGGCTGCTGCTGTGCAACGACCGCTACCGCGAGGCCTACCCGAACATCGCCGACGTGCTGGAGCCCGGCACCGCCTTCGAGGACATCCTGCGCGTCGCCGCCGAGCGCGGCGGCATCGGCGAGGGGCAGGGCGACATCGGCGCCTGGATCCAGGACCGCCTGAAGCGCCACCTGGAGCACGAGGAGCCGGTGGACCGCCGCCTCTCCGACGGCCGCTGGTACCGCATCAGCGAGCACGCCACCGGGGCCGGCGGCATCGTCAAGATCCTCATGGACATCACCGAGCTGAAGCGGCGGGAGGAGGAACTGGCCGGGCAGACGGCGCGGCTGGAATCCACCGTCGGCGCGCTTCAGGAGAGCGAGGGGCGCTACCGCCAACTCGTCGATCTGGCGCCCTACGGCATCGCCATCTGGGACCGCGCGGCCATCCGCTTCGCCAACTCGGCCGCCGCCTCGATCCTCGGTGCCGGCGCCTGGGGCGGGCTGGAGGGCGCGCCGCTCGGCCGCTTCTTCGAGGACGGCCCCGCTGTCGAGGCGCGGCTGGCCGAAGCGGCCGACGGCACCGGCCTGCGCCTGGAATGCGAGATCCAGCGCCCCAACGGCGAGCGACGCCATCTGGAGCTGGGCGCCTATCCCGCGGTCTACCAGGGCAACACCGCGGTGCTGCTGGTGATGAACGACGTCACCGACCGCCGCCGCGCCGAGGAGGAGCTGCAACGCTCGCAGAAGATGGAGGCGGTCGGCCGCATGGCCGGCGGCATCGCGCACGAGTTCAACAACATGCTGACGGCCATCGGCGGCTTCGCCCGGCTGGCCGAGCGCAACCCGTCCGACGAGAAGCGGGTGCTGACCTGCGTGCGCGAGATCGCCAAGGCCTCCGACCGCGCCGCGGCGCTGACCGCCCAGCTCCTCGACTTCAGCCGCCGCAAGGCGAGCGAGGAGATGGAGGTGGTGCCGCTGGGCGATCTGGTGCGCGACCTGCGCGTCTTCCTAAAGCCGCTGATGAGTGCCGGCATCGACGTCCGGCTGGACATCCGCGACGCGGACGCGCACGCCATCGCCAACCCGGTGACGCTCAACCAGGCGATCCTCAACCTGGCGCTCAACGGCCGCGACGCCATGCCCGACGGCGGGACGCTCAGCGTCACGCTGGACTCGGCACTGCCTGACGCCGCCTTCTTCCAGCGGCACGAGCGGCTGCGGCCCGGCCGCTATGTGACGATCCGCGTCGCCGACGACGGCTGCGGCGTGCCCGAGGACATCCGCGACCGCATCTGGGAGCCGTTCTTCACCACCAAGGAACCGGGCAAGGGCACCGGCCTCGGTCTGTGGATGGTGTACGGCACCGCCCAGCAGGCTGGCGGCGTCGTGGAGATGGAGTCCGAGGTCGGGCACGGCACCGCCTTCACCCTCTACCTGCCGGCGGTCGATCGCCCGGTCGAGGCGGACAACGACGCCGACATCGTCCGCCTGCCGGAGGGCGAGACCGCCTCGGTCCTGCTGGTGGACGACGAGGACGCGGTGCGCTCCTACCTCAAGCTGGCGCTGGAGGAGGCGGGCTGCCAAGTGGTCGAGGCGGTGGACGGCGTCGATGCGCTGGCCCGCTACGACGAGTACGGCGGGCTGTTCGACCTGCTGGTCACCGACCTGTCGATGCCGCGCATGAACGGCGCCGAACTGGCCCACGCGCTGGACGCGCGCAACCCGGACCTGCGCATGCTCTTCCTCACCGGCTACGCCTCGCGCGGGCAGGCGGAGGGGCTGAGCGCCAAGCCGGGCCGTCAACTGCTCATGAAGCCGATCAGCCCGGAAAAGCTGGTGCAGGCCGTGAGCGACCTGCTGGCGGAGTGACGGGGCGGCCATGGCATCCGACACCGCGGACATCGACCTCAAGGACGCGCCGGCACCGGGCACGGGCGACGGCGAGTCCGGCATCGAGACCATCGTCTGCCAGGAGGTGGACGAGTTCTACTCGCCGGCCGCGCGCGAGAGCCTCGGCCGCTTCTGCGAGCGCTTCCTGAACGAGAACGCGCTGACCCCGACCGAGCTGCTGCACTCGCCCCGGCACCAGACCACCTTCTCCAACCAGGCGCTGTTCGTCGCCACCCTCCAGCAGGCCGAGCGCGCGCAGGGCCGCCGCCTCGGCACAATGAACCCGGTCGTCAACGAGGTGGCGCGCCTGACGCGCGAGCGCTGCAAGGACTGGCCGATCCCCGAACTGACGCCGCAGACCTACGCGGCGGTCGTCGGCCAGGTGCTGTCGCGCGACCCCACCTTCACCGGCCGCTTCATCGTCGATGCCGCGCTGACCCAGCACATCCAGACTGCGCGGACCTTCTCCGAGAAGGCTTCGATGCTGCTGGAGCTGGCGGCGACGACCGACGACCCCGACGCGCTCGCCCCGGTCGACCGCCTGCTGGCCGAGATCGTGCGCAGCGAGTCCGGCATGGCCTCGGTCTCCGCCGACCTGCCGTTCGCCAAACTGGTCGGCGCCATCGCCGCGCTGGTGGTCGGCGACGACGCGCTGGCCGACGACGCGCCGCCCAGCCTGAAGGCCATGGAGACGCTGCTGCGCCGGGTACCGATGCCGGCGCTGTGCGACGGCCTGCTGGTCGCCTTCCGCCGCGAGCTGGCCAAGCCCGACCGCTTCACCATCGCCAGCATCGGTGACCTGTTCGGCGTGGAATCGGTGCAGCGCGAGGTGATGACGATCGCCCGCTACGCCGAGCGCCTGCGCTCCGGCGACGGCTATCTCGGCGGCTTCAAGACCGAGGCGGCGTTCCAGCGGCGTATGGCGCTGCTGATCAACGAGGACACGCTGCCCGAGATGGTCAAGGGCCGCAACTTCGTTCAGAAGCTGCGCGAGCTGTTCGCCATCCAGAAGATGCCGCTGACGCCGAAGTCGGAAGAGGCGGTCACCCGCTACCTGCACACCTATCTGGACGGGCGCGAGTTCGCCGGCCGCCTGCTCGACTGCTGGAAGGAGCGCACCGACAAGCTGAAGGGCCTGGCCGAGGTGCAGACGCTGATCCTGGACTCGCGCTTCCCCGAGGAGGAGCGCGAACAGCTCGCCAGCCAGCTCGACGAGGTGCAGAGCGTCTTCATGCGCACCCAGCGCCTGCTGGCGGCGCTGACCTCCAAGGTGGAGCCGTCGCCGGACACCGTACTGGACATCGTCAAGCTGGCCGCCGAGGGGGCGTTCTGCGCCGGCAAGAGCCGGCAGGCGGTGGCGCGCGCGCTCTATCGCCAGGTGCACCGGCCACGCTTCGTCCGCTCCTTCCTGCTCAGCGCTCCCAGCGGCAAGGAACGCGCGGCGCGCGCCACCTGGCTGCGCAACGCGCTGCGCATGGTGGGCGTGCCCTTCATCGACATGGGCGCGTTGCGGGTGCTGGTGGTGGACGACGAGGACGGACCGCGCAGCTACGTGGAATCCGTGCTGCACGACCTGGGCGTCGGCAGCATCGACCTGGCCGAGGACGGCCAGCGGGCTCTGGAACTGATGGCGAGCCGGGACGGCCGCTACGACCTGATCGTCTGCGACTGGATGATGCCGCGTCTCAGCGGCCTGGAGGTGCTGCGCCGGGTGCGCGAGACGGCGCCGGAGCTGCCGTTCCTCATGGTGACGGCGCTGGCGACCCGGCAGGCGGTGGAGCGCGCCATCGCCAGCAACGTCAACGCCTACATCGCCAAGCCCTTCACGCCCGAGCAGCTCGAGGAGAAGGTGTTCCTGGTGCTGACGCAGCGGGGCGTGTCGGCGGGCTGAATTCCCGGCATGGCAGCGCTGCACGCCGTGCACCCGCCCCTCCGAGGTGTAGTGGGTGGAGGGCCTTCACAAGCCCAGCTTCTTGTGTATAGTGCCGCAAATTTTGCGGGAGACGGTCGATGTCGCGCGTATCCACCATTCGCGAAGCCCTGACCTTTGACGACGTCCTTCTGGTGCCTGGCGCCTCCGAAGTGCTGCCGGGTGACGTGGACACGCGGACGCGGCTGACCCGATCCATCGAACTGGGCATCCCGCTGCTGTCCTCGGCCATGGACACGGTGACCGAGAGCAACCTCGCCATCGCCATGGCGCAGGCCGGCGGCATCGGCGTGATCCACCGCAACCTGGACATCGAGCGCCAGGCCGAAGAGGTCCGCCGGGTCAAGCGCTACGAGAGCGGCATGGTGGTCAACCCGATCACCATCGCCCCCGACGCCACGCTGGCCGACGCGCTGGCGATCATGGCCAACTACCGCATCTCCGGCATTCCGGTGGTGGAAGGCGTGGACGCCCGCGGCTCGGGCAAGCTGGTCGGCATCCTGACCAACCGCGACGTGCGTTTCGCCACCGATCCCAAGCAGCCGGTCAGCGAGCTGATGACCAAGAAGGTGGTCACCGTGCCCGAGGGCGTCAGCCGCGACGAGGCCAAGCGCCTGCTGCACCAGCACCGCATCGAGAAGCTGCTGGTGGTGGACGGGGACTACCGCTGCATCGGCCTGGTCACCGTCAAGGACATCGAGAAGGCGCAGGCCTTCCCCAACGCCTGCAAGGACGCCCAGGGCCGCCTGCGCGTCGCCGCAGCCACCGGCACCGGGCCGGACGGCCTTCGCCGTGCCGAGGCACTGTTCGACGCGGGCGTGGACGTGCTGGTGGTGGACACCGCGCACGGCCATTCGTCGAAGGTGCTGGAGCAGGTGCGCACGGTGCGCAACCTGTCCAACTACACCCAGGTGATCGCCGGCAACGTCGCCACGGGCGAAGCCGCCCGGGCGCTGATCGACGCGGGTGCGGACGCCATCAAGGTCGGCATCGGCCCGGGCTCCATCTGCACCACCCGCATCATCGCCGGCGTCGGCGTGCCGCAGCTCACCGCCGTCATGGACGTGGTCGAGGAGTGCCGGAAGCAGGACATCCCGGTCATCGCCGACGGCGGCATCAAGTTCTCGGGCGACCTCGCCAAGGCGATCGCCGGCGGTGCCGACTGCGCCATGCTCGGCAGCCTGTTCGCCGGCACCGACGAGAGCCCGGGCGAGGTGATCCTGTACCAGGGCCGCTCGTACAAGAGCTACCGCGGCATGGGCTCGGTGGGCGCCATGGCGCGCGGTTCGGCCGACCGCTACTTCCAGCAGGAAGTCTC
>Ga0196971_1001399_pt1 | contig 11000 bp, 10 predicted proteins | sample S1v_1013CmetaG_FD_148660 | JGI IMG/M metagenome (GOLD analysis project Ga0196971, IMG submission 148660) | Soil microbial communities from Anza Borrego desert, Southern California, United States - S1+v_10-13C | ecosystem: Environmental > Terrestrial > Soil > Desert | place: USA: California... | reverse complement strand
TGGAAAACGCATGGCGGACTTCGGCCACGGTGCGCACCCGGTTGTCGGTCATGCAATCGACGATGATCGCGGCGCCGTTGATGCCGTAACCCTCGTAGCGGATTTCTTCGTAGTTCGCGCCTTCCAAGCCGCCGGTGCCGCGCTGGATCGCGCGCTGCACGTTGTCCTTCGGCATGTTGGCATCGGCCGCCTTTTCCACCGCCAGGCGCAGGCGCGGGTTGCTTTCGATGTCGCCGCCGCCCAGGCGGGCCGCGACCGTGATTTCCTTGATCAGACGCGTCCAGATCTTGCCGCGCTTCGCATCCGCGGCAGCTTTTTTGTGCTTAATATTGGCCCATTTACTGTGTCCAGCCATGGTGTTTCTTTCTTGGAAGTGAACGAGAGAGGGCTGTGGTGCCCGCTTTGGCGCAAAAACTGATCCAAAATAAGGCGGTACCAAGCCGAAAACCAATCTACAATTTTACCATATCGCCCCTTGTCAAAACTTGCCTGAAAGCTCATTCCAACATGCCGAAAAACCTGCTGATCGCGAAGAACCAGGAGCTGGAACTCGCTCTTCTTTCCAATCTTGCAAACCGGCACGGCTGCATCACCGGCGCCACCGGCACCGGCAAGACGGTGACCCTGCAGACCCTGGCCGAGTCCCTGTCCAATATCGGGGTGCCGGTGTTCATGGCCGACGTCAAGGGCGACCTGTCGGGTCTTGCCAAGCCCGGCAGCGCGACGCCGCGCATCCAGGAGCGGCTGGACCTGCTGAAACTGGAGGCGCCGGCATGGTCGGGCTGTCCGGTCACGTTCTGGGACGTGTTCGGCGAGAAAGGCCATCCGGTGCGCGCGACCGTGTCCGACCTCGGCCCGCTCCTGCTGTCGCGCATGCTCAATCTGAACGAGGTGCAGGAAGGCGTGCTGCAGCTGGTGTTCAAGGTGGCCGACGACAACGGCCTGCTGCTGCTCGACCTGAAGGACTTGCGCGCGATGCTGCAGAACGTGGCGGAAAACGCGGGCGAGCTGCAGGCCGAGTACGGCAACATTTCCCCGGCCAGCGTCGGCGCGATCCAGCGCGGCCTGGTGGCGATCGAGGAGCAGGGCGGCGACCGCTTCTTCGGCGAGCCGATGCTCAACATCGACGATTTCATGCAGACCGACGCCAAGGGCCGCGGCGTGGTCAACATCCTCGCCGCCGACAAGCTGCTCAATGCGCCGCGCCTGTACGCGATCTTCCTGCTGTGGATGCTGTCGGAGCTGTTCGAGCACCTGCCGGAAGTGGGCGACCTCGACAAGCCGAAGCTGGTGTTCTTCTTCGACGAGGCGCACCTGCTGTTCGACGAGGCGCCCAAGGCGCTGCTGCAGAAGATCGAGCAGGTGGTGCGCCTGATCCGCTCCAAGGGGGTGGGCGTGTACTTCGTCACGCAGAACCCGCTCGACATTCCCGACACCGTGCTCGGCCAGCTCGGCAACCGCGTGCAGCATGCGCTGCGCGCGTACACGCCGCGCGACCAGAAGGCGGTGCAGGCGGCGGCGCAGACCTTCCGGCCGAATCCCAGGCTCGATACCGCGCAGGCAATCACCGAACTCGGCGTCGGCGAGGCGCTGGTGTCCTTCCTCGACGAGAAGGGGCGGCCGAACGTGGTGGAGCGCGCGCTCATCGTGCCTCCGGCCTCGCAGATCGGACCGCTTACCGATGCCGAACGCGGCGAGGTGATCGCCAGTTCCGTCGTTGCCGGCGTGTATGAAAAGACGGTCGACCGCGAATCCGCGTATGAAACGCTGAAGGGGCGGGTGGCCAAGGAAATGCCGAAGGCGGAAGAAGTGAAGCAGGCCAGGGGCGGCGCGCGGGCGCAGGCGCCCGACGACGCGCAGGATGCGTCGGGCGGCGGCGGCTTCAGGGATGCGCTGGGCGGCCTGTTCGGCGGCGGCAGCGGCGTCGGCCGGCGCAGGGACACGATGGTGGAGGCGATGGTGAAGTCGGCCGCGCGCAGCATCGGCTCCCAGGTCGGACGGGAAATCATCCGCGGGGTGCTGGGGTCGATCCTGAAGAAGTGATGCCTGGGGGCGCCCGGCCGGGCCACGCGCTTGATGCGCCGGTTTACAAGCGGACCGGCGGCGTGGCGTCCGGGCAAAGACCCCCTCCGCACAGTCGAATGTAAGAAAATCCTCCCCGGCGTACAATCGCCGCATGCCTTCCACCAGCGTTCCGCTCTCCGCCCGTCAAACCTTTCTCGCCGGCCTGGCGCTTGCCATCGCCGGCGCCGTGCTGTTTTCCGCGAAGGCGATCGTCGCCAAGCTGATTTACCGCTACGGCGTCGATGCGGTCACGCTGATCGCGTTCCGCATGCTGTTCGCGCTGCCGTTCTTCGCCGCCGTCGCGCTGTGGAAGGCGAAGGGCGCGGCGCCGCTGACCAACCGCGAGCGCGCGCAGATCGTGGTGCTCGGCCTGCTCGGCTACTACCTGTCGAGTTTCCTCGATTTTCTCGGGCTGCAGTACATCTCCGCCGGCCTGGAGCGCCTGATCCTGTTCCTGACGCCGTCCTTCGTGCTGCTGATCTCGGTGTTTTTCCTCAGGAAGAAAATCAGCGCCACCGAATGGATGGCGCTCGGCACCGCCTACCTCGGCACCGTGCTGGTCTTCCTGCACGACGTGCGCCTGGGCGGTGCCGGCGTGTGGCTGGGCGGCGCGTTCGTCCTCGGCAGCGCGGTGTCGTACGCGTCCTACCTGTTGCTGTCGGGAGAGCTGGTGCAGCGCGTCGGCTCGCTGCGGCTGGTGGCGTACGCAATGTGCGTGTCCAGCGTGGCATGCATCGTGCAGTTCTTCCTGCTTCGTCCGGCATCGATGCTGGTGCAGCCGGGCGCGGTATACGGGCTGTCGCTGTTCAATGCCGTGTTTTGCACGGTTTTCCCGGTATTTTTGACAATGGAGGCGGTGTCGCGCATCGGCGCGCCGACCGCATCGCAGGCGGGAATGATCGGGCCGGTGTCGACCCTGTTCCTGGGGGCGCTGATCCTCGGCGAACCCGTGACCGGCATTCAGCTGGCCGGCACCGCGCTGGTGCTGGCCGGGATTTATTTGTTGACCAGAAAAAGAGCCTAGGGGGGAGCATGGATCTTGGAATTGCCGGCAAACAGGCGCTGGTCTGCGGCGCCAGCAAGGGACTGGGCCGCGGCTGCGCGGAAGCACTGGCGGCGGAAGGCGTGCATGTGACGCTGGTCGCGCGCGGCGCGGACGCGCTGGAGGCGACCGCGGAGGAAATCCGCCGCCGTACCGGCGTGAGCGTCATCGCGGCGGCCTGCGACATCACCACCGCGCAGGGCCGGCAGCAGGCGCTCGCCGCCTGTCCGCAGCCCGACATCCTCGTCACCAATGCCGGCGGTCCGCCGACCGGGGATTTCCGCGACTGGACGCGCGAGGACTGGATCGCGGCGCTCGACGCCAACATGCTCACGCCGATCGAACTGATCAAGGCCACGGTGGACGGGATGATGGCGCGCCGCTTCGGCCGCATCATCAATATCACGTCCAGCGCGGTGAAGGCGCCGATTGACATCCTCGGCCTGTCCAACGGCGCGCGCTCCGGCCTGACCGGCTTCGTCGCCGGCATCGCCCGCAAGACGGTGGCCAGCAACGTAACAATCAACAACCTGTTGCCGGGGCAGTTCGATACCGACCGGCTGAAGAAAACCCTGGGCGCCGCCGCCGGAGCGGCCGGAAAGCCGCTCGAGGAAGTCGTCGAGGCGCGCCGCCGGCAGATCCCGGCGCAGCGTTTCGGCAACCCGGCGGAATTCGGCGCGGTTTGTGCATTCCTGTGCAGCGTGCATGCCGGCTACATGACCGGGCAAAATATCCTGCTGGACGGCGGCAACTATCCGGGCACGTTCTGAACCTGAAACAGTATTGACGGAGGCGATGTGAAGAAGCGAATTGCATTGATCGCGCACGACAAGAAAAAGGACGACATGGTGGAGCTGGCGTCCGAGTATGCGGACCTGCTGCGCCAGTGCATCCTGGTGGCGACCGGCACCACCGGCAAGCGGCTGCGCGACGAAGTCGGCCTGACGGTGGAGCGCAAGCTGTCCGGGCCCGTCGGCGGCGACCTGCAGATCGGCGCGGAACTGGTCGAAGGCAAGATCGACGCGGTGATCTTCCTGCGCGACCCGATGACGCCGCAGCCGCATGAGCCCGACATCAACGCGCTGGTGCGCGCCTGCGACGTGCACAACGTGCCGTGCGCGACCAACGTGACGTCGGCCAGGATGCTGCTGGCGCAGATCGTTCCCCATCATCACCATAACCACAATCATTAAGCGCAAGGAGAAAGCATGGCAAAGGCAATCCGCATCAATGCGGTCGGCGGCCCGGAAGTAATGGAATACGTTGACGTCGAGGTCGGCGAGCCGGGCCCCGGCGAGGCGCGCGTGCGCCAGATGGCGTGCGGCCTGAATTACATCGATGTGTATTTCCGCACCGGCGCCTATCCGCAGCCGCTGCCCGCCGGCCTCGGCATGGAAGGCGCGGGCGTGGTCGAGGCGGTCGGCGCTGGCGTCACCCACGTCAGCCCGGGCGACCGCGTCGCCTATGCCGGCCGCCCGCCCGGCGCCTATGCGGAACTGCGGGTGATGCCGGCGTCCGTGCTGGTCAAGCTGCCGGAGGCGATCGATTTCGACACCGGCGCCGCGATGATGCTGCAGGGGCTGACGGTGCAATACCTGTTCCGCCGCACCTTCCCGCTGAAAGGCGGCGAAACCATCCTGTTCCACGCGGCGGCCGGCGGCGTCGGCCTGATCGCGTGCCAGTGGGCGCGCGCGCTCGGCGTGACCATGATCGGCACCGTCGGCTCGGATGAAAAGGCGGCGCTGGCGAAGGCGCACGGCTGCACCCATACCATCAACTACAACACGGAAAACTTCGTCGAACGGGTGAAGGAGCTGACCGGCGGCAAGGGCGTGCCGGTGGTGTACGACTCGATCGGCAAGGATACCTTCACGGGTTCGCTCGATTGCCTGGCGCCGCTCGGCATGCTGGTCAGTTTCGGCAGCGCGTCCGGCGCGGTGCCGCCGTTCGGGCTGCAGGAGCTTGCGTCGCGCGGTTCGCTGTTCGTCACCCGGCCGACGCTGTTCACCTACACCGCCAAACGCGAGGACCTGGACAGCATGGCGGCGGAACTGTTCGAGATGGTAGAGAGCGGGAAGATCAGGATCGAGATCAACCAGCGCTATGCGCTCAAGGATGTCGCGCAGGCGCACCGCGACCTGGAAGCGCGCAAAACCACCGGCTCGACGATCCTGATTCCCTGAGGCATCTTAGATGGATAGGGATCAGGATAACCCGATGCAGCATCCGGAGGAACAGCCGACGGGCACGGACGATGCGCCGCGTTTCGGCCGGCTGCTGCTGGTGCTGGGCGCCGCAGTGCTGCTGGTGGTGGCGCTGACGTTCGTGTCGGAGGCGATGTATTCGTAGGACCTGCTGTGCTTTCCGCTGATGTGCGACTGCCGCTGTCTGCGTGCGGGCGGGACTCGCCCGCGCGCCTGGTTCTACCTCCCCGTCGTTCCCGCGCAGGCGGAAACCCATACGCATCCGCCAGGCGTGCTGACCATGGGTTCCCGCGGGGCGGCCTCCCGCCTTTGCGGGAACGACAAGGAAGGCGGTGCGTGGCGCAGAGACAGGAAAGACAGCAGGTTTTGGCTCCGGCGGGCGCCAGCCGCGTCGGCGTCCTTACTGCTCCATCCGCAACTCGACCACGCGCGGCACGCCGCTCGGGCCGGGGAACTCGGCGAACGCGCTGCGCACCATGTAAGGCATCACCGCCGCGAGCGAGCCATTGGTGCCGTCGCTGACCACCGTCGTCTCGAACAGCTTCTTGTTGTCCGCCATGCGCGCCAGCGACACCCGCAATTGCCGGGTGAACAACTGGTACTGCGACACCCGGTGCTGCACCACCGGCGGCCCGTACCAGAACGGGTCGTAGAACGGGCCATAGTAGCCGCGCCATGCCGGCCCGTGCCAGAAGGGATAGGGATACGGGAAGGGGGAGGCATTGACCACCACCGGATACACTTCGCGCACGTCGCGCGCGCCGCTGATCTGGTAGGCGAACGATGCTTTCAGGGTCGGTTTGGTGGCCGCCGGCGCCTCGACGAATCCCAGCCGGCTCAGCTCGTTGCGCACCAGGTTCTCGTAGCTGCGGTATTCGAGGCTGTCGTTCTGTTCCCTGGTGCGCTCGAACACGTAGGACCTGTCCGCCAACGCGTCCGGCCACTCGTGGAAGGTGGTCACATTGCTCTTGATGACGGTGCCGCAACCGCCCAGCAATGCACTGACCGCGACAATGCAGGCGCCCAGCCAGGATTTCATGATTCGCTCTCCAGCGTGGTCAAAAATGCCAGTATAGAAATTTGGTTTGGACGGCTGGAAAAAATTCCGTAAATATTTGTAACCACGGCGTCCGTCTCAGCGCGGGTTTTCGAAGAAGATGTAATTCGACGCATAATCGCTGATCTCGAAATACACCTTCTTCTCGCCGGCGTCGACGACCATGTTGAAATTCTCGTCGAGCACGCCGTAGCCGTAGCGGTAGGAGCGCGGCACGTTGTCGTCGGTGCCGAGCGCGGTTGAAATCTTGTCGATGCGGATGAAGCGCCGCATCAGTTTGTCGCCGGCGTAGAATTCCAGCACACCGTTGGTGCCGGTCCAGTTCTGTACGCTGCGGCTGATCTGGTTCTGCTGCTCCTGCGTACACGATGCCAGCAATGCAGAAATGGCAACTACGAAAAGCGCAAAGGATGGTTTCATTCCGGTAGGCTCCGACTGGCTGCGATTGGTAAAATATCACTTTGCGTCATTATCCCTTCGACAGCAGCATTATGCGCACCGATACTCACCATACGATTTACCGCAAGGATTACACGCCGCCGAATTTTTGGGTTGATACCGTGGAAATGGGCTTCGACCTCGATCCGCAAGCCACCCACGTCGCCACCCGCATGACGCTGCGCCGCAACCCGGACGCGCGCGGCAAGAACATCGTGCTCTACGGCGAGTCGCTGTCGCTGGTGCAGCTGCGCATGAACGGCCGCGCGCTGACCAAGCGCGGCTACACGCTCGGCAAGGGCACGCTGGAAATCCTGAATCCGCCGGATGAAGTCACCCTCGAGATCGAGACCGTGACCCGGCCGAACCTGAACACCTCGCTGATGGGCTTGTATGTGTCCAACGGCAATTTCTTCACGCAATGCGAAGCGGAAGGCTTCCGCAAGATCACCTACTTCCCGGACCGGCCCGACGTAATGGCGAAGTACACCGTGATGCTGCGCGCGGACAAGGAAAAATACCCGGTCCTTTTGTCCAACGGCAATCTGATCGAGCAGGGCGATCTCGGCGACGGCCGTCATTACGCGCTGTGGGAAGACCCGTTCAGGAAGCCGTCCTACCTGTTCGCGCTGGTCGCCGGCAAGCTGGTGTGCCAGGAAGAAAGATACGCGCTCGGCTCCGGGCGCGAAGTGCTGCTGCAGGTCTGGGTCGAGGAAGGCAATCTCGACAAGACCCAGCATGCGATGGATTCGCTGAAGAACAGCATCCGCTGGGATGAGGAGCGCTTCGGCCTGGAACTCGACCTCGACCGCTTCATGATCGTCGCCGTCGGCGACTTCAACATGGGCGCGATGGAAAACAAGGGCCTGAACATCTTCAACACCAAGTTCGTGCTCGCCAATCCGCGCATCGCAACCGACGCCGACTACGCCGGCATCGAATCCGTGGTCGGCCACGAATACTTCCACAACTGGACCGGCAACCGCGTCACCTGCCGCGACTGGTTCCAGCTGTCGCTGAAGGAAGGCCTGACGGTGTTCCGCGACCAGGAATTCTCGGCCGACCTGATCGGCACCGACAGCGGGCGCGCGGTCAAGCGCATCGAGGACGTGCGCGTGCTGCGCCAGGCGCAGTTCCCCGAAGACGCCGGCCCGATGGCGCATCCGGTGCGCCCCGATTCCTACGTCGAGATCAACAACTTCTACACCGTCACCATCTACGAAAAAGGCGCGGAAGTGGTGCGCATGTACCAGACCCTGCTCGGCCGCGACGGCTTCCGCAAGGGCATGGACCTGTACTTCCAGCGGCATGACGGGCAGGCGGTCGAGTGCGACGACTTCCGGCGCGCGATGGCCGATGCCAGCGGCCGCGACCTGACGCAGTTCGAACTCTGGTACAGCCAGGCCGGCACGCCGCGGGTGAAGGTGGAAACCGCGTATGACGAGGCGGCGCGCACCTACGACGTCACGCTCACCCAATCCTGCCCGCCGACGCCCGGCCAGGCGGTCAAGCAGCCTTTCCACATCCCGGTCGCGATCGGCCTGCTCGACGGCGCCGGCCGCGACATGCCGCTGCGCCTGGAAGGCGCGGGCGCCGGCGAGGCGCCGACCACGCTGGTGCTGGAGCTGACGCAGGCGAGCCAGACCTTCCGCTTTACCGACGTCGCCGAAAAGCCGGTGCCGTCCGTGCTGCGCGGCTTCTCGGCGCCGGTGATCCTGGAGATCGAGTACAGCGACGAGGAACTCGCGTTCCTGATGGCCAGCGACAGCGATGCGTTCAACCGCTGGGAAGCCGGCCAGCGCCTGGCATTGCGCCGCATGCTGGCGCTCACCGTGGCGGTGCAGAACAACCATGCGCTGTCCGACGCGGAACTGGATGAGGGCGTGCTCAGCCGCGCGTTCCGCGCGACGCTGAACGAGGACGGGCTCGATGCGGCATTCCGCGAAATGGCGCTGACGCTGCCTTCCGAAACCGTGGTGGCCGAGCAGATGCAGGTGGTCGACCCGCATGCGATCCATGCGGTGCGCCGCTTCCTGCGCCGTTCGCTGGCGTCGGCGCTGCGCGTGGACTGGATGGTCGCCTACCAGGACAACCGCACGCTCGGCGACTACAGCCCGGACCCGGCCTCGGCCGGCAAACGCGCGCTGAAGAACCTCGCGCTGTCCTACATCGTCGAGAACGACGATGCCGACGCCCACCACCTCGCGCAGACGCAGTACGACAATGCCAACAACATGACCGACCGCATCGCGGCGCTGAGCGCGCTGGCCAACAGCAGCGCGCCGGGGCGTGAAGAGGCGCTGGCGCGCTTCTATGACGAGTTCGAGCAGGAAGCGCTGGTGATCGACAAGTGGTTCGCGCTGCAGGCCACCGCCCGCAGCACCGACGTGGCGACGGTACGCGCGCTGATGAAGCATCCGGCGTTCACGGCGAAAAACCCGAATCGCGCACGCAGCCTGATCTTCAGCTTCTGCAACGGCAATCCCTCGCAATTCCATGCGGTGGACGGCAGCGGCTACGAGTTCTGGGCCGAGCAGGTGATCGCGCTCAATGCGATCAACCCGCAGGTTGCGGCCCGCCTCGCGCGCAGCCTCGACCGCTGGCGCAAGTATGCGCCCGCCTTGCAGGAAAAGATGCAAGCCGCGCTCAGGAAGGTCGCTGCCGCCAAGGACTTGTCGAAAGACGTGCTCGAAGTCGTCACCAAATCCCTATCCAACTAACCAAGCACTGATACCGGAACCCATACATGAAAAGAGTCAGTCTCACGCAATACCTTGTGGAAGAGCAGCGCCTCCACAACAGCATTCCCGCCGAACTGCGCCTGTTGATCGAAGTCGTCGCGCGTTCCTGCAAAGCGATCAGCCATGCGGTCGGCAAGGGCGCGCTCGGCGAAGTGCTCGGCAGCGCCGGCAGCGAGAACGTGCAGGGCGAAGTGCAGAAGAAGCTGGACGTGCTGTCCAATGAAATGCTGCTCGAAGCCAACGAGTGGGGCGGCCACCTGGCGGCGATGGCATCCGAGGAAATGGAAACCATCCACCCGATCCCGAACCGCTATCCGATGGGCGAATACCTGCTGCTGTTCGATCCGCTCGACGGCTCGTCCAACATCGACGTCAACGTGTCTATCGGCACCATCTTCTCGGTGCTGAAGGCGCCGGAAGGCATGGGCACGCCGACCGAAAAGGACTTCCTGCAGCAGGGCTGCAAGCAGGTCGCCGCCGGCTACGCGGTGTACGGCCCGCAGACGGTGCTGGTGCTCACCACCGGCAACGGCGTGAACTGCTTCACGCTGGACCGCGAGATGGGCGCGTGGAAGCTGACCCAGCGCAACATGAAGATTCCGTCCGAGACCAAGGAATTCGCGATCAACGCGTCCAATGCGCGCCACTGGTATCCCCCGGTCAAGCGCTATGTCGACGAGTTGCTGGCCGGCGAAACCGGCCCGCGCCAGAAGAACTTCAACATGCGCTGGATCGCCTCGATGGTGGCCGACGTGCACCGCATCCTGAACCGCGGCGGCATCTTCATGTACCCGGCCGACGCGCGCGAACCGGACAAGCCCGGCAAGCTGCGCCTGATGTACGAAGCCAACCCGATGGCCTTCATCGTCGAACAGGCGGGCGGCGCGGCGACCAACGGCCGCGAGCGCATCCTTGACCTGGAGCCGAAGAAGCTGCATGAGCGGGTAGCGGTGTTCCTCGGCTCCAAGAGCGAAGTGGAGCGGGTGACGAGTTACCACTACGAATAAGGGCGGACGCCGCCGCAACCGGGATATTGACGGGTTTTCTCGTGTTTTTACGCGAAATTGACCGTAAAAATGGTCGAAAAGCAAGTTTCCGGGGCCCGGGGTCAAGGTTGCACTAGCGGAGCAGTAACTTTATTTGGTAGAATGCGCGCTTTCGCTGATGTAGCTCAGTTGGTAGAGCAACTGATTCGTAATCAGTAGGTCGGAGGTTCGACTCCTCTCATCAGCACCAGAAAAGCAAAGGGTTAGCACCGCAAGGCGCTAACCCTTTTTTCTTGGTGTTCCCAATGCGCTGTCTGCCGACACCCCCGGCGGCGACTGCGCTTCGCATCCGGCACCGCTTTGCGTCGCCTGGTGTGGCTCCTGGCGGCTGGCTGCCGGCTCTAACGACAAACATTTCAGCAGGAACGGCCAGAACCGGCCGGTCAGCAATTCCCCTCAGATATGAGC
>Ga0196971_1001397_pt1 | contig 11012 bp, 6 predicted proteins | sample S1v_1013CmetaG_FD_148660 | JGI IMG/M metagenome (GOLD analysis project Ga0196971, IMG submission 148660) | Soil microbial communities from Anza Borrego desert, Southern California, United States - S1+v_10-13C | ecosystem: Environmental > Terrestrial > Soil > Desert | place: USA: California... | reverse complement strand
CGCTTCGACGCGCAGCTCATCCTCGACGGGAAGGCGTTCCGGCCCGACGGGAAGACCGCGGCCACGCTCATCCCGCCCGCGTTCGGCCTGGCGGGCGTGAACCTCCACACCTTCACGGGCTGGGGCTCGATCCCGTACTGGAACGCGCTCGTCGCGGTGCTGGAGATGCACGGCCAAGGCAACTTCACCGACGCGCGGCTCGACGACGCGTCGCGCTTCCCCGTCGCCGCCCGGAACGGCTTCGGCCACGTGCGCGTGGAGGAGGACCTCGTCACGTCGAAGCTCCCCGCCCTCCATGCGTACCAGCTGTCGCTCGCCCCGCCGCGCGCGCGGCCCGGGAGCTTCGACGCCGGCGCCGCCGAGCGCGGGCAGGCGCTCTTCGCCGGCCGCGGCCAGTGCGCGACGTGCCACGTCCCGCCGCTCTTCACCGAGCCCGGCTGGAACCTGCACACGGCGGAGGAGATCGGGATCGACGACTTCCAGGCGCAGCGCTCGCCGGAGGTCGGCTACCGGACCACGCCGCTCCGCGGGCTCTCGTCGCACGCGAAGCGCGGCTTCTACCACGACGGACGGTTCGAGACGCTCCGTGACGTCGTCGATCACTACGACGGCCACCTCGGGCTCGGGCTCAACGACGCCGAGAAGGACGAGCTGGTGGAGTACCTGAAGTCGCTGTGAGGTGTGGGCTGCGGGTGGAGGCGGCGCGGGCGTCCGGGGAGGACGCTCGCGCCGTTGCCCGCGACGTGGCGTGGAGTGGACAGGTCCTCCGAACCGGGTCTCGTCCCTTCGCGAGCGTGAAGCACGGCTGCGACGGCAGCTCGCTCAGCGCCGCGGTACGCTCGGCCGAGACCGGCTGACATGCTCGAGCGTGCGACCGCGTCATGCGCAGGAGCGACCAATGACCCCGAGCGTTCCCGCCGACTCCCCGCGCGGAGGCCCAGACTCACGCGTCGCATACCGTCGCTTGCGAAGCGCCTGAGACACAGCTCCTTCGAGCGCGCCGAGGTCGTCGATGGCCGCGTGGGCTTCGTACGCGGCATTGCACGCGGCGCCGCGGGCCGCGGCCCGGCTCCAGAAGGGGACGAACCGGCGCCACGTCCACGCGTGGAGCGCCATCACCACCGCGTTCGCTGCACGCGCGTGGGAGAATCGCTCACTCCACTCCGGTGCGGGATCGTCGCGGTCCTGGGACTCGAAGGACTCCTCGTCGAGTCGGGCGACCGCTTCCCGCGTCATGTCGCGACCGTGAAACGAGCAACAGCCGGTCGGCTTCGGAGGGCGCCACGATTGTTCCATCCTACACACGGCGATGGCCACGGCGTCAACGCGAAGAAACAGGACTCCTCATCGGTCCTTCCGCATCCGGTCGCGACCGAACTCCATCGCCGGCTTGCCGGCGCGCACAGGCCGCTTCCCTGTCACACTCGCCCGACCCGAGTCCGACGGTGGTCGCCTGCGCACGCATCTGCCCGCGTCGCGCTCTCCGGATGGGAAACGCACTCCGTCGTCTTGCATTGCATTCCATTGTCAGACCCGCATGCGAAGCATTGCACGTGATCACTGCCGGCACATCCACCCCGACCCTCGCGCCCGGATGGTGCGCGCGCTACGCGCCGCCACCCAGGGTCGAGCTCCCGCGGCTCGATCGGTTCGAGCTCGTGCCGGTCTTCCGTGGCGGCGAGAAGGAGGCCGACGACACCGAGGAGGGGCTCGCGATGGCGGCGCGGGTCCAGGCGGCGACGGAGCTCGCCATCGCGGAGGGGCTCGCGGCGCTGCGCGTGGGGAACCGGCTCGCGGAGCTGGGCTACCACCTCGACGATTACGCGCGCGAGGTCCTGGACATCGCGCCTCGCACGGCGCTCAACCTCGTCCACCTCGCGCGAGAGCTCCGGACGCGGCCGCTCCTGCGCGCGGCGCTCCGCGCGGGCGAGATCACGATGCGGGCGGCGCAGGCGGTGCTGCCGGTCGCGCGGGGCGCGGACGAGGCCCTCTGGGCCGAGCGAGCGCGGCGCGAGACGGTCCGCGCGCTCGAGGCGGCGGTGAAGGCGGCGCGGGCGGGCCCCGCGGACGAGGATTGGGGCAGATTGACGATCGGGTGCACCCCCGAGGACCGCGAGGCCATCGAAGACGCGCTCGCGCGTGCGGGGCAGGAGCTTCCGGGATCGAAGAGGTTCGAGCGGCTGGAGGCGATGGCGCAGGAGTTCCTTGGCTCTTTCGCGGAGGATGTGGACGAAGGCGAGCGGCGGACCGTCCGCGAGGCCTACCGCAGCCGCGACGAGCGCGAGGCGCGGCTCGAGAGCCGGAAGGCCGCGCTCGAGGAGGAGACGTCCCGCTGGGCCTCGCTTCCGCCGATCCCGGCGTGGGTGGCTCCGGACGCGGGCTTCGACGAGCTCTCGTCAGCGGAGGAGATCGACGCGGTGCTGCGCGCGCTCGCGCGACACCGCGAGGGGTGGGACGAATACGTCGGCTGGACGGCCGAGATGATCCGGCGGAGCGGCATGCACCTCATCCTCGGCTTCGGCTCTTTCGCCATTACGTGGAGGAGCGGCTCGGGATGCCGGGACGCGCGGTCGAGCAACGTGCTGCGCTGGAGGAGAAGATCTGGGGGAGCCCTGCCCTCCGCGCTGCCCGCGCGTCCGGGCTCTCGTACGAGCGGCTGCGGGCGCGCCGCTCCATCGGGATGCCCATCCCGGCTGGACGGTGCCTCGGCCTGATTGCGCTGCACTTCCTGGACGTCTGGGGAGAACCCACCAACGCGAAGAGCCGCTCGCAGAAGGTCCGGGCGCGCGACGACGAGCACTGCCAGGTTCCGGCGTGCAGCCATCGCGCGTCCCACGCGCATCACGTCGTCTATCGCTCGCGCGGCGGCGGCGACGAGCTCGACAATCAGGTCGGCGTCTGCGCCTTTCATCACCTCCGGTGCATCCACGGCGGCCATCTCACCGTGCGTGGTGCGGCGCCAGAGGGGCTGACCTGGTTCCTGAACGGGAGGGAGTGGGACGGGAGGCCCGATGGGGATGCCTGCTGACCTGACCATCACCGCTGTGCTGCGACAGGCTCAGCGGAGAGAAGCAACACCGCTCCGTCAGCGAGCGGAGCGGAGGCCGCGACGAGCGGTACGCCTCGAGCCCCACCCATCGGCACCGTCCCGAAGGCGGGTCCGACCCTGCGCCGACCGACCGAGCGCAGCGCGCCCGAGACCACGTCTCCAGTACGGCCGCCGCTGCAATTTGCGGGACGGCAACGCGAGGTCACCCGCTCGACAAGAACGGGACCCTCACCGAGCGTGCCGGCCCGCACGGAATTGCAGCGGCCTCCCGTGCACGCCGCACCGTCTCCAGTACGGATCCGATCCGAGCCGCGCGGAGCGAGGGGGGGCGCCGCAGGGCCGGACCCGTCCCACGCGGCACCCTGGCCCATCCCAGCCCGGGCTCGAGGCGTTCCACGAGGAGCCACGAGCGGAGCGAGCGGGCGCGACAGCTCGCCCTCCGACAGGCTCGGGCCGAGCCGGGTCGAAGGGCGAGCGCTGCCGGGCGACCGCGATCACGGCGGCGTGAGGATCGTGGGCGCGGTCTGGAAGTACTGGTGGATCGCCGCCACCGCCTCGTTGAACCGGATCGGATCGCTCGCGAGGAACGGCCGCGCGATCTCCTGGACCCGCGCCCGGTGATGGGTCCAGTAGGCGGCGTACGCCAGCGGCTGGCGATCCGGGTAGTTGCGATCGTAGTCCTGGCGGTACCGCTGCTCCGTCATCCCGAAGTGCGTGACGAGGTCGAGCAGCGCGAACGGGTACATGCTCGAGGTGAGCCGCCCGGCCGTGCGCGCGCTCCGCCCCGCGGTGGTGCCGGCGAAGGACTCCAGCTGCAGCGCGAGGCGGTTCACCGCGTACGTCGGGAACCGCTTGCGCCGATCGAAGGCCATCGCGGCGGCGCTCGCCTCGATCATCGTGAGCGCCTCGTCGCGGTTGCCGTTGACGTGCTTCCAGAAGTAGCCGTGCAGCGCCATCGAGGTGGACTCGGAGAACAGGAGGTACCAGCCCGGCACGTCGCGCCAGCGGTAATACCGCCAGGCGTAACGACCGGTCCGGTCCTCCGCGCGGGCGAGCTCGGTGAGCGGCCGCTCCTCCTCGCGGTGCGGCGCGTTCCACACCTCGGCGGTGCCCGCGAGGACCGACCGGCTCTCGATGAGGTACCGCTGGTCGGTCCGGGAGAAGAACGTCCCCAGGGCGTTCAGGCCGGCGGGATCGTCGTGGCTCGTCCCGAAGAACGTCCCGAGCCCCTCCTCGAACGGGTTCTCCTGCTCGCCGGCGATCTCCGAGACGTAGTGCGAGCCGTCGCCGCCGTAGACGATGCTGATCGAGCCCCAGCGCGTCTTCTCGCCGACGAAGACGGTGTGCAGCGTCTCGTGGAGGATGACGCTCTCCCAGCGACGCCAGCCGCCCGACCCGGAGGCGAACTGGTTGGCCACCAGCTCGCCGAGCCGGATCACGCCGCGGTGCCGCCCGCCGGTGGCCGGTGCGACCGACGCCGCCGGCCAGACCGCCACGAGCGAGCCGACGCGCGAGGTGGCGAAAATGCCGGTCTGGGCGGCGTTGAGCCCGGTCCGATCGTCGGTGAGGAGGACGAGGTTGTCGGTGAGGCCGCCGTTGATCCGGAGCACGCGATCCACGCGGGCGCGGAGCGGCGTGCCGGGCTGCAGAGCGTTGAACGTCCGGACCATGTTCGGCGGCGCCGCCGCCAGCATGGCCGCCTGGTTGGCGGGGGTGACGATCACGCCGGAGTAGCCCCCGGCCATGACCTGGGAGCCGGCGCCGGCGAACGTGGACTGGATGGTCGCAGTGGGGGCGACGTAGACGAAGGTCACCGTCTGGGCGCGGGCCTCGGCCGCGGCCACGGCGGCCAGGGCGAGGGCCAGTGCGCGCAGGCAGCGGGCCATGGAGCTGGACGTGCGGGTCATGGGGCGGCTCCTCACGGGCTGGTCGGAAGTTCGTCCACGAACAGGATCGCGTCCTGGCCCGCGCGACGACCGGTGGAGGCGGTGCGGTTCCCCGCGAGCCGCCAGGAGATCTCGTAGTCGTAGGACCAGGAGTCGGCGGGGAGCAGGAACTCGACGCGATCCGAGAGCTGCCCGCGCGCCGGGTTGAGGGTCACCTGCTTCACCTGCTCGCGGGCGCCGAGCCGGTACCAGAGCTTCACGGTCACAGCGCGAGCGCCGGCCGCGGCGAGCGCGCCCGGGTCGCCCTGGAGCTCGACCGTCCGTCGCTGATAGGGCGGGCTCAGGCTGAGCTGCCCCTGGGTCACCGCCCGCGCGGGCGTCGTGACCTCGTGCCCGCCGAAGAAGCTCCAGGTGGTCGAGACGTCGTACTCGAGCCACTTCCGGCGGTCGTGGTCGCCCTTCCAGCCGTACAGCAGCTTGAAGGCGTTCCCCTCGGAGTTGAAGGTCTTCCGGTCGATCTTCACCTCGTCGTCGGTGACCGCGCCCCCGGCGTGCTTCTTCCGGAGGTGCACGGTGACGAAGTTCACGAACTGGCCGAAGTCCTGGGCGTTGAACCCGTCGACCGAGACGGGGATCTCGCGCTGGACGAAGAGCGGGTCCTCGAGGTTGACCTCGCGGAAGTGCGTCCGGTCGTTCTTCAGCGCGCGCAGGTCGCCGATGTTCTCGTCGAACCGGAGCGTCAGGTTGTCGGCGTTGTACTTGTTCAGATCGATCCGGAAGGTCCCGCGCTGGCGGACGGTCCGCATCTCGAAGGCCGCCACCACCGCGAACGACGGCGCGGCCTGCTCCTCGCGCCGCCGCGGGCGCTCGGGATCGGGATCGCCGGCCAGGCGCGAGGCCGCGCCCTGGCTGCGCTCCGCGGGCGGCGCCACCCGGCTCCGTCCGGTGACCGGCGTCGGCGGCGACTCGTCGGAGGTCGCGCCCCCGGCCCCTGCCGCCGTGCGCGAGTCGGGCGGGCCGCCGGACGCCCCGCCGGCGCCGGCGGTGGTCGTGGTCCCGCCGCCTGCCGCGGCGCGCTCGCGCCGCCGCGCCTCGGCGCGCTCCTCCTCCTCGCGGTTCTCCCGGCGGATCCGCTCGTTCTCGGCGCGGGTCTCCTCGCGCGACCGCTGGAGCTGCTGCGTCGCGCGATCGAGCATGCTGGGCTGGTTGCCGGTCGCGCCCTCCAGCGCGCCGAGCGACGGCGTGCCGGTGCCGCCGACCGGCGCGAACATCATGTCGGTCAGCTTCTGGTAGGCGACGTTGAGCAGGCTCTCGATCTTCTCGTCGGCGCCGACCTGCGTGACCTTGATGGCGCCGCTCCGCGTGAGGTCGTCGAACGCGCCCCGGATCTCCCCGGAGAGGTAGCTCGAGGCGACGCCGACCGAGAAGGCGCGGTGCTCGTAGATCTGGTCGAAGTTGGCCTCGATCACGCCCTTCATCGGCGAGCGGAAGCCGGCCATGTCCATCTCGAACGTGAAGCTGACGTCCGGCGTGGGCGTGTGGAACGACTCCCAGAGGATCTTCGCGCCCTGCTTCGTGAGCAGGATCGAGACGGCCGCCTTCTCGCCGTCGAGGATCGGCGCCTTTCCGAGCCCGAGGACCTTCTGCGAGAGGCCGGTCGCGGGATCGGCCACGGCGGCCACGAGGCCGAAGCGGCCCGACTTGTAGACGACGGGCCCCTGGATCCTTGCGCCCGGCCGCACGCGCTGGAGCTCCTGCTGCGCCTGCCGGAGCTGCTCCGCCGTGACCCCGAGCTCGACGACGGCGTGGACGACCCCGCCGCCCTCGCCCTCGCGCGCGTCCGGCTGATCGGCGCCGCTCCGCGTGTTCTGCACCCAGCGCAGGAACGAGAACTGCGGCCGGCCGTTGGCGTCGGTGGCGAGCCGGGGCTTGTCGGAGACGTAGTAGTAGACGTTGGCGTCGTTGAGGTCCGGGAAGACCGTGAGCTCGCCGGCGCGGACCGGCCGGTCGAGCAAGATCTGCTGGGCCGCCGCGGCGCCGGGGAAGGCCGCGAGCGCCGCGAGCGAAAGCCCGGCGGCGAGGGTGAGGAGACGCGTCGAACGGGTCATGGCAGGCCTCCGAGGACGTCCTTGAACTTGTCGAGGACCTTCTCGCTGGCGGTCGTCTCCAGCGTCTTCGCCGCCTCCTTCGCGGCGGTGAGGAGCGGTCCGTCGGTCACGAGGTCGGGCGGGATGGTGACGTAGACGTAGTTGTCCCCGACCTGGGCGCTCCACGGCAGCGCGAGCTTGCCCAGGGTCTGGTGGTTCAGGACGACGCGGTAGGCGTAGCCCTTCGAGCCGCGGTCCACGAACAGCTTCCTCGAGACGATCGGCTCGTTCTTCGCCGGGGAGATCTGGATGTTCTCCTCCGCCTCGGCGCCGAACTTCGGGTAGCGGAGCTGGATCGTCGCGCGCGTGATGCCGCTCGCCCGCATCCGCTCGAGGTCGGCCTCGGCCTCCACGAGGCGCGGCACGATGGGCGGCGCCAGCGTGACGCCCTCCCACGTGCCCCTCGTCCACGCGGGCTGGGCCGGCCAGTCCTTCCCACCCTTGAGGCTCCACCGCGCCTGGTACTCGTACTCGTCCGCCGCCGTGTCCTCGCCGCGCGCGTAGGTGACGGTCGCGCTGATCCCCTTCTTCTGCAGGTGCGCGGCGTCGATCGTGAGCCGATCCTCGAACGCTGGGCCGGTGCTCCGGCGCTTGCGGACGTTCACGGTCACGAAGTTGACCGACTCGTCGAAGATCTCCTTCGCGTCGAGGTCGAGGATGAAGTTGATGTCGCGGTGGTCGAAGAACGGGTTGGAGACGTTCACCGCGCCGACGCACTTCGGGTTGTCCCGGACGGCGTCGTACCAGCTCGCCACGTTGCCGACGAGCTGCAGGGGCCACTTCACCGAGGTCCGGTAGTTGAGATCGAACCGCTGCGTCCGCCGCGCGAAGCTCCGCTTGAACGACGACTGGCTCCACCTGTAGCTCGTGCCGTGGCGGATGTCGGGCGACTTGTCCTTCTCCGTCTGGCTCGGGGCGGGCGGCGGCGCCTGCTGGTCCGCGGGCTGGGCCATGCTGTTGAGGAAGAACTGGAAGAACGCCTCGCGGATCTTGGCGACGCGCTCGTCGGCGACGAGCTCGTCGAACTGCAGCTTCACGACGTTCTTCTCCTCGAGGAACTTGTACTGGCTGCGGGCCTCCTCGTAGGAGTACGCGTACTCGGGCGTGTCGGACGTGGCGCAGAAGACGATGAAGCACGAGCTCTCGCGCTTCCGGCCGGACTCCCGCCGCGCGTACTCCGCCCGCAGCGTCTCTGACTCGCGCTCCAGCCGGCTCCAGTCGATCGTGATCGAGCCGCGCGCCGCCGGCATGAGGGTCGTGTACGAGTAGTTGAGCGCGATCGAGAGGTCGGTGATCGACCGGGTCTTCTCGAAGCTGGCGGCGAGGAGCGCCGCGCCCTCCGGCCCGAGGCGCGCGCCGGCGGCGGCCTTCCCGCCCTCCACGAGCGGGGCCTTGCCCGAGGTGATCACCGCCTTCGTCATGCCGGTGTCGGAGAGCGTCGCCGAGACGATCTGGAAGCTGCTGGCGTCCGCCGGCGTCTCCACCGGGACGGCGCCGAGGAGCTTGGCGTCGCGGAACCGCTGCTTGAGCTTCTGCCGGGCCTCCTCCTCCTGCGCGGGCGTGAGCCCCCACTGCATGAGGAAGTGGACGATCGCGCCCGAGACGCCACCCTGGTCGGCGCGCTTCTCCGAGGTGAACTTCATGAACAGGAACTCGGGCGTCCGGTCGGGCCGCGTCCCGAGGCGGAGGTTCGTCGGCAGGTAGTAGTAGTTGCGGCTCTTCACGCCGGGCGTGCTGGTGGCCTCGCCGAGGAGGGACAGGTTGGTCCCGTCGTCGAGGGTGAGCGTGACGCGGTTCTCGTCGTCCAGGACGAGGGCCAGCGCGCCGCGCGGCGCGACGCCGGCGACCGCCAGGGCCGCCAGGAACACGAGCGGCGCGAGGCGCGGGATGGGTCGGGGTGTCTTCACGTGTCTCTCTCCTCGCCGTCGGGTCAGGGGGCCGGGTCCACGGCGGGGGACTCGGCAGGGGGGTCGTCCACGAAGATCCAGCCGCTCGCGTCGCGGCCGCGCACGGTCGCGCTCTTGCCGCCCTCGAGCGACCAGGTCACCGTGTACTCACAGTCGAACTGCCCCGCAGGCAGCGTGATCTCGGCCTCGCCCTCGACCGGGCCGTCGCCAGGCCGGAGCACGAGCTGCTTGCGGCGCCGCTCGCCGAAGAACGGGTACTCGAGCGTCACCACCACCACGCGGACCCGCTTCGCGCGGAGCGCGGGCCCGTCTCCGCTCGCGCGGATCACGCGCCGCTCGTAGGGCGCGTAGAGCGAGACCATCGGGGCGTCGGCCCGCGCCCACTCGGTGTGGTACGCGCCGCCGCCCTTGAACGCCCAGCGGGTCCGGTACTCGTACTCGAGCCAGCGGAGCGGGTCGTCGTCGCCGCTCCAGCCGTACACGAGCTTGAGCGCCGGCGTGCCCCGGGTCGCGGCGGCGCGATCGACCACCAGCTCCTTGACCGTGGTGCCCCCGGCGGCGTGCTGCTTGCGGAGCGTGAGGGTGACGCTGTTCACGTACGTCTCGAAGTCGGGGACGAGGCCGCCGTCGACCGCGACGTGCACCTCGCGCTGGCGGAAGGCGGGGTCGGCGGGGTTGACCCGCTTGAAGAGCTTCGCCCCGTGGCGCCGGTAGAGGTCGCCGACGTTGACGGTGACGAGCGCGTGGCGCTCGACCGTGGCGCGGTGGTCGAAGCGGAGGACCGACCGGCCCTCCGTCTTCATGTCCTTGAGCCGGAAGCCGACGTACGCGCCGAAGCCGGTGGTGTTCCGGGAGGAGAGCGAGCCCTGCCCGCCGACGAGGGCGGAGATCGCGCTCGCGAGCCCGCCCTGCTGGTCGGCCGGGACCCGGTCCGGCTCCACCGGGGCGAAGAGGAGGTCGATGATCTTCCCGTAGACGGCGTCGAGGAGCCCCTGCGTCGCCGGGGTGTCGCCGGCCGTCCGGAGCGTGAGGGCGTTGGTCCGCCGCAGCTCGTCGATCGCCTTCTCGACGTCCGCGCCGATGAAGTAGACCGTGCCGCCCGCCCGGAACGACGCGCTCTTGCGGACCTCGGCCCAGTCCACCGTGAGCTCGGCCTGGTACGCGTCGGTGAGCCCCTGGAAGGCGAGGTCGAACACCAGCGAGACGTCCGGCGCGCTCAGCTGGAAGCTCTGCCAGAGGACGCTGGCCTGCTCCGGCGTGAGATCGAAGGCGAGCGCGAGCCGGTTCCCCTCCAGCACCGGTGCGCGACCGGTGGCGAGCAGCTTCCGCGCCGGCGCGCCCTGGTCGAGGATGGCCGAGACCACCGCGTAGCGCCCTTCCTGGAAGACGATGGGACCGCGGAGCACGAGGTCGTCGCGCTTCAGCGCCTTGCGCAGCTCGCGCTGGGCCGCGGCCACCGCCTCCGGCGGCGTCTCGTAGAGCACCAGCATGTGCAGGACCGCGCCGCCGCCCGAGGGCTTGATGGTGCTGCCGCGGTCGGCCGCGGCCGGGGTGACCGCGTCGCCGCCCGGGACGCCCGGCGCCGCGGCCGGCGCGGGCGGCTCGGCCGCCTCCTGCGTGTAGAGCAGGAGCGAGAACTGCGGCAGGCCGGCGGCGTCGGTGGCGAGCTTCCCCGCGGCGGGGACGTACACCCACTGGCGATCGTCGTTCGCGAGCGGGAAGCACCAGAGCCCGCCGGCCCGCAGGCCGCGATCGACCAGGACGGGCTGGGCGCGGCCGGCGCCCGGGAGCGCCAGCGCGAGGGAGAGGGCGGCGACCCGGAGCGCGCGGCTCATCGAGGACCTCCGGGCGCGGGGACGACCGCGGGCGTGACCGGGGTGGCCTCGGGATCCGGGATCGGCGGCGGCGGCGCCACCGGCGGCCCCGGCGGGACGAGGAACAGGTAGTCCTGGTCGAGGAGCGTCCGGGAGCCCTTCACGTTCCGATCGGGCGAGAACCAGGAGACCACGTACACGGCGGGCGT
>Ga0196971_1001396_pt1 | contig 11024 bp, 13 predicted proteins | sample S1v_1013CmetaG_FD_148660 | JGI IMG/M metagenome (GOLD analysis project Ga0196971, IMG submission 148660) | Soil microbial communities from Anza Borrego desert, Southern California, United States - S1+v_10-13C | ecosystem: Environmental > Terrestrial > Soil > Desert | place: USA: California... | reverse complement strand
TGTCGCGCAGAATTTTTTGCGCTATCACTTCGTTTGCCGGCGCCAGCACTGAAAAATGGTCGGCGCCGGACACTTCCACAAATTCAATGTTGGGATTGCGCCCGTCGGCTGCGTCCGCCTCCCGCATCTCACGCAGCAGATCGACATTGCTGTCGATCGTGCCTTCGATGATGAAGAGCTTGCGCCGCACTGAAGGCAGCCAATAGAGGGGCGCGCGGTAGAGCGCTTCCTCGACCATCCCCTCGGTGCTCGAGAAATCGACTCGGACGAACTCGCTGCCATAGTCGCGCGTGACCGAACTCACCGGCCCGAACGCGAATGTCGCGCGAAAACGGTCGCTCGCCTCGGCAACCAGGCACGCCAAGGCGCCGCCCGTGCTATGACCGCCCAGATAGATGCGTTCCGGATCGATCCAGGACTGGGATGCGAGCCAGTCACGCGCGGCGATCACATCGTCGATCTCGCCATAAAAGCCTTCCAATTGCCCCGGATTGTCGTTGCCGCCGCGCAGAGAGGGAAACATCATCGCCACGCCGTTAGTCCGATACGCCGCTGCGCTTTGATCATTGCTGCGCGGACGCGGCGACCAGACATCTCCCACGGTATTGGTTTCACCGCCTGTCAGCCAGATGATGGCCGGATGTCGGCCGCCGTCCCCGGGGTTGGGCGTCACATAAGCGCCCAATGCGCCGACAGCCGACGGATAACGCACAAGATCAAACACGCCCGCCGGCGGTTGCGGCAGCGGCGAACGATCCTCCGAATCGTAGTGGATGGTGGTGGGACGGCCCGCGCGGCTGGTCGCAAATCTGTCGCGGAAGGCGAACGCCGTTGCGGGCGTAAACGCCGCCAGCGCGGCGCCGAGCATGAGTCGACGTGTAAGTTGCGCCAAGGATCCCTCCATCCGTGCACAAACAAGCACGCGATTTAGCGGCGGTCCAGCCCGACATCGTCCGCCCGCGCGTTGCGTTCGCGCGCACGCGTATGCGACAGAGGGCCATGACTTCACTTCGCGCCGTCATCGATCAGCTCACGCCAGACGACCAACACTTCGCCATCGATGCGCCGCCGGCCTGGGGGCAGGGCCGCACGCTCTATGGCGGCATGACCGCCGCGCTCGCCTTTGAGGCCGTCAAGCGCGCGCACGCCGAACTGCCGCCGCTGCGCTCTGCGCAGTTCGCCTTCGTCGGCCCCGCCTCTGGTCACCTGCGTTTCAGCAGCACGCTGCTGCGCCGCGGCCGCTCCTCCACCATCGTCGCCGCCGATTGCGCCAACGAGGAGGGGACCGCCGCACGCGCGCTGTTCGTCTTCGGCGCCGCGCGCGAGAGCAAAGTGGCGCACGATTTCCTGCCGATGCCGAACGTCCCCGCACCGGAGGATAGCCCGCCATTCCGCAAAGGCGCGCCCTCGACCCGCGGCTTCTGGGACAATTTCGAAACCCGGCTGGCCTCCGGCGCGCGCCTGCTCGATCTCTCCGCGCCGCGCCCAGAATTCGCGGTTTGGACTCGCTTCCTTGATCACGGCGGCGCCGATCCGATCACCGCGATGCTCGCCCTTGCCGATTGTCTGCCGCCCGCGGCGATGACGCACTTCCCCGAGCTCGCATTCATCAGCACGATGACTTGGAGCGTCGATGTGATGACGCTGCCGCAGACTGGCGACGGCTGGTTTCTGCTCGCATCATCGAGCGAACACTCAACCGACGGCTATTCGATGCAAAGCATGACGATGTGGAGCGAAGACGGCGCACCCATCGCCGTAGGCCGCCAGGCGGTAGCGATTTTCATCTGACGCTCAGCGCAGTTCGTACACCACAGTAACGCTGCTCTGCGCATCCAGCTCGCCGGTGCGGATCGCATTGCCCGACGCCGCCTGCTCGGTCGCCACAGCCATCGGCGCATAGCTGCGCCGGGCATCGACCGGCGGCACGATCCCGCCCGGCTCGGTGATCGAAAGCGTGCGCACGACGCGCATCTCCGCCGCCGTGGCGTACGCCTCCGCCCGCCGTCGCGCCGTCTGCAGCGCCTGCGCCCGCGCCGCATCACGTGAAGCTTCTTCATCTTGGAACGTGAATTGGATGCCCTGTAGCTCGTTTGCGCCTTCCGCCACCGTCGCGTCGATCAGACCGCTGACCGCGCTCAAATCCTTCACCCGGATCGTCACCGTGTTGCGGCTCACATAGCCGGTGATGCGCGGCGCCGCGTTGCGCGGATAGGCGTATTGCGGATCGAGCGAGAAGCCGACCGTCTGCACGTCGCGCTCTTCAACACCCGCCGCACGCGCCGCCTCCAGCACCGCGTTCATCCGCGCGCTTTGCGCCGTTTGCGCCGCCTGCGCCGTGTCGCCTCGCGCCATCACGCCAAGCGTTACGATCGCCAGGTCAGGCGCCGCCCGCGTCGTTGCGCTGGCGTGGACGGTGAGGATGGCGTCGTTCTGTCCGCACGCCGCCAACGCCGTGAACGCTACGCCTACCGCCGCGAACCTCAAGCTCTTCCCAAACATGCTGGCCTCCCGCCGCTCTCAGGCGGCGAGCTTGGCCCAGCGCCGCCGCACGGGCGAGGGGCCATGCGCAGCAGATAACGCTTAGGTGTAGCGCTTGCTGGTGCGCTGTTCGCCGATATCGGGCGCCGTCGTCTCCGCGCCGCCATAACCAGTGATGCGATCAGCCACGAACGGGTTGCTCTGCCGCTCCCGCCCGAACGTCGAGGTCGGTCCATGCCCCGGCACGAACGCGATATCCTGGCCCAACGGCCACAGCTTCGTCGTGATGGAGCGGATCAAAGTCGCATGATCGCCGCGCGGAAAGTCCGTCCGCCCGATCGACCCCGCAAACAGCACATCGCCGACGAACGCGATCTTCAGCGCCGTATTGTGGATCACAACGTGCCCCGGCGTATGTCCTGGTGTGTGCGCCACCTCGAAGCGTACGCCCTCGAACTCCAGCACTTCGCCATCGTCGAAATAGCGATCCGGCGTGACGTTGCGCAGGCCGCTCACGCCATAGCGGCGCGCATTGTCTTCGATCTGATCGAGCCAGAATTGATCATCCTTGTGCGGCCCCTCGACGGCAACGCCAGTCAGCTCCCGCAACTCGGCCGCCGCGCCGGCATGATCCAAATGGCCATGCGTCAGCCACATGCGCGTCAGCCTCAGCCCGAACTGCCCCAACGCCGCCTGCAGCCGCTCCGCGTCGCCGCCGGGATCGACCAGCGCCGCGTTCTTCGTCGCTTCGTTCCAGATCAGAGAACAATTCTGCTGCAGCGGCGTCACCGGCACGACGCGGATCTGCAGCTTCGGTTCGGGCGAGGGCGCTGTCATGGGGCAACCGGATGTCGCCTTTTGGCTGCAGAATCAAGCCTTGGCGGCCACGAGGCACGCGCCATCCGCAGCGCCCGTCTGGACATAGCGGCGCCTGCCTGAAATGAAGGCTCGCGCTGGGGAAGTGGTCAAAAAAGGCGGGGCGAAGATGATGGCGAAGGGACTGCTTATCGCGCTCGCGCTGACGGCCGCATCGAGCGCCGCGATGGCGCAGGCGCCAGCCAGCCCGAACGGACTTGGCCCCTACCAATTCGGCATGAGCAGCGCCGATGTGCGCGCCACGGCGCCGAATGCGGCGTGGCGCAGCCGAGGCGACGGCAGAAGCGAGATTCTCTCCGGCGGTCCGCGCGTCGAGCTCGGCGGACGGTTCGACGCGCGCCTCGTGTTCGCGGACGATCAATTGCAGCGTATCGTGCTGGCGGGCCTAACCTCGGCGCCGTGCGCGACCACTATTCCGACCATGGTCGAAGCGCTCGAGCCGTTGCACGGCGCTTTGACGAGCGTGGCGCCGCCTGCGCTTGAACACGGCGTCCTAAAGCGTGTTCAGCTGACGGACGGCGGCTCTGAAATCCGCGTGCTGGGCGTTGAAGGCCGCCAAGACACCACCATCAGCGCCCGGCATGGTCCGACTTCCGTCATCGTGCAGGGCACGCACGTCTCGGCGGAGCGCTGTCAGCTCACCATTATTTTCGGCTCGAGCACGGATTGGCAGCGGCCAGAGCCGGGCGAGGGCAGCCCAACTTGGGCTCAGCTCGACGCGGCGCAGACCTTGATCGACCCCGATTGGGCGGCGCGTCCAAACTCCCACAGCTTCATCCGTCACTACCCGCAGCGCGCGCTCGAACAGACCCTTGATGGCGAAGCGGTGGTGGATTGTCTCGTCGTTGACGATGGCAAACTCAGCTGCATCGGCATTGAGGAAACACCGACCGGAGAAGGCTTCGCAGAAGCGGCAGTCGGCATCGCGCGCGACTATCGCGTGCGTCGCGGCCAAGACGGGACGCCTGCGCTGGGCCGCCGCGTCCGCCTCTCGGTCCACTTCAACGCCGAGGGGCCGTGACCCCTTAAGTCGCGTTTTCCAGCTGCTGCACTTGCTGCAAGTGCGTGCGCAGCTTCGGCAGCGTCGTATTCGCCCAATCGCGCAACGGTCCGGCTGGCGCGCCGGCGACATAATTCTCGAACGTGCGCACCGCTTCTTCATGCGCGGCGACTTGCGCATCGAGGTAGGCGTCGTCGAACGCCTCGCCGCTGGCGCTGCGCAGCGCATTCAGCCGATCCGCTTTCTGGCCGTCGAGCTGCGGCGTCGGCGGCGTCAAGTTGATCTGCGGCGCAAGCGCGGTGAGTTCCTGCGTCGTTTGGGTGTGATCGCGCACCATCATCGATGCGAAGTCCTTCACCTCCTGGCGCGCCGCACGCGAGGCGGCGAGTTCGGACGATTGCACTTCGAAAGCGTCGGCATTGGCGACGGCCTGCGCAAAGTCGGCGTCGCTCATCGCTGCCGCTGGCGCAACCGCCTCTGTCGCGGGCGTCGTCTCCGTCGTTTCGGTGGTCGTCTGCTGGCCGCAAGCGGCAAGCGACAGCGCGCTCGCCGCGAGAAGGGCGTACTTGAACATTTGTCTCTCCATCAAAGCGCCGTGGCACAGGTCGGAACGTGTCGCGGCGGCAACACGTTCCGGCGGGCTGCCAGACCCGGGAGGCGCCAATGTTCCTCCGGCGCAAACAAAAGCGCGGCTGAGAGAATCCCAGCCGCGCTTCGTCAGCACTAAAAAGCGCTAATCTCAGTAGTCGGGGCGGCCCACGCGTCGGCGCGCCGGCACCCGTTCGCGACGCTGCTGCGCACGCTCGGCCTCGGCCTCGCGCTCGGCGACGTCATAGCCTGCCGGCATTTCCGCCAGAGCCTCGAACGTCAGCGTCGTCGTGTAGCTGCCAACTTGCGCGGCTGAGCCCGCCGGCATGTCAGCGCGATGGCGCGCGGCGATGACGTAATGGCCCGGCCCTTCGAACGTGAAGGTCGCACGGCCCGCGGCGTCAGTGACGACATAGCGGTCGAGATCGGTGTCCGGATCGCCTTCGCCGTAGAGAACGACCGCGGAGTTCGCCAGGGGCGCGCCGTCGAACAGAATGTCTACTTGCATCCCCTGCGCCGCCAGCACCTGGTTCGGATGCGTCACCGGCTTGATCGAGAGCCGGCCGTGCGGCGCGTCCACCACGCCGCGCGAAGCTTGGCCGCGCGTCACGTACGTGTCCGCCAACGTCACCGTTTGCAGCGTCGTCACCGGCGCGCCCTCCGCCGCCGTTTCGCCTTGCGCCAACGAACGCCATTGGCCGTTCTCGCCAACCAAAGTCGTCACGTTGCCAAGCTGCTCGCCGGTGGAGATGCGATAGGTGCCCGCCGCCGGCAGGTTCGCTTCCAGCCGCGTCGATGTTTCCTGCACCGCGACCTGATCATAGACAGCTGCGCTGCCATCCGGATTGCGGCCAGCGATATCCGCCGGCAACGCGATCTGCGGTGCAAAGAACGTGCTCGCGAACGAGCCTTCGACCGTGACCTCGCGGCCTTCCGGCCAATAGGCTTCGGGCTTCAGATACGACGTGTAGGCTGCCGCTGGTGTCGTCGCCAGCGCGAGCAGCGCCGCCGCCAAGACGTGCTTCTTCATCTTCTTCTCGCCTGCTTCGGCCGGGAACTTCCCGCGCCTGATCCCGCGCCTAAAACACACGACATCGCCGCGTATTTCAACCCCGTAACGTCGCTGTGAATTACCGCGCGCGCCCGTCCAGCAGCGCCAAGAGGCCCAGAAGCGCCTTAACCGTAAACCAGATCAGGATGATCAGCAGGACGAGGCCGCCCAGCCACATGATCGGGAAGCCGATCAGCACGATCGCCAAGACAGCGCCGAGGCCGATCAGAATCCAGCCGCCCACCACCCACCAAAATGATGTCCACCACATGCGGATGGCGTGATCCAAGTGCGAACGCGCCAGCGGTCCCGCGCCGTCCCTGCTGGCGTAAGCCACGATCACGCCAATCAGCGCAAACAGCGCGGCGCTTGGAATGCTGAGCAGATAGAGCGCGTAAACGATAAACGCCGAGCCGCGGCCGGCCTCAGTCGATGCAGAATTGAGCGTCATTTCGCCCTCCAAACGGCGCCGCGCCGCCTCATGTTCCTTTGCGCTTGCGCGCCAGCGGGTGGGCTGTCTCGACCAACGTCTTCAACCGGCCTTCGGCGACGTGGGTATAAATCTGCGTCGTTGCAATGTCGGCGTGCCCCAGCAGCGTCTGCACGGTGCGCAGATCGGCGCCGCCTTCGACCAGATGTGTCGCAAACGCGTGCCGCAGCACGTGCGGCGAAACCCGCGCCGGGCTGATGCCCGTTTTCACCGCCGCCGCTTCCAGAATTTGCGCCACCCGCCGGCGTGTCAGTTTGCCATCGGCTGCGCTGGAGGAGGGGAAGAGCCAGCGCGCGGCTTTTTCGCGCTGCGCCTCTTTCTTCGGCAGCAGCCCCGCGCGCTCGGCAAGATGCGCCTCGAGCGCCGCCAACGCCGGCCGCCCGAGCGCCACGAGCCGCTCTTTGCCGCCTTTGCCTTCGATGATCATGTGCTCCTGGCCCGGCCGCGGCGCCGTGCGCAGCGGCAACGACACCAATTCGCTCACCCGCAGCCCCGCGCCGTAAAGAAGCTCGATGATCGCCTTGTCGCGCGCATTCTCCGCCGCCGCGATCAGCCGCTCGATCTCCTCCACCGAAAGCGTCTTCGGCAACGCCCGCGCGCGCTTCGGCGCATCCAGCCGCGACGTCGGATCGTCGCCGCGCACATTTTCCTGCAGCAGAAAGAGATAGAATTGCCGCAGCGCCGAAATCCGCCGCCGCGCCGTCGCCGGCGAAAGCCCGCGCTTCGCCAGGCCCGCCACATAGGCCTCGATCGCCTCGGCGCTCGCGCTTCCGAGCGCGCCCTTCACCTGCGCCCGCGCATCCTCCAGATCGCGCGCATACGCATCGAGCGTATTCGCCCGCGCCCCCCGCTCCGCGGAGAGCATCTCCAAAAAGGATTCGATCAAGCCTGAGTCGGTCACGGCGTCAGTCTAACACAGCTGCACTCAGCCTTCGCCGGCCCTGTCCTTGACGCAAGTACCGGTTATCGGTACCTTGGCGACGGTGCGATATGAGTGGGATAAGGTCAAAGCCGCCTCGAATCTGCGCCTGCATGGCGTGGACTTTGTAGATGCGATCGCCGCCTTAGAAGATCCGAACCGGATCGAAGAAGCCGACGACCGCTTCGACTATGACGAAGACCGCGACATTGTCATTGGCATGTCGAGCGGCGGCGTCCTCTTCGTTGTCGCGACAGACCGCGACGAGGAGACGCGCCGCATTATCTCTGCCCGCAAGGCCACGAAGCTTGAGAAGGACCGATACCATGCCGGCGACCGCGAAATCTGGTAAGCGCAAAGGAGCGACGGATTGGCGCCGTCTCGGCGCAATGTCCGACGCCGATGTGCGTAAGGCCGCGCGCGCCGATCCGGATGCGCAGCCGCTGAACAAGGTCCAGCTTTCGAAGATGCGGCGCGTATCGCGGGTCAAGACGTTGCGCGAACGGACGGGCCTCACGCAGCGAGAGTTCGCGGCGGCATTTCACCTGCCGCTGACGACGCTGCGCGATTGGGAGCAGCGCCGATCGATACCCGATGCGCCCGCGCGTGCGCTTCTCCTCGCCATTGAGCGCGATCCAAAAAAAATGATGTCGCTGCTCGCCGGTCCTGGCGCGTAGCGCGCCTTAGCTCGGCGCACCCGCCAGCAGCGCTTCCACCGCAACCCGCCGCGCTTCGTCTTCCAAGCGCAAGCCGCGCAGTGCGCGAATAATCCGCTCCAAAGATTCCGCATCGAGCCGCGCCGGGCCGCCTTCGCCCGCGGCCGCCACCGCCAGCAACGCGCCTTCGCCGGTCGCGCCGCGCTCAACCGCCGCCGCAAGCGCCAGCATCGCGCCCGCATCCGCGCGTGCGCCGCCTTGCGGGGCATTGCTCAGAATGAACGTCTGCACCGATCCGCTCACCGGCGCGCCCAGCGCCGCGAGGATCGCGACATCGCGCGCCGCCGCGCGCGCGCCTGGAGCGCCGCCCGCATCGATGCGCCGCTGCAGCGCCATCGCGCCGTTCTCGTTGCGCACGCCCGCCATCACTGCAAGCGCCGCGTCCAACGAAGCCAGCGCCGCTTCCGCCGCGCCCGCTTGACGCGCGCTCGCCACCAGACGCTGCGCGACTTGGCCGTCGCCATTGGCGATTGCAGCGCGTGCAAACAGCAAAGCCGCGGCCTGATCCGGCGCTGCGGGCGCCGCGTTGATCTCTTCGCGGAAGAAGCGCGCGGCGGCGGAGAAATCCGCCGGCGCCGAAGCCTGCCGCAACACGTCGGCAATCGCCGCCGCCGTTTCTAGCGACGCCGCATCCGCAACCGGCGTGGCGCCCGCAACCGGCGCCGCCGCACTGGCGCGCGCCGCACTGATGCGCCGCAACGCCGGCACGTAAGCCGGCAGCGCCGAATTGATCTCCGCCGGCGTCGCGCTCAAAATCGTGCGCGTTTCCGCTACGCTGAGCGCGCCGCGCCGAAACGCCAGCGCCGCCGCGTTTGCGCGATGCGGCTGCGGCGTCTGCTCGTTCCGCGCCAGCGCCACCAAAGCCAAAGTCGAAGCATTGTTGAGCGGGTTCGGCCCAACGCGCAGGCCCCCCGAAAGCGAAAGCTGCACCGAAAGCGAATTGTCCCACCGCGCCGCCGGCGGCCGTGCGCCCGGCGCGCCGCCCGCAGCGGCGACAGCGCCCGTGTACCACGCGTCTTCCGCATTTTGCGCCCGCGCCAATTCGAGCGCGAGATCGGCCGCCGCGCGATCACCGCTCGCCGCCGCGCAATAGGCGCGCAAGCGCAACAGGAACGGCGGCACAACCTCGCCGACATTGGCGCCGCGTCCGCGCGAGCACGCCGCGTTGCGCTGGCCGCGCGCCAGTTCGGCTTGCGCGCCATATTGCGCAATGATCGGATCGTTCGACGATGCGCCAGCGCCGGCCACCAATTGCGCCAGCTGATCGGCCGCGCCCATCCGCCCGATCGCTTCGAAGCGCTGCCGCGCCGCCGCTTGCGCATCGCCGCGCGGCGCCTCGCCGCCGCTGAACAGCACCCGGCGCGCCAAGCCCAGCATCGCCGGCGAGTCATACACAGCCGGCAGCTTGTCGAACGCCGCCGCCAGGAACGCCGGATCGCTGCGCGACCACAGATCGGCCGGCAGCGCGCCATTCTCCCGCGTCAGCGCGCTGACGCTCCACGCGTCGAGCTGGCGCAGCGTTTGCGATTCCACCGGTGTCGGCAGCGCGCTCTGCGCCAAGGCTGCAGTGATCGGAGCGAGGGCCACGAACGCGGCCAGGGCGACAAGTCTCGTGCGCATGCAGACTATTCCTTGAAAGCATCCGGCAGTTCGACGCGGATCTCCTCCGGCTCGGGCGCGAGCCGGTCGGATTGGCCGATAAAGAAGATGAAGAGGCCGATGAACGCGATCACGCCCACGCCGATCACCACCAGACGCGCCTGCGGCGGCGTCCGGCGGGCAAATGAGCTGCTGCGCCGACGTCTGCGTCTGAACATATCGTCTTCTTGGCCCCTGCCGTTGCGAGCGGGAAGGAATGCCCCCAAAATGTGGCGAGTTTCCAGTCCGGCCCGTGGGTTAACCACCTTCGGCCCTTTTGAGGTGATTCGTGAACCGCCCGGAGAGCAGCGACATCGGCGAGCGCACAGACGCCGCCGCGGCGCTGCGTCAGCAGGCGGCCGGGCTGGTTCCGGACCGCACTATCGCCCTGATCGGCCTCATGGGCGCCGGCAAGACCACGGTCGGGCGGCGCCTCGCCCATGCGCTGAACTTACCGTTCGCCGACGCCGACGCCGAAATCGTCACCGCAGCCGGCCGCAGCGTCGACGCCATCTTCGCCGAACATGGCGAGTGTGAGTTCCGCCGAGGCGAACGCAAAGTCATCGCCCGCTTACTCGCCGGCCCCGTCCACGTGCTCGCCACCGGCGGCGGCGCCTTCATCGATCCGCGCACGCGTGCTCTGATGAAGGAGCGCGCCATCTCGATCTGGCTTAAGGCCCCGCTCGATGTCTTGATGAAGCGCGTCGCCAAGCGCGACGATCGCCCGCTCTTGAAAGAAGACGATCCACGCGCCGTGATGCAGCGGCTGATGGATGATCGCTATCCCATCTACGCCGAAGCCGATCTCACCATCGAAACCAGCGCCGGCCCCCACAACACCGCCGTCGCGCTGATCCTCGACGCGCTGCGTGCGTACCAGCAGGTGAAAGCGTGATGAGCACGAAACGCGCGAACACCCCCGCCCCTTGGGGCGGGGGCAGGGGGAGGGGGCGTGCAGGATTGAGCGCAGGCGTATCCGCTCACGCGACGGTCTCGCCCTGTCTTGCACGCCCCCCCTCCCAACCCTCCCCCCAAGGGGGGAGGGCTCAGGCCACAACATGACCCACACCATCCCCGTAAACCTTGGCGCCCGTTCCTACGACGTGCACGTCGGCCCCGGCCTTCTCAGCGAAGCCGGCGCGCGCATCGCGCATTTCGCGCCGACCCAACGCGTCTTCGTCGTCACCGATGAAAACGTCGCCCGTCTCCATCTCGACACGCTCAGCACCAGTCTCGCAACCGCTGGCCTCGCCATTCACGGCGTC
>Ga0196971_1001391_pt1 | contig 11073 bp, 11 predicted proteins | sample S1v_1013CmetaG_FD_148660 | JGI IMG/M metagenome (GOLD analysis project Ga0196971, IMG submission 148660) | Soil microbial communities from Anza Borrego desert, Southern California, United States - S1+v_10-13C | ecosystem: Environmental > Terrestrial > Soil > Desert | place: USA: California... | reverse complement strand
CCGAACGCGGCTTTGTGCGCTTTGACACTGCGCTAAACACCACACTTGAGGCCGAAGAAGCCCCGCTGCCGGCGAACCTGCGCACCGCGGCTGATATCGATACCCAGATCGGCACGGCAACACAGGCCGCCCTCGATCTCAAGGCCAATACCTCAGCGCTTGCACTCAAGGCCAACGTGGCCGATCTCGGAACGGCAGCAGCAGCCAATACCGTTGATTTCGCAACGGCAGCGCAGGGGACGCTCGCGGACAGCGCGGTCCAGCCTGGCGATCTAGGCACGGCAGCGGCGCTCGACATCGACACGGACGAAACCCTCGCTGCTAACAGCGACTCCCTCATCCCGACCCAGCAGGCCGTCAAGGCTTATGTGGACGCGAATACAGGCGGCGGCGGTGGAACTGGTGATGTCGTTGGTCCTGCGTCCTCAACCGCTGGCAACTTCGCCTCGTACGACGACACGACTGGCAAGCTGTTAGAGGACAGCGGCGTCAGTGCGTCGGATTTTGCAACGGCGGCCCAAGGCTTGCTCGCAGACAGCGCAGTCCAGCCGAGCAGTAATCCTCAACTCACAACCATCAACCTGGGACACGCCACCGACACGACGCTATCCCGAGCCGCATCCGGTGCGCTGGCTGTCGAGGGTGTTCGCGTTGCCATGACCGGCGATCAGTCGGTGCCCATTCCAGCCGGGGCCATGAAGGCGCAGACGACCAACGGCGCCGCTACGGGCACGGTCGAAATGACCACGAACAAGAACCTGTTCGTGACGCTCGATTTTGATGCATCGACGCAGGAATACGCTCAGTTCGCTATCGCTATGCCTAAGTCGTGGAACGAAGGCACGCTGCATTTCAAGGCTATATGGAGCCATCCATCGACGACCACGAATTTCGGCGTCGTGTGGTCACTGGCTGCGGTTGCTCTTTCGAGCGATGACGCTGGTGACGTGGCTTTCGGAACTGCCGTCACGGTTGCCGGAACGGGCGGCACGACCAACGATATCTATCACACGGCATTTTCAAGCGCGATCACCGTCGCAGGCTCTCCGGCATCCGAGGATTTTGTGATGTTCCAGGTTGCTCGTGTTCCGTCCAACGGCTCGGACACCATGGCGGTTGACGCTCGCCTTCACTCCATCGTGCTGCGAATTACCACTGATCTGGGGAATGATGGATGAGGCACGCTCTCGTAAAGAACGGCGAAATCGTCGAGTTCCGCAACTATGCGCCCAACGTTGATCAGTCGGAACTGGCTGAGGGCAAGCCTCGCATGCTTCCTGTCGAGACGATCAGGGACGAATACGATCCTGTCTCTCAGGTCCATGAAGGTCCGAGCTATACGGTTGAAGCCGATAGGGTGATCGAGCGCTTTACGAGCCGGGCGAAGAACCAGAATGAAGTCGCCGCCATGATCGCGGCCAAGGATGCGGAGATCGAGGCTGAGTTCACCCGCCTCTACTGCGCGCCTATCGCCTATTCGGTCGGCGGTGTCGAATACACCTTCCATGCCGACACCAATGCCCGCGAGAATATCACTGGCGTTCTTCAGATGTATCGCGAAGCCGCGCTTGTCGGCCTTACGCTGCCCGATCCGAGGCAATGGACGCCGATGGGCTCAGCCGATCCGATCGAGATCAGCAGGGCGGAGCTTGCCGGCCTCGGCATTACCATCGGCGCCCGCAAGGATGCGCTGCACACGATCAAGAAGGCCCGCCAGAAGGCGCTGGCGGCAATGACCGATCCGGCGGAAATCGGTGCTGTCGATCCGATCACCGGCTGGGATATCGCCTGATGTTCATGCTCTCGAAGATGCATGCGCTGGCAGTTGGCGGCGCCGATGGCGACTTTGCTGTTAATGCTGTCGATTTCGACGGAACGAACGACTATCTGACCAGAGGCGCCGGGCTTACTGGCGCAGCGGACAGCTCGACCGGCATTCTTTCCGTGTGGCTTCGCCTTGATGGAGGCAACGGGGCGAATATGGAGGTGTGGTGCGATGATGCGCTGTTCATCGAGTTTATTCGGGATAGTACTGATCGGTTTAAAGCGATTCTTTACAATGCTGCTGGGAATAGTCGCCTCGAATTCCGCACGGTAACGCAATATACTGCAAATGCAGCGTGGAGACATTTTCTCCTGTCTTGGAATACAGCGTTCTCGGCGAGCAACAAGCTGAGTCATCTATACGTAAATGACGTATCTGACAAAAGCGTAGTTTCTGACATCGCAGCTTCATTTAATATTGATTATACTCGTGGAAACTGGGGGTTTGGAGCAGTTCCTTCAGCGAGCCAGAAGTTCAACGGCTGCATGGCTGAATTCTATTTCGCCATGGGCCAGTACCTCGACTTCAGCGTCGAGGCCAACCGCCGCAAATTCATCTCCGCCACTGGCAAGCCTGTAAGCCTTGGTGCTGACGGCTCCCTGCCGACTGGTTCGGCTCCTACTGTCTACCTGAACAATCCAGCCGCTTCCTTTGGCACGAACAAGGGCACTGGCGGCAATTTCACCATCACCGGCACGCTGGACACGGCGTCCACAAGCCCGAGCGACTGAGCCCATGGTCAGCGTACCCCTTGCCCCGTTTGAACCGGACAAAAGCCGGTACAATTCGGGCGCGACCCCGGAAATCATCAACGCGGTTCCGACCGCGGACGGATGGGGCCCGCTTCAGGGCACGACAATCGTCTATGGCGTCTATTATCTTCTCGCGACCGAGAACCTGGCGCCTCTCCTGCGGGAGGACGGCAATTTTATCATGATTGGAGACAACTTTAACCAGGTGTCGGGCGATGCGGTTCTGGCGGCTGACGCGACGGGCATGTTTGCCTGCCGCAAGCTCGATGGCACAGAGGCGTTGTTTGCAGGAACAGCGACGACCCTCTATCTCTTCGACCGCGACGGCTTCACCTGGGAGGACGTTTCCTCCGCCACCTATACCGGAACGGGAAGATGGTCTTTCGCCCGCTTCGGCCAAGTCGTCTATGCGCAGAACGGCACCGACGCCGAGCAAAAATTCGACGTCGACAATGACACGGACTTCTCTGACAACACCTCCGCTCCTGTCGCAAAATACATTGCGGCGGTTGGCGACTTTCTCATGCGCGGCAATATCGAGGATCACCCGGCCCGCATCCAGTGGTCAGCCATCAATAACCCGCAGAGCAACACGGCAACGGTCAAGCTCTCCGACTATCAGGAAATGCCGACCGGCGACGAGGTGACGGGCATCGTGCCGCTCTCGGGCGGCGCTCATATCTGGATGAGGTCTGCGGTTCATGGCATGGCCTTCGCGCTCACGTCCGAATTTGTCTTCACCCGCTCGGCTCTCGATGAGGTAACGGGCACCTCGGCTCCCTATTCCATATGCTCGATCGGGCAGGACGATTATGTCGTTTATACCGATGTCGGCTTCATGCGCTTCAAGGCCGGCGCCTTCAAGAATGTCGGAGAAGGCAAGGTCAACAAGTGGTTTTTGCGGGATTGCGACCAGAACGAGCGCCAGAACATCGTCGCCAATGTCGATCCCGAGCATAACGTCGTCTGGTTTGCCTATACGACCGGAGACGGAGAGCGCAGGACACTCGGATACCAGTATCTCTATGACCGCTGGTGCCTGTCGACCATGTCGGTTCAGGCGTCATGCAAGGCCCGCACCTTCGCCTATAACTCGGCAACCCCGATCGTCGAGGAAGACCTGCCGCGCTTTGCGATGATCACCACGGAGCGCCGGCTTGGCTATCTCGTGGGCGACAATCTCGCGGCCACGCTCACGAGCAACGAGCTTGATTTCGCGCCTGACAGGTCGCTGGTCAACGGCGCCAAGCTATTCTCCGACGCACAGAACGTCACGCTGACCCATATGACCACCAACCGCCGCGGCGGGGATATCAGGACGAGAACGCCTGTCTCTCCGTCTTCGCGCTCTGGCCGCTTCCCGCTCCGTGGGGATGGTGAGCAGCACAAGTTCAAGGTCGACATCGCGGCCGGCGAGGATTGGACAACGGCAACCTCGCTTGAGGTCGATGCAGTTAGGACGGGCCGCTCATGATCTTCGGACCCACGACCGGCCCCCGCGTCGAGTTCAACACGGCAGACCTCGGAACCGCGCTGGAGACGATTGTCGCGGACCAGGGCTCCCCGGTTCATATCGAGAGCGTCAACTTCTGCAACAAGACCGGCTCCGCTGTCACGGTCACGCTTTGCAAGACTGAAGGCGCATCTGACTTCTACTACCTCGACGCCGTTAGCATCCCTGCCAATGAGCCGTACCCGTTCAAGGATCATGCCATCGTCTTGTCCGCCGGGCAAACGCTGAGGGCTTTGGCTGGCACGCCTGATGCGATCGATGTCTCGGTCGTTGGTATCCAGTCCGTTCGATGAACATTGAAATCGTCGGGATTGCCGACATTGACCGCATCTGGGCTCAGGTCGCGGAAGATGTCAGCCGATGCCTCCGCAAGGCCTCAATGGAAATCGGTGCGGGCGATATCTGGACCCGCTGCCGCTCGGGCGACTGGCTTCTGATCATTGCCCATGACGGCGAGAAGATCCACGGCACGACCGTCTGGCGGTTCACAAGTCATGGCTTTTTCGAGTGTGTGTTGACCGTGGGCAGGCGCCTCAAATCGTGGGCCCAGCCGATGGCTGACACCGCTACCAACATCGCGAAGGCCCACGGTTGCCGGGGGTTGATCGCTTCGGGTCGTGAGGGCCTCATCGTTCCAGTCAAGACCGTTTGCCGTAACGCGAGAAGCGTGCGGGTGACACTTATTTCGGAGTTCTAGCCATGCCTGGAGCAACCAGTTCGCAGTCCACGACACAACAGCAGTACCCGAAGTTCGTCGAGGGCTTTGGCAAAGACCTGTTCAAGGATGGCCGCGCGGCCTTCAACCAGGGCCCCTACTATTACAAGGGTTCGACGGTCACGCCGTTCTCAAAGCAGACCGAGGGCGCGTTCAACGGCATGATGGGCACGGCCAACGCCAATTCGGGCGGCAACGGCATGTCTGGCCCGCTCCAGAGCATCATGTCGAACGGCGGCTTCAATCAGGGCCAACTCGACAGCATGGCAGGGCTCAAGGGCTTGTCCAGCAATAGCGGCCTCTCTGATCTCATCAACGGGAACGGCCTGACCCAGGACCAGAACCGGGCCTTCGGCGGCCTTCAGAACACCGTCTACGGCAACAATTCAGCACTCCAAGGCACGTTCAACAGCGGGGGCCTGACGTCCGACCAGCGCTCGGTTGCCGATCGCTACCGCGGCATCATGAACTCGTCCTTCGACATCAATTCGAACCCGGCATATCAGTCTGTCCGTCAGCAGGCGCTCGACACGCAGAACGATGCGCTTTCCGCACGAGCAGCAGCAGCCGGACGCTACGGCGGCGGCATGGATCAGGCGATCCTCGCTCGTGAGCAGGGCAATCTTGCCAATCGGATGGATGACGCGGAATACCGCAACTGGCAGCAGCGCGCCGACGCCTCGGCGGCTGGCCTCGCCGGCCTCGGTCAGCAGGGCGTCAACAACCAGCTTGGCATCAACTCAGCTCAGCAGTCCGGCCTTCAGGGCCTCGCCAGCATCGGGCAGATGGGCGTCGACAACCGCAACAATGCGATCGGCATCAAGGGCGGGCTCGACTCGTCGCTGTTCAACATGGGGCAGGCTGGGCTTGGCAATATGGGGATCGCCTATCAGACGGCAATGCAGCCCTACCAAACCCAGCGCCAGGTCGGGCAGGAACATGAGGATCTTTACACCCGCAACATGCAGGACAGGCTGCGGGCCTTCGATGCGAAGAACCCGTTCAATCATCTTCAGCAGTATTCCTCGCTGCTGAGCGGGGCGCCAATGAATACCGTTCAGACGACAAGCCCGTCTTGGGTCAACACCATCGCGGGCGGCCTTCTGGCCGGTTCGGCATTTCTCTAAGGAGGTCAGGCCATGAAATACCCCTCGGACGACAGCGGCATGACCTTGCGCGACAAGAACCGCAATGGCGGCGGAAACAGCAACGGCAACAAGCTTCCCGCCTTCATGCCTGGCCAGCTCGGGGCGCTCGCGGGCCAGTTGAACGCAGGCTTCGGCGGCGGCTTCAAGGACTGGAAGGCCGATCTCCGCAACACGTATAACGCAACGCCGTCCAAGCCGTTCAACTTCGGCGGCGGCAATGGTGGCGGACAAAACCAGCCGGTCGTCAATGACCCTCGCAACCCCGGCGGCAATCAGACAGGCGGCGGCTTCGATCCTTCCCGCCCGCGCAACGCGATGATGCCCATGCAGTCGCCAATGCAGATGCCGCAGCAGGGGCTTTTGAGCGCCTCGATGCAGATGCAGCAGCCGAACCGCGGCCTGCTGGGCGACATGCCCCCCGAAGTCCTGGCTTTCCTCTCCAGCAACACGAGGCGCTGATATGAGCCTTTTCCAGAATTTCACGCCTGAAGCCCGCCTTATGATGGGTGCTGGCATCATGGGCGGCCAGAACATCGGCCAAGGCGTGATGAATGGCGCTCAGATGGCTATGCCGATCATTGCCCAGCAGAAGGAAGCACAGCAGGCAAAGGTCGTCGAGAACAAGACGCGCGCCTGGCTTCAGCAGCAGTATCCCGGCGAGGACTTCACCACCATGTCACCGGACATGATGAAGATGTACGCCTCGGAGGCTCTGAAGAAGCGCTTTGCGCCGCCGGAGAAGCCTGATTACAAGACCGTTGGCGATGCGCTTTACAACACGCAGACTGGCGAATGGATCACGCCTCCAGCCGGCGTTACGACCCCGAAGCTGACTGCCGATCAGCGCGAATACGACATGGCGAAGGCCCAGGGCTTCAAGGGCTCCTTCATGGAGTACCAGATCAAGATGAAGGAAGCCGGCCGCCAGCAGGTCAACATTGATACGGGCGAAAAGCTCCCCTCCGGCTTTCGCTGGAAGAACCCCGATCAGCGCGAGCTTGGCGTCGAGCCGATCCCAGGCGGGCCCGCAACGCAGATCCCGGCGGAGCTTGCCGCGCGCGTTGGTATGGCTGAAACCTTTCAGAAGAGAATCCCTGAAATCAAGGCAAAGATCAAAAGCGGAGAAGCAACCGGCCCGATCGATGTGTTCCGGGGCAAGACTATGGGTACGAACCCTGTCTATGGGGATATCGAGTCCGGCGTTGACGCACTCCGCCGTCTCCTCACCGGCGCAGGCATGAACGAGTCTGAAGCCAACGACTACGCGCGCCGCTATCTGCCTACCTACTATGACGATGACAAGACCCTCGCCATCAAGATAGATCGGCTATCCGAAGAGCTGGAAGCCGCAAAGAGTAAAGCCATGCTTGGCCGCGGCGGCGACCAGCCGGCACAGGTAGAAGATCCGTTGGGGATTCGCTAATGGCCTCTATGCAGGAAATCCGGCAGAAGTACCCGCAGTACAATGATCTGTCGGATGAGCAACTTGCCGGCGCGCTTCACAAGAAGTTCTACTCGGACATGCCGTATGACCAGTTCGCGGTAAAGATCGGGTTGAACGCGGCGCCAAAAGAGGCTGACCAGTCCGCGGCACCGAAGAAGGAGCCCTATACGGGCATGATCCTGCCTTGGGCGACAGACGAGCAGGGCAACAGCAGCCTTGCGGTCCCGCGCCTCATCTCAGGGCTCATCGATAGCGCCAAGGACGCCTATTCCGCGCCGTATCGAGCCTATACCGGCGAACTCCCGATGACGGACGAAACCGGGCGCACCTCCGACGCCGCTATTGCCGAAGGCTTCAATATGGCAGCCTGGGCAACGCCTACGTCTGTTGCGGCCGGAACTGGCAAGCAGACCGCTCGCAATGCAGCGACAATGCAAACGCCTCGGGTCCCGAGTGAGGGCGCACAGGTAGCGCAAGCCGCACGCGATCTCGGCGTAACTCTTCCGCGTGCGGTCACGTCAGACAACCCGGTCGTGAACCAGCTTGGCAAGACGGTCGCCAACATCCCTGTTGTAGGCCAGCCGCTTCGCAAAGCGTCCAAGACCGCGATCGACGAGATGGACACCGCCGCAAAGCGCGTTCAGGACGATCTCGGTACCGGCAGCAAGGATGTCGCCGGCAACCGGATCCGGCAGGACATGGCAACCTTTGCCAAGGAAGCTGAGCCGGCGAAGGTCACGGAGCTTTACAAGAAGGTCGATAGCCTGGTTAACCCGAATGCCCGCATTCCGCTCTCCGAGACGCAGCGGATCGCGCAGAACACCACGGCCCGGCGCAATGCCTCGAAACTGGAGGGCTCCAGCGCCGTTGATTTCGTGAGCAAGGCACTCCAAAGCCGCGAGGGCATGTCCTACGAGGAAATCAAGGGCCTCCGCACCGCCATTGGCGAACTGAAGAAGAACAAGTCCGAACTCGCCGCCCGCAAGATTGCCGACAGCGAACTCGACGCGATCTATAACGGTCTCACGGTCGACCTGAAGAATTCGGTCAAGGCCGGCGGCGGCGACGATGCCCTCCGCGCGTTTGAGGAAGCCAACAGCCGCGCCAAGACCTTTGCCCGCGACAAGGAAGCTCTCAACAAGGTGATTGGCGGCGGAAGCGACGAGAACATCACCTCTCGCCTGATTGCTCTTGCTGGCAACACGTCCCGCGCCAACATCAAGGATCTGGCCCTCGCCAAGTCCAAGGTGAGCAAGGAGACATGGGACGAGCTTTCGTCCGCTGCTCTCCAGGATATGGGCCGCGATGCCGCCGGCAATCTGACGCCTGACCGGTTCGTCACCTCGTGGGGCAAGCTTTCCGACAGCGGCAAGAAACTCATGTTCGGTCCCGAGCATCGCAAAGCGCTTGACGATCTCGCGACCGTCTCGACCCGCTTCAAGAAACTGAACGAATATGCAAACCCGAGCGGAACCGGCCAAACATTGATGACTGGCGCTCTTGGCGGCGCGGCCTTTGTCGACCCCATTACGGCAATCAAGGTTGCCATTCCCGGCTATGTGACCGCGCGGTTCCTCGCCTCTCCCTCATCTGCCAGGGCTGTTGCCGACTATGCCAAGGCATATGAGATCGCGGCTAAGGCCCCCGGTCGCACCTCACAAACGCTTCTCGCCAACAAGGCGAAGGCGCTTGCGCTGATCGCCGCCAATGGCAACAGGGAAGGCGCCTCTAACCTAGCTGCTCGCCTCGCGACCGTACAACAGACAGCCGCAGAGGAAGAGGGCGAGGAACAGATCCGGCGTCCAGAAGGCAACCCAGAAGCCCAAAAGGCCAGCGATGCCTTTAGTGAGGCGTATCTTCAAGGAAACGCGCTCTAGAACGTATTGCACACGACCTGTTGCCCCATACGGCGGCAAGTGGTCGTGGTCATCGGTCTAGGCTTGGGCGTGGACATGATCTGCGCACTGGCAGATAGCATGGCGGCGCTTCTCGCAAGCCTTGCCTGTCTATCCTGCTGGGCAAGGGCGTCTCTCTGCATCATGCATTGGGTGTAGGCTGGTCCCTGTCCAGCACCTATAGACCGGCAGAAATTCGCATCGGCCACTTGGCGCTGGGCGGGTGATTGGCAGGAGGCGAGAAGAAGAAGGGCAGGCACGGCGAGTAACTGGCGCATAGGTCACTTCCAACAATAGTTGATTGCATATCGCCGCGCTAATTCATCAAGCAGGACGACAACGCCCTGCCTCCCCGAAGCATAAACAGCCTTCTTCCCGACGAAGACGGGATCGCCGTCAGTGTCAGGGAGAGGGCATTTCGTCGCCGTATCGAAGTCCGCTTGATACTCCTTCGTCAGCTTGAACACCGGGGCTTGCTCCGCGCCACTAGGGCCCAGCTTTCCATAGTCCTCGCCAATCCTCGGTGCGGCAACCGCCGTCCCTGCAATCAGCGCTGACATCAAAACTACTCGAAGCATTTCACATCCGGGGTTGCTATGGCCGACGTGCATCTGACACAGCGGGACATCGATTATATCAGTCGTGTCGTCGCAACGGAAGTCCCTGCTTCAATCGCGCAATCCGACCCTGCGGAATATTCGCGCATGGTTGGCGCGGTGGTCGATACGATCACCAACCGCATGGCTTCCGGCGAGTATCCGTCGACCGTGACGGGTGTTGTCAACCAGCGCAATCAGTTCTCAGCCATCAATGGGCCGATCGACGGCGCCTGGGGCAGCGTGCAGAACGCACCAAGGGCCTCTCAAGAGCTTCAGAGCCTTGTGGCAAGCCACATTGCCGACATTTCCCAAGGCGTCGAGGAGTCGGAAATCGGCGGCTCGATGAACTACGCCAACCCGAACTTTTCGAGCGCAAGGAACCTCCGCGACTGGATCAATCCCATGATCGAGGCGGGGGCGGTCAAACTCGGCCTTGGTGATGCCGTCCATTATCACGGCATCATTCCGGGAGACGAAGCGGTCGGACCTTACGGACTTTCCGCAGAAGGCATCCCGACGAACCCGAACGTCGCGGTTCCTGTCGATAACCCGATGAAGGGCCTGCTTGCCGTCGTCGACCCCTACGACCCAAACGCCAATCTTCGCACCGGAACCCTCATGGCTCCGGTCGAAACCGATTGGGGCGCAATGGCCCAGGCCAATCAGCAGCAACAGCAGCCGGCGGGCCTCCTTGATAACGTCGATGTGCTTTCTGCATCCCGCGAAGAGATTGCGCCGGCCGGAACCGAAACGCAGCCGGGGGAATGGGGCGTCATCAATGGGGTCGGGCCGGTCTACACCCCGACATTCAACCAGTGGGAGGCGGTAGCGAACGCCCAGCCCGTACAGGCCCCGGTGCAGCAACCCTCCATGAATGTTGCGGCAACTGGCCTGCTGGGGGCAACCCCGGCTCTGGAGGCTAACGCCACCGTCGCCGGCACTGGCGTCCTCTCCCCCGGCTTCCAGCAACTCGAGGCCAATACAGACGCGCAGCTTGCCGACCCGTCGCGCCTTGCGCCAATGGTCGAGCAGCAGACGCCATCCATGCAGGCGTTTGCATCTGGCCTCCTTGGTGGCACTCCCGCGCTCTCTGCTTCCGCCGTCGCTCAGCCTCAGCAGCAAGTCGCCTCGGTCAACCCAGGCCTCCTGTCTCCCGAGTCCCTGATGACCGCGCCCGCGGAG
>Ga0196971_1001389_pt1 | contig 11086 bp, 10 predicted proteins | sample S1v_1013CmetaG_FD_148660 | JGI IMG/M metagenome (GOLD analysis project Ga0196971, IMG submission 148660) | Soil microbial communities from Anza Borrego desert, Southern California, United States - S1+v_10-13C | ecosystem: Environmental > Terrestrial > Soil > Desert | place: USA: California... | reverse complement strand
CGCCGGAGGTGCCATCGGTTTGGCTCCCCGCTATGGCGATCAGAACGTTCTCTTTGGCCCAGCCCGATTTGTCGTACTCCTCGCGGATCTGATCGAACGGGACTTTGAATTGCAGGGCGCCGTGGCGAAGCGCGGCCACGTCGTCGGTGATCGAGGCGTCGGCGGCTTTGCCGAGTCGGATGAAATCGGCTTTGGTGCACGCGAATGTGTCGTTGTGCGCGCGAAAACGAATGCGGTCGAGGAAACGCTGCGCCTGAACGACGTGTTCGGGATCTTGGGGACTGACCAAGAGGTGAAGGTTCACCCACCGCCCGCGCACCGTTCCGACATCCAGACGAAGCTCGATATTGGGGAAGATGAGGTCAACGCTGGCCAGCCGCCCGTCGCGCTTCGAAGCCAGAACGCGCTCATAGATGTCGGTGAGATAATAGTCGGTAACGGCGAGCGCGCTGATTGGCGGATCGGATGTTTCGATCGCCGTAAGATAATCCTCCCAGGGATTGTCTCCCGAAAACTGGTCGTTCAGCAGCGTCCCTGGCGCATGGACGTGCGGCTCCCAACGATTCCAGACTGAGCCAGAATTGAGCTTCCCAGCCGACATTTGGCTCGCCCCCCTCCGTACCGCGGCTAAAAATCATAAGCGCCGCCTGTCTGCAACCAGTAGGTGAATTGTTTGCGTCGGTGTTGCGGGGCACAATATTCCTCTGACCGCGATGTCTGCTTTCAGGCGTGACACCGCGAGCCTCGCGGTCTCCTTTCGCCCCGATACAGACGGTCAGCGTGGCTGCAACAGCTCGAACGTCTCGACCCCAAGCGCACGCGCTAGACGATCCATGTTGCGCAAGGAAATATTGGTCTCGCCTCGCTCGACTATTCCTACAAACGTCCGATGCAACTCAGCTTCTTCGCCAAGGTCTTCTTGGCTCCATCCCTTCTCGAGACGCAGCCGCCGCACGTTCGCGGCGAGCAGAGGTCGGGAGTCCGTGCGACGTGCCAAAGCATCCGAAGACTCTTCGTCCGATGCATTTACGTCGACAGCATATACATAGCGCTTTTGCTTAGGCTGCCGCCTTTCGGCGCTCAAACAATCTAGCCGGCTCTATTCCCAGCGCCGCAGCCAACTTTTCTACCTGGTCAACCCCGGTACTTAGTTCGGCCCTTTCGATGGCGCCCACCATGGTTCGATGGACTTCAGCCTCAGCGCCGAGAAATTCCTGACTCCAGCCGCGTGCCTTCCTGCTCCGTCGAAGGTTGGTTCCGAGAACCACTCGCAGAGGTTCGCGACGTGCCATGCCGCGGCCAACACACAAGATTGATGCATTTGCTTCGACAGCATATACATAGCATCTGATGACGAGCCATTGATGCCGAAGATTACTGAACTCGTGCGCCAGTGCGAAATATCGCTCCAAGCCGTGCCTGGGCTGCGGAGACTCGCCGTCGTCGAGGACGGTGACGCTATTGATGTCGCCTGTGTTGCGCCGCCGGGCTTGCCTCTGGTCGTTCGCTGCGTTGAGCAAGCCACACAGAAAGATCACACCGCCCTCGCAACAATGATCTCCGAGGGCGACTTCATCTGGGGTGCGGTGATCTATGAGGAGGGTGAACCGTCCCACTCTCCGGGTCTGATCGAGAGCTTCCATGTCAGCCAGCTGGATCAGCTGGTGGCCCGTCTCATTGAGCTTCGGGAGGCGTGCCGTGAAGCCGGCTGAGCTCGCCCGCCTCTTTGCCTCTGAGGGCCCGCGTCTGCTGCGGAGGCTGCGGCGCTTCCGCGGGCGGGTTGCCGAGGAGGATGTGGTCCAGAGCGCGTTCGCCAAGATGCTGGAGATGGATATGTCCGGAATTCAGGATCCTCGGGCCTATTTGGCCCGGCTGGTGCGAAATTTGGCGATCGACGAAGTGCGCCGCCAGGAACGCGTCAGGGTCGCCTCCGTCACCGACGACGACCTGGAGGCTTTGCTGGCCAAGCGGCCCGGACCTTACGACCGGCTCGATCTGACGCCGGAAGACATGCTGATCGCCGGCGAACGGTTCGCGCACATGACCGCTGTGGTGCTGGGGCTGCCCGAGCGAGAGCGCAAGGCGCTCGTCCTTTTCAAGTTCGGCGGGCTCTCCCATGAGGAGATCGGCGCCCGCCTTGGCGTCTCGCGGCACAGCGTGCCCGGCCTCTTGGCCCGCGCCTTGGCGAAATGTGCTAAGGCCATGGCGGCGTTCGAAGACGGCGCACTCAAAGAGATCGCCCATGAAATGGAGACGAAGCGAAAGGATCGCTGACGAGGCCGCCCGTTGGGTGGTGCTGATCGATAGCGAGCTTTTCGACGCTGCTGCCGCCCGACGCTTCAAACGCTGGATCGCCCGCTCTGACGCACACCGGCCCGCCTTCCTGCTGGCCAGCCGGGCCTGGGGCGAACTCGACGGCCTGCAAAAGCTCAAAGCCTATCCTGACATCGTGGCGTTGTTGGAAGCAGGCGCGGGACCATCGCCGCGCCCGTCGGCTGAAGCATCAGAGCCGGACCGCCGCGCGCTCCTGCTCGGCGCTGGGGTCGCGGGCGCCGGCCTCTGTGTGGTCGGGTACATTGCGGTGAGCCCGGCGGCGGCTGAAACCTTTGCAACAGGCGTTGGCGAGCAACGCGAAGTCGATTTGGCGGACGGCACCCGCGTTTTGCTGAACGCAAGTTCGCGGCTTGAGGCGCGCATCGGCGATGATCGCCGCGAAGCGCGGCTTTTGGCGGGCGAAGCGCTCTTCACGATTGCGGACAGCAATGCCGGCGTTTTTTCGATCGCGACGCCATCGGGTAAAATCGAGGCCGCGAGCGGCGAGGTGCTGGTGAAGCTTCTGCCCGAAGGCGCCCGCGTCGCCTTGCTTTCAGATGGCGCGCGCGCGATGCGGCGCACCTGGATAGGACAATCCTCGCCAGTTGCAGCCAGCGCCAACAGCGAAATTGTGTTTGGCCACGATGAGGTGACCGTCGACGCCTCCACAGCCGAACAGCTCGCGCGCCGCACGCTCTGGCGTGAAGGCATGCTCGCCTTCGACGACACCCCTCTCTTCGAGGCGATCGCGGACGTCACGCGCCAGAGCGGCGTTGAGTTTGTATTTGCCGATCCGGCGCTCGCGGATCTGCGCATTGGCGGATTAGTGCGCGCAGACGACCTTGATGCGTTTTTGGCCCTGCTTGACCACAACCTCGCCATCCGCGCGGAAAGGCGCGATGGCGAGATCGTCCTAAGTTCGACGGCGTCCCTCTAGACGGCCGCGCGCAGATCACCATAGCACCCTGCCTGCCCGAACGCTGCCGCACCGGACAATCTCAGGCCGGCGCGCTCCTTTCCACATCGTTTTGGCGGACTTCGGGAAGAGCTTTTGCGGACCGGCGTTATGACCGCGGACCGCGGCCGCGCCAGCAACGCGTTCTGGCGTATGTGCTCCAAGTTCGACGAGGAAAAGAGCACGACGTCCGCCGACCCCAACGCCCGCGTCAACGCAGCCTCGGGCGAACGCTCTTCACCAGCTTGTCTCATCCCCTGCAGCGTTTGGGCGAATACCGAATGGACGATGTGCCGCGCGTGCTCTGAAATTGGCGGCTCATGCTCAAGGTAGGCGCTCTGCACAAGTGCGAACGTCCTGGGCCAAGCGTCACAAATCCGGCGGGCATATACTGCCGGTGTCGCCAAGCCCAGAAACCCGATCTTGCCTTCGCGCTGCAGGATATGCAGCAGATCGACGATTTCGTCGGTCACGTGCTCAGGCGCGCACTCGTGCAAGAGCAGCGCATCGACATGCTCAAGCCCTAACGCGCGCAAACTCGTCTCCACCGAACAGCGCAATGCGCGCGGGCTAAAATCGACGGAGGCCGGGGCGTCGCGCCTCAACCCCAATTTCGCGCTGCACGCGCCCACGACGTCGGCGGGGCAAGGCCGGCTTTGGTGACAATCGTCATTTCCCTGCGACGGCGCTTTGCAAGCGCGCCGATCACGGTTTCGGCGCGCCCATCGCCATAAGAGCGGGCGACATCGAAATGGGAAATCCCGTGGTCAAGCGCAAACTCAAGCAGCGTTAACGCGCGCCGGGGTGCGGCGCGCTCCAGTAGTCGAGCGCACCCAAACCCGAGTTTCGAACTTGGCTCTAGCATCGGCATTGCTTCGAATGTGCGCCGCTCTACTTTGAAGAAAAGGGCGTTCGCCCGTTCACGCGCCGAAAACGCGCAAGACGCGAAGCGCATTAACATGAGTTATTCGAAGCAAAGCGCGGAGCGCGCCGTGACGTTTTCGCTCTTCGCGTCATTGGCGCGTCTCGCTCCCCACGAAAGGAACGACGGCGCAAAGCTGCTCCGTACCGAGGGCTACTGATGACGAGGACCTGTTGCTGCGCTGCGGGAATGGCCAGCGCGCGGACGGCTCCCGGGCCGGCTCTCCTCTCCCAGTTTCGCCGCTTCGCGCGCGCAGGCGAGTGCGTGGAGCAGGGAGATGCTGACCCGGGGCGCGTTCGCCGGGCGCGCAACGTGAGCATGCCCACCCTTCTGGTGCGCGAAACATGGAGGATGCTGCGGCGAAGATAAGGCGCCTGGCCTTCCCTCTTGGCGGCCCTCAGCCTAGGGTCGGTCCGACTTATCGTTTGTGGGAGCCTCATCGCGGGCGCTCCTGCCCGCCCTTGTCGTCTTCGTCGTCTCGTTAGGCGGGCTCAGAGTTGGGAAGTTTCATGCATCGAACTCGAGCCATTTGCGCTTCGCTTTTCCTGGCGCTCGCCGCCTGCAACCAAGCGCTTGCGCCGACAGAGGCCGGCGCCCAAAGCGCAGGCACGGTCGCCCCCGGCGGCGACATTCCCGCCAGCGAACGCACCGCAATTCTGGCCGCCCTCAACATGCGCGCGAACTCTGCAGGTCAGGTCGAAAACGAATGCGGTGAGTTCGTGCAAGCGCAATTCCTCGCTGCCGACATCGGACCTGGACCTGGCCGTGTGGTTGCGTTCAACATCGGCGGCGGACCTAGCACCATCAGCTGCTATGGCGATGGGTCGCTCGTTATCTTCATGCGGCATAACAACGGCGCCTGGGAACAAATCTATCAAAACCGCGGCGGCGGCGCGATCGTCCTTCCGACGCAACACAATGGAGGCAACGACATCGCTGACGGCGGGCCTGGCTTTTCCTTCCCGGTGAGGCATTGGAACGGCGCGACTTACGTCAGCGCCAATCGCACAGTAGCGGACTCCGCTCTGGGCGAGGCCCGCTTCATTCCAAACTGACGGCCCTCAAGCGCCGGCGCTCTCGCGCGGCGCTTCAGGGGCTGCACACTCGCGCGCTCAAATGTGGTGCGGGAAAGTTGTGACCATCGCGGACTTTACGGACGAGCCTGATGCTCACGTGCCAGATCCGCGCTGACGTTTTTCGTTTCGTCCTCACGCGACCGCCGCCGCGGGGGTCATATGCCCCACCCTGCGCTCAACTGTCGTTTTGGCGTCGAGCTATGGTGCCAAACGACTGCAATGCGCCAAGGCCACGCGTTCTCAAGTCAGCTCGGCCTATCCGTTCGCGCAAGAATTCGTCCCCCTTCCCGGAGCACAATCGCCCGACCGGGAAACTCTTCCTTGCTGGCTTGAAACACCGCGCGCGCGAGCGCTTGCGAGTGCGCGCGCGCCAGTAGACGCTCAACCGTTCCGTCAGCGGCCAGAAGTTCGACCGTGTATTTAAGCGTCTTCCCGGCCGCGCGGGACTTTTGGAAACGGACCGAAGGATCGTCTGACAAGGCCGCCTCGTCGCTCGCTAGTGCGCTGGCGCGTTCCATCGGATGAGCACGTCGCCCTTGAACCGCAGGGTGATGTAGCGGTCCGGATATTCTCGTGTGGCCGCGTAATAGGCGGCATAGCCAATAGATGAGCTCGCGGTGACGGCGACGACCGATTCCACCCCGTGCTTTGTCTCGTCCCAGATCTCGACGGTGTACGGCAAATCTTCGTGAGCCTGCGGATCGCCGATGCCGGCGCCAGGAACACGCGGGGGAGGACCCTCGGAGCCAGCGGCCATCGCGAGCCATGGTGTGCCTTGCGCGATCACGCTTTCCTCCGCGGGTCTTGATCCCATAGGATATATGCCCGAGAGGGCGCGCATTTCAACGAGGAGCAGGCGGGAACATGCCAACGCTAACGCCGACAACCGGGCCCGAAGCCTTAGCGCGCCTCGTCGACGCGATCACCGATTACGGGATCTACATGCTCGATCCCGACGGTTTCGTAATTACCTGGAACACCGGCGCTCAGCGTATCAAACAATACACGCGCGAGGAGATCATCGGCGCGCATTTTTCACGCTTCTTTACCGAGCAGGACCGCCTCCGCGGCCTACCGCGAGAGATACTCGAAACGGCCAGGCGGGACGGGCGCTTTGAATCCGAAGGCTATCGCGTGCGCCGCGACGGCTCGCATTTCATGGCGACAGCGGTTATCGACGCCATCCGCGACGAAAACGGCGAAGTGATCGGGTTCGCTAAGATCACCCGCGACATCACTGAGCGCCACGCTGCTCAGCAACAGATCTTGGACAGTGAGCGGCGCTTCCGTCTGCTGGTGCAAGGGGTGACGGACTACGCAATTTACATGCTGGATCCCAGCGGGGTCGTGACCAACTGGAACGCCGGCGCCGAACGCATCAAAGGCTATAACGCCGATGAAATCGTCGGACGTCACTTCAGTTCGTTCTACACCGCCGAAGAGCGCGCCGCGGGCGCGCCGGCGCGCAATCTAGAGATTGCAGCGCGCGAGGGCCGGTTTGAGACCGAGGCGCGCCGCGTGCGCAAGGACGGCAGCGAATTCTGGGCCCATGTCGTCATCGATCCGATCCGCGACAGCGACGGCAATCCCATCGGTTTTGCGAAAATAACCCGCGACATCACCGAACGGCGGGCGGCACAGCACGCGCTACGTGAAAGCGAACGCCAGTTTTCTTTGCTGGTGTCGGGGGTCGTTGATTATGCCATCTATATGCTGGATCCGAACGGGATCATCACAAGCTGGAACCGGGGCGCTGAAAAAATCAAAGGCTATGGCGCCGACGAAGTCATCGGCCGGCATTTTTCTATGTTTTATTCAGAGGCGGACCGTCGCTCTGGGCTTCCCGCTCGCGCTCTCAACACTGCCTTGAGCGAAGGCAAGTTTGAAGCCGAAGGCTGGCGCGTGCGCAAAGACGGCAGCCATTTTTGGGCGCATGTCGTGCTCGACCCTATCCATGATGACGGGCGCCTCATCGGGTTTGCGAAAATCACCCGCGACATCTCGCAAAAGCGCGAAGCACAAGCGACCTTGGCCCAAGCCCAGGCCCAGCTCGCCCAAGCGCAGAAGATTGAGGCCTTGGGACAGTTAACCGGAGGGGTCGCCCACGACTTCAACAATCTGCTCATGGTCATTCAAGGTCAGGCGCAGATGCTGAAGCGGAGGTTGAAGGGCAATGCGGACGTGCAGCCGATGCTCGAAGCGCTTCACAGCGCCACTCAGCGCGGCGCAGCGCTTACCCGCCAACTCCTGACCTTTGCGCGCCGCCAGCCCACCAACCCTGAAACCATCTCGCTCCGGGATCGGGGGGAGAGCTTGGAAGCTATGCTCAAGAATGCGCTGCGCGAGGGGGTTAGGCTGCAGCTTTCGGCGCCGAGAGAGCTCTGGGCCGTCCATGTCGATGCCGCCGAGTTCGATTTGGCCATACTTAATCTAGTCGTAAACGCGCGCGACGCGATGCGCGGCGGCGGGGAAATTTCAATCATCTTCGAGAACGCCCACTTCGCCGCCGGCACGCTAACCGGTGAACTTGCCGGTGACTTCGTCACCGTTACTGTTACGGATTCGGGCGATGGCATTCCCGCCGACATCCTGCCCAAGATCTTCGATCCCTTCTTCACCACGAAGGAAAGCGGGCGCGGTTCGGGTCTTGGATTAGCGCAGGTCTTTGGATTTGTGCGCCACTCCGGAGGCGATGTGCTGGTTCGCTCGGAAGTAGGCAAAGGCACTCAGGTGGTCTTATGCCTGCCCCGCGCTACGGCAAGCGTGATTAAGCCGAAAGCGCAAGAGGAGGATTTGGCCCTGTCCGGCGGGGGCCGGATTTTGCTCGTCGAAGACAATCCCGATGTCATGGAGATCACCGAGCAGTTTCTTGATCAACTTGGGTACAGCGTGAAAAGCTGCGCGAATGCGGCCTCCGCCCTCGCCGAGCTCGAACACGCGAAGTTTGATCTCGTATTGAGCGATATCGTGATGGCGGGCGAACTGGATGGTTTGGGTCTTGCACGCGAAGTGCGCCGCAGATGGCCGTCCACGCCCGTATTGCTTGCGACAGGCTATAGCAACGCCGCTGAACGTGCGGGAGATGATTTCCCGACCCTGCGCAAGCCTTACGAGATCGCAGACCTCTCGCGCGCGATTTCAAATCTCATAGCCCAGAAGGAGGCCGACGGGTCCAATGTAGTGCGGTTGAAGCCATTGCGGACCGAGGATGGGCTGTGAGCATCACGAACGTCCACCCCGCGTTTAGACACGCGTTGTACAATACGATCTACGCCGCGCGAAGCGCCCTTGGGGCCGCCGGTTCATGTGGGAAACTGAGTCCCTGTAGGCGTGTCCCGGACAGGCGCTGAGAAAAGGGGCCAGCCTCGATTAGAACGGCCTCAATCCGTGCCGGTTTGCGAGTGTGGCGCGGCAACAGGTTTTGATTCCGGCGAGCCTCGTTCTCGCAGGAAGATCACGAGCACGATCAGCACGGCATTGGAAAGAAACTCGCTTTGCCAATTCTGGAAGAATTCAAACCAATGCTGCGCGCTGGCGAGATGTTCGAAGAGAGTTGGCGGCGCTTCGCCGTGCCGAATGGCGTCCTCCGCCGCGTCTTCGGTTGAATTGGTCCAGTGCAGTACAAAGGCGGCTAATCCCGAGAGAGTGAGAATATAAAGAGCGCGCCATCCCCCTACCCGGATCGCGATCCTGCTGGGGGCTGGCTCACCAGGGTCTTTCGATTCCGGCGAGCCCCGTTGAAAGAGGTAGGCGGTCAGAACCACATATGCGCCTATCTGCAGGAACTCGCTCTCGCAGTTTTCGAAAAGTGTCGAACCGAACACTGGGCCCTGAAGATAAGCGAGCGATGTAAGGGCCCCCTCACCCTCACGCGCCAAGTCTTCATTGTTGGCGGTCCATCCTGCCCAGCCGTGACCGGTGACGCTGAAGGAAAAGAGCAGAAAAAGGGTGATGGATAGCCGGTTGTCGCGAAGCCAGGTCACTGTGGGCCCACGGGTCGTCCTAATTTCACCTTTGGCATGGCTTTCAACGTGCGTGTCTTCGGGCGGGGCAAACCGCTGCGCTTGTAAAGCTCCGTCAGATCCGATTTGCGTTGCGCCAATTGCTCGCCAAGCGCGCCCAGATCGATATCGCCCCGTTTGGCTTGCGCAAACATGCGGTCGCGCTGCTATTCTTTGACGAAGTTCCCCAATGGAACGGACTGCCTGAAACGAGATGCCTTTGCGAGCAAAGGCTGATCACGCCTCTCTGCGGGCGCCACTTCTCGTGCGCCCGCGTCGGCGAGATCACGCACAGGCATCGAGCCGTGAGCGAATCCGACGCTCGCGCGCTTTTTTTCGCCCCGCGCTACTAAATCGCGCCCCTTCCGACGTCCCTCCCCTCGAAGCCGCCTGCTTGAGAGCGGCGAAGGGGGAAGACAATGGCAGACTTTTCGGCGCGAATGCGCCGCGATGGCGTGCGCTCGCTGCTGGCCGTGGCGCTGGCTTCTGTGTCGAGTTTCGCACTGAGCGTTCCGGCTCACGCGCAATCTGCTGACGCTCCTGCGCGCACCGCGAGCACGGCGCGCGATTACGACATTCCGGCGCAGCCGCTGGCTTCTGCGCTCGTCCGCTTTGCCGAACAGTCAGACCTGCAGGTCTTGTTCGCGCAAAACGAACTGGACGGCCTTGTGTCGGCTGAGCTGCGCGGCCGCTTCACGCCGGCGGAGGCGCTTTCTGTCCTGATGTCCCGTTCCGGCCGCGAAGCCCGTATTACCCCTGCGGGCGCGGTCGCGATTGAGGCCGCCGCCCGCCCCCAGACGGGCGGCGGCCGCGATGAAGGCGGAGACGAGATCATCGATGAAGCTTCGGGTGACGATGAAATCGTCGTCACCGGAACACGCATCCGCGGCGCGCCGCCCGCCGGATCGAACGTGCTGGGATTGGACCGCGAGGACATCGAAGAGCGCGGTCGGACGACGCTTCAGGACGTGCTGCAGACGATGCCGCAAGTTTATACCGGCAGCCAAAGCGAACTGACCCAGCTTAACTCCAACGCCCCCAACCGCAATCTTGCGCTGGGATCGAGCGTTGATTTACGCGGGCTCGGCTCAGACGCCACGCTCACATTGCTCAACGGCCGCCGCCTCGCGCCCGCCGGCCTCGGCAACTTTGTCGATATCAGCGCTATTCCGATCGCTGCCATCGAACGCGTTGAGATCTTGGCGGACGGCGCCTCGGCGACTTACGGCGCTGACGCTGTGGGCGGTGTTGTGAACATCATTCTTCTCCGCGATCTCGATAGTGCGGAGACCGTCGTTCGATATGGCGGCGCCGACGGGTTCGACGAACTCGGCTTTTCGCAGAGCTGGGGCGAGACCTGGTCCACCGGCTCGCTCATCGCAGGTTACGACTATCGCCAGCGAGACTCGCTCTCTGCATCGGAGCGATCCTTCGCCGCCGATTCCGACTTGCGGCGCTATGGCGGGACCAACTTCTCGCGCACCAACGCCAATCCAGGAAACATCATCCGCGTCGGCGCGACCACGGTCAGCTATGGCATTCCGACGGGCCAGGACGGCACAAACCTGACGGTTGCCGACCTGCTCCCCGGCCAGCTCAACTTTCAGAAAACGCAGGAAGACAATTTTCTCCTGCCTGAACAAGAAAGCCATTCCGGCTTCCTGTCCTTGCGCCAGGACCTGACGCCCGACGTCGAACTCTTCCTCGACGTGTTGACGTCGGAGCGCCGTGGCTATTCCGAGCGTCCTCAGACCAACACCACAATCTCGGTGCCGGAGACCAACTTCTATCGCCAAAGCAATGGCCTGTTCACCGGGCA
>Ga0196971_1001388_pt1 | contig 11089 bp, 15 predicted proteins | sample S1v_1013CmetaG_FD_148660 | JGI IMG/M metagenome (GOLD analysis project Ga0196971, IMG submission 148660) | Soil microbial communities from Anza Borrego desert, Southern California, United States - S1+v_10-13C | ecosystem: Environmental > Terrestrial > Soil > Desert | place: USA: California... | reverse complement strand
GGGAGTTGGAGTCGGTCATGAAGCGGTCCCCAACCCCGGCTCGGGTCGGCAAGCGGGCCGCACCCATGCTGGCCCCCGACTACCGTTCTGTGGAGGAAAGGCTTGGTGAGCACTTCGGTACGCCGGTGAAGCTCACTGTGGGCGAGGCCAAGGGGCGCATTGAGATCACGTTCTTCGGTGACGAGGGGCTTCAGCGTATCCTGGAGACGCTCGGGCTGTTGGATGACAGAGGGGTTCGCCCCCCGAAAGGCGGTTTCCATGTATAGAATGCCAATCGTTCCACGTGGAACAGGTAGAACATACCGATAGTGCTCTGGTTCCACGTGGAACTTCGCTAGCCAGAATGAATATACCTGAAGTGTCAGCCCCGACACATGAAACTCCCTTAGCCGAAGGAGGCCCATAGGTGGACGCCCTCAGCCAGGACCCAGCAAGCATTCTCGCCCTAGCCTCCGCCGTGCTTTCGTTGATTGCTGTCGTCCTAACCATCGCTCTTACGGTCCGGCAGAACTCTCTGCTCAGGCGGTACCGCAGCCTGCTCACCGGCAACGCCGGCCAGGACCTCGAAACCCTGCTGCTCGCACAAGACGCCAGCCTGCAGAGCACCCAGAGAGAGGTCGCCAGGTTGGTCCAGCAGTTCGAGCAGTTGGCGGCCGCCGCCCGACTTCACGTTCAGAGGACGGCGATTGTGCGGTTTAACGCCTTCCCCGATACTGGGAGCGACCTTAGCTTCGCAATCGCCCTGCTGGACGCCAACAATAACGGCGTGGTCCTGTCCAGCCTCTACTCCCGCAGCGAGTCTCGCATCTACGCCAAGCCAATCCAGAACGGAAAGTCCACCTATGCCCTGTCCGACGAAGAACGTGACGCTCTGGCCCGAGCGATGGGACAAGCGGCCTAGGCCCACAGTACCTGAGCCTAGGCTGTCTCGGACCTTCGAACCAATTCCAGTACCAGTTATTCGCACAGTAGAAGGAAACGGGCTGCCTGAGTGGAATTACCCAGGTAGCCCGTTATCATTCTCCCTACCGGACGTAGCACGCCGGCGACGGAGTGGGAGGTTCACCTGCGTGGCAGACCCTCGCAAGCGCCTGACCGTCATCGTGGTGCCTCAAACAGGCAGACGAACGTTCAGCTTCGGATTCTCGCCCCTGTGGCTCGGTGCCCTGGCGCTGCTGATCGCCGGGCTCGCCGTCACAATCTGGTACCAGGCCGGGCAGAACCGGGAGCTCCAGACACAAATCGCTGAAGTTGACGACCTGAGGCGAGCCAATCGGCTCCAGCAGGCAGAAATTGAGTCCATGACACGCCGTGTCCAAGATACGGACGAGAAGTTGGGGCTCCTGCAGCGGTTGGAGGAGCAAATTCGCGAACTCCTGGACCCGGGCAACGCGCCGTCACGGGGGGCCTCAAGTGGTTCGCTGATGGACACGCGCCGTGGCAGAGGCGGCCCCACCGATCCGCAGCCGTCGCTGGACAATGTGCCTACCCTCGGGACGGTACTGCCGCCGGAAGTGCGCGCTCACCTGTTCGCTAAGCGTGACACGCTGGCGTTGGATCTCCGGCTGCCGTCTGCCACAAAGAATGGCGTCGACTCAGTCCTGGCCATTGCAATGGAGTCCTCTGCGCGCCTTGACGACCAACTGGACGAGATGGAGAGCCTGCTGTCGGTCCTGGAGGAAGGCAAGAAGGGTATCGAGGCGCAACTGGACTACCTGGCCCACCGGCCAAGCGGCTTCCCCATCTCAGGAGCCCTGATAACGGACCGCTTTGGCTCCCGTTGGAGTCCTTTCGGCTGGGGCTGGCAGTCACATAACGGTTTGGATCTGGCCCAGGATTACGGCATTCCGGTCGTCTCTACGGCAGAGGGTGTCATCATTCATTCGGGCTGGAAAAGCGGTGGTTATGGCTACACAGTCATGGTTGACCATGGCTATGGCCTTGTTACCTTGTATGCCCACCTGTCCGACACCAATGTTGAATTCGGTGAGACCGTCAAACGGGGTTCGCTGATCGGGTGGCTCGGGAGCACGGGAAGCAGTACCGGACCCCATGTCCATTACGAAGTGCACTATCTCGGAAATCCCGTGGACCCACTGAAATACATACAGTAGGCGGTGGTCATGGCCGTGTTTGGCAACGATAAGAAGACAGCTGACTCGCTGAGCTATGGAAAGGTTCAGACTCTCATCGGAGAGGGCACAGAGATCAAGGGAACGATTCATTCCACCGGCGTGGTCCGGATAGACGGGTACCTGGAGGGATCCATTCGGCACGAAGGTGACCTGATAGTGGGGCCAAAGGGGAAGATCGCCGCTACAGTCCAGTCCAAGGGTCTGGCCGTCTCCGGTGAGGTCCGCGGAGACGTAACCGTTGAAGGTAAGCTCGAATTGCTCTCCGGAGCTCGCCTCTACGGCGACATTCGTTGCGGCCACCTCGTGGTGCACGACGGTGCCATGTTCCATGGGCGCAGCCTCATGGCCAAGGACGACGAGTCGACCGCCGAACCCAAGTAGCCTCCCCCCACAAAAACGCTATTCGCCCGCCCTGCCGAGCAGGACGGGCGATCGTCTGTCAAGGGTTGTCTGTATGGCCCGTGCGCTATACCTCCGTTGCCGGGCGCAAGGTCATACGGTTCTGAACCAGCGCATCGAGCCCTTGGGCGACTCCCTCTGCCACAACTCGGGCCATCCGCATCACCAGACTGAGTCTGGTGTTCTGGAGCACAAAATACTCCATAAAGCCGCCAACGTTAACCACACCCGTCACGTAGACCTGTCCCACCGCCGGAAGCGTCTTATTTACGCCGGCACCGGGCTTCAGACTCCCCCGGCCTACGGTGAGCATTCCCACTGACTCCACGCGGCCGAGGCAAGCATCTACCGCGATAACCATCGGGCGCCGCAACCCGCCCTGAACCCACTCCAACGTCTCCGCCAGATTGCTCGCATGAACCGGGCTCTCGAGCGTGCCTAACACCCGGTAGCCTCCGGAGGCGCCCTCAGACACGTAGGAGCCCACCAATGGACCCAGTGCGTCACCGATCGATCTGTCGGTGCCAATACACAACAGCACAATCTCGTCGAAGGCATTCAGGTGCAGCATACCGAAAGAGGAAATGGACTGGGCAAGCACCGACACAGCGTCCGGTGAGTCCATATGCACCCGTTCCTCGGCAGGGCCCGCCCAGGGCCGCGGCAGGAGCCCCCTGTAGGCCTCACGCAAGCTCCGTCCCCCCTGCCAGACCTGGACTCATTCAGCACAGGGAAGTATATGACGGGTGGAGCTTTCGTATGTACGGCCAGGGACAAGCGGAAAGGAAGATTCACATGGAGACGAACGAGGCCAATCCGCAACGGAAGGCGGCGGACGACCTGTATTCGGGTGCCGACATGGAGGGGGCCCTGGCGGCCTATCGCCAGCTGCTGCTCACCGACCCGGGGGAGGCCTGGGCACATAGCCGGATTGGTGCCATTCTGGCCCAGCGCGGGGAGAATGACCGCGCAGAGGAGTCCCTCCGGACGGCTCTTGAGTTGGACCCTGCACTTCCCCAGGCGCACAGCAACCTCGGGAATGTCTTCTATGCCAAGGGCGACTACGAGCAGGCTGTCGTCTGCTATTTGGCGGCGACCAAAATCGACTCCAGCAACCCCATCTACTTTGAGAATCTGCACGCTGCCTACAAACAGCAGAAGAAGTTTGCCGAGGCGGTCAAGGCGCTAAAGCAAGCGCACCGTCTGACCCGAGAGGCTGGCATGGCCGAGACCAAGGCCGCCTACCAGACCATGAAGAATCGCGCCCGGGGCCGCCTGGGCTGTGGCGCCGGCGCAGCCATTCTCCTGGTGCTGACTTCGGGGCTCTTCCTGCTCTTCTAGCCCGGAACGAACGTGGGTTCGCTAAGCGTAAGCGGACAGATGCCCTAAGACCCCAAAAGGGATAATTTGTATACACGGGGCACAACCTGCCGCAGAGGGGAGTGGCTGGCCGTTTCCCTACCACACGTTGTAGTGTTGCTTGGGGTGCTCTCGGTCTCGTCAGCCTCCATTCTGTTCAAATTCGCCTCAGCCGCTCCGCTCACGGTTGCCTTCTACCGGTTGGCCCTCTCGGTAGTCATCCTGGCCGTTCCGCTAGTTCGGCGCCGGGTGACGTGGGGGAAGGGACGAGACTTGTGGCTGAACATTCTGAGCGGCCTCTTTCTCGCCTTGCACTTTGCCACCTGGTTCTTCAGCCTACAGCTGACGTCTGTGGCTTCATCAACCGCCTTGGTCAGTACCCACCCCCTGATTGTCCTCCTGGTCGGCTACGTAGCCTGGGGAGAACGCCCCCGGGGCCTGGCCGTGGTCGGCGTGGGCATGAGCGTTCTTGGTGCCGTTCTGGTGGGTTGGGGCGACTTTCGGATGGATACACGCGCTCTCCAGGGCGACCTGCTGGCCTTCGCCGGGGCAATAACGGTAAGCGGCTACTTCTTGATCGGCCGGCACGTCCGCCAACGAGTGGATGCGTTGGCCTACTCCGTGACAGCCTACTCCTCAGCCTCGCTCGCGTTGCTGGTTATGGCTGTGCTCTGGGGCAGTCCGCTGACCGGGTTCGACCCTGGCAACTGGGGCATCTTCGCCGCTCTGGCCATCTTTCCGACCATCTTCGGCCACACGCTCTTTAACTGGGCGCTCAAGCATCTTCCTGCCTCTGTCATCTCCGTGAACATCCTCGGCGAACCCGTGGGAGCCACGCTGTTGGCCTGGGCAATCTGGAGGGCTCTGCCCGGACCGACCGCGCTGGTTGGGGGAGTGTGCATCCTTTCAGGAATCGGCCTGTTCCTTTGGACACAACGTACCACCTCAAACCAATAGGCAGGCTGCGAATATCGTTTAAGAGGATCACATAAATGGTGGGGGTGGGGTGTCGAATGGCATGGCTTCAAGCGCTCACACCCGTAGACTACGCAGTCATAGGCATTCTCGTGGCTGCACTGGCCATCGGCTGGGCCCAGGGCCTTGTGGAGCTGCTGACCGGATTTTTGGTGTTTGTTGTGACAACCTTCGTGGCGGGTCGGTACTCCGGGACCGTAATGCATTGGCTGAACCGGATGTGGGACGTGCAGTCGCGCCTGGCTGACATCTTGGAGCGCCGCATCAACCTTCCCTCAGAAGCCCACAAGGTGCCCTTGAGCGCCATCCCATGGGAAAAGGCCCTGGATTGGATACAGGCCGTCCCCATTCCGGAGCCCTACAAGGTTACGTTGGCGAAGCGCCTCAGCGAGTGGTCGGCCGGCGCGGGCAGCCAAACGGCGGCCGAGTACATTATCAACCAACTGGCAGCCAGCGTACTCGGCGCCGTGGTCTTCATCGTCATGGTAGCGGCTCTGGGGTGGGGACTGGCACTGGTTGCGCGGCTGGTAAGCGATCAGATCAAGGAGATCCCACTGGTGGGCACAGCCAACCGTCTGCTGGGCAGCGCCGTGGCGATGCTAGAAGCCCTGGTCGTGCTCTCGCTGGTGGTGGGCTTGCTGGCTCCCATGCTCTCCATGTACGGCATGGAGTCGATGGGCAACCTCTTTGTGCATGCTCAGCTATCGCCTCCACTGCTCAGCTTCTATCAGTGGCTGCGACAGGTGGTATTCGGCATAGCGGGAGGCTCATTCTTTGCATCTTAGCGCTTCTACCCAGCCCGGGAGGACGATGGCATGGAACGCGTGAAGTATGAGATTGGCGACGTTGTGCGGATGAAGAAGCCACACCCGTGCGGTGCCGATAAGTGGGACATCTATCGAACCGGCATTGACTTCGGCCTGAAGTGTCAGGGCTGCGGGCACCGAGTGATGATTCCGCGGGTCAAGTTCGAGAAGAGTGTCAAGGAACGCTGGCCTAAAGGCTCCACCGACTAACAGCCAAAAACCGCTTGAATGTAGCTTTCGCGCGTGATATAGTTGATTGGACTCGCGCGTGGACGTGGGTCACATATAGGCGCAGCCTACGGGCTGCTGCCTCCCTGCTCCGAGCAACGGAGCCATTAGACCACAGGGAGGGGGTGTACCCATGAGGGCATACGAAATGATGGTAATTTCCCGTCCGGATCTGGACGACGCTGGCATTCAGGCTGTGATCGACCGCATCAGCGGACTGATCACCAATAACGGTGGCGAAATCGTTAAGATGGACTCGACCCGTAAGCAGCGCCTGGCCTACGAGATCAACGATCTGCGGGAAGGTTACTACACAGTCGTGTACTTCAAGGGCGAGCCGAAGACCGCGGAAGAGTTGAACCGCGTTCTGAAGATCACCGATGAAGTGATCCGGTTCCTTATCGTCCGTCCGGAGGAATAGTAGCGCAAGGAGGTAAGGATGTGCTCAACACCATTGTTCTGATCGGCCGCCTTACCAAGGATCCTGAGCTGCGGTATACCCCGAGCGGCAAGGCGGTCGCAACGCTGCGGCTGGCTGTCGACCGTGGCACCGCCAATCCCCAGGGCGAGAAAGAAACGGACTTCATCGATGTCGTCGTTTGGGAGCGGCAAGCTGAGACTGTTGCGAACTACTTGCAGAAGGGCCGCCTGATCGCGGTCCAAGGACGCCTCCAGATTCGCCAGTACGAGACCCAGGAGGGCCAGCGCCGCGAGAAGGCGGAAGTGGTGGCCAGCCAGGTCCGGTTCCTTGACCGTGGTCAGGATGCCGGTGGCGAACGCACAGGTGGCGCTCCGCGCAAGGAGAGCGCCGGTATGGGCAGCGAGCCCAACTTCCACGATGACGATGATGTCCCCTTCTAAGAAAGGAGGACCTCAGAATGCGTCGTGAACGTGGCCGTCGGCCGAAGCGCCGTGTATGCAGCTTCTGCGTCGACAAGGTCGAAGGAATTGATTATAAGGACGCCAATCGTCTGAAGCGGTATATCACCGAGCGCGGCAAGATTCTGCCCCGCCGTATCTCTGGTAACTGCGCCGCTCACCAGCGTCAGCTTACCCAGGCCATTAAGCGGGCTCGTATCGTGGCCCTGCTGCCGTTTACTGTAGAGTAGGCTCGATCTGCCGAGAGATCAGGGGCATCGCTTGGGCGGTGCCCCTTTTACTTCTATCGGGCCCCGCCCGGGCACGCACTGCCTTGGCAGGAGTCTCTCTTTCGACCGGCGAAGTGGTTGACACTTTGGCGTGGCCGGGCGCCAACCGATCCACTCCCTCAATAGGAGCAATCCACAGCATGACTCATCGCAACCGTGGGACCCAGGGTCTAGTTTTCGGCGGGCTGATGGCGGCGTTGGCGGTCATCTGCGCGCTGGTCCCGCTGCTCAGCCTGTTCCTGCCGATTCCGTTGGTACTGGCATTCGTCAGGTACGGGGGACGCATGGCGATGCTCACGGCGGCAGTGACCGTGATCTTCTCAGCCATGTTCATCGGCCCGGTGCAGGCCCTGTTCCTACTGCTGCCGGCCGGGGTCCTACCGGGTCTGGTGCTGGGGTACGGCTTCCGCCACAAACATAAGCCGCTGATCATCGGCCTTGCTACAGTGGTTGTCTTCTTTGTGGGGTTTGTGGTCGAGTACATGGGTGCGCGGTTTGCCCTTCTTGGGGTGAACCCTGTCGACGCCTTTTTGACGGCGATGACCCAGGGGGCGGAGCCTTACTTCACGGCGATGCAGAAGAACTATGAGGCAATGCCCAGTTCGCCGCAGGTCCAGCAGCAACTGGCGGATCTGGCAGCGCTGAGGGCTTCCTGGCCGGATATGGTGCGGCTGCTGTTCCCGTCGCTACTGTTCTTCGGTGGCGTGGGTTTCGCCTGGATCAACTACGGGCTGTGCCGGCTGATCCTCCCGCGCTTCGGCCATGACGTGCCCAAGCCGACGCCGTTTGCCGAATTGCGTTTACCTACTTGGACCATATGGGTCTTCAGTGGCCTGCTCTTGCTGCTGAGCTTCGCCGGCACACGGGTCGACGAGACGCTATTGTGGGTCCGCGTACTGTCCAACATTTTGGTCCCGCTCATCTACGTCTTCGTGTTCGCCGGCATGGCGGTGGCGTATGGCTTCCTGCGGAAGCAAAACGTCTCGAAGGTGTTGTCCATTGTCATCATGATCATGGTTCTCTTTATGGGCAGCTTCGGCGTGCCGCTCTATGTCATGGTCGCCATGTTTGACACAGTTTTTGACATTCGGGGACTCGGGCACAGCCTCATGGGCAAGGGTCCGACCGACAACCCCTAGGAGGGATACCGCTATGAAGGTCATTCTGAAGGCCGACGTCAAGGGTTCCGGGAAAAAGGGTCAAACCGTTGAAGTCTCTGACGGCTACGGTCGCAACTACCTTCTCCCGCGGGGGCTGGCCGTCGAGGCTTCGTCGGGCGCCCTGAAGAGCATGGAGGAAGAGGAGAAGGCCAAGATCCGCAGGGCGGAGAAGATTATCGCTGATGCAAAGGCTCTGCGTGACAAGCTCGAAGGCCAGACGATTACGGTTCCGGCCCGCTGCGGCGAAGGTACACGCCTCTTCGGTTCCATTACCAACAAGGACATCGCTGACGCCATTACGCGCTTCCTGGGCAAGGAATTCGACCGGAAGCTCATCGAACTGGCAACGCCCATTAAGATCCTTGGCACCTACCCCGTAACCCTGAAGTTCGGGCACAACGTAACGGGCACCATCAACGTCGAAATTGTGCCCCAGTAATACTAGCGGCCCGGCCGGTTATCCGGCGCGGGCTGCGTTTGCATGAGAGGAGGTGGGGGCCGCTTTGGCCCTTTACGTATGAAAGATATACTAGAGAAACTCATCTATGGCGGCAAAGACGGCGAAGGTTCCGGGCCGCGCAAGCGACTGAGCGCAGAAGAACAACTCAGGCGTCAGGTCGGCGCGCTCTTCGGTCTCCTCACCAGTGTCTGGGGACCGGAACGCCTGGTGCTCAAGGCCGGTAAGCTGGAAGCACTCCCGCTGATGAAGTCCGACCGGGTCGAAGAGCAGGTATTGGCCCTGCAGCGCCTGGTCTTTGAGGATCCCACCATCGATGCGGTGCCCACGCGCAACCAGATTCCGGAGATTCTCGACGCGCTCGAGGATGAGATTGCGGATTTGGTCGCACGGCGTACGGTAGAGGACAAGATTGAAAAGAAGATCCAGGTCCGGATGCAGGAGCGGAACGAGGAGTACTACCGGGAGATCAAGCAGCAGGTCCTGAAAGAGGACAGCGGCCCGGAGAATACGTCTACGCTCAAGCGGTTGGAGCACCTGGAAGAGCTGGATCGCACGCAGTTGGCGCGCACGGCCATTGAGGTTCTGAGGCCCTCTAACCTCGACGAGGTGGTGGGGCAGGCGCGGGCGGTCCGTGCTCTGCTGGCGAAGATCGCTTCGCCGTTCCCGCAGCACGTGATCCTGTACGGTCCGCCCGGCGTCGGCAAGACGACGGTGGCCCGTCTGGTGCTTGAGGAGGCGAAGAAGCTCAAGCATACCCCGTTTGCCGCGCAAGCCCCGTTCGTTGAGGTAGACGGGACAACGCTGCGCTGGGATCCGCGCGAAGTGACAAACCCGCTGCTGGGCAGCGTTCACGACCCCATATACCAGGGGGCCCGCCGGGACATGGCGGAAAGCGGTGTCCCTGAACCGAAGCTGGGCCTCGTGACAGACGCCCATGGCGGCGTGCTGTTCATCGATGAGATTGGCGAACTTGACCCGATGCTGCAGAATAAGCTGCTGAAGGTCCTGGAGGACAAGCGTGTGCGCTTTGACTCCAGCTACTACGACGCCAACGATGCCAACGTCCCCAAGTACGTGAAGAAACTGTTCGATGAGGGCGCTCCGGCCGACTTTGTGCTGATCAGTGCTACGACACGCGACCCGAGCGACATTAACCCCGCCATTCGGTCGCGCTGCGCGGAGGTCTTCTTCGAGCCGCTATCTCAGACGGACATTGAGGCGATTGTGGAGCAGGCAGCTTCCAGGCTGGGCGTTAACCTGGAGCCAGGCGTGGCAACGTTGATCGCCGAGTATACCATTGAAGGCCGTAAGGCCATTGGCGTCCTGGCCGATGCATACGGTCTCGCCCTTTACAATCTCGGCCAAATGCCGGGGGCAGACGAACCGCGCATCATGCTTACGCAGGCGCACGTGCTTGAGGTAATTCAGACTGGCAGGCTGTCGCCCAACGTCTACAGGAAGGCCTCGCTGACGCCCGAAGTGGGGCGCATCTTTGGGCTGGGCGTCGCGGGCTACCTTGGCTCGGTGCTTGAGATTGAAGCGATGGCCTTTCCGGCACGTGAGGCGAGCAAAGGCACGCTGCGCATAAACGATACCGCTGGCTCCATGACGAAGGACTCCGTATTCAACGCCGCAGCTGTGGTCAGAAAGGCGACAGGGCAGGACCTGCCGAATTGGGATGTGCACGTGAACATCGTGGGTGGGGGACGCATCGACGGCCCCAGCGCCGGCGTGGCCATCTACCTCGCCATGATCTCTGCCATAGAGGGCCGGCCCATTCGGCAAGACGTGGCGATCACCGGCGAGGTCTCCCTTCGAGGCACCGTAAAGGCCATCGGCGGCGTCTACGAGAAGATCTATGGGGCGAAGCAAGCGGGCATGACCCGGGTTGTCCTCCCACAAGAGAACCGCCAGGACGTGCCGCAGGAAGTCACCGGCATAGAAGTGTGCTACGCCGCTACCATTGAAGAGGCCATGCGACTTGTCTTTGCTGACGACCCGCAAGCTGTCCGCAGTGCCAGTTAGAGCTTATTCGCGGGGGCCAGGGCCACGCGCGAGAGGATTCGCGGCAAACGATCCAGAATAGTTGGGAGAACACATGTTTGGGAGGCGCGAAGATGAACGCCTTCAGTGAGCGAGTTCCCCCGCAAAACCTAGAAGCGGAACAGTCCGTCCTCGGCGCCATGCTTATTGACCGTGATGCAGTCGTTACGGTCTCTAACCTGCTGCGCCCTGAGGACTTCTACGCGGATAAGCATCAGCAGCTGTTCACGGCCGTCATGGCCATCTACAACCGCGGCGAGCCCATTGACCTCATTACGGTGCAAGATGAGCTCCGCAAACGCGGTCATCTGGACGACATTGGTGGGCTCACGTACCTGACGAGCCTGGTCAACCTGGTTCCGTCCACGGCCAACGT
>Ga0196971_1001387_pt1 | contig 11095 bp, 5 predicted proteins | sample S1v_1013CmetaG_FD_148660 | JGI IMG/M metagenome (GOLD analysis project Ga0196971, IMG submission 148660) | Soil microbial communities from Anza Borrego desert, Southern California, United States - S1+v_10-13C | ecosystem: Environmental > Terrestrial > Soil > Desert | place: USA: California... | reverse complement strand
CCGGCCTCAAGAAAAAAGGCGACGAGGACAAGCGCGACACGCCAGACAATCTCTGGGTCAAGGACCCGCTCTCGGGCGAGCTGATCTATCGCGCCGAACTCGAGACCTCGTGCTGGGTGATGCCGTCCGGCTTTCACATGCGCATCGGGCCGGACGCGCGCTTCAAGCAGATGTTCGACGATGCCGCCTGGCAAGTGATCCCGCTGCCGAAGGTCGCCGCCGATCCGCTGAAGTTCAAGGACGATAAGCGCTATGTCGACCGGCTGAAGAGCGCGCGCGCTAAGGTCGGCCGCGAAGACACGATGGCGGCGGGCTATGGCCGCATCGGCGGCGCGCATGCTGTCGTCTTGGTGCAGGATTTCGAGTTCATGGGCGGCTCGCTCGGCATGGCGGCGGGCGAAGCGTTCGTGTGTGCGGCTGAAGCTGCGGTGCGGCGCAAAGCGGCGATGGTGATGGTGACCTCGTCCGGCGGCGCGCGGATGCAGGAAGGCATTCTCTCGCTGATGCAGATGCCGCGCACGACGATCGCGATCCAGATGCTGCACGAAGCGGGACTGCCCTACATCGTCGTGCTGGCCGATCCGACCACGGGCGGCGTGACCGCGTCCTACGCGATGCTTGGCGATGTGCACATTGCCGAACCGGGCGCGCTGATCGGCTTCGCCGGCCCGCGCGTGATCGAGCAAACCATTCGCCAGAAGCTGCCGGAGGGATTCCAGCGGTCGGAATATCTGCACGACAAAGGCATGGTCGATATGGTGGTCGATCGCCGTCAGCTGAAGACAACGATCGCGACCTTGCTCTCGGTGCTGATGCACAAGCGCGCCATGGCGCTCGGCGAAGGCGGCGAGACGGTGGAGCTGGAGCTGCCGGCGGAAGAAGAAGCCGAGGCGCCGAAGAACAAGCGCAAACCGGCGAAGCAACAGCAGCCGCGCGCGAAAGCGGCGGAGTAGTTCCATTCCAGCAATTTTGAGCTCCGTCATCCCGGACGCGCGAAGCGCGATCCGGGACCCAGGGGCAAACGCTGTGCTCTATGGCACCTGGGTCCCGGCTCTACGCCGCATACGCGGCTCCGACCGGGATGACGGTGCTTTGGTTGGCGCACATTGCTGATGGTCGATCCAGCGCTGCAAACCTTCGAACGTCTGTTCGGCCCGGAGTTCGGGCATGGAAAGGCGTTCGATCTGGCGCTGCTGCGTAACGCGCTCGACGCTCTGGGTTCACCGCAGCTGGCGTTGCCGCCGGTGATCCACGTCGCCGGTACCAACGGCAAGGGCTCGACCATCGCGTTCATGAGCGCGATTGCGGAGGCGGCGGGGCTGAAGGCGCATGCGTTCACCAAGCCGCATCTCTTTCAGCTGAACGAACGCTTCGTGGTGTCGAGCCGCTTTGCCGATGACCGCGCGTTGCTGGACGCCGCCGAGGATATCGCGCGCGTCGAGCCTCGGCTGACGCAGTTCGATGCGCAAGTGGCGGCGGCGCTGCTGCTATTTCGCGAGCATCAGGCGGCGCTGGCGCTGATCGAGACCGGCATGGGCGGGCGCGATGATTCCACCAATGTCATCGATGCGCCGGCGGCCTGCATCATCACGCCGATCGGGCTGGATCACCAGGACGCGCTTGGCGCGACGTTGGCGGAGATTGCGGCGCACAAGGCGGGAATTCTCAAGCCGGGCTCGCCGGCGATTGTTGCGCGGCAGGAGCCCGCGGCGATGGACGTGATCGAGGCGCAGGCCGAGACGATCGGCGCGCCCCTGTTTCGTTGCGGCGTCGAGTGGGATGCGTACGCGAGCCACGGGCGCCTCGTGGTGCAAACCGAAACGCGGGCGCTGGATTTGCCGCTGCCGGCGCTGCAAGGGCGGCATCAGGTGGACAATGCGGGATTGGCGTGCGCGGCGCTGCTTTTGTCGGAGGCCGTTGAGCTAGATGAGTCCGCGTACGCGCAGGGGATCGCGAACGCGCAATGGCCTGGGCGTCTGCAGCCGCTGACGCGGGGTTCGTTCAGTGCGCCGATCAGGGCGCGCGGCGGCGAGGTTTGGGTTGATGGCGGGCACAACGCGCATGCGGGGATCGCGCTTTCGTATGCGATGAACGACATGAAGGCGCGGCGTGGTGGGACGAATGTCGCGATCGTCGGGCTGCGTAAGCGCAAGGACGCGAAACTGTTCGTCGTCGCGCTGGCGCGGTTTGCGCAGCGCATCATCGCCGTGCCGCTGGTGGGCGAAGATTATGTCTCGATCCATGAGATTGCGAAGGTTGGTTATGATCTCGGCGTCGAGGCGAGCACCGCGCCCTCACTCGAAGCCGCCATGCAAAACGCGGCGCAGTGCCCTGCGCCGCGTGTGCTGATTTGTGGTTCGTTCGCGTTGGCGGCGGAGGCGCTGAAGCTGGAGAGCAGCTAGAGCGGCGATCAATTTCAATCTATGGCGCTGCTCCCACCCATTCCCGGGGCGACGCGAAGCGTCGAGCCCGGGACCCATAAACACAACTGCCGCAGTTTCACACTGAAACAGTTGTGTTTATGGGCCCCGGAATGCTCGCGTCGCGAGCCTCCGGGGATGGGTGAATTCTTGCGTCACATAGAAGGGCAACGCGCCGAGCGCCGGCGATATTAAACGCTTTCGTTCAGCCACTCGACGATCTTCGATTTCGGCATCGCGCCGACCTTCGTCGCGGCGACTTTGCCGTCCTTGAACACCATTAGAGTCGGGATGCCGCGGACGCCGTACTTGCCGGGCGTCATCGGGTTTTCATCGATGTTGAGCTTCACCACGGTGACGCGCTCGCCCATCTCGGCGGCGATCTCTTCCAGCGCCGGGCCGATCTGCTTGCAGGGTCCGCACCATTCCGCCCAGAAATCGACGAGCACCGGCGCGCCGGATTTCAGCACATCGGTTTCGAAACTATCGTCGGTGATCTTGGTGGTGGCCACGGCGGTATTCTCCTCGCGGAACGGGAATCGTCGCCATTAGGTAGGCCCGCCCGAGGTGCGTTTCAACTGGCGCGGAACGTCTCGAAAACAGCGTCCAGGCGCGCTTTCGGCAGCTCCATCAGGTGCGGCGTTTCCGTCCACAGAAGCGCGCAGGTCACGGGCTTTGCGGGGAAAATCTTGCGCAGCACTTCGCGGTAAAGCGCGAGCTGCAGCACGTAGGCGTCCGGGGTTTTCGCAACGTCGGTCGGCGACGGGCGATCGGTCTTGAAATCGAGAATGATCACGCGCGCGTCATCGACGACGAGGCGGTCAAGGACGCCGCGCACGCTTCTGCCAGCGGCTTCGCCGATGATCGGCGCCTCGGCGCGGCTCTTCGGCCCGAACACGGCAGCGAAGCGCGGATCTTCGATCACCGCCAAAGCTTCGCGCGTGTAGGCTTCCACCAATGCTTCATCGACGCCTTGGCGTTCGAGCCAGGCGCGCGCGGCCTTCGCGCGCTGCGCCGGCGCAACATCAGGCAAACGTTCAAGCAGACCGTGGATCAAGAGCCCGCGGCGGAAGCGCTTCTGGCCGTCGCCGCGCGGCGAGAACAGCGCTGGATCGACGCGGTGCAGACGCGACGGCGCTGCAATCTCGATGCGCTGTGCGCCAGGCGCCGGCGCGCGCGCCCAGGCCGGCAGCGTCACGCGCTCACGGACAAAATCCGCCGCAGCGTCGGCGTGAAGAACTTTACCGAAGCGTTTGCCGTTGCCGAACGGCGTCTCAATCTCTTCGGCGCCCAGCCGATCGAGCGCTTCTTCCACCGCCGCGCGCCAGCTGACATTCGGCGCTTCAGCGCCCTTCCATTTCGGACCGCAGACGATCAGCCGATCGCGCGCCCGCGTCATCGCCACATAAAGCAGCCGCCAGTGTTCGCCGAGCGCGCGTTCCTTGTGCGCGGCGCGGGCGGCGGCGCACGGTTCGTCGTCGCCTTTGGCGCTGAACGACACGAATGGACCATCCTCTTCGTCGAACAGCAAACCATTGTCCGGAGCGTCGCCGACGTCGCCGGTCGTATCCGGCAGGATGACGACGGGCGCTTCGAGACCTTTGGAGCCGTGCACCGTCATCACGCGGATGGCGCCGGTCTCGGCCTCCAGTTCACGCTTGATTTGGCCGGCATCGGATTCGATCTCATAGAGAAAACGCTGCAAAGTCGGCGCGACGTGATTGGACGGCCGCGCGGCGCGCTGCAGCAGCTCCTCCAGCGGATCGCGGGTCTCGGGGCCGAGACGGGAGAAAACGCGCTTCCAGCCGGAGACGCCGCCATGTTCGCTCTCCAGCGCCCAGCTCAGAAACGCGAACGCATCGGCGCCGCGGCGCGCGACCAAGTCCTGCACGAATGCACGCGCGGGCGCGTACCGTTCATCCTTCGCCTCCATCAGACGATCGTAGAGGCGCGTATGGCCGCGATCGTAGGCGAGCGGGAAAATGTCGTTGTCGTCGTCCGCCAGATTGCACCACGGCCCTTTGAGCACGCAGGCGAGCGCGAGATCATCGGCCGGGTCGAGCGCCACTTGCATCAAAGCGAGGCAATCTTGCACCACGAGCTCATCGTGCAGGATCATGCGGTCGGCGCCGGCGACGGGGAGCCGCTCGCGCTTGAACGCCTTGATCAGTTCGCGGAATACGGCGCCGCGCTTGCGCACCAGCGCCAGCACGTCGCCGGCATGCATGGGGCGTAGTGCGCCCTTGTCCCATACCGCTTCGCGCGCTTCGATCATCGCCCTGATGCGCTTAGCAACGGCTTTGGCGAGGATCGCCGGCGCAGTGCTTTCACGCTCGATGTCGAGCGGCGCGTCCCAGGGCTTGGCTTCGGCGGCTTCCGGACGCGGCGTGAACGGCCAGACTTCGACGGCGCCCGCCTCGCCCGCGCGTGCAGCGAGGTGCTTGATCTCATCATGCGCGCCAGGGCCGGCGATGAGCGATTTCCCGCGCACGGTTTCATCGACCGCGTCCAGAATTTGCTGCGCCGAACGGAATGACGTGCGCAATTCCGGCGCGCTGAAATTGGCGCCGGCAGCGTGCGCGCGCGCCGCGAGATTTCGCGCCTCAGTAAGGAAGCGCGCGGGATCGGCGCCTTGGAAACCATAAATGCTCTGCTTCGGATCGCCGACCGAAAACACCGTGCGCGGCTTTTCACGCGCGCCAAGGCCGGCGAAGAACTCATCGCGCAGCGGCGTGATCAACTCCCATTGCGCGGCGCTGGTGTCCTGACCTTCGTCGATGAGAATGTGATCGAGACCGCCGTCGAGCTTGTAAAGCACCCATGGCGCCGCGTCGGAGCGCTGCAATAAGGCTTGCGCCCGCTCGATCAAATCGTCGAAATCGAGTGCGCCCGAGCGCGCCTTGGCGTCGCTATAGGCTTCGTCGAGTCTGAGCGCGAGCGCGAGCGCAGCTACGGCGTCCTCCGCGCGCTCGATGGCGTTCAACGTCGCGCGCGCCTCTTCGCAGGCGTCGAAGAAATCGCGCAACAGCGGATCAATCCACGGCTGCTCTGCGGCCAGCTTTGCGGTGACGGTCTTCTTGTAGACCGTCCCCCCTGTGGTGAAGGCGGTGTCGAAGCAAGCCTGCAGCACCTCGCCGTCAGCGGCGGTGCGCTCGATGCAGCCCACCAAATTGTAAAGACGCTCTGCGGTCTTCTGATCGCTGCTGGCGGACGCGCTGGCCAGCACGCCCGCGGCGCGGCGTAGATCATCCCAGCGCCAGCGGGCAAGGAAAGCGCGGGTGAAATCCTCAGCCGTTTGCGTTACGCCGTGGCGGTCACGCAGCGCGCGGGCGGCGAAGAGTTCGCCTTGGTGCGCCTGCGCAAAGCGGTGGAAGGCGGCGCGCCGCAGCGCCAAGCGATCGAGCAGACCTTCGAGGTGATCGCTGTAGAGGCGCTTGGCGAAACGCTTGAACGCATCGCGCGGGCTGTCCTCCGCCAGCGCCGCAGCGGCGCGGGCCTCGCCGAGCAGAGCGGCGGCGCGGGCTTCGTCGGCGATGTCGAAGCCGGGCGGCACGCCGGCTTCGAGCGGGAAGCGCGCGAGCAGGCGTTCACTGAAGGCGTGGATGGTTTGAATCCGCAGGCCGCCGGGCGTTTCCAGGGCTTGTGCAAACAGAGCACGCGCTTGGCCGAGATCGGCGCCTTTGGCGCCCAGCTTCTCCAGCTCCTTCGCCAGCGCCGCATCGTCCGCGACGCACCAGGCGCCGAGACGTTCGAACAGGCGCCGCTGCATCTCGGCGGCGGCGGCCTTGGTGTAGGTGATGCAGAGGAAGGCCGAGGGCTTGGAGCCTTCGAGCAGCAGGCGCGCGATGCGGTCGACCAGCACTTTGGTTTTGCCGGACCCGGCATTGGCGGTGACGAACACCGAATAAAGCGGATCGGCGGCGCGGCTTTGCGCCAATGTCGCTTCGGCGACGGGATCGAGAGGCTCGCTCATTCGTCGCCCGCCTCGTCCGCCCATTCCTTGCGGCGCGCAAGCAGATCGTAATCGTCATACGGCTTCAGGAATTGCACGCGCGGCTTGGAGAAGAAGGGCTGCGCGGGGTTGGCGTACTTCTGCAGCAGCGCGCGCAGATTGGTCAGCGCCTTCTCGGCGGCAAGAACAGGCCCGCCCTCGGCGTCGACGGTTTGCGGCGCAGGCTTGGAGCCGCCGAACTGCCAATAGACCAACTCAGTCGGCGTCGCCTTCGGGACGTCTTTGATATAGCCAGCCATCAACATGGCCGTTTCCAGCAGAAGCTGCGGCGAGAGCCCGCTGTTCACTTGCTCGTTGGTCGGCGGTTTACCGGTCTTGAAATCGAGAATGGCGCAATGATCCGGCGCGATCTCGATGCGGTCGGCGACGCCGGTCAGCAGCACGTCGCCGACCGGCATTTCGCCGCGCACTTCGCGATAGACCGCCGCTTGGCGGCCGCGGCGTTCGGCGAACCAAGCGATCAAGGCGTCGATGGAAACGAGAAGACGTTCTCGCTCGGCAGCGCGGCGTTCGGGCGCGATGCCGTGTTTGCGCAGCTCCCTATCGAGCAGATGCGAAAGTTCCGCCGGATCATCGCCATCACCGAAGTCTTCGATCGCCGCGTGCACCGCTGTGCCGCGTTCGGCCGGGCCCGCCGGCGCACCGATCGGATCGAGTGCGTCGAGCTTCAGGATGCGGCGTGCATAAACGGCGTACGGATCGCGGATCAAAGTTTCGACTTGGGTGACGCTGATTTGCGTGAGGCGCTTGCCGGCGGGCGGACGCGGCGCGACAGGCTTTGCCGGCGTTACTTCAGCGGGATGATCGAGCGCCTTGGCGTAAGCGATGTAGTCGTCCGCGCGCGCGATCTCGGCTTGCGCGCCCTGCACCAAAGTCTTCAGCCGCCAGAGCCAGCGTGAGGCCAGCGTCGGCGCGCCTTCGCGGCGCAGCGCCCGCGTCATCACCACGTTGGGCGCGTTGGCGAGCTGAGCGAAATCGTGCGCGGCGAGGCCGATGCGGGCGTCGAGCGATGGCAGGCCGAGCTTGGCGCGCATGGCGCGCGAGAGGAACGGGTCTTCGCCCGCGGGCGCGGGCCAGACGCCTTCGTTAAGGCCAGCGAGGATCATCAGGTCGCGCCGCTGCAGGCGCGCCTCGAGCAAGCCCCAGATCGCAATCGGCGCATCGGCGTTGCTGGCGGTGGGCGGGACTTCGCGCTCCTCCATCAGCTTCATCAGCACGCGCGGGGCGGCGTAAGCGGGCATGTCGCCAAGCGCGGCGCCGTGCGTGTTGGCTTCGCGCAGCAAGGACGCCGCGGCTTCGCCGTCGCGGCCTTGCCAGATTTCGTGCTCGGTCAGCGTTTCGGCGCAGAGGCTAAGCGCGTCGGCAAACTGCGCCAGCGTCAGCTCCTGATGCGTCATCAAGGTGCGCAGCGGGGCGAGCGCGGCGATCAGCGCTTCGACGATAGCCCGGGCGCGCGGCCAGATCTTTTCCAGCTTCTTCGGATCGCGCTCGTCGAAGCGGATCAGGTCTTCCAGCTTCTCGTAACGGCGGGCGCCGCGCAGCGCGTGGTGCTCTAGCGTGGTGAGTGCGGACTGGACGCGCCCGGTTACAACGCGCGGATGTTTCAGCAGCGCCGCCAGCGCCACTTGATCGCCGGCGTCGCGGGCAAGTTCGCAGAGCAGCGCGACGAGGCGCCCGGCCTCGGTCTCGCGCAGCGGGCTGCCGTGCGAGACGGCGGGCTCGATGCCCCAGCGCGCGAGCTTGGATTCGATGCGGCGGGCGAGCCGCGCGTCCGGCGTGACGACTGCAGCGCTGCCGCCCGGCTTTTCCAGCGCTTCGCGCAGCATCAGCGCGATGGCGGTGGCTTCCTGGTCTTCGGTCTCGGCTTCGAGCAAGCGCAGGTTCGCGGCGCCTTCGGCGACGAAAGTCTTGCCGCCGGCGAGTTCGAGCCGCGCCAGCCAGTCCGCGGTTTTCTCCGCCGGCGCCAAAGCTTCGCGCATCAGCACACGGCGGGCGCGGCCGCTGCTCGACTCGACCGCCAGCGCCGGAATCGCGCCGCGTTCGACGCCGAGCGCTTTCAGCGTGCCCTTCAAGGCATACTGCGGATGCTGATCGCCGACCAGCGCCCAGGATTCTTCGTCGAGATCGACATCGACGCCGGGCAACACGACGACGCCGCGGGGCAAGCCGGCGACGACGCGCATCAATTCGCGCGTTGTCGATTGCGAGCCGGTGGAGCCGGCGATGATGATGGGGCGCTTCGGCGGCGTGTCGCGCCAGCGCTTGGCGAGCGAGCGGCGCAGAGCGGCGCCGTGGGCGGCCGGATCGCTCTTGCCCTGCTCTTTCAAAAACTCAGGCCAGAACTGCGCAATGATGCTGAGGAATTCGGCCGAGCTGGCCCAGTGGCGCGCGAGGTCGATCTCTTCGACCAAAGTCGGCAACTTGTCCCAAGCGACGTGATCGACCGTCGCGGCGCTGTCGAGCAGCTTGCCGAGTTCGTCGGCTAGAGCGATGGCGCGCGCCGGATCGTCCTTCGCTTCCTCGGCGATGCCGCGACGACGGATCAGCGAGGCAAGCAGCATGCGGCGTTCGATCTTTTCGATCGGCGGCAGGATGTCTGCGCTGAGCGGATCGGCGCCCCAAACATCGGGATCGTCGTCAGCGTGTGGGTCGCCGAGCGGACGGATGGTCGGCAGCAACGCCGCGCCGCCGAGGCGCTTGGCGAAGGCATCGATCAAACCGCGCCCGGCACGGCGGTTCGGCAGCAGCACGAGCGCGTCGGCCAGCGCGAACGGATCGTCCTTGCGCGCAAGTTCCGCGCACATCGCTTCGGCCAGCGTTTCCAGAAATGGCGCGGAGGCGGGCGCGGCGCGGAGACGCGGCGCCGGGCCGCCGAACAATGGTTCGGGCAGCCCGAGCGGGAGCATGGTCACGGGCTGAGTGCGCCGGCGCTGAGCCGCGCTTCCGCTTGCACGCGCGCTTCAGGATCGCCGACATGCATCCAATAGCCGCCGAGCGGCGCACCATGGAGCCGGCCTTCGCTCGCAAGGCGCCGCCACACACGCGTGAACGAGAACGGCTCCAGCGGCTCGCTATCAACGATAGCGGGGTCGATGATCTGCGCGCCCATATAGGCCCACGGCGTATGCGGCAGCGCATCGCGGAAGCTGAGCACGCCCTGCTCGTCCATGAAGAAGTCGCCGGCGCCTTCATAGCCGAGCTGGCTGTCCATCGCCGCCAGCATCAGTTTCGCGCCGCATCGGGACGGATCGAAGCCTTGGCAGAGGCGGGCGATTGAAGAGCCGTTCGGCTCGTCCCAGACGCTGTCGATGTTGCAGACGATAATCGGCGCGTCGCCAAGCAGCGGCCGCGCCTGGCGCACGCCGCCGCCGGTCTCCATCAATTGCGCGCGTTCGTCGGAGATGACGATCTCAACGTCGCCGCGGCGCTTCACGTGCGCTTCCAGCATATCGGCGAACGCATGCACGTTCACCACCGCGCGCTTCACGCCGGCGACGATCAGGCGGTCGAGCACATGATCGATGAGCGCGCGGCCGCCGACTTGGACCAGCGCCTTCGGCCGATCATTAGTGAGCGGCTTCATCCGCGTGCCGAGCCCAGCCGCGAGCACCATCGCCGTCGTTGGGGTCACGCCGCTTTCTCCAGATAGGGCCGGGCGACGCTTTCGACGAAGTCGCGCGCGTCGGCGAGGGCAGGATGTTCGAGCGTGCGGGCAAGATGGCCCCACTCGCGCGGCATGAAGGAGAGATAACGCTGCTTGCCGTCGCGGCCGGCGAGGCGCGCGAAGATGCCGAGAATGCGCATGGCGTTGATGGCGCCCAGGACAGCGAGTTCGCGCTGGAATTCGGCCTCGCTCGCGCCGGTCGCTTCGAGATATGCGCGGATGGCGGCGTCGCGCGCGGCGGGGCTGACATCGCGGCGCGCATCGTGCAGCAGCATGGCGAAGTCCCAGGCCCGCCAGCCGCGGACGGCATCCTGGAAGTCGAGCAGGCCGACGCGGCGCAGGCCTTCGCGCTCCGGCAGCCAGAGCAGATTTTCGGCGTGATAGTCGCGGATCGTGAAGGCGCGCGGAAAGCCGAGCGCTTTGACGATCAGCCCATCGCGCACCTGCTCCCAGCGCGCGCGGGCGGCGTCATCGATGTGCACCTCGGCGGCGCGCGGCAGCCATTCGACGAACAGATCTGCATTCACTTCAAGCGCCAGCGCATCGAAATCCTGCACCGGCCACGCCGCGTTTCCGGCGCCCTCCAGCCGCGCGGGCACGGGCGCTTGGTGCACATGCGCGAGCACGCGCGCCGCTTCCTCGTAGAGCGCGATTTCATCGGCGCCTTGCGGGATAGCGTGGGCGTAGAGATTGTCGCCCAGATCCTCGATCACGGCGTAGCCGGCTTCGCAATCGGCGCCGTAAATTTGCGGCGGCGCGAGGCCGAGCTTTTCCAGATGGTTTGCGACGGCGACGAAGGCTTCCACACGCGAAGCAGCAAGGCGCGACGTTGCGTTCCAACCAAGTTCGCGGCGCTCGGCCGGTGTCGCGCCCGGCGGGCACGGCGCGCTCTCGGCGCTGCGCGGGGCGTCCATCAGCATGGCGCGGCGGCCGTCCTTCGCTAGCCGCTCATAGCGGCGCGTGGACGCATCGCCCGGCAGCGGGTCGCGCACCGCGCCG
>Ga0196971_1001386_pt1 | contig 11108 bp, 9 predicted proteins | sample S1v_1013CmetaG_FD_148660 | JGI IMG/M metagenome (GOLD analysis project Ga0196971, IMG submission 148660) | Soil microbial communities from Anza Borrego desert, Southern California, United States - S1+v_10-13C | ecosystem: Environmental > Terrestrial > Soil > Desert | place: USA: California... | reverse complement strand
CCAGTAGGGTTCGCGAGATACTCGCCGGCTCCTCCGAAGGAGGCAATGTTCCATATGAACCGCGAGTTATGCAAGTGTCGCGACTGCGACTGTTCAATGTGCGGAATACGGGTCTAGGCTCCCCAGAAGGCGCGACAAAGGCCCTGCTCCCGGCGGATTTGCCGGGGCAGGGCCTGTCTATTTGCAGGCGTATATGTCAGCGGCGCCCGATGGCGTACAGGTGGCAGGCGGCGCCCAGCACGCTGGGATCCTTGCCCAGCCGGTAGTTCAGGGCGACCCATGCCTCAAAGGCGGCGGGCTCCAGCTCGATGATGTTCCGTTCCAGATAGGCCAGCAGCCCTTCAGTGGCCATCAGCTCCACGAAGGAGAAGCCGCAGCTCTCCAGCAGTGGCCGCACTTCGGTGGGATGGATGGAGTAGGCGTCGGTGAACGTGCCGGCGGGGTTTCGGCTCACGCCCGTCTGGAGCATCTGCTCCACCTCGTCCAGGTGCGCAGGCACCCAGGCGGGATCCTTCGCTGCCGCATCGAGCACGACGGCATACCGACTGATGAACGCCACACCCAGCATGCCACCGGGCTTCAGCACCCGCCGGGCCTCCGCCAGCGCCTGTCTGCGCTCTTCGAGCGTGAGCAGGTGGTACATGGGCCCCATGACCATGACCGCATCGAAGCTCTCGTCTGCGAAGGCGGACAGGTCAAGGGCGTTGCCGTGGACCACGCCGTCAAGGGTGACGCCGGCTTGGGCTGCCCGCTCCCGGGCGAAGTCAAGGCAGCCGGCCGAGAGGTCGAACAGCGTGACCTGGTAGCCCTGCTGGGTCAGGGCAATGGAGTAGCGGCCAGGTCCCCCGCCGACATCGAGCAGGCGGGCCGGTGGTGGGGGCAGGTGCTCCGCCAGCATGCGCATGGTGAGCTCGAACTCTATGCGGTGGCGCTTCAGCCGCTCCCACTCGTAGAGCGCGTGGGAATCGTAGAAACCCTGAACGGTGCTCATCGGACATCGCCTCCTAGGCTGAACGGGCAGGTGCGGGTTCCCACATGCGCAGCTCCCGGCGGAGGGCCAGCATGACGAGTCCGCCGACCAGCAGCACGGACCCGTTGATGCGGATGGCCACCGGTGCGCTCAACCACTGGGCGCCATAGCCGACCCAGAGGGCGGACAGGGGCTGGAGACCGAAGCCCATCATCAGGTTGACGCTCAGGATGCGGGCCCGCATGGCGGGCGGAGCCATGGTCTGGAGCAGGCCGCTGACCGTGGTCATGACCATGGGGATGCCCATGCCTGTACAGAAGAGCAGCAGCATGTTGCCGGGCAGCCAGTGGACCAGCGAGAAGGCCACAAAGGCGGCACCTGCCCAGGTGGTGGCCGTGGCGAGAGCCCGGCCTGTCCGTCGGACGCGCTGGGCCAGGGGCACCACCACCAGCGCCCCTGTGAGGGCACCGGCGCCGGAGGCGCCCATCAGCATGCCGAGGGCTTCGGGGCCTCGCCCGAGCACCGAGCCGACAAAGGCGGCCATGATCTGCAGGTTGGCGATGCCAAAGAAGGTGGCCAGCGTGGTGAAGAGCAGCAGGTCCTGAATGCGGGGCGCCGTTCCGATGAAGCTGAGCCCCTCCCGGAATTCCCGCAGAGGGCTGCTCTTGCCGCCGTTGGCGGCGGGGCGGGCTCTCTCTGTCCGGACCACCATGAGCGAGCCGATCACGGCGAGGAAGCTGGCCGCGTTGATCCAGAACGAAGGGGCCAGCCCGAAGGCTCCGGCCACCCAGCCGGCCATCGTGGGGCCGATCATGCGGCTGACCTGCAGGATCATGGCGTTCAGAACCACGGCCTTCCGCACTTCCCCCATGCCGGAGAGGTCGCCCAGGAAGGCATTCTGTGCCGGGAAGTCCAGGGCGGCGACACAGCCGAGAATCACGGCCATGGTATAGACGTGCCAAACGGCGATGGTGCCGGATCCAACCAGAACCGCCATCACGCAGGCGAGCAGGGCCGCGATCACCTGGGTAACGATCAGCACACGCCGGCGGTCCAGCCGGTCGGCCCAAACGCCGCCCCAGGGGCTCAAGAGCAGCATCGGCAGAGCACCTAGCGCACCCACGGTGCCGAGGGCCGCTTCGGACTGGGTCAGCTGCCAGACCACCCAGGCCTGAGCCGTGTGCTGCATCCAGGTACCCATCAGCGAGACGGCCTGGCCGCTCAGGTAGATGCGCAGGTTCCGAATCCGGAGGGGCGCAAAGGTGGCCAGGAGGGTCTTGAAGAGGTCGTGCAAGGGTAAGTCCACTCCATCGTCGGAAAGCTCAGTTTGGGCCGTTCGGGCAACCTGAGCCTCGAATAGTTCTATGATATAATCAAATTATGGGACCCGGATAGGGTCAACGCGCTATCCACAGGAGGAACCGACGATGACCAGCTTCACGCTTCGCCCCGCGCAGTTTCCTGAGGATTACCCGCGCATCGCTGATGTGCTGAACAGTTTCATAGCCGAGCCCGTGTCGGCAGAGACCTTGGCAGAGCAGGACGCTCGCATTCCCCGCAAGCACACGCTCGTCAAAGACGCTGCCGGACGGCTCATCGGCCACTGCCGTGAGCAGGTCGTCGGTGTTGATGCCGCCGGAAATGTCATGGGCTGGGCCGTGGCGTGGCGCGCTCCCTGGACCGACCCCGGGCGCATGTGGATTGACGTGGCCGTTGACCCCGCCGTTCGACGGCAGGGGCTCGGCTCCCAGCTGTACACCTGGGCCGAAGGCTACGCCCTGGAGCAGGGCGCCCACTGGCTGTGGGACTATGTGCGCGACCACTTGGCCGAGTCTGTGGCGTTCCTTGAACGCCGCTGTTTTGAGACCGACGGCCACATCTTCGAGTCGACGCTGGACCTTCCGACCTTTGACGAGGCGCCCTACGCCGGCGTGGTGGATCAGGTCAGGGCCGGCGGCGTTCGCTTCTTCTCCCTGGCCGATGAGCCAGGCGAAGCGACGGAGCGCCAGATTTACGAAGTTCACAAGCAGAGCCACTTCGACATTCCCGCCGCTGAGGAAGGCTTCCCCTGGTTCGAGGAATGGCGCAAGTGGAATGTGGGGGACCCACGCGTTCACCCAGACTGCGTCTTGATCGCGGCCGAAGGCGACAAGGTCGTCGGTTCCGCCTGGCTGACGGAGATCGAAGGGACGAAGGCCATGTACAACCAGTACACGGGCGTCCTGCGGGAGTACCGGGGCCGCCGCATCGCTCTGGCCCTCAAACTGCTGTCCATCGAGGTCTCCCGCCGTTACGGCGCGCCCTACGTCCGCACGAACAACCACTCGAAGAACGGCCCCATGCTGGCCATCAACCGCAAGCTGGGCTATGTGCCCGCACCCGGCGTCTTCGAGATGAAGAAGAACCTGCAGTAACGGCGAAGCGATTCGCTTATTCGGTGGAGTACAGCCATGCAGGAAGGAGTCTGGCAGGTCACGGCAGAAGCCTTGGGCGAAATTGGGGGCGTTTCGGCCCCAGCCCGCGCCTGAGCCGAGAATTGAAGGAGGACGTTCACCGTGGCCGTAAAGGATCTTGCTCACCTGCGCCAGACCGTAGACCGGGCGGTGCAGGACGTGCGCGTCACCGACCTGCATACCCACCTGTTTGAGCCACCGTTCGGCAAGCTGCTCCTCTGGGGCGTTGACGAACTGATTACCTACCACTACCTGATCGCCGAGACCATGCGCTGGACCGACATGCCGTACGATGCGTTTTACGCCATGTCCAAGGAGCAGCAGGCCGACCTGATCTGGCAGAAGCTCTTCATCGAGAACACGCCGTACAGCGAAGCATGCCGGGGTGTCCTGACGGCGCTGTCCCGCCTGGGCTTCGACCTCTCCCACCGGACGCTGACCGAGGCCCGGGAGTACTTCCGCAGCGTGAAGGTCGAGGACTACATCGATCGGGTCTTCCAGCTGGCGGGCCTTGAGTCCGTGGTCATGACCAACGACCCCTTCGACCCCGACGAGGCGCCGGTCTGGCTGAAGGGCTACGAAGGCGACAAGCGCTTCCACGCCGCCCTGCGCATCGATCCCCTGCTGAACGGCTGGGCCACTAGCTACAAGGTGCTGAAGGAGCAGGGCTATGCCGTCGACGGCAGCCTGTCTGACGGCGACCTGCGGGAGATTCGCCGCTTCCTGACCGACTGGATCAAGCGGATGAAGCCCCTATACATGGCCGTCTCGCTCCCCACCAACTTCATGCTGCCGGAGCAGTCGCCCCGGGGCCGCATCATCGAGGAGTGCATCATTCCCGTCTCCCGGGAGCTGAACATCCCCTTCGCCATGATGATCGGCGTCAAGCGAGGCGTAAACCCCGCGCTGCGCCTGGCCGGTGACGCGGGCGGCCTCTCCTCCACCCTCCCGGTGGAGTATCTGTGCGCCAAGTATCCCGACAACAAGTTCCTCTGCACCATGCTGGCCCGCGAGAATCAGCACGAACTGGTGGTGCTGGCCCGCAAGTTCCGCAACCTGATGGTCTTCGGCTGCTGGTGGTTTATGAACAACCCCTCCATCATCGAAGAGATCACCCGGATGCGGTTCGAGCTGCTGGGCGCCAGCGTGATTCCGCAGCACTCCGACGCGCGCATTCTCGATCAGGTGATCTATAAGTGGAGTCATTCCCGCAAAATCATCGGCGATGTGCTGTTGGACAAGTACGCCGTCGTCCTGGCGACGGGCTGGCGGCTGGAAGAGTCGGAGATTCAGCGGGATGTGGCCAAGCTCTTCGGCGGCAACTTCTGGAACTTCCTCGGCCGCTAGCGACACAAAGAGAAAGGCGGCTGCCCTCCACGGAGAAGGGCAGCCGCTTTGTTGCTGGTGCTATGTACGGGCCCTCCCCCCCACCTTGGGCAGGCCCGTTCGCCGTCATATCTGCGGAGTCACGTGGATGCGGACCTGGCGCACGCCCCAATCGACCGCGTCGGAGACCTTGTCCATGTAGAGGTCAATGCGCCGGCCCCGAATGGCCCCGCCCGTGTCTTCGGCAATGAAGACCCGGTCCAGCTCTTCGACGTAGACCTGACTGCCCAGGGGAATCTGTGCCGGGTCCACGGCGATGGTCTGCCCTTCGCGAGCTCGGGTGCCCGTGGCAGTTATGCCGTAAGCCGGGTGGCCGGGCCGCTTGCCCGTGCTCTCCGGGCCGCTGGTGTACGCCGTCGCCGTCACCCTCCATTCCCCGACAGTCCCTTCGAAGGCCGGAAGAACAGCTGTGCCCGCCGCGTCCGCCGGCCCTGCGGCCAGAGCGGCTGCGAGCAGCAGCGCTGCGAGCTGCATGACGACAATCCCCTCCCGCGTTGGATCGGATGTGTCCCGGTCTCGCAGTAGTAGTCTGCCCGCAATTGGCCGCGTTATGTCGCGCAAATTCTGGAACTATTCATGCAGGACATGCACTTTTTATTACCGAAACGTGAGCCACAGAAGGGGGGATTCCGATGGGTGAACGTCTGCGTTGGGGGATTCTGGGCTGCGCCAGTATTGCGGCCAGCGCGCTGATCCCGGCGATCAAGGAATCGTCGCTGAGCGAGGTGGTTGCCGTAGCGAGCCGCGACCGCGCAAAGGCGGGGGCCTTTGCCGAGCGGTTCGCCATTCCCGGGGCCTATGGCAGCTACGAAGAGCTGCTGGCGGACCCGGAGGTCGATGCCGTCTACATACCGCTGCCCAATCATCTGCACATGGAGTGGGCCATGCGGGCCGCCGAGGCGGGCAAGCACGTGCTCTGCGAAAAGCCGCTGGCCTTGACGGAGGCGGAAGCCTACGAGATGGTGGATGCATGCCGTTCGGCCGGCGTGCAGCTGGCCGAAGCCTTTATGTACCGGCACCATCCCCGCTACGACCGGCTCCGTGCCATGTTGGCGGCGGGCGAGATCGGCACCATACGGGCCGTTCATTCCACCTTCCGCTTCAACGCGTCGGACAGGGCCGACGATGTGCGCTTCCACCGGGAGATGGGCGGCGGCAGCCTCCTTGACAACGGATGCTACTGCATCAACGTCGCCCGCTATGTGCTGGACGCCGAACCGGAGGCTGTGACGGCCAGCGCGTTCTTCTCGCCCCGGCACGACGACGTGGACATGATGGCGTCGGGCCTGGTCGAGTTCGCGGGCGGCACCTGCCTGACCTTCGAGTGCGGCATGTGGGCCCACTTCCGCCAGGGGCTGGAGATCATCGGGACCCACGGGCGCATTGATGTACCCGCCCCGTTTATGTGCAAGACAGCGGACGAGGCCGCCTTCACGGTGACGGTGGGAAACGAAAGCCGGGTGGAGCGCTTCGACCCCGTCAATCAGTACACCGTCCAGGTCGACGACTTTGCCCGGGCAGTCGTGCACGGGGCGCGCCTGAAGGTGGAGCCAGAAGAGGCCGTGCGCAACATGCGGGTGCTCGAGGCAAGCCTCCGGTCGGCCCGGGAGCGGGCGCGGATCGCCCTGACGTAGTCTCCTCCTGACTGGCACGAGGCCCTGTAGCCCCCGACCGGCGGGAGTTCCAGGGCCTCTCCGTGTGTCTAGCGGTCCCCGGCGTTCCGCAGCCGGCTGATGGTCCGGCGGGCCTGAATGCCCGTATCCGTCGGCACATCTACCCGGGCGCCGCGATCGGCGCCGGCCCGATCCATTTCGTAGGCGAACTCGTACTGGGCTGTGTCCGCTTCGCGCCGGAGCCCCCTCATGTTGACCGTACCGCCGTCTTTCATGCGGAACTTCGTCACGTGAAGCGCCCCTTTCAACTTCCTGGATTGGGTGGGACCTGCGATAGCTTACCCACCTACATCTCGTCGGCGATTGGCGACTTCTGCCATCTTCCGCGGACAGATGTTCCTTGCAGAAAGGCACGGCCTGAGACGAAGACTATGGGTAATCGCGGACGGTATTGCCGCGCACAGCCACAACCGCATTCATTTCCATGAGGGGGAACCGCCTTGGATCCGAAAATCGCCTACTTCTCCATGGAGTTCGGCTTGAGCGAGGAGATGCACAGCTATGCCGGCGGGCTCGGCATCCTGGCAGGGGATCACCTGAAGGGCGCAGCAGACCTCGGTCTGCCCCTGGTGGGCGTTGGCATTCTCTGGCGCCACGGCTACACCACGCAGCTGGTGGGCGACACTGGCTGGCCCTATGACCGGTACCCCGACTTCCGGTACGACTTCGTGGAGGACACGGGTGTCCGGATCTCGGTGGAAGTGCAGCGGCGTCCGGTCGCCGTCAGGGTCTGGCGGACGACCCACTTCGGCAACGCCCCCCTGTTCCTGCTCGATACCAACCTTCCCGAGAACAGCCCCCAGGACCAGGGCATTACCGCTCACCTGTACGGCGGCGGGCGGGATGATCGCCTCGCCCAGGAGATTGTGCTGGGCATCGGTGGTGTGCGGGCGCTTGTGGCCCTGGGGATTGACCCGCAGGTCTTCCACTTCAACGAAGGGCACGCCATCCTGGCGGCGCTGGAGCTGATCCGACGCCGGATGGAGGCCGGTCTCTCCTTCGCCGACGCTTGGACCCAGGTGCGCCAACTCTGCGTCTTCACCACCCACACGCCGGTGCCGGAGGGAAACGAATGGCATCCGCTGGACGCCATGTTCGGAATGGGGGCCAACAACGGCCTCGGGTACCCGGAGATGGTGGCCATCGGTGATGATCCCTTCAATATGACCATCGCCGGCCTGCGGCTCTCCCGTGTGGCCAACGCTGTTTCCGAACTGCACGGGCACACGGCCCGGGCCATGTGGGCCCACATTCAGAACGCTGCTCCGATTGTCCACGTGACCAACGGCGTGCACCCCGGCACGTGGCTGAATCCTCAGGTGGCGGCCGCACGCTCGCCGGAAGAGCTCTGGAGCGCCCACATGGCCGCCAAGCGCAACCTGCTGAGCGAGATCTACGCCCGCATGGGCATCTGGATGGATCCGTCGGTACTGCTGATCGGCTTTGCCCGGCGAGCGGCCACCTACAAGCGATCGGACCTGATCTTCCGGGACCCGTCGCGCATTGAGCCATACATCGCCGACGGCAAGCTCAACCTGGTCTTCGCAGGCAAGGCGCACCCCAACGACGACATCGGCAAGGGCACCGTGGCCCGTCTGGTGGAGAAGAGCCGCCAGTACCACGGCCATGTAGCGTACCTGCAGAACTACGACATGCGCCTGGGCCGGATGCTGACGCAGGGCTGCGACGTGTGGCTCAATAACCCGCGCCGGCCCATGGAGGCTTCCGGCACGTCAGGTATGAAGGCGGCCATGAACGGTGTCCTGCACTGCAGCACCCCGGACGGCTGGTGGCCCGAGGCAGCCTGCCACGGTATCAACGGCTGGGTCTTCGGGGGTGGCGAATATGGCGACGTGGACGCTTACGATCTCCACCAGCTTTACGAGGTGCTGGCCAACGAAGTCGTCCCCACGTACTACAACAACCGGGACCGCTGGCTCGACATGATGCGGGCCAGCATTAGCTCCACCCGGGAGGCTTACTCCATCCACCGCATGCTGCGGCAGTACCAGGAGCTGGTCTATCAATCGCAGGTGCTCGCTTGTCGCACATAGCGAACGAACCCGGGGGGTCGTCCCCGGGTTCTTCTGTGTCAGGGGTCCTGATGCTGCGCCAGGCCCATGCGGTGGAGGGTGTCCTCCCGTACCGCCGCCAGCTTGCGCGCCGCCTCTTCCGGCGACTGTCCGGCCACGGAGAAGTAGATTTTCAGCTTGGGCTCCGTGCCCGACGGACGAACCATGACGAACCCACCCCCCACAAAGCGGTAGTGAAGCACGTTGGCCGTGTCCAGTTCCAGGTCGCGGGTGACGCCATCTTCAAAGTCCCAGCTGGTACCGGTGGAATAGTCGTCGGCGCAACCCACAGGGATGCCGCCCAATGCCAGGGGCGGGTTCTGCCGGAGCCGTTCCATGAGCCCGTCGATGCGGGCCTGCCCCTGGGGACCGGGCAGCGACACGTTGTGCAGCGCCTCCTGGAAGTAGCCGCAACGCTCCCATATGCGCTGAAGGGCTCCATACAGCGTTCGCCCCCGGGCTTTGTGGTAGGCCACTGCGTCGGCCACCAGCAGGGCTGCCATGACCGCGTCCTTATCGCGCACAAACGCAGCGCCGAGGTAGCCATAGCTCTCTTCGAATCCCAGCAGAAACGAGTGAGAGCCCGTCTCCTCAAACTCGCGGATGATGTCGCCAATATACTTGAAGCCTGTATGTGTCTCAAAAAGAGAGACGCCACTCTCACGGCAGAGAGGGACGATCATGTTGGAGGTGGCGATGGATTTCACGATGGCCGGGTTCGGCGGCAGGGGTCGGCTCTGAATCAAGAAATCGGCCAGAAGGGCGCCAGTCTGATTACCGTCCAGGTGGCGATACTGCCCCTGCTCATCCCGGGCCATCAGTCCCAGGCGGTCGGCGTCGGGGTCCGTGGCCATGATCACGTCGGGCGCTTCCCGTCCGGCCTGTTCCAGGGCGAGATGGAAGACGGACGGGTCTTCTGGGTTCGGCGTCCGCACGGTGGGGAACTCCGGGTCGGGCAGTTCCTGCTCCGGGACCACGCTCACGCAAAAGCCGGCCTGGCTCAATACCTTCCGCACCGGAATGTTCCCCGCTCCATGGATGGGCGTGAACAGAACGTGGCAGGCGGCCCGCTGCTCCAGGGGCGTGATGGCCAGAGCGACCACGTCGCGGGCGTACGCCTGGTCCACCGATTCGGGCACGGGTCGCAGCAGACCCGCTTCGATGGCGTCCCGCATGGCCATCGGGTGGATGGCCGTCAGATCGCCAATAGCCCCGATGCGCCCCTGGATGGCGGCTGCCCGCTCGGGCGCCACCTGGCCGCCGTCCTCCCAGTAGACCTTATAGCCGTTGTAGTCCTTGGGATTGTGGCTCGCCGTGATGACGATGCCGGCCACCGCGCCCAGCTTGCGCACGGCGTAGGACAACATCGGCACCGGACGGAGGCTCTCCCACATGTAGGCGACGATGCCGTTGGCGCAGAGCGTCAGGGCTGCCTCGCGGGCAAACTCGGGGGAGCAGCGGCGGGAGTCGTGTGCGATGACCACGCCCCGGGCCCGGGGCTCGTCGCCGAAACTGGCGATGTACTCGGCCAGCCCCTGGGTCGCCTGCCGGACGACGTACTGGTTCATGCGGTTGGTCCCCGCGGCGATGACGCCCCGCAGCCCCGCCGTGCCGAACTCCAGGCTGCGGGAGAACCGCTCCTCCACGGCGCCCATGTCGTGAGCGATCCCCGTCAGCTCCTGGCGGGTGGCCACATCGAAGTACGGGTCGTGGGCCCAAAGCCGGTACCGTTCCAGCGCGGTTCTCACTCCAACAACTCCTCGTGCGTGGTCCTTGCCTTTAGGGTCAGCACCGCCCTGCGGCTGTATGCAAAACGGACCGCCTGCCGTCTGTTGGCACGCGCTCCGTCCGCGCAATCAGTTGGTCTCGGCCGGCAGCATGGTGCCGGTCTCAATGAAGCGCTGGTGCCAGGAAAGGGCCCGGGTCAGGTCGTGGGGCGTCTGGCCGCCATACTTGGCCGCCGCACGGACGTAGTCACGCAGCAGCTCCCTGTACGCCGGGTGGGCGCAGTTGCTGATGATCACCTCGGCCCGCTCTCGGGGCGCCAGGCCTCGCAGGTCGGCCAGGCCCTGTTCGGTGACCACGACCTGGGTGTCGTGCTCGGTGTGGTCCACGTGGGCGCACATGGGTACCACGGAGGAGATCTTGCCGTCCTTGGCCAGCGAGTTGGAGACGAAGATCGGCAGATAGCTGTTGCGGGCGAAGTCGCCCGAGCCGCCGATGCCGTTCATCATCTGCGTGCCCAGCACGTGGGTGGAGTTGACGTTGCCGTAGATGTCAAACTCAAGCGCCGCGTTGATGGCGATCAACCCCAGCCGGCGGATCACTTCCGGATGGTTGGAGATCTCCTGCGGGCGCAGCATCACCTTGTCCCGGTAGCGGTCCAGATTCTCCAGCACCTGCTGGAGGCGGGCGGGCGAGCAAGTGATGGACGAGGCCGAGGCGAAGCTCAGCATGCCCATATCGATGAGGTCAAACATGGAGTCCTGGAGCACTTCGCTGTAGACTTCCAGGTTCTCGAACGACGACTCGCCGAGGCCAGCGAAGACAGCGT
>Ga0196971_1001385_pt1 | contig 11109 bp, 10 predicted proteins | sample S1v_1013CmetaG_FD_148660 | JGI IMG/M metagenome (GOLD analysis project Ga0196971, IMG submission 148660) | Soil microbial communities from Anza Borrego desert, Southern California, United States - S1+v_10-13C | ecosystem: Environmental > Terrestrial > Soil > Desert | place: USA: California... | reverse complement strand
GCCTTGCCGCCCTGCGCGATCAGCCGCGTTTTCTCGGCCTTGCCGCAGCCGAGTTCGAGCACCCGCGCGCCGGCCGGCAGCACCTCGTTCAAGAGCTGCATTTCATCGCATATCTGGTCGATCCTGTCGGGGAAAAGCTGCATTGCGGCACCAATCATGAAAACGCATGGCATGCGGCTGCATGCCATGCCGGGTTGCGACGATTACTTGAAGCCGAGCGAAGCGGCTTCCTTGTTGATGGCGTCGATCAGCTCGGGACCGACGCGGCTGGCCACTTCCTTCTGCACCGGCAGCATGGCCTTGCGCCACGCTTCCTTCTCGTCCTCCTTCAACTCAAGGACGGTAGTCTTGCCCGATTTCCTGATTGCATCCAACGCATTGTCGTTGTCGAGCTGGGAAATCGAGTTGGCGTACTTGGTCGCGCCGCGCATCGCTTCTTCCAGCTGACCGCGGATATCCGCCGGCAAGCCGTCCCAGAACTTCTTGTTGACGATCACCGCGTAGCCGATGTAGCCATGGTTGGTCACGGTCAGGTGCTTCTGCACTTCATGCATCTTTTGCGTAAAGACGTTGGACGGGGTGTTTTCGCCGCCGTCGACCACGCCGGTCTGCATCGCCTGGTAGACCTCGGAGAAAGCCATCACCTGCGGATTGGCGCCGAGCGCGCGCATCTGCGCGTCGAGCACCTTGGAGGACTGGATGCGCAGCTTCTGCCCCTTCAGGTCGGCCGGCGTGCGCATCTGCTTGTTCGAGGTCATCACCTTGAAGCCGTTGTCCCAGTAGGCCAGGCCGGTGATGCCCTTCGACTCCAGCTTCTTGAACAGGTCCTTGCCGATCGGACCTTCGGTCACGCGGTACAGCACGTCCTTGTTCGGGAAGATGTAGGGCACGTCGAACACCTCGAATTCCTTTGCGCCGAGCGGGCCGAACTTGGAGACCGAGGGCGCCAGCATCTGCACCGCGCCCAGCTGCAGCGCTTCCAGCTCTTCCTTGTCCTTGTACAGGGTGCTGTTCGGATAGACCTCGACCTTGACCCGGCCGTTGGTTGCCTTCTCGGCCAGTTCCTTGAAGCGCTCGGCGCCCTTGCCTTTCGGCGTGTCGTTTGCGACCACATGGCTGAACTTGATCACGATCGGGGCCTGCGCGAAGGCGGCGCCCGAGATGGTCAGTGCGGCCACCGCCGCCAGGGTGAATCGGAATTTTTGCATCATTGTCTCCTTCTTCGTTGAAATACCGCCGGGGCAGATGCCGCCGGCGGCGAGCTTAATTGCCACTGCGCCTTGCTTCACTCATGATCTCTTCTGCCTTGCGGATGACCGGGAGGTCGACCATCTTGCCGTCCAGAGCGACCGCCGCACCCTTCGCTTCCGACGCCGCCTGCAGCACCCGCTGCGCCCAGGCGAGCTCCTGTTCCCCCGGCAGGAAATGCCGGTTCACCTCGCCTACCTGCTTCGGATGGATGCACAGCTTGCCGCCGAAACCCAGCTTGCGCGCACGCTGCGTGTCGGCGCGCAATACTTCGGGATCATTGATTGCAGTGGTCACGCCGTCCACCGGCGGCTGGATGCCGGCCACGCGCGACACCAGCACCAGCTGCGAACGGCAGTACAGCAGTTCCAGGTCGTCGCCGTCGATGCCGGTATCGAGCTGGAAATCGATGGAGCCGAACATCAGGCGCTGCACGCGCTTCGCATGCGCGATCGCATGGACGTGCCACATGCCTCGTGCGGTCTCGATCAGGGGCAGCACGGCAGGCGCCCCGGCGTGCGCGACGCACTCGATGTCTTCCGGGCGCTCCGCCTTCGGCAGTACGACGCCGGCGACGCCGGGTTTGCCGCACAGCGCAAGGTCCTGCCGGAACCAGTCGCTGCCGGCGCCATTGATGCGCAGCAGTACCGGCCTGGCCGGCGACAACCACTGGGCAACCGCATCCCGCGCCGCGTCCTTCGCGGACGGCGGCACCGCATCTTCGAGATCGATGATGACCGCGTGCGCACCGGCGGCGCATGCCTTGTCGAAGCGCTCCGGCCGGTCGCCGGGCACGAACAGATAGGAACGGGCGATGGAATCCTGCATGGAATCAGCTTATGCGAAGAATTGTCCGACCTTGCCGGCTTGCGCAAGGTTCCAGATCTGCGTGAAGGCGGCGCGCATCTCGGCTTCCGTTGCCGCGCGGCTGAAGTCGGCCAGGCGCAATGCCTTCTGCTCGAGTTCTTCGCGGCTGAGCGTGTTGCCGGGGTCGCCCTTGGGTTCATCGACGCGCCCGTGCAGGGTGCGGCCGTCGGTGGTCTCGACCGTCACCTTGCCGATCCAGCGCGCCGGGTACGCGCCGTCGACCTCGCTGTCGAGCTCCATCTGCACCTTGCCGCGGAAGTCCGCGATGCGCGCGTGGTTGAAGTCGCTTTCGAATTCCTTCATGCCGGCGCGCTCGAACTGCGCGATCAGGCCGAGCACCGTGCCCATCGAAAACTTCGCCTGGTGCACGGTCTGCGGATTGACCACCGGGCCGAGCACGTCGATCGCGCCCTGGTGCACATGGGCGGTCACCCGGGCGATCTGTTCCGGCGCCAGCTTGTGTTCCCGCACCACCTGCAGCAGTGCATCGGCGGCCGGATGGGTATGGCGGCAGGAAGCATGGAACTTGAACGAGGTTTCGGCCAGCGCCCAGCGCTCGCCGAGGCGGTCGGTCAGGCGCGCCGGGTCGGCATCCTTGGACATGCCGGCGGCCATGCCTTGCGCGCCTTCCAGGATGCGCCTGGCGCCGGTGAAGCCGTCCTTGGCCAGGTAAGCCGCGGTCAGGCCGCCCACCGCCGCATGCGCGGTATGCAATTGCTTGGAATCGGCGGCATCGCGCAGGAATTCCCACAGGCCGGCGGCCTGGGTGCCAGCCGAGCCGAACGCGTCCAGCATCTGTTCCGGCGTAAGTTTCAGCAGGCGGCCGACCGCGGCGGCGGCGGCAACGGTGCCGACGGTGCCGGTGGTGTGGAAGATCCGGTAGTGCGAGCGGCCGAGGAATTCGCCGACGCGGATGCCCACCTCGTAGCCGGCCACCGATGCGGTCAGCAATTCCTGCCCGGAACTGCCGAGCGCCTGCGCCACCGCCAGCACCGGCGGAAATACGACCGCCGCCGGGTGGAAGACCGAGCCGTTATGCACGTCGTCCTGTTCGGCGAAATGCGAAGCGGCGGCATTGACCATCGCCGCGAACAGCGGCGTGGTCTTGCGGCGCGCGATCAGCACTTCCGAGCTGCCATCGCCCGGACCCATCTGCTGCGCGAAGCGTTCGACGGTCTCGACCGGGCGCGCGCCCTTTCCGGCCAGCGCGGAACCGAACCAGTCGAGGAACAGGTCTTCGGCGCGGCGCACGACGGGCGCGGGGATGTCTTCGAAGCGCAGGTTGGCTGCAAAGGCGGCGAGAGTTTTGCTGGGGTGGGTCATGTCTGGTCTTTCCATTCGTTCAGTGTGGCTGCTTCAATCGTTTCTTGAAGGGCTCCTTCCCCCTTCAGGGGGAAGGTTGGGATGGGGGTGCGAAGATTGAGCATGCGCATGCGTCAATGCAAGCTCCCTACCTCAACCCCGCCTTCCGTCAGGTGTTGCTTAAACTGCCTTTTCCTCGCGCAGCGCAGCAATCTTCGCCGCGTCATATCCGAGCTCCGCGAGGATCGCATCGGTATGCTCGCCAAGGCCCGGTATCGCATCCATGCGCGGCTCGAAACTTGCGGGAACGCCCGGCGGCAGCAGCGCCGGGACCTTGCCTGCCGGACTGCCGACTTCGGTCCAGCGGCCGCGCGCCTTCAGCTGCGGGTGCTGCCACAGGTCATGCATGTCGTTCAGCTGCGCATTCGCGATCTGCGCGTGCTCCAGGCGTTCGATCACCTGCTCGGCCGTCATCTTCGAGAACATCTCGACGATGATGGCGCGCAGTTCGGCGCGCGCGGCGCTGCGCGCGGAATTGTTGTAGAAGCGCTGGTCGGTCGCCAGCTCGGGCCGCTGCAGCACCTTCTCGCAGAAGGCCAGCCATTCGCGTTCGTTCTGCAGGCCGAGCATCACCGTCTTGCCGTCGCCGGTCGGGAACGGTCCGTAGGGATAGATGGTCGCGTGCGACGCGCCGGCGCGCGGCGGCGGCGGCGCGCCGTCGAATGCGTAATACAGCGGATAGCTCATCCACTCGGCCATGCTCTCCAGCATCGACACTTCGATGTGCGAGCCGCGGCCGGTCTTGCCGCGCTGGATCAGCGCCGCGAGGATGTTGGTATACGCATACATGCCGGCCGCGATATCGGCGATCGAGCAGCCGGCCTTGGCCGGTTCGTCCGGCGTGCCGGTGATCGACAGAAAGCCGGCCTCGCTCTGGATCAGCAGGTCGTAGGCCTTCTTGTCCCGGTACGGACCGTCATTGCCGTAGCCGGAAATGTCGCATACCGTCAGGCGCGGATATTTTTCCCGCAGGGTTTCGTACGACAGTCCGAGCCGCGCGGCGGCGCCGGGCGCAAGGTTCTGCACCAGCACATCGGCCTCTGCCAGCAGTTTGTGCAGGATGACTTCCGCTTCGCCGTGCTTGACGTCGAGCGTCAGGCTTTCCTTGGAGCGGTTGGTCCAGACAAAATGCGATGCCATGCCGTGCACGCGGGTATCGTAGGCGCGCGCGAAGTCGCCGACGCCGGGCCGCTCGACCTTGATCACGCGCGCGCCGAGATCGGCCAGCTGGCGCGTGCAGAACGGCGCGGCGATCGCGTGTTCCAGCGTAATGACGGTAATCCCTTCCAGTGGGCGCATATCCTCTCCTCAGAACGAACGCGGCAGGCCGAGTACGTGTTCGGCAACGTACGACAGGATCAGGTTGGTCGAGATCGGCGCCACCTGGTACAGGCGGGTCTCGCGAAACTTGCGCTCGACATCGTATTCCGCCGCGAAGCCGAAGCCGCCATGGAATTGCAGGCAGGCATTCGCCGCTTCCCAGGACGCGTCGGCGGCCAGCATCTTGGCCATGTTCGCCTGCGCGCCGCAGGGCTGGTGCGCGTCGAACAGTTCGTGCGCGTCGAACAGTTCGCAGGCCTTGAAGCGCATCAGGTTGGCTGCCTCGACGTTGACGAAGGCTTTCGCAATCGGGAACTGCACCCCCTGGTTCTGACCGATCGGCCGGCCGAACACCACGCGTTCGTTCACATACTTGGTGACCTTGTCGATGAACCAGTAGCCGTCGCCGATGCACTCGGCGGCTATCAGCGTGCGCTCCGCGTTCAGGCCGTCGAGGATGTACTTGAAGCCCTTGCCTTCCTCGCCGATCAGGTTTTCCGCCGGGATTTCCAGGTTCTCGAAGAACAGCTCGTTGGTCTCGTGATTGACCATGTTCAGGATCGGCTGCACCGACATGCCCTTGCCGACCGCCTCATGCAGGTCGACGATGAAGATCGACATGCCTTCCGATTTCTTTTTCACGTCCGACAGCGGCGTGGTGCGCGCGAGCAGGATCATCAGGTCGGAGTGCTGCACCCTCGAAATCCAGACCTTCTGGCCGTTGACCACGTAGCGGTCGCCCTTCTTCACCGCCACGGTCTTGATCTTGGTGGTGTCAGTGCCGGTGGTCGGCTCGGTCACCGCCATCGACTGCAGGCGCAGTTCGCCGCTGGCGATCTTCGGCAGGTACTTGCGCTTCTGCTCTTCCGAGCCATGGCGCAGGAGCGTGCCCATGTTGTACATCTGGCCGTGGCAGGCGCCGGAATTGCCGCCGGAGCGGTTGATCTCTTCCATGATCACCGACGCTTCCGTCAGGCCGAGGCCGGAGCCGCCGTATTCCTGCGGAATCAGGGCCGCCAGCCAGCCGGCCTTGGTCAGCGCATCGACGAATTCCTCCGGATAGCCGCGCGCCTCGTCGATCTTGCGGAAATAGTCGGCCGGAAATTCCGCGCACAGGCTGCGCACGGCGTCGCGGATGTCCTGGTATTGGTCAGCAACTTGCAACATTTTTCTGTTTCCTTTGTTTCAGTTTCTTGTTCAGGCGAGCATCGCGCTGGCATCCATGCAGAGCGCGCCGCCGGCATCCCTGGCCCACAGCGCGACCGACTTGCCGTCGGCTTCGACCTTCCCGCAGACGAAGAACGGCGCGATGTCGAACAGCGGCTTGACAGCACGGAAGGAGAACTGCTTCACTTCCGCGTCAGGCAGGTTGCGCCGCAACAGGTCCATCAGCAGCGTGGCGATCAGCGGGCCGTGCACGATCAGGCCGGGGTAGCCTTCCACTTCGGTCACGTAGCGGCGGTCGTAATGGATGCGGTGGCCGTTGAAGGTCAGCGCGGAATAACGGAACAGCAGCACGTCGTCCGGCCGGATCTCGCGCTGCCAGTCGTGGTCGTTGCGGGCGGCAACCGGCCTGGGTACCGGATCGTCCGGTTTCGGGTTGTCGCGGTAGACGATGTCGTGTTCTTCGGTGATGGCGACGCCAGTGGAATTGCCGATCTCGTGCCGCACCAGCACGAAAACCAGCGGGCCGGTGCGCCCTTCCTTGTAGCTGATGTCGGCGATGCGCGATTCACGCGCGATCTCGTTGCCGACACGCAGCGGATGATGGAACTGCAGGCGGCCGCCGGCCCACATGCGGCGCGGCAGCGGCACCGGCGGCAGGAATCCGCCCCGGGCCGCATGCCCGTCCGGGCCGAGTTCGGAGTGCCGGTGCACCGGCAGGAAATACAGCCAGTGCCACAGGGGCGGCAGCTTGTCGCCGGCTTGCGGCGGTACGTCGTCGCGGTCCAGCGTCGCCGACAGCGCCATCACCGGTGTGCGAGTCACTTCGTCGGAGCGCGACTCGGTGCGCCCGAGCCATTCGCGCAGATAGGGCATGTCCATGAGAGTATCCGCCGCCTTGTCAGTTTGGAAATCGGATCGGCGCCAAGGTTCCGGGCGCCGCGACAATGCGTCTTCCCGGTCCGGCTGCGCTTGTGGCAGTGCCGGCGACCCGCGGGGTGCGCGGGGTTATTGGAAAGACATGGCGCCAGTGTGACGGAAGGTATGCAGGCTCACAATTTGCAATTCTGGAAGGGAGGCTTCTGCGGAGATTAACCCCGCGCGGGACAAGGCGCGGCGCGGGATTGCGGACGGGTAATCAGGAACTTCGGGTGCTGTCGGCGGCCAGCAGTTCCACCAGCTCGCGCGCGAAATGCGGCAGCAGCCGCAGGCTGCGCACGCAGATCTTCAGCTTGCGCAGCGCCCATTCATCGGTCAGCCGGACGATGTGGATGGCCATGGTTTTCGCATGCCGCCGCGCCGACGATTCCGGCAGCACCCCGATGCCGGCGTTGGCTTCCACCATGCGGCAGACCGCTTCGAAGTTGCCGGCCTGAATGCGGATCTTCAGCGGCTTGTCCAGTTCGCCGGCGGCCTGCTTGACGAATGCATGGATCGCGCTCGATTCGTGCAGCCCGACATGGTCGTACTGCAGCGTCTGTTCAAAACTGGTTTCCTCCAGTTGCGCCAGAGGATGCGACAAGGCGGTCACCAGCACCAGCCGGTCTTCGCGGTAGGGCAGCACCTCCAGGCCTTCGGTGCGGACGTTGCCGGCGACGATGCCGATATCCGCCTTGCCCTCGCTGAGCGCGCGCACGATGTCATGGCTCAGGCGCTCCTTCAGGTCCACGCTGACATCGGGATGGCTGGCCAGGAAGGCGGGCAGGATCGCGGGCAGGAATTCGGTGATCGCGGTGGTGTTGGCGAACACCCGGACATGGCCTTTCATGCCCTGCGCATACTCCTGCAGCTCGGCGCGCAGGTATTCGAGCTGCTGCAGCACCAGCCGCGCATGGTGCAGGAAGGCCTGCCCGGGCGGCGTCAGCGTCACGCCCTGACTGGCGCGGATCAGGAGCTTGGTGCCGACGCTGTCTTCGAGGTTCTTGATGCGGGTGCTGGCCGCCGGCAGCGACATGTGGGAACGCTCGGCGCCGCGGGTCAGGCTGTTTTCCTCGGCGATGTTGACGAAAAGACGGATGTCGGTCAGGTCGAAATGGATGGCCATGGAGGGTGGCGCGGCAGCAGTCGGACGTTGCAATACCGAATTGTGGCACAGTGACGCCGAATGCAGCGGATGTTTTCAAATGCACCATGCCCCACCCTTGGCTACAATCGGATTTCATTATCAATAAGGAAATGCAATGCCCTACATGCTGCTTATTGTCGAACCCGTCGGCCAGCGCCTGGCGCGCGGCGAGGCCGAAGGCCGCGCGGTCCACGAACGGATGCTGCGCTTCGCCGCCGACCTGAAGTCGCGCGGGCTGCTGCTCCGCGCCGAATCGCTGGCCTCCCAGTCGCAGGCGGCGCGGGTGACGGTGCGGGACCGGCAGGCCGCGGTCCTCGACGGGCCTTTCGCCGAAGCAAAGGAAATGATCGGCGGGTTTTTCCTGGTCGATTGCGCCACCCGCGAAGAAGCGATTCGCATCGCGGCGCAGTGTCCGGCGGCGGAATGGTGCACTGTGGAAGTACGCAGGGTCGCGCCCTGCTACGAGGTCTGAGCGCCGGGGCGCAAAAAAATTTTCTCCGGGCTGTCGAATCCGCCTCCGCCCGCGCGTCGTGTGATCAGGAGCCAGGCTTTGCGCGGCGATTTCCGCCCCGGCCGCTCCCCGCCAGATAGGAGAATTACCATGCGATTCATGATCCTGGTAAAGGCATCCGCGGAATCGGAAGCAGGCGTGATGCCGGGAGAAGACATGTTTGCCGTGATGGCCGCTTACCACGACCAGCTGGCGAAGGCCGGCGTGCTGCTGGATGCATCCGGCCTGCAACCGAGCGCGAAGGGCTGGCGCATCCACTACGCCGGCGGGCAGCGCCAGGTGATCGACGGGCCGTTTGCGGAGAGCAAGGAACTCATCGCCGGCTACACCATCATCCAGGTCCGCTCCCGCGAGGAGGCGCTGGAATGGACGCGCCGCTTTCCGGCGCCGCACGGCGACGGCGCGCAAGCGGAGATCGAGGTGCGGCAGATGTACGAGCTGGACGACTTCGGCCCGAGCGAAGCGGTGGAGCGCTTCCGCCGCCTCGGTGTCGGCGGCAGCCAGCCGGCCGCCTGATTGTTTCCCCGACCACAAGAACAGGAGGAATTCCATGAACCGCCAGATCTACGTCAACCTTCCGGTCCAGGACCTGGACCGCAGCAAGACCTTCTTCACCCGCCTGGGCTTTGCCTTCAACGCGGAGTTTACCAACGCGCAGGCGGCCTGCATGGTGGTCTCGGAAAGCATCTATGTGATGCTGCTGACGCAGGAATTTTTCCAGGGCTTCACCCACAAGCCGGTCGCGGACGCCGGCAAGTCGACCGAAGTGCTCGTCTGCCTTTCCTGCGACAGCCGCGACGAGGTCGATGAGCTGGTCGCGAAGGCGGTGGCGGCCGGCGGCACCGCGCCGCGCGCGCCGCAGGACCATGGTTTCATGTACGGGCACGGCTTCGAAGACCCGGACGGCCACATCTGGGAACTGGTTCACATGTCCGGCACGCCGGCCCAGGGCTGATGCAGCAGACGGTCCATCAGGCGATCGACGCCGTCTGGCGCATCGAGTCGGCCAGGATCATCGCCGGCGTCGCGCGCCTGGTCCGCGACATCGGGCTGGCCGAGGAGCTGGCGCAGGACGCCCTGGTGGCCGCGCTCGAGCATTGGCCACGGGACGGCGTGCCCGACAATCCCGGCGCCTGGCTGATGGCGACTGCAAAGAACCGCGCGCTCGACCGCCTGCGGCACCACAAGCTGGCGGAAGAAAAGCTCGCACAGCTGGGCCGGGAACTGGATGCGCAGGAGCTGCTGGTGGTGCCGGATTTCGTCGATGCGCTCGATGCGGCAAGGTCCGACGATATCGGCGACGACCTGCTGCGCCTGATCTTCACCGCCTGCCATCCGCTGCTGTCGACCGACGCGCGGGTCGCGCTCACGCTGAAGCTGCTGGGCGGCCTCTCCACGCAGGAAATCGCGCGCGCCTTCCTCGTGCCCGAGCCGACCATCGCGCAACGCATCGTGCGAGCCAAGCGCACCCTGCGCGACGCCCGCGTGCCATTCGAGGTGCCGCGCGGCGCAGCGCTCGCCGAGCGCCTGGCCTCGGTGCTGGAGGTGGTCTACCTGGTATTCAACGAAGGCTACACCGCCACCGCCGGCGACGACTGGATGCGCCCCGCCCTGCTCGACGAGGCGCTGCGGCTGGGACGGATTCTCGCCGAACTCGCGCCGCAGGAGCCGGAAGTGCACGGGCTGGCGGCGCTGATGGAACTGCAGGCGTCGCGCGCGGCGGCCCGCACCGACGCCGACGGACGCCCGGTGCTGCTGGCGCAGCAGGACCGCTCGCGCTGGGACCGGCTGCTGATCCGGCGCGGCCTGGCGTCGCTGCATCGCGCGCAGGCTTTGACCGCGGCGCCGGACGCCTATCAGCTGCAGGCGGAAATCGCCGCCTGCCATGCGCGCGCGGGCGCGGCGGATGAAACCGACTGGCAGCGCATCGCGGCGCTGTACGGCGAGCTGGCCCGGGTGGCGCCGTCGCCGGTGGTGGAACTGAACCGCGCGGTGGCGGTGGCAATGGCCTTCGGTCCCGCCGCCGGACTCGCGCTGGTCGATGCGCTGCAGGCCGAGCGCGCGCTGCAGGACTACCAATGGCTGCCGAGCGTGCGCGGCGACCTGCTCGCGCGGCTCGGGCGCGTCGACGAGGCGCGCACCGAGTTCCTGCGGCGTCGACGAGGCGCGCACCGAGTTCCTGCGCGCGGCGCAACTGGCGCGCAATGCACGCGAACGCGAACTGCTGCTCGAACGCGCCGCCAGGCCGTCGGTGTAAATTCCTCTTTCAGAGAGGCAGGCGCGCCCGGGCCTCATGCGCCGGACCGGCCTGACGGCCCGGCACTGCCCCTTAGCGCTGCTGCCCCGGCTGCGGCGCTCCCGAGGCGGAAGGTTGCGGCTGTGCGGACTGCTGTCCGCCCGACGCGCCGCTGCCCGACTGCTGCATGCTGCCGCCGGACGAGGTATCGCTCCCGCCGCTCGAACCGCTGGCCGTCGGCGGCGGCGATTGCGGCGGCTGCTGCGACGATGCGGAAGCCGACGCGCCGGAAGGCTGGGACTGTGACGACGCGCCGGAGGAACCTGCGGTCTGCGG
>Ga0196971_1001384_pt1 | contig 11121 bp, 9 predicted proteins | sample S1v_1013CmetaG_FD_148660 | JGI IMG/M metagenome (GOLD analysis project Ga0196971, IMG submission 148660) | Soil microbial communities from Anza Borrego desert, Southern California, United States - S1+v_10-13C | ecosystem: Environmental > Terrestrial > Soil > Desert | place: USA: California... | reverse complement strand
GACTACGAATTTTGGGCGACGCTTTAATGCTTGGGGCTTTTCCTGTTCGGCTTTCGTCAACGTTGGTTTCGCACCGGTCAGTTGCATATCAGGAGGAGTCTCCGGTATCCATTCGAAGAATTGGTCGCTCGCATTTCGCAGCGCGTCCGGCGTCTTGGACTCGCCGACAATACAAACGGTCGCACCGCGCTCCCGAAGTTTTCGGCACAAATATGCGAAATCAGAATCACTTGTGACAAGGCAGAATTTATCGGCCCGGTGGTCAAACATTGCTTCGAGAGCGTCGAGCGCCAGTGCAATGTCGGAAGTGTTCTTGCCCGCAGCGTATTGATACTGCAGGCATGGCGTAAATGCTTGTCGGACCAATGCCTCCTGCCAGGTCTTAGCGAGAGTGCTATGGTTCCCGTAACCGCGCCGAAGCACTACGCGACCAAACTGGGCCACAACGCGCAGCGCATGTTCCAGAATTTCTGGAGTAGTGTTGTCGCAATCCACAAGGACGGCAACGCGCGGTTCAATAGGAGGCTGTATTCCGCTCATCTTTTTGCGTCATTCGAAAAGTGCAGACGAGGATGATAACAGCACGCAACTCAGAGTTCCGGGCAACATAGCGGACGTACATCCTTCTGCATTCGAATCACTGGAGGCCAAATTCTGCCCGCCATCGCACAGGACCGCCGCAATCACGCCAGATTCCAGACCTTCGTTTTTCGACGGCGATGTGGAGCAGTCGACCCAAAGCCGCCTTTCGAGCTTATATAAAGCAGACGTTCAGCGCGAAGCTGGGCCACGACGAAGCCGTCAACTCCCCAAGTTTGTGAATACGCCGACCGCTAATTCCAGCCACTCAAAGAAAAGTGCCGCTCCGAATAAGGCGGCCATGGCAAGCCGTCGCTGTCGCGGCGCCTTCCTCGAGACCAGCACGAACGTGCTACCCGTACAAAACAGAAGGGCCCCCATTGCAATGAAATCGATCTTGTCCCAGTTCACCTCATTGGTGAACTGCATTGCGATCAGGGGGGCCAGCAATATGACGCCTGTTGCCAGTGCAATCCAGACAAACACGCTCTCTCGCTCAATGATGTCATTGGATTTCGTGCTCATAAAGTTACGCATCTTTCCAACGTCAAAGCTAAACGGCGCGTAGCGGCCGTGTCGAGCGGCAAGTTAAATCGTATTTATTCATATTGTTCCAATTCATCCTGTAACATCCGCTGCAGACCCCGTGCCTCTACAAAGACCCCTCTCATTTTCGGTGTAGGGAACACCGCGACTTTGACACCGTCGTCAGTCATATTCAGCAACCAGCTTTCGACGAACTCATGCACATCTATCGAAGCTGGCCGGTTTTCTGCCCATTCTCCTGTGGCGCAAGCGGCAGCATATTGAGGATGAGGCCATACCGGGAATCCTGAATTTCCATCGTCATATCCAACGGATACCCATCCAGAATCGCTACGTAGTCCCCACACCTTCTGCCAGTCAGCGACGCGACTAACGAAATGCTTGAATCGCGCTGGCCCGTCCAACTGAGTAACTGAATCGAACTCTTTCTCCGTAAGTCGGTAGCTTTCGTTCATAAGAGGTTTAACTTGTTATAGATCGCAAAATGCCAATTTAACATGGCGACCTGTCGTATAACATCCCATATCCATGTGCCGCAAAACCGCTTGCAGTCTCGGTTTCAAGGCTTTTGCTGTATGCATGCACAGCATTAACACAAACGACAAACCACAAACCACGCAGGCAGGTTTGGACATCCATGCGGCCAATGACTCTTGCTGCTGACGAAAAAAGATGCCTAAGGGCCGGTATTGAGCTCTCCAGTCCTTTCGCTACTGACTGCTTCTGGCCGATTGTCGCAATTAACAGCAGTACAGCAAATGTCAGCTTGGGCTCGCAAAGCGGTCGCTATCTAATCAGAGCGCCCCAATCAGACCTGAATCGGCCGTGGTTCAGACCGTTCCATCCTCTAGAGCTTCACTCAGTCGAATGAGTCTGCATCAACAAACCAAACTTTAATGCTGAAGATGACCCGCTTGCCTGAAAGCCGTCCGCGTCACTGGAATACGAACTTTCAGCGTGCGACCGGGTGCGGCCAGTCGCCTTGCGTGCACAGGCGCTTCACGATGCCGAAGGCATAGCGCGATGCAACGCGGTCAATGAATTGCATGAAATCCAGCGGCGAATCTTCATTCGCACCGTCGGAAATTGTGCGAACCACCGCAAATGGCACGCCGAACTCGAAACTGACCTGCGCAACGGCCGCGCCTTCCATCTCCACTGCGAGCAAGGCAGGAAACGCTTCTTTGAGCGCCACTTGCCGTGCACGGCTGTCAATGAATTCATCGCCGCTGGCAATCAGCCCACGATATACGCGTGGTTGGCTGAGCCGAAAGGTATTGCGATCCTGCGCGGTGATCATGTGGCCAAGATCCTGCGAAACAAAATCTTGCGCCGACTGCACGAGGCGGTCGGTCAGGTGCAGATCCGATGCGAAATGCGACTGGCCGAGCAGCGGCACTTCAAAGCGCGGAAACAATGGGGTGGCATCCATGTCGTGCTGGACCAGGGATTCGGCAACGACGATATCGCCGACCTGCATGTCGGGCTCCACCGCACCGGCGACGCCGGTAAATACGATATGCGTGACGCCAAAGCGCTCGATCAGTGTCGCGGCGGTGGCAGCGGCAGCGACCTTGCCGATGCGCGACAGTACGCACACGGTATCAATCCCCCACAGCTTGCCCGTTACGTAATCCCGCATGCCACGGCTGACCGTCTGTGCGTCCGGCATGGTGTCGATGAGGCCGGCCTGCTCCTGGTGCAATGCGCTGATAAGGCCGAGGCGGGGAGTAACTGAAGACATGGAAGACCTGTTGGTACCTGTTTGATGCGGAAAAGAGGCGAAGAATCGTTTTTTTGAAGCAAGACCGTAGCGTAGTGTGGATGGGGATCTTTGTCCAACCGCGGCTGGTGAGGAGTTTGGTGTTTTTTATTTTGTAGTTGATATATATATCTGGTAGTGATTGTTAACAGTGCATCACTTCTGTGGATAAGTCGGTAAACCGGCGTGTAAACAAGCGTTTAAGCAAAGCATAAATACCTGAACAAGGCGTGTATGGCGAAAGGATAGTTTCGGGATAAAAAACGGCTCTGCGAAGTTTTCAATCCTTATCCTGTTTACATCCAGCGCCTATCCAAAGACTTATCCACAGATCGGCGCAAAAATATTTTTTCAAAATGCGCGTTTTAATGTCTTTCAGATAACGAAAACCGCTAGGCCTGCCACAAATCCTGCAATATCGCGAACACGGCGGCGATCAACGGTTCGTTTTTCCGTTTTGCCAGCGCAATAAAGGATAGTTCGGTCGACAGGCTGACCGCATCGGCAATCACCAGCCCGTGCGCATGCGCTTCCCGCAGCGCGATCGATTCGCGCACCAGCGACAGGCCGACACCCGATTTCACCAAGTCCAGCATCGACGGCTCCTGGTCGACCAGCGCGACCTTGTTCGGCGTGACCTTGTATTGCGCAAAGGTTTTCGTCAGGAGGCGGTTATGCGCCGACTCCGGCGGCGTCCAGATCCACGGCAGTTTTGCCAGTTCCGGCCAGTCGCGGCCGGCCACCCGGTTTTTCCAGCCTTGCGGCGCAACGACGTTATAGGTGAAGGAAGTCAGTGTCTGCGCATGGAATTCCTTGCCGGGCGCGCCGAGGAAATAGCCGACGTCGAGCTCACCGCTCCTGATCTGCTGCAGCACCCCGCCGGACATGCCGTGCTGCAGGCGCGTCGATACCTGCGGATAGGTTTCCACCAGCCTCCTCAGGAAAGGGCCGAGGCGGATGAATTCCGGATCCAGGATGGTGCCAATCGACACCTGTCCGGTCAGTGTTGAATGCAGCGATGCGGCACCCTGGCGAAATTCCGTGACGCTTTCCATCACGCGTTCGGCAAACGGCAGCAGCTTCGTGCCGTCGTCGGTCAGCGCCATGCCGGACGGCGTGCGGGTGAATAGCTGCAGGTTCAGCTCGGCCTGCAGCGACTTGATTTGCAGGCTGACCGCGGGTTGCGTCAGGTGGAGGCGCTCGGCCGCACGCGTCAGGTTGCCTTCATGCGCGACGGTGACGAAGGCGCGCAGCTGTGTCAGATCCATACGTCAGGTCCATCCATTATTAAATCCGCTTATAACAAACTTGATAATAACTCATTGGATTCCGCGAGAAAGCGTCGTTATGCTGTGAAAAATCGCCAAACTTCCAAAGGAATTCTTATGACGCAGGTAATCCAGCATTACATCGGTGGCCGTGTGGTTGAGTCGACCAGCGGGCGCAAACAGGACGTGTTCAATCCCGCCACGGGCGAAGTCAGCGCGCAGGTCGCGCTGGCCAGCGTCGATGAAGTCAATGCTGCGGTTGCCGCCGCGCGCGAAGCCGCACTAGCCTGGGCCGACACGGCGCCATTGAAGCGCGCGCGCGTGCTGTCGAAATTCAAGGAACTGATCGAAAAGCACCATGACGACCTCGCCGCTGCGATTACGCGTGAACATGGCAAGGTGTTCTCCGATGCGAAGGGTGAAGTCATTCGCGGGCTGGAAGTGGTGGAGTTTGCGACCGGCATCCCGCAATTGATGAAGACGCAGTTCACCGACAACATCGGCGGCGGCATCGACAACTGGCAACTGCGTCAGCCGCTGGGTGTGACTGCAGGCATCACGCCGTTCAACTTCCCGTTCATGGTGCCGATGTGGATGGCGCCGATGGCGATTGCGACCGGCAATGCCTTCATCCTGAAACCGTCCGAGCGTGATCCGTCGCCGTCGTTGATGGTGGCCGACTTGTTCAAGCGAGCCGGACTGCCCGATGGCGTGTTCAATGTCGTGCAGGGTGACAAGCTGGCTGTCGATACGCTGCTGCATCATCCGGATGTGAATGCGGTGTCCTTCGTCGGCTCCACGCCGATTGCGGAATACATCTATACCGAAGGCGCCAAACGCAAGGGACCGTATCCGCTGCGCGTACAGGCACTCGGCGGTGCGAAGAACCACCTGGTGGTGATGCCGGACGCCAACCTCGACCAGGCGGTCGATGCGCTGATCGGCGCCGCGTACGGCTCTGCCGGCGAGCGCTGCATGGCGATTTCGGTCGCGGTTGCGGTCGGCAGCGTCGCCGACAAACTGATCGAAGCATTGATCCCGCGCGTGAAGGCATTGAAAGTAAAGAACGGCATGGAGCCCGATGCGGAAATGGGACCGGTCGTCACCGCGCAGCACAAGGCGAAGATTGAAGGTTATATCGCTGCCGGCGTCGAAGCGGGCGCGAAACTGCTGGTCGACGGCCGCGGCTTGCAGGTGCCGGGCCATGAGAAAGGCTTCTTCCTCGGCGGCTCGCTGTTCGACCATGTGACGCCGGAGATGACAATCTACAAGGAAGAGATCTTCGGGCCGGTGCTGTGCGTGGTGCGTGTGCCGGATTTTGCGTCGGCAGTACAACTGATCAACGCGCATGAGTTCGGCAATGGTGTCGCGCTGTACACATCCGACGGCAATACCGCGCGTGAATTCTCGCGCCGTATCGAAGTCGGCATGGTGGGCATCAACGTGCCGATTCCGGTGCCGATGGCCTGGCATTCCTTCGGCGGCTGGAAGCGCTCGTTGTTTGGCGATGCGCATGCGTACGGCGAAGAGGGTATCCGCTTCTACACCCGCTACAAGTCCATCATGCAGCGCTGGCCGGATTCGATCGACAAGGGTGCGGAATTCACGATGCCGGTAGCAAAGTAGCAAGTCTTGTTAATACTGCCTGTGGATAAGTCTCTGGATAGGCGCTGGATGTAAACGGGATAAGGATTGATTGCTTCACAAGCGCGTTTTTTGTCCCAAATCCATCCCAACGCCATACAGGGCTTATTCAGCTGTTTATGCAGTGCCTAAATAGTTGAATCGACGTCGGTTTACCGACTTATCCACAGAAACAGGCAGTTGTTAACAACTACTACTATTCTTATATATCAAATACAGTCTTAAAAACCCGCTTCACTTCATCGGTCGCAGCAAGTCAAAAACAACCGGAGCAACAGCATGGAATCCGCAGGCAAGTACGACTACATCATCATCGGTGCCGGAACAGCAGGATGCGTATTGGCAAACCGTCTGGCACAGGATGCAGGCGTATCCGTGTTATTGCTGGAAGCAGGCCGTAAGGACGACTACATCTGGATCCATATCCCGGTGGGGTACCTGTATTGCATTAACAATCCGCGCACCGACTGGCTGTTCCGCACCGAAGCCGATGCAGGTTTGAATGGCCGCAGCCTGATTTACCCACGCGGAAAAGTGTTAGGTGGTTGTTCATCGATCAACGGCATGATCTACATGCGTGGCCAAGCACGCGATTACGACACTTGGGCGGAACTGACCGGCGACCCGAGCTGGCGCTGGCAGCAGGTGCTGCCGGTCTTCAAGAAAAGCGAGGATTACCACGGTGGTGCGGATGCCTTCCACGGCACTGGTGGAGAATGGCGCGTCGAACGGCAACGTCTGTCGTGGGAAATTTTGGATGCATTCCGCAATGCTGCCGAACAGGTCGGTATTCCGAAATGCGATGACTTCAATCGTGGCGACAATGAAGGTTGCGGCTACTTTGAAGTAAACCAGAAGAAAGGCCTGCGCTGGAATACCGCGCGCGCATTTCTCAAATCGGCGGATGGTCGAAAAGGTCAGCTCGATATCATGACCGGCTGCCATGTAAAACGCCTGCGCCTGCAGCAGACAGAACAGGGCATGGTATGCACCGGTGTCGAGTTCACCGGTGGCGGCACGGAATGGTTTGCAGAAAGCACAAGGGAAACGATTTCCACTGCCGGAGCGATCGGTTCACCGCAAATCCTGCAACTGTCGGGTATCGGTCCGGCGTCGCTGCTGCAACAGCATGGTGTGCCTGTCGCCGTCGATCTGCCTGGTGTTGGCGAAAATCTGCAGGATCACCTGCAACTGCGCATGGCGTTCAAGGTGAAGGGCGTGAAGACGCTCAATACGATGGCCAACAGCTGGTTCGGCAAGATGCAGATCGGTATGCAATATGCGATGTCGCGCAGCGGCCCGATGTCGATGGCACCGTCGCAGCTCGGCGCATTCACGCGTTCCGATGCGTCGCAATTGACGCCGAATCTGGAGTACCACGTACAGCCGCTGTCGCTGGAAAAATTCGGCGAGCCGCTGCATCCGTTTCCTGCATTTACAGCAAGCGTGTGCAACTTGCGGCCGACGTCGCGCGGCCACATTCGCATCGCGTCCGGTGATCCGTACGCTGCACCGAAGATCACGCCAAACTATTTGAGTACTCCGGAAGACAGGAAGATTGCTGCACAAGCGTTGGCAATCACACGTCGCATCGTTGATGCACCGGCATTGAAAAAATATGCACCGGAGGAATTCAAACCCGGCATGCAATACCGCACGGAAGACGAACTTGCGAAAGCCGCCGGCGACATCGGCACCACGATCTTCCATCCGGTCGGCACCTGCAAGATGGGCCGGGATGATGACCCAACGGCGGTCGTCGACAGCCAGATGCGTGTAAAAGGCGTGCGCGGATTACGCGTCGTTGATGCATCGGTAATGCCGACGATCACATCGGGGAATACGAATTCGCCGACGATCATGATTGCCGAAAAGGCAGCGCAGTGGATTCGCGAAGCGCGTACCGGCGACAAACCTGCGACGGCGAATGTGACGGTAGAAGCCGTAAGTTAGCTGTAAGTTACAGAGAAATTCTTCGTGCTAACATCCGAGAACGCCTGCATCAAACAAAACAGAATTATTGATGCAGGCTAAACAATCGGCAGATGAATTGTCTGCTGTATTGCCACCCCCCTAGTCGTACTGTGTACTGTGCATCATCGTTATGCACAACCTTCTGTCCTATAACAGTCAACAGGGAGAACCAATGGCGGATGTTGTTTTGGAGACGAGACGGCTGACCAAGGAGTTCAAGGGGTTCACAGCCGTCAATGACGTGAGTTTGCAGGTGCAGCGCGGACATATCCATGCATTGATCGGCCCCAATGGCGCCGGCAAGACTACCTGTTTTAACTTGCTTACCAAGTTCCTGACTCCTACCTCAGGACAAATTTTTTTCAATGGCCGCGACATCACGGCCGCCAAGCCCGCGCAGATTGCACGCCAGGGCATCATTCGATCCTTTCAGATTTCTGCCGTGTTCCCGCATCTGACCGTGCTGGAAAATGTGCGTATCGGTTTGCAGCGACCGCTCGGCAATTCTTTTGCCTTCTGGCAGAGTGAAAAGAAGCTCAATACGCTGAATGATCGTGCCATGGAATTGCTGGCACAGGTCGATCTTGAAAAGTTTGCCGACACGATGACGGTGGACTTGCCTTACGGCCGCAAGCGTGCGCTGGAAATCGCGACGACGCTCGCCATGGAACCGGAGCTGATGCTGCTCGACGAGCCCACGCAGGGCATGGGCCATGAAGACGTGCACCGCGTGACCGAGCTGATCAAGAAGGTCTCAGCCGGCCGCACCATCCTGATGGTCGAACACAACATGAGTGTGATTGCCGGCATCAGCGACAAGATTTCCGTTTTGCAGCGCGGAGCCGTACTCGCAGAAGGCCCCTATGAAGAAGTGTCGAAGAATCCGCAGGTGATGGAAGCTTATATGGGTACCACCGGTGGTGAATTGCAGGGAGCGCATTGAATGGCCGCAGCGCTTGAAATCAAGAATCTGCACGCCTGGTATGGCGAGTCGCACATTCTGCATGATGTGAATTTGTCAGTGAACCAAGGCGAAGTGGTCACGCTTCTCGGTCGTAACGGCGCAGGTCGAACGACGACGCTGCGCGCGATCATGGGACTGACCGGCGCACGCAAGGGGTCGATCAGGATCAATGGTGTCGAGGCAATCAACTTGCCGACACACCGCATTGCCCATCTCGGCGTCGGTTATTGCCCCGAAGAGCGCGGCATCTTTTCCTCCTTGTCTGCAGAGGAAAACCTGTTGTTGCCGCCAGCGGTATCAAAGAACGACAAAGGCATGTCGATCGACGAGATTTACGAGATGTTCCCGAATTTGCGGGAGCGCAGGTCGAGCCAAGGGACACGCCTGTCCGGCGGCGAGCAGCAGATGCTGGCTGTCGCACGCATCCTCCGCACTGGCGCGCGATTGCTGTTGCTGGACGAGATTTCGGAAGGCTTGGCACCGGTCATCGTGCAGGCGCTCGCTCGCATGATCACCATGCTTAAGGCCAAGGGCTACACCATCGTGATGGTGGAACAGAATTTCCGTTTCGCGGCGCCGCTGGCTGATCGCTTCTTTGTGATGGAGCATGGCCAGATTGTCGAGACTTTCGCTGCATCCGAACTGGATAACAAGATGCCCGTGCTGCATTCGCTGCTCGGAGTATAAAAAGCAGGCCGAAGAAATAAATGGGCCGCCCTATTCATAAAAGGAGATCGAGATGAAATTGAAAGCACTTGCACTTGCCGTGTCAGCAACGTTTGCATTTGGTGTTGCAGGAAGCGCATCCGCGCAGATATCGGGGGATGTGATCAAGATTGGCTTCATTACCGACATTTCGGGCTTGTATTCCGATATTGATGGCGCGGGCGGGGTAGAGGCGATCAGGATGGCGATCGCCGATTTCGGTGGTTCCGTCAACGGCAAGAAGATCGAAGTTATTTCGGCCGATCATCAGAACAAAGCTGACGTTGCTGCGAGTAAAGCGCGCGAATGGTTCGACCGCGAAGGCTTGGATGTGTTGGTCGGTGGTACGAACTCGGGCGCGAGCCTCGCAATGGCAAAAGTTGCGGCCGAAAAGAAAAAGCCTTTCATCGCGATCGGTGCCGGCAGCGCACGCCTGACCAATGAAGAATGCACACCTTATACGGTGCACTATGCATACGACACGGTTGCATTAGCGAAAGGTACCGGATCTGCGGTGGTGAAACAGGGGGGCAAGAGCTGGTACTTCCTGACCGCCGACTATGCATTTGGCGCCTCTCTCGAGAAAGACACTGCCGAGGTGGTTAAAGCCGCTGGCGGATCGGTGGTGGGCAGTGTCAAGCATCCATTGTCGGCTTCCGACTTTTCTTCATTCCTGTTGCAGGCGCAGTCGTCGAAGGCACAGATCCTTGGCCTCGCGAATGCCGGTGGCGACACCATCAATGCGATCAAGGCAGCTAACGAGTTTGGCATTACCGGCTCGATGAAGCTGGCCGGTCTGCTGATGTTCATCAACGACATCCACTCCCTCGGCTTGAACCTGACGAAGGGCATGTACCTGACTGACGGCTGGTACTGGGACCAAAATGACGACAGCCGCAAGTGGGCGAAACGTTACTTCGAGAGAATGAAGAAAATGCCGTCCATGCTGCAGGCAGCGGACTATTCGGCAACCATGCAATACCTCAATGCCGTGAAGGCTGCCGGCACCGACGATGCAGACAAGGTCATCGCGCAACTGAAGAACACCAAGATCAATGACATGTTTGCCAAGAACGGCGTGATCCGTCCCGACGGCCGCATGGTGCATGACATGTTCCTGATGCAGGTGAAGGCGCCAAACGAGTCGAAGTACGCGTGGGACTACTACAAAGTGGTACAGACGATCCCGGGCGACCAGGCGTTTACCACCAAGGCCGAATCGAAGTGCGCGCTCTGGAAGTAAGTATCTGAGCAGGGCCGGATGGCTGCTGAAGTCATCCGGTCGATAGATAGCGCAAGAACGTAAGTCTTTCTCTTCTTTTGCAGGAGATTGCATGAAGATAGATGCGAGGTGCGTTGCCTCGCATGTCTGATGCAAACGAAATTGAGCAAATGAAAATAGGTGGGAGGGCAGGGGCGAATAGCAACGGCATGTCTGCAAACACTCACTCTGCTTCTATCCCTTATCTAAAGCGGAATACGATTAACCGCTACGAAAATTTCTCTTTTTGGCACCTATGGAATTCTTTGGCATCCCCTTGCAGGCCTTGTTGAGCCAGCTATTACTGGGGCTGGTCAACGGCTCGTTTTACGCGATGCTGTCGCTGGGGCTGGCGGTCATTTTCGGCCTGCTCAACGTGATCAATTTCGCGCATGGCGCGCTGTACATGATGGGCGCG
>Ga0196971_1001383_pt1 | contig 11124 bp, 9 predicted proteins | sample S1v_1013CmetaG_FD_148660 | JGI IMG/M metagenome (GOLD analysis project Ga0196971, IMG submission 148660) | Soil microbial communities from Anza Borrego desert, Southern California, United States - S1+v_10-13C | ecosystem: Environmental > Terrestrial > Soil > Desert | place: USA: California... | reverse complement strand
CAAAGCGGTTCGCGCCGGCAGCCTGCCGGTCGACCTCGGCAGCGGCGGGCGGACCAAGTGGAACCGCAGCCGGCTCGGGGTTCCGAAGGAACACGGGCTGGATGCGGCGTGCGTGGGCGCGGTGGACGACCTGCGCGGCTGGGATCGGCCGGTGCTTGCCATCGGCTGCATGGGCCGGGGCAGTTACCAGCGCACGCGCCTCACCGCCCAGGGCTTTCCGCGTGGCTACTTGATGCGCCAGAAGAGCGTGCGCGGCTTCCAGACGGGCGACTTGGTGCGGGCCACCGTGCCCGGCGGCAAGAAGGCCGGCGTGCACATCGGCCGTGTGGCGGTGCGCGCCAGCGGCAGTTTCAACGTTCAGACGCCGACGGGCGTCGTGCAAGGCATCAATGCGAAACACTGCACTCTGCTGAACCGTGCCGACGGGCACTCGTATCACACTGAAAAGAGGGCGCGGCTCCTCCCCACGACTGAAGTCGGGGGTATCCGCCGCGCGGTACTGTGATGAGCGCCGCCGTCATCGTTCAAGCCCGCATGACCTCCACCCGACTGGCCGGAAAGGTGATGGAGGACCTCGGGGGACGCACTGTGCTGTGGCACGTCCTGACCCGCTGCGCCGCCATCCCCAGCATCGACACCGTCTGCTGTGCCGTGCCGGAGGGCGCCCGCCATGACCCGATCGCCACCGAGGCCGAAGCCGCCGGCGCGGTCGTCGTCCGCGGCTCGGAAAACGACGTTCTGGACCGCTATCACACCGCCGCCGAGGCCCTGGGCGCGGCGCGCCTGATGCGGGTCACCAGCGACTGCCCGCTGATCGACCCGGAGGTCTGCGGCACCGTCCTTGCGGCCCTGGATCAGGGCGCGGATGGGCCGGTCGATTACGCCGCCAACAACTTCACCCACCGCTTCCCGCACGGCCTGGACTGCGAAGCCTTCACCGCGGCCGCCCTGCATCGGGCGTGGACGGCGGCGACCGAACCCTTCGACCGCGAACACGTGACGCCCTGGCTGCGTCGCGCCCCCGACGTTCGCCGGGCCGCCATCGATGGGCCCGACGGCAGCCTCGGCGCGATCCGCTGGACGCTCGACCACCCCGAAGACCTGGCCTTCTTCCGGGCCCTGTGGCCGTTGCTGCCTGATGGCATCCCCGACTGGCGCCAGGTTCTCGACGTCGTCGCCGCCAACCCCGCCATCGCCGCCCTCAACGCCGGGCGCCGCGATCGATGAGCGGTGGGCTGGTCGTCTTCCGCGCCGACGCCTCCCCCACCATCGGCGGCGGCCACGTCATGCGCTGCCTGACCCTGGCCGACGCCCTCTACCGCCGCGGCGCGCGCTGCGTCTTCCTGAGCGGGCCCGAGACGACGGCCATCGTCCCTGCCCTCGCCGCCGCGCCGCATCGGGTGATCGAGGCCAGCGGGCCCGACCTCGATCCCGGGACCGTCGCCGCGGAGGTGGGAAGGCCGGAATGGCTCGTGGTCGACTCCTATGCCCTCGACGCCACCTTCGAGCGGCCGTTTCGCGCCGCCGGTATCCGGGTCTGCGTCATCGACGACATGGCCGACAGACCCCACGACTGCGACCTGCTGCTCGACCAGACGCTGGGCCGGCGGGAAGAGGATTACCGTGCGCTCGTGCCGCCGGACGCCTGCCGGCTGCTGGGCCCCGGCAACGCCCTTCTGCGCCCGCAGTTCGCCGCCGCCCGCCCGTCCGCGCTGGCCCGCCGCACGGCGCCGGCCCTGCGCCGGGTGTTGGTGTCGCTGGGTGCCGGGGACGTCGGCACCAGCATGGCCCCCGTCCTCGACGGCCTCTGCGCCAGCCGCCTCGACCTGACCGTGGACGTGGTCCTGGGGGCCGCCGGCACGCTGGACCCGGACGTCCTCCAGCGGGTCCGGCGCAAGGGCCTGGACATCGCCCTGCACCACGAGGTGCGCGACATGGCGGCGCTGATGGTCGAGGCCGACCTCGCCATCGGCGGCGGCGGCACCAGCAGCTGGGAACGCTGCTGCCTGGGCCTGCCGGCGCTGGTCGTGACAATCGCCGACAACCAGAACCTGATCGTGAAGAACCTGTGCGCCGCCGGCGCCATCCGGAGCCTCGGACGGCTGGACCGTCTGTCGCCGGCGGCCGTGGCCGCCGAGGTGACGCGCCTGGCCGCCGCCCCGGCGGCCCTGGCCGCCATGTCCAGGGCGGGCGCCGCCGTCTGCGACGGCCTCGGGGCGGAGCGCATGGCGCACCTGCTGCTGGGCCAGCGCCCGGCGGAGCCGGAATGAAGGTCCTGCTGCTCAGCCCCTATGGGGAGACCGTCGTGAACGCCACGCTGCGGGCGGCGGGCGACACGGTGGTTCAAACCGCCGAGCCGCTCGACATCCGCGACCTGGAGCGCGAGGGTGCCGATTTCCTCGTCAGCTATGGCTACGCGCACATCCTGCGCCCCCCCGTCCTGGACCGGTTCACGGGGCGTGCGATCAATCTGCATGTGTCCTACCTGCCATGGAACCGGGGTGCGCACCCCAACCTTTGGAGCATCATCGACGACACCCCCAAGGGGGTCACCATCCATGCCCTCGATGCTGGCATCGACACCGGTGCCATCCTCGCTCAAAGGCTTGTGAATTTTGCGCCGGATGATACCTTGGCGACGTCCTACGAGACGCTGAGGCAGGCCGTGGAGGCATTGTTCGAGGAAACCTGGGCAGACCTCAGAGAGGGCCGCCTGACCGCCGTTCCCCAGGACCCGACCGCGGGGTCGATCCATCGCCGCCGCGACTTGGACGCCGTCTGGCCCCTGCTTCCCGAGGGCTGGAACACGCGTATCGCCAACGTCCCGCGCCGCCATCAGCTGACCGGACGCTAGCACGAGAAGAGCACGCCATGAGCAAGGACATCGCCATCGCCGGCCGCAGGATCGGGGCCGGCCACCCGCCCTATGTGATCGCCGAGCTGTCGGGGAACCACAACGGCGACCTCGGCCGGGCTCTGGCGCTGGTCGAAGCCGCCGCCCACGCCGGCGCCGACGCCGTCAAGCTGCAGACCTATACGCCGGCCACCCTGACCATCGACGCTCCCCAACCCGACTTCTACCTGACGGAAGGCCTGTGGAAGGGCCGCAGCCTGTGGGAGCTGTATGACTGGGCCCATACGCCCTGGGAATGGCACGACGCCCTTTTCGAAAAGGCGGCCAGCCTGGGCCTGACCATGTTCTCCTCGCCGTTCGACGAGACGGCGGTCGACTTCCTGGAGGACCGCCACGTCCCGGCCTACAAGATCGCCTCGTTCGAGCTGGTGGACCTGCCGCTCGTGCGCCGAGTGGCCCGCACCGGAAAGCCCCTGATCATGTCCACCGGCATGGCGTCGCTGGACGAGATGGAGCAGGCGCTGGCTACCGCCCGCGAGGCCGGGGCCGACCAGATCGTGCTGCTGCATTGTGTCAGCGGTTACCCGACCCCGGCCGGCGAGGCGCACCTGCAGACCATTCCCGACCTGGCCCGGCGCTTCGATGTCCCCGTCGGCCTGTCCGATCATTCACTCGGCATCGGCGTCGCGGTGGCCAGCGTGGCGCTCGGCGCCGTCGCCATCGAGAAGCACGTCACCCTGCGGCGCGCCGACGGCGGCCCCGACGCCGCCTTCTCGCTGGAGCCCGAAGAACTCACGGCGCTGGTGCGGGAGACCCGCAATGCCTTCGCCGCCCTTGGCCCGGCCAACTACGACCGGCTGGAGTCCGAGGAAAAGAGCATGACCTTCCGGCGCTCGCTCTACGTCGTTGCCGACGTGGCGGAAGGAGAGGTCTTCTCTCCGGCCAATCTGCGCCGCATCCGCCCGGGCTTCGGTCTGCCGCCCCGCTACTACGAGGCCATTCTCGGCCGCCGCGCCACCCGCGCCCTGCGCCGGGGCTCCGCCCTGACCTGGGACATGGTGGACGGTGGTGAACCCACCTGAAGCCCACGAGGGCGCCTCGACCGCTGCAGCCGATCCGCTGCCCTCTGAACATGGAAGACCCCCGATGAGCGAGAACCCCCAGCTGGATGCCTGGACAGGCTCTTTCGGCCGCGCTTACCTCGAGCGCTGCGGAACCGTGAAGGCCGCCGAATTGGAGGGCCGCCGCGCCGGCCTTGCGACGGTCCTGCGCGAGTTGCCCGAACCCCCGGCCTCGATCCTGGAAGTCGGCACCAACGTCGGCCTCAACCTGATCGCCCTGTCCGAGCTGACCGAGGCCGAATTGCATGGCGTCGAGCCCTTCAAGGAGGCCTACGACCGCCTGCGCGAGAACCTGGGTGATCGCCTGGCCAGCTCCTACAACCAGTCGGGCTTCGACTTGCCCTACGAAGACAACTCCATCGACTTCGTCTTCACCTCGGGCGTCCTCATCCACGTCGCGCCAGAGCGCTTGGGCGAGATCGTCTCCGAGATCGTCCGCGTCTCGCGCCGCTGGGTGTGGTGCAACGAATACTTTGCCAAGCAGCTGGAGCAGTTGTCCTACCGGGGCAAGGCCGGGCTGCTGTGGAAGCGCGACTTCGGCCGCTTCTACATGGAGCAGCACCCCAACCTGACCCCCCGCGCCACCGGCTTCCTGTGGCAGGCGATCACGCCCTTCGACGACACCACCTGGTGGCTGTTCGAAAAGCAGGGGTAAGGACGCATGGCCCCGGCCCCCTACGACTTCGCATCCCTGCGCACCGGCGGGCCCGACCCCGCCGTCCGCTGGCCCCTACCGCAAGCCGAGGTCCGCGCCCTCAACGCGGTGGTGCAGAGAGAGCTGGTGGCCGCTGTTCGCGACCTGCCAACGGGGGACGCCCGGCTGCTGCTGACCATCGCCGCGCCAGCCATGGGGGTGACGCTCCTGACCGTCCTGACGGCATGGCTGACGGTGGTGCGGGCCCGGGAACGGGATCTGGATTTCACCTACGGGCGCCCCAGCCTGATGGAGCCCATGGCCAAGGGCGAGGCCCCCGATGCCGGAATCTTCTTCAAGCTGGTGCGCGACCGCTTCGCCGCCGCGATCACGCCGCGCCGCGACAGCCGCCTGCGCGCGCTTGCCCGGTCCTACCTGGCGAACCGGCGGTTGGCGCCCTGGGGACCCAGGGTCGCGCTGCTCAACCGCAACCACCTGATGGACATCGAGACGGCCCGGACGCGCGACCACCGGTTCCGTTTCCTGGTGCTGGACGCACTCTTCCGGGGCGATGCGCCGGCCGCCGATGCCACGCTCCTGCACCCCGCCCGCGAGGCAGCGGCAACCCTGGTCGCCCGCCTGGCCGCCCATCTCGACGGGCGCGGATGCCCGGTGCCGGATGTGGTCGCCGAGGCGCTGCGCCGAGCCATCGATGAGCACCTGGAAGCGGTTTCCCGCCACGATGCCCTGCTCCGCCGCAATTGGCGCCGCGTTCCCCAGGACCTCTGGACCGGGACCGGCGGCAACTACATCGCGCGGCTGTGCCGCGCCGCCGTGCGCCGCGAGGGTGGCCGCATCACCGGCTTCGACCATGGTGGCAACAGCCAGATCCACATGGACCTGGCGCCCCTGCACACCCACGAACTCTCGCTCTGCGACCGCTTCGTCACCGACACGCCGGAAAAGGCGGCGCTGCTCGGCCGCGGCGTCGATCCCGCCTTGAGCCTGGACGGCCGGCCGCCCGAGGTCGTGGCGGCGGCGCGCGGTGGCGTGCCGGTCCTGCAGGGGGCGGGACAGCGCCCCATCCGCACGGTCATGTACGTCACCACCGCCTTCGTCGGCGAGACGCAGTACCCTCTGCAACCGCTGATTCCCGACCCGGTCTACGCCGACTGGCAGGGGCGGCTGGTCGACGCCCTGCACGCGGCGGGCGTCCGCGTCCTGGTCAAGCAGCATCCCGAGGGCCTGCGCAGGGGCGAGCCGCTGGTCATGTCCGCCAACGGCACCTACATCGGCGGCCGCTTCGGCGAGGTTGCCCACCAGGCCGACGCCTTCATCCTCGACTACCCGGCGACCTCGACGTTGTGGGAGGCAATCACCTCCGACAAGCCGGTGATCTTCGCCGACCTGGGCCTCGCCGACTGGAACCCGGAGGTGCGCGCCGACTTCGAGCGCCGGTGCGCCATCGTCTCCTGCCCCTCGGATGAGTGGAACCGCCCCCGGATCGACACCGACGCGCTGGCGGCCGCGCTGGCCGCACCGCCCGACGATGGCGGGGCCTATGCCCGCAAATACCTGACCGGAGGCTGACATGGCCTTCGACGCCGAGATCGGCACCAGGCCGGGATGGAGCCGACACTCCGTCGCCGGACGCGAGGTCTGGGTAGCCGGCTACGTGCTGATTGGCGCGCGCACCCTGACCGGCGCCGATGCGGCGGCCTGCCTGGCCGCCCTGCCTACGGACCCGGCCGCCCTGGTGAAAGCCCTGCGGGGCCTGGACGGTCACTTCGCCGCCGTCGTCGGCGCCGCCGGAGGCGTCCTCTGGGCGGCCACCGACGTGATCGCCAGCACGCCGCTGTTCCTCAGCCGCACCAGCGGCAGGGCCGTGGTCTCCGACGATCCGCGCCGCCTGGCGACGGAGCCCCCGAGCCGATGCCTGGATCCGGAAGCCGCGCTGGGGCTCGCCATCTCGGGCTTCACCACCGGCCCCCGGACCCTGCACCGCCATGTTGCCCGCCTGTCTCCGGGGCAGGTGGCGCTACCGACCGCCGACGGGGCGGAGGTGCGCTCCTACCGCGTCTACCTTCCGCAGCCGGAGACGGAATCCCCCGCCCGCCGCGAGGCCCGGCTCGCCGACCTGCTCCTGGGACTGTTCGAGCGCCTACGCGACGGCGCCTCGGGCCGCCCCATCGTCGTGCCGCTGAGCGCCGGGCTCGATTCCCGGCTGATCGTCAGCGCCCTCCATCATGTCGGCGCCAAGGACGTGCGCTGCTTCGCCTACGGCCAGCCCGGCAACCACGAGGCCATCGCCAGCAGGGCGATCGCCGAGCACCTGGGCCTGCCGTGGACCTTCGTGCCCTACAGCCTCGACCGCCAGCGCGCGGCCCTGGCGTCGCCGGCGCACGATGCCTACTGGGATGTCGCGGAAACCTGGAGCGCGACTCCCTTCGAGCAGGACTTCCTGGCCATTCGAGACCTGCGGGCATCGGGCTGGCTCCCCGACGAGGCGCTTCTGGTCAACGGCCAGTCCGGCGACTTCATCACCGGCGGCCACGTGCCGCCCGCCCTGGCTGCGCCGCTTCCGGGCCTGACCGCCGAGCAGCGCCTGGATCGCGTCGTCGACGCCCTGGTCGCCAAGCACTACGCCCTATGGACCTCGCTGCACACAGCCGACCACTTGGCCAGCCTGCGCCAGCAAGTGGCGGATGACTTGGCGGCACGGGGCTTGGCAGAAGTTCCCGAGGACATGCCGCACGCCGCTTACGAGCTGTCCGAATACGACAATCGGCAGGCGAAGTACGTGGTTCCCGGCCAGCGGGTCTACGACTTCTTCGGCATCGACTGGCGGCTGCCGCTGTGGGATGCGGCGCTGGTCGACTTCTACGCCACCGTGCCGGCCACCGACAAGTTGGGCCAGGTCCTCTACCGGCGCGTCCTGGAATCCCGCAACTGGGGCGGTGTCTGGCAGGGCTGGCGGACGGAGCGGACCATCGTCCCGGGCTGGATACGGCCGTTGCGCCAAGCCGCGCGCGCCGCCTGCGCACCCCTGGGCCGGCACCGCTGGCACGCGCTGGAACGGCGGCTGTTCGCCTACCACATGGACCCGTTGCTCAACATGGCCCCCCAGCCCTGGGCGCGGGTCGCCGCCGACCGCCGGGGCTACCGCAACGCCATTTCCTGGATAACCGAGGCCTACCTGAACCGCCACGGTCTGCGGTGGGACGGCCGTCCCCGCGGGGATCAGCCATGAAGATCCTCTATGCGGTCCGCCTGTTCAGCGGCCTGGAGAAAAGCGTCCTGGATGGTGCCTGGAAGCCGACGGGCGTGCCGACCATCTTCAAGATGATCGAGGCTCTGGAAAAGTCCGGCCACGACCTGCGGCTGGTGCTCAGCGCCAAGGACGGCTTCTCACGGTGGTCGGAGGTGCGCGACCGCCACTTGACGCTGGACGGGCTTCGGACGCCCGTGACGGTGCTGGCCGGCAAGGCGGCCATTCCGCGCCTGTTCGGCCGTCTGCGCCAACCCCTGCGCGATCTCCGCCATGCGCTGCGCATCACGATGATGGCGCTGCGCGAGCGCCCCGACATCATCTACGTCGACCACGCCAGCGTCTGGGCCGGAGGCATCCTCGGGCGGCTGATGCCGGGCCGCGTGGTCTTCCGGGTCATGGGCGTTTATCCGGTCATGCGCGACGTCCTGGATCGCCCGGGACTGTCGGCCCGCATCATGCGCTGGTGCTACCGGGCACCCTACGGCTTGGCGATCTGCTCGCAGGACGGCAGCGGGATCGAGGGCTGGCTTGAACGGGCGCTGGACCCGTCGGTGCCGCGCGTCGGCGTCATCAACGGCTGCGACGTGCCGGCGGCGGTGAGCGGCGACGGCCTCGACCCGCGCCTCGCGGCCCTGCCGAAGGACCGGACCATCGTCCTCAGCGTCGGCAAGCTGGAATGGGAGAAAGGCGCCGGCGAGTTCGTGGACGGGGTCCTGAAAGCCCTGCAGCGGATGCCGAAGGCTCTGCATGCCCTGATCGTCGGCACCGGCTCACTGGAGGCCGAAGCCCGATCACGGGTCGAGGCCGCCGGAGCCTCCGAGCACGTCACCTTCATCGACCGCATGCCGCATGCCCAGGTCTTTGCCGCCCGCGCCCGCGCTGACATCTATGTCTCGCTGAACCGCTACGGCAACCTGAGCAACGCCAACCTGGAAGCCATGCGCATGGGCCAGTGCATGGTCTTTCCCGGGGCCCAGCCCGACAGTGGCATCGACGTCGCCACCGACATGCTCGTGCCGCCCGACGCCGTGCGCCGCATCCCCACGGCCGACGACACCGACGCCCTGGCGGATGCCCTTCTGGAACTGCACGCCGATCCCGAGACACGCGCGCGCATGGGACGGTCCATTGCCGCCGCAGCGGAACGGTTCATCGGCGGCTGGGACACGCGCATCGCCTGGGAGCTGGCCCTGCTGGAACGCCTCGCGGCCGAGGGACGTGCGTCCCTGCCGCGCGACGTGCCGCCACCGGGCCGGGAAACGCCGCAGTGATCCGGCTGCTCTGCTTCCTGCCGGGCCTGGAGGGCGGCGGCGCCGAACGGACCATGGTCAATCTGGTGAACGGCCTGCCGGCGCACGGATTCGACGTCCGCCTGGCCACGGGCCGCGCCGATGGCCCCGCCGCCGCCTGGCTGGCCGATCCCGGTGTCCTGATGGACCTGCGGGCGCCACGGGCCCGCCAGGCCGTTCTGCCCCTGCGCCGCATCATCGCCGACTGGCGCCCCGACGTGCTGCTCTCGACTATGGTTGAAGGCAACATCATGGCCGTTGCGGCGACCCGCTGGTTGCGCCGGCGGCCGGCGGTGGTGGTGCGGGAGACCAACAGCCATGCCGCCCGGGACGACCTGTCGGCCGGCGTGCGCCACGCCGCCGGCTGGGCTTACCGCCACAGCGACCGGTTGATCGCGCTGTCCAGCGGCGTCGGCATCGAAATGGTCGAGACCTACGGCTTGGCGCCACAGCGGGTCAGCGTCGTCCCCAACCCAGTGGACGTTGACCATCTGGGCGCCGTTGCAGCCGCCGCGCCGGCCGCGCCCTGGCCCGCCGACGGACGCCCCGTGGTCATCGGCGTCGGCCGGTTGACGCGGCAGAAGGGCTTCGACCTGCTGATCGAGGCGGTCGCCCGCCTGAACAGCCGGCCGCGCCTAGTCCTGCTGGGCGAAGGCCCCGACCGCGGTGCCCTGATTGCCCAGGCGGCGGCGCGCGGCGTCGATCTGCTGGCGCCGGGCTTCGTCGCCGAGCCCGCCGCCTGGGTGGCACGCGCCGATGTCTTTGCCCTGTCCTCTCGCTGGGAGGGCTTCGGCCACGTCATCGTCGAGGCGATGGCCGCCGGCACGCCCGTGGTCGCCACCGACTGCCCGCATGGCCCACGCGACATCCTGCGCGACGGCGAGACCGGGGTGCTGGTGCCGCCCGGCGACCCGGCTGCCCTGGCCGACGCCCTGGGCGCGCTCCTGGCCGATGCCGGGCGACTGAAGGCCCTGGCCACGGCGGCGCAGTCTGACAGCCGGCGCTTCTCCCTGGAGGCGGTCGTCGCTCGCTATGCCGAGGTCCTGCGGGAGGCACGGCCATGAGCGGCTGCATCGCCGGCACTCTGGTCCACGTCATCACCGGCCTGGACACCGGAGGTGCCGAGACCATGCTCTGCCGCTTGGCGCCTCGCAGCGACTTCGCGATGCGGCAGGTGGTGGTGTCGCTGCGCCCGGGCGGCACCCTGCGCCCGGCGCTGGAAGAGGCCGGCGTTCCCGTCTTCGACCTCGGCCTGGGGCGGCTGCCGGCGCCCGCAGCCCTCTTGCGCCTGCGCCGCATCCTGGCGGCGGAGCGCCCCGCGGTGGTGCAGAGCTGGATGTACCATGCCGACCTTGCCGCGGCACTGGCCGTCCACCTGCTGCCATCGGCCCGGCGCCCCCTGCTGTGCTGGGGCATCCGCTGCTCCGACATGGACGTCTCGCGCTATGGCCGCCAATTGCGGATGGTCATCGCCGCCTGCGCGCGGCTGTCCCGCTGGCCGGACGCGATCATCGCCAACAGCGAGGCCGGCCGGCGTGTCCACGGTGATCTCGGCTATCGGCCACGCCGCTTCGAGGTGGTGTGGAACGGCCTGGACCTGGATAGGCTCGCCGCCTCTCCCGACATGCGGGCAGCGGTGCGGGCCGAGCTGGGGTTGACCCCGCAGGATCGCGTCGTCGCAGCCGTCGCCCGCGTTGACGCCATGAAGGACCACGCGACGCTGCTCGCCGCCCTCGACCGCGTTCCGGACCTGCGCCTTCTGCTGATCGGGCTGGGAACGGAGGCCCTGCCGCCGCATCCCCGCGCCTTGGGGCTCGGGCGGCGCACGGATGTCCCGCGCCTGCTCTCGGCGGCCGACGGCATCGTCTCCAGCTCCGCCTTCGGAGAGGGGTTTTCGAACGCCCTCGCGGAAGGCATGGCGGCGGGCTGCGTTCCCGTCGGCACGGATGTCGGCG
>Ga0196971_1001382_pt1 | contig 11127 bp, 10 predicted proteins | sample S1v_1013CmetaG_FD_148660 | JGI IMG/M metagenome (GOLD analysis project Ga0196971, IMG submission 148660) | Soil microbial communities from Anza Borrego desert, Southern California, United States - S1+v_10-13C | ecosystem: Environmental > Terrestrial > Soil > Desert | place: USA: California... | reverse complement strand
GATCAGGAACAGCGGCACCCAGGCGATCGACGGGATCGATTGGAGGATGATGATGGCCGACTTCAGCACTTCACGGAAGAAGAACAGGATCGCGCCGATCAGGCCGAAGCCGACGCCGAACAGCATCGCCGAGCCGTAGCCGGTGCCGAGGCGGAACAGGCTGCCCCACAGCGCGGTGCGGAAGTTCTCGGACTGCATCTCTTCCCACAGGCGCGCGATCACGGTGTGCACGTCCGGCATCAGGAAGTCGGGCAGCGACCACGCGGCGGCCTGCCAGCCGAGGAGGATGACAACCACGGCGAGGATGAAGGCGATCTTCTTGCTGTTGCCGGAAAGGCGTGTCTTGGTGCTCATGTTGTTCTTAAATGCGATGGCCGGCGGGAGGCCGGCCATGTGTTCGTCTGCTGTGGATCCGGGAAGCTATCTTACAGCTTGCGTTCCTTCTGCCAGCTGAGGTCGAGGATGCTGTTCACGTCGAAGGGCTTGCCGTCGCGCGTCTTGAGCGAACCCTGCTCCTGCAGGATGTCCGCGATTTCCTGCATGCGGGCCTGTTCCTTGCCGGTCAGCACCGGGCTGAAGGTCTGGCTCTTGATCGCATCGGTGATCACGGCTTCACGCGGCACCTCGCCCTTGTTCAGCGTCTTGAGCGTCGGCTCGCTGATGAAGTAGCCGGCGATGAACTTCGATGCCTCGGTCGGCTTCTTCTGCAGCATGTCGATCGCGTCCTTCTGTGCATCGAGCGACTTCCACACAGCGTCCTTCTTTTTCTTCAGCGTGTCGCCGGAGGTGATGACGACCATGCAGGGGAAGGGCCAGACTTCGCCGATCTCATAGATCTGCTTCACCGGCGCGACCAGTTGCGCGATGCTCGCCTGCGGCTCGAACAGGAAGGCGGCGTCGACGCGCTTGCCGATCAGCGACTGCACCGCGACCTGCGGGCTCACGCCCATCACGTTGACCTCGTCCGGCTTCAACCCGGCCTGCTTCAACACCACGCCCTTGAGCACGGTGTCGGCGGTGCTGCCTTCGGCTTGCGAGGCCAGCGTCTTGCCCTTCAGGTCGGAGACTTTCTTGATGCCCGTTTCGTCGCGCGCGATGATCGCGTGGTAGCCGTGCTGCGCGCCACCCACCACCTTCAGGTCCGCGCCCTTGGAGGCCCAGGCCACTGCGTTGGTAAAGCCCAGCACGCCGGAGTCGAGCTGGCCGCCGACGATAGCCTTGATCAGGTCGGTGCCGGACTTGAATTCGACCAGCTCCACGTCCAGGCCATGCTTCTTGTAGAGGCCGGCTTCCTGCGCCAGGATGGCCTGCGCATCGTCCATCACGCGCAGGTAGCCCACCTTGAATTTTTCCTGTGCGTTTGCCTGTGCGGCGATGGCGAATGCCGCGAATGCGGCAAGCAACATTTTCCCGGTTTTCATATTCCTGCTCCTTCGGTCAATGGTATGTCCTCGTGCTCCGCACGGATGCCGAGCAATCCCAAAATCTCGCGCCGCACATCGGCAAAGTCCGACAGGTCGTGCGTCTTCTCGTAATGTTCGAGGTTGAACTCCTTCAACACCTTCGCCGGGCGATGGCTGAACACCAGGATACGGTCGGCGAGGAACAGTGCCTCGTCCACGTCATGGGTGACCAGCAGCACCGTCGGGCGCGCTTCGCGGATCAGGTCGCGCAAGACATCCTGCAGGGTCATGCGGGTGAGAGCGTCGAGCGCGCCGAAGGGTTCGTCCAGCAGCAGCACTTTCGGCTGCGTGATGAAGGCGCGTGCCAGCGCCGCGCGCTGCCGCATGCCGCCGGACACCTGGTGCGGATAGTAATCCTCGAAACCCTTGAGGTTGACCTTCTCCAGCCACGCGAACGCCTGCTCGCGCGCCTGCTTCTTGTCGACTTTCTGCAGCTCCAGCGCCATCGACACGTTCTGCGCCAGCGTCATCCACGGATAGAGCGCGTTTTCCTGGAACATCAGCATGCGCTCGGGCGCCGGCCGTTCCACCGGCTTGCCGCCGGCAAGGATCTGGCCCGCGCTCGGCTTTTCCAGGCCGGCGGCGATGTGCAGCAGCGTCGATTTGCCGCAGCCCGACGGGCCGACGAGGGCGACGAGCTGGCCTTCATCGAACTCGCGCGAAAAGCCGTCGATGACGTGCAGGCTCGAAAAACGCTTATCAATATTCTTGAACGACAGCTTCATGGGTTGTTCTTGGTGGCGGGCGGCGGGAAGTTATATGGGCGCCCTTTGGAATTACTTCTGGTAATAACGCACTTTAATGGGGCGCTGTGCGCAGGACAACAATTTTTCCCGACTATGCTTATACAGAAATGTGAATAAGCTAAGCGCGGAGCGTCATTAGATAGCGGAAAGTCACACCCGTCAACGCTTGCGGGCCGCGCGGCGGCTTGACAGTTGGTCATTCGACAATCTTCTTGCGGAGGCCGTTCCATGCAATACGAGCTCTATTACTGGCCGGAGATACAAGGACGCGGCGAATTCGTGCGGCTTGCGCTGGAGGAAGGCGGCGCCGACTACGTGGACGTCGCACGGCGATCGGAGCGCAGCGGGATGGGCATGGCGGCCATGTTCCGCTTGATGGAAAGTGCCGCGCATCTCCCCTTCGCGCCGCCCTTCCTGCGCGCAGGCGGGCAGGTGATCGGACAGACGGCGAACATCCTGCTGTTCCTCGGCCCGCGCCTCGGGCTGGCGCCGGAGGACGAGGCGGGCCGGCTGTGGGTGCACCAGCTGCAACTCACAGTCGCCGATTGCGTGGCCGAGGCGCATGACACGCATCACCCGATCGGGTCCGGCCTGTATTACGAAGAGCAGAAGGAAGAGGCGCACAGGCGCGCGGCGGACTTCACCGCCGCGCGGATACCGAAATTTCTCGATTACTTCGAAGCGGTGCTGCGGCGCCGCCCCGGGGGAGAATGGCTGGCGGCGGACATGCCGACCTATGCCGACCTGTCGCTGTTCCAGCTCGTGGAGGGTTTGCGCTATGCCTTTCCGAAGACGATGGCGCGGCTGGAGCCGGCCTGCCCGCTCGTCGTCGCGCTGCACGGCCGGGTCGCGGCGCGCAAGCGGATCAAGGCGTATCTGAAGTCGAAGCGGCGTTTGCCTTTCAATAACGACGATGTGTTCCGGCACTATCCCGAGCTGGAGCAATAGCGGACGCCATTACGGCACCGGCGCCGTGGATTCCCGTGCGCAGTCGCACTCGTACCACTTGTGTTCGTTCCAGATGTCGAGGTTGAACTCCCCCTGCGCAGGCGGGCGCTTGGCGGCGCCTTGCATCGCAGGCGTCGCGCCCAGTTGCGCCGGCGGCAGCATCGTGCCCTCGTCTTCCAGCGGACTTCCGCCGCAGGCGGACAGCAACACGGCAAGGGGCAAAATCGTATGGATGGAATAATGCTGGCGGAGACTTGCAACAAACTTCACAGCAGACCTTTTCCCACTCTGTCAAAAGAAAATTCGTAACCAACTGCAACACCTCAGAGGTTACGAATGGGAAAAGGTTCCTGAAGGAATGAATTCGATGTCAGAGGCTCATTGCACGGCTTCGGCGGCCGGCACTGCAGCCGGCACGGCTTCCACCACCACGCTTGCCGGTGCGGCAACGGCCTTCGTATCCTTGCGGCGCAATGCGTAGCGGTTCAGGCCGCTCATGTGAATCTTGCACAGGTAATCCGTCCAGTTGATCAGCTTCGCGTCGACCGGGAACAGCACCTTGTCATGGGTGCGGAAGCGCTTCACCAGTGACAGCAGGTTCTTGTTGTGGAAGCGGTAACGCGGCTGCGTGTAAAAGGAGAAGGTGATGGCCAGCGTCTGCGTGGTGCGCATCTTTTCCATCGCCTTGGTCTCGCCGGCGGCGCCGCACAGGCGGCGCAACCCCGTCCACGCAGTCACCGCAGCGCGCATCGCGCCCATCGCCACACGGAAGGTGGTGTTGCCCACCACCCGGAAATCGCGCGGCTGGTTGTAGAACAGCCGGTCGTACTGTTGCCAGTTGCGCTTCGATTCATCCTCCAGCAGGCGGATCATTTCGCCCAGGCGCAGCGGATTGCCCGAGCCGCTGCAGCACTGGTAGATGCGGTGGCCTTCGGGATCGGCCACCGCTTCGGCGGCGGCGAGCAGGATGCTGTTGGCAACGAGGTCGGCCGGGATGATGTCGATGATCTCGTCCGGCTTGGCCGGGAAAAAGTTGGTCTTGCCGCGCGCATAGGCCAGGATGACCGCATCGGCCACCTTCACGCCTTCGATCCAGCCGGGCGCGGGTTCCTGCAGCGTGCTTTCGATGATGGACGGGCGCACGATGGTCAGCGGGCGGCCGACCATGCCGCGCATCGCCAGCTGCTCGCCCATCCATTTGGTGAAGGTATACGTATCGTTCCAGCCATAGCGGTTGGACTCGGCAATGCCGAGCTCGGTCAGGCGCCGTTCGCGCAGCTTCGGATCGCGCACCGCGGATTTCACCTGCTCGATCTTTTGCTCCAGCCGCGTGATCAGCGCCTCGACATCGTAGTAACCGTCGCGATGGCGCGGGATGGGCGCGCCGGCCGGCGGCACGATCTGCTCGCGCATTTCGCCGCGGTTGTAGCCGTTGACGTAGCAGGTCGAGACCTGGATCAGCGGCGCATTGGCGACGCGCGTGAGCGCCGTCATGTAATGCAGGCTGAGCGCATTGATGGCCAGCGCCTGGTCGAGCGGTTCGCGGAAGTTGACGCTGGCGGCGGCGTTGATGACCACGTCGACGCGCGAGGCCAGTTCGATGAACTTGTTGGCCGGCAGGCCGAAGCTGGGTTCGGTGACTTCGCCGGTCACGCACTCGATCTTTTCGGCGAAGAAGCGCGCCAGGTAGTCCGGCTGCTCTTCGCGCAGCTTCTCGAACACGGACGAGGTAGCGATTTCCTTCTCGAAGCGCTCGCGCGCGGTGCGGCACTCACGGCTGCCGCGGATGACGAGGATGATGCGGCCGACGTTGGGCACGGTGCGCACCAGTTTTTCCAGTACCACCTTGGCGAGGAAACCGGTGGTTCCTGTCAGCAGGATGCGCTTGCCGGACAGGGCGGTCTGCACGCTGATGGGGGCGGTACGGCGTTTCATTGCTTGTTCTCCGGCGAGTGGTTCAGATGATGCGGGTGAGGCGGAACATGGCGGTCATCGCGAGACCCGGCAAGGCGTTGCGATGGCAGCAGTAGGTCTTTTCCACGCGGCCCTGGAAGCGCGACTTCGCAAACTCCAGGCCCTTGAAGTTGTAGAGGAAATCCATGCGCTCGCGGATCACCGACATGGTCATGCGCAGCACGCGCGATTCCTGCGGTTCGACCTCTTTCGCCATCATCAGCGGCACCAGGCCGAGGTCCAGGGTCTGCACGCCTTCGGCCTTGAATACCTCCATCGCATGCGCCATCAGCGCGTACCACAGGCCCTGCTTGAAATTGGCCGACGAGCGCGAGATGTTCGGCACATAACCGATCAGCTTGTTGTTCGCATAGACGGGATCGAAGAAGATGAAACCGACCGCTTCGCCGTTCAGGTAGGCATAGAAGTAGCGCGTGCCGTCGCGGTAATCGATCAGCATCGGGCGGATCAGGAAGCGGATCTCGTTGTTCTTGCAGCGGCGGGTCTGGATCCAGGCTTCGGAAATCTTTTTCACGTCGGGATTGAAGCCCGCCTCGCGGATCTCGATACCCTGGTTGCGCGCCTGGTTGATCGCGGTACGGATGATCTGCTTTTTCGATCCGCGCAGCGACCAGGTTTCGAGGTCGATCTTCGATTCGCTGCCGAACTGTGTGCCGTAGTAACCGTAGTGGTTGTGCAGGTGGTCCACCACCGGCTTGCTGACCTGCACGAAGACGGCGCTGGGGTATTTTTCGAGGAAGCGGTCCAGCATCAGTGTGCGGTGGTGCGGGTGGCACACCGGGTCGGCCAGCGCGAAACGCATGCCCCAGTAGCTTGCGTAGGCGATGTAGCCGACGCCGGGCATGTCGAAATAGGACATGTCGGGTTGCAGCGTCGAGAACGACATCGAGTGCGAACCGAACTGCTTGAGGCAGGCGACGCGCCGCGCCATGTCGAGGTGGGTGATATCCGCGACCAGCGGACGGTCCAGTGTGATGACTTGCACTTGTGCTTGTTCTTGCAAAACAGCCTCCCTGGCGGTGGGGATGAAGCGGAGAGTGGAGGTTCCCTCCCCTTCAAGGGGAGGGCTAGGGTGGGGATGGGGGAAGTGTTCGAGCGAAAGAAACCCATCCCCATCCCGGCCTTCCCCTTGAAGGGGAAGGAGACGTCCGCTAGCGGTTTGCCGGCTTCGTTCCCAGCACCGACCAATAGCAATTCAGAAGCAGCAGCCTGTAATGCTTCTTTTCACGGACATGCAGCCCGAGCTTCTGCATCGACTCGGGGTAGTTGTAGATCTTGTGCACGGCATTGCCGGCGAAGGCCCAGAAGAACAGCACGGCGCCGTACCAGTAGGCTTTCTTGGCGAGTCGGGACAGGATGTTCCCGGTCGGGTAGGCGAAATCGCCGACCACCACATGCGCGCCCGGCTTGCCGAGACGGATCAGGTGTTCCAGCACGCGGTGCATCATCTCCTCGTCGAACACGTTGAGGAAGAAGTTGGCCACCACCATGTCGTACTTTTCAAATTCGCGCACCTTCATGATGTCGCTGTGCAGCTGGCGGATGCGCACCTTCACGCCTTCCTTGTCGAGGTTGCGCTGGAAGTTTTTGAGCATCGTCTCGGAGAGGTCGACCACGGTCACGTCGGCACCCAGTCTTGCGGCATACACCGCATCCTTGCCGTGGCCGACGCCGGCGAACAAGACCTTGTCGCCCGGCTTGAGCTTGTCGAGCATCGCCACCTTGCAGTGGTGGATCGATTTGCCGCTGTATACGGCGCTCAACCAGTCATAGATGGGGCCCACCAGCTTGTACTTGTCATTCATGCCTTGATCCTCAGGCCTTTGCGGCCTTTTCGTTTGTCTTGGCGCCGGCGGATGCGGCCGGCGCGTCTCCTCAACATCAGTGTGTTTAGATTAAGACAAGAATCGCGGGCAACGAGGGATGGCGCATTGGCCTGCCGAGCCAAACTCGTGACCTTGGAAGTCAGGCGTTTTGGTGTGTCCGCGCGGCATGTTTTTGCGGTGCGCGGCGTGGGAAGGTGCGCAGGAAGGATAGGGCGAAGCCGCGGGCGCGGCTTCTGATCTTGATCAAACGATGTGCATGCTTAGGCGGGCTCGGCCGTCCTTGCGGCGGCACTGCTCCAGAACAGCGCCCGGCCGATCGCGTATTCGGTCGCCATCGCCCCGGCGAGGAAGGCCGAGCCGGCGAGGAACAGATGCAGCGGTGTGAGCACCATGGCAAGACCCCAGAACAGGAACAACGCCGCCATGCGCAGCACCCACAGCACCAGCTCGCGCGCGAAGATGCGGTCGGCGAGCTCGCCGCGGATGTCGAGCGTGCACTGGTTGAGCACCTGCTGGCTGGCGGCGAGGAAGGGCGCGCCCGCCGCGCGCATCATCGAATGCACGATGTAGAGCGCCGGAATCCATGCACTCGCGCCGAGCAGCAGGTAGGAGGCCGACATCACCAGGCAGGCGCCGCCGAACCAGTGCGCGCGGTTGTCCTTGTTGCGCTTCTTGCGCGTGATGTAGAGCGCGGCGCCACCGGCCAGTCCCGCGACGGTCGTCACCCAGCCGAAATGGCTGGCCACGCCGAGTGCGTTGGAAGCGCCGGTGGCGGCCATTGCCTGGCTGATGCCGAACAGGCCGGATTCGAGGAAGAAGATCGGCAGGCAGGCGATGAAGCGCGGCTGGCGGATCACCGCGAGCGGGGCCTTCAGGACCACCGGGTCGGTGGGCGGGATGGCCTTGCCGAGGAATAGCGCGCCGAAGATGCAGAACGCGCCATACAGCCAGTACACATAGCGGCTCTGCTCGCTGAAGGCGGCAAGCAGCACGGTCGAGGCCAGGGTCGCGGAAAAACTCAGGACGATGGTGGCGGTGCCCGAGCGCGCCGCGTACGGGTCGCGCTCACTGTCGGCCAGCAGCGACATCTCGAGCGCGTGCCTTCCTGTCCATGTCATGCCGAGGTAGGAGCCGAAGGCGATCGCCGTCAGGGCAACCGAACCGTCGGCCACGAGCAGCAGCAGGCCGGGGAACAGCAGGCCGAGCCGCACCAGGCCGGTGCCGCCGATACGCAGGCGCGGGCTGATCAGATAGGCAAGGAAGGTGGACGCCATCGCCGCTGTGAGCATGGCGGCCGTATAACGGAACAGCGCATCGAGATCGTGCGCGCCGATGACGAAAAAGCCGATGAAGCCGCCGAAACTTCCGACGGCGCCTTGCAGGGCTGCGAGGGGAAGCAGGGAGCGCTGGTGGGGTCTGGACTTCATTCCTTGGCAATGTGTTCTTGTCATGGCCGGCGCATTGCCGAGAGACAAGGGAAGACATGCTGTGAGGAATGATAGTTCCCGAGGGAAACAGGATTGTGGGGGAGCGGGATGTCGTGACGCGGTGGGTTTCGCTGCGCTCTACCCTCCCTACGGTGCTTTACTGGATTAGAGCGAAGCGAAACCCGCCATGCGAGCGGCGAAGCTCATTCCGGCGGTGCGTCGCCCTACTGACGCTTTTCCTTTCCAAACAGCGCCCGCCACACCCAGCCGCCGCGCTGGTCGACGCCGGTCAGCACATAGTCCAGCGCGTTCGCATTCTTCAGCGTCAGGTCGAGCACCGAGCGCACCTGGTGGCGGCCGGCGAGCAGGATTGCATCGCCTTCCCGCAGCGGGAATCCGTCCTCCGGCAGCAGGAAAGAACGCCCCTCGCGCTCCACCATCAGTACCACGGCCGGCAGCATGTCATCGCGCTCGGCGTTATCGCGCAGGAGGTCGCGGACGGCGATCCGCTGTTGCATGTTCAGCGCCTTGTGCACTGCCGGCGCGGATACCCCTTCGAGGCGGATATCCCAAACCTGCGGCACCAGCCCGTCGCAGATCGATTCCAGGCGTTGCGCGAGCGCCTTGCTCCAGGGCTCGTCCGCCTGGCGCACGGCGTGGAGGAAACGCGCCAGCAGCGGCGTGGTGAGGATGGAGATGCATTCCTGGGCGACGACGCGGGTGTGCACCATGCTGAAGTCGGCGCGGAAGGTTTCGAACAGCAGGTCGTTGGCCGCCTGGTTCTGCCGCGCGACGACGTACAGTTTCGGATTGATCTGCTTGGCCATCATGGCGATGGACAGGTTGGCGATATCGTTGTTGCTGCCGGCGACGATGCCGCCGGCTTCCATCACGCCGGCTTCGTGCAGCACGCCCGCCTCGGTGCCCGAACCGATGACGAGGCGGCCGTTCTCCGGGCCTTCCCCGTCGGGGTCGACGATGGTGAGTTCGATACCGGGCAGGGACATGTAGTGCGCCACCGCCTGGCCGAAATGGCCGTAGCCGCAGATGATCCACTTGCCGCGCGGCGGCCGGTGCACTTCGGGCAGCGGCGAGCCGGGCAGTCCGGTCAGGATCTCGATCAGGCGGAAGGCTTCCGGCGCGGACACCGCCAGCGCGAGATATTCGGCGAAGCGTTCGTAGGCATTGACGATGTGGTGCGTGCCGAAGGAGCGCATGTTTTCGGCCACCGCCGGGTTGCGCACGCGCGTCAGCACGGGAATCGCCGGGTTGAGCAGGCGCACGTTGATGGCGATGGCAAGGTTGCACTCGTCGTCATTGGTCACCGCCAGCACGCCGCGGCAGCGGGCATGCCGCACGCCGGCCATCAGCAGGTTGGCCGACAGGCGCGCATCCGCCGCCAGGGCGGGGTCGTTGGTCTTGAAATCCTCCAGGTCCAGCTCCTCGATGCGTTGCGCATTCTTGTCGATGATCACGAAGTCAAAGCCCATCAGGTCGAGCGCGCGGCAGATCAGGCCGCCGGTCTCGCCGCAGCCGCAGACGAGGTAGAACGGCGTCTGGATGCGCGCGACGCGGCGCGCGAAACGCGAAGCGACCAGCGTGTGCTGGAAGGATTTGTCCTGCAGCAGCGCCAGCAGGGTGAGGATGGAATAGGTCCAGCCGACGACGGTGAAGTAGATGCAGGCGGTCACCCACAGCCGCTGCCCGTCGGAAAACGCGGTCGGGATCTCGCCGAAGCCGATGGTGGTCGCGGTGTAGCTGATGAAGTAGAAGGCATGGAAAAAACTCATCGGCGGCGCGGGCGTGCCGTCGGCATTGACGCCGGGCACGAGCGTGAGCCCGAGCACCGCGATCGCGTAGAACACGATGAGCGCGATGAGCGGCGCGCGCATGCGCCGCAGTACGAGGAAGAAGACGCTGTTCATTGCGTCAGCGCCGCATCATTACCGTTTCGACGATCAGGATGACCACGGAAATGATGTTGGCCAGCAGCGCGCCGCCGGACAGCGATACCACGCTCGCCGTCACGTCTGCCGTCATGCCGGTGCCGGTGACGTGCACCGCCAGCGCCCAGGTGACGGCGGCGGCGATCAGCTGGATGTCGGCGACCAGGCTGGTGGAGAGATGCACCGCGCCGATCTGGGTGCGGTCGCCGAACTTGAGCACGGTGGCGATCATGTTGACCACGATGGCCGCAAACAGCTCGTACACGTTGTGCAGTTCAGGACGTTCGATGTCGCCGATGAAGAAGCCGAAGTTGAGCGTGGCGGCAAAGACGATGAAGAAGGCGAAGACGACCTTTTCCAGGTTCATGGTTTTCCTTTTCTTGTTGGGGTCACCCGTAATGATACAGACGGAAACAGCGTCGCCAGTGTTGAACTTGAGCAAGTTTCGACAGACTAAGGTCTTTTCAGGCGTATTGCCGCACGTAAATCCACCGGGAGGACAGTTCATGCAAGTCAGACATTTTTTCGCCGCGCTCGTGCTCGCGTTCGGCGTCGGGCAGTTCGCCAAGGCCGAAGAACCGAAGCAGATCGATGCGCAACAGGAGGCGCAACAGGCGCCTGTTGCACAGGAACAAGCGGAGACACCGGTACCGGCGGCGGAAAAGCCGGCTGCCGCCGCCGATGCACCTGCTGCAGCCGCGACACCTGCCGCGGTGCCGGCCACGGCAGACAGCGCGGAACCGGTGGACTGGATCCATTCCTTCTTCTACGAGGTCAAAATCACCGACGTCCTCCTG
>Ga0196971_1001381_pt1 | contig 11127 bp, 10 predicted proteins | sample S1v_1013CmetaG_FD_148660 | JGI IMG/M metagenome (GOLD analysis project Ga0196971, IMG submission 148660) | Soil microbial communities from Anza Borrego desert, Southern California, United States - S1+v_10-13C | ecosystem: Environmental > Terrestrial > Soil > Desert | place: USA: California... | reverse complement strand
CGCGCGCGCTGGTATCGGTTCTCGTAGGCCTCCTTCTTAGCATCGTGGCGCTTATTCTTGTGCCCGGAGCGGCGTGGCTGCGCGTAACCTGACCCCCTAAACCAGGACCGCACGCATCACCCCGCTCCCGCAAGGAAGCGGGTTTTTTGTTGCGCGCGGTCCGCCGAACCCGGACCAAGATGACGCAAGATTCCTCGCCTAAAGAGCCAAAGCCGCTGCGCAGCGCCGCGGTCACTGCAGGCCCGAACCGGGCCGCGGCGCGCTCGTACCTGCGCGCGGCGGGGCTCTGCGATGAAGATTTCGCGCGGCCGCTGATCGCGGTGGTGAACACGTGGTCGTCGGTCACGCCCTGCAACATGCATCTCGGCGATCTTGCCGAACACGTGCGCCGCGGCGTGCGCGAAGCCGGCGGCGCGCCCATCGATTTCAACACCATCGTCGTCACCGACGGAATCGCGATGGGCACGCCGGGCATGAAGGCGTCGCTGATCTCGCGCGAGATCATCGCAGATTCCATCGAGCTTGCGGTGCAAGGCCATCAACTCGACGGCGTGGTTTGCATCGTCGGCTGCGACAAGACGATTCCTGCTGCGGCCATGGCGCTGGCCCGCATGGACCTGCCGGGCTGCATCCTATACGGCGGCACGATCATGCCTGGCCGCCACGCCGGCCGGGAAATTTCGATTCAGGACGTCTTCGAAGCGATCGGTGCGCATGGCGCCGGGGCGCTGAACGACGACGGGTTGAAGGCAGTCGAGAAAGCCGCGTGTCCCGGCGCCGGCGCTTGCGGCGGACAGTTCACGGCCAACACGATGGCGATGGCGCTCTCGGCGATGGGGCTATCGCCGATGGGCGCGAACGATGTGCCGGCGACGCATTCCGCCAAGCCCGCTGAGGCCGAACGCTGCGGTCGCATCACCGTCGAGCTGACACGCCAAGGCAAATCTGCCCGCCAATTCATCACAGAGACCTCGCTGCGCAACGCGGCCGCTGCCGTCTCTGCAAGCGGCGGCTCGACCAATGCCGTTCTGCATTTGGTGGCGATCGCGGCTGAGGCGGACGTCGCGTTCGGCGTGGAGGATTGCAACGCGGCCTGTGAGATTGCGCCGGTCATCTGCGACCTGAAGCCGGGCGGGCAATTTCTCGCGCATTCTTTGTTCGAAGCCGGCGGCACGCGCGTGGTGATGCACCGGCTGTTGTCTGCCGGGAAGATCGCCGATACGCCGACGGTCTCTGGCCGCTCGCTGTTCGAAGAGGCGCGCGAGGCGGTCGAAGCCGGCGGCCAGACTGTGATCCGCACCTTCGCCAAACCGGTGATGGCGCGGGGGTCCTATGCTGTGATCTACGGCAATGTCGCGCCCGACGGGGCGGTGATCAAACTCGTCGGCCACGATACCGCCCGCTTCGAAGGCCCTGCCCGCGTATTCGACAGCGAGGAAGCTGCGTTCGAGGCGGTGCAGACCGGCGCCGTCACCGAAGGCGACGTCATCGTCATCCGCTACGAGGGCCCCAAGGGCGGCCCCGGCATGCGCGAGATGCTGCAAGTGACGGCCGCTCTCAAAGGGCGCGGCATGCAGAACGTCGCGCTGATCACCGATGGGCGCTTCTCCGGCGCGTCGTACGGGTTCGTTGCCGGGCACGTGTCGCCCGAAGCGGCGGCGGGTGGGCCGATCGCGTTGCTGCAGAATGGCGATGTCATCGCCATCGACGTGCGCGCCCGCACCATCGAAACGCGCGCCGATCTGAGCCAACGCCGCGCTGCGCCGCCGAAGCGAGAAGCGCCGACCGGCGTCTTCGCCAAATACGCCGTACTCGTCGCTTCGGCGGCGCAGGGCGCTGTGACCATCCCCAATCCGCCGCCGGCGCAGACGCGCGCGCCGGCTCAACGCGAGGCTTCGTGATGAAAGTGTATTCCGACGACGATGTGAGCGGCGAGGCGCTGCAGAACCAGCGCATCGCCATCATCGGCTATGGCAGCCAGGGCCGAGCCCACGCGCAGAACCTGCGCGACAGCGGCTACGATGTCGTGGCCGGCGTGCGCAAAGGCGGCAAAGGCTGGAGCAACGCGCGCGCCGACAAGATCGACACGGCCGAGCCCGAACATGCCGTCGAAGGCGCCGATCTCATCGCCGTGCTGACGCCGGACATGGCGCAGGAGCAAGTCTGGACTGAAATCATCGCACCGAAGGCGAAGAAGGGTGCGGCGCTCCTCTTCGCACACGGCTTCACCATCCATTACGGCCGCGTCCAGCCGCGCGAGGACATGGATGTGGTGCTGGTCGCGCCGAAGGGACCAGGCGATTTGGTGCGGCGCGAGTTCGTGCGCGGCCGCGGCGTGCCGGCGTTGTTCGCGGTGAAGCAGGACGCTACCGGCAGCGCCCGTGCGCGCGCGATGGCCTACGCCAAGGGCATCGGCGGCGGCGCCGGCGGGCTAATCGAAACCACGTTCGCTGAAGAAACCGAGACCGACCTGTTCGGCGAACAAGCGGTACTGTGCGGCGGGGCCAAGGAGCTGGTGATGGCCGGCTATCAAACCTTGGTTGAGGCCGGCTACCAGCCCGAAGTCGCCTACTTCGAGTGCATGCATGAGCTGAAGCTGATCGTTGATCTCTTCTACGAGGGCGGCGTCTCGAAGATGCACGACTTCATTTCAGAAACGGCGAAGTACGGCGCCGTCGTATCCGGCCCGCGCATCATCACTGAAGACACCCGCGCGCGCATGCGCGAGGTGCTGAAGGATATCCAGTCCGGCAATTTCGCCCGCGACTGGATCCTCGAGAACCAAGCCGGCAAGCCGCGCTACGCGGCGATGCTGAACGCCGACCGCGCGCATCCGATCGAAAAGACCGGCGCGGCGCTGCGCTCGCGGATGGCCTGGCTGAAGCAGCCGACGAACGCCTGAGCCATGACCAGCGCCGCCGCCCCCATGCCGACACCTGCACCGCAGCCTGAGCCCGTCACCGGCGCGCGTCTCGTCGTCGAGGCGCTTGAGCGGCTCGGCGTCGAGATCGTGTTCGGCTATCCGGGCGGCGCCATCATGCCGGTGTACGACGCGCTGACCGGCGCGCGCTTCCGCCACATCCTGGTACGCCATGAACAAGGCGCCGCGTTCGCCGCCGATGCCTATGCGCGCGTGACTGGCAAGCCGGGCGTGTGTCTCGCGACATCGGGACCCGGCGCCACCAACCTGATCACCGGCATCGCGAATGCGATGATGGATTCGGTGCCGCTCGTCGCCATCACCGGAAACGTCTCCTCGCCGCTGATGGGCACCGACGCGTTCCAGGAGATCGACATTCTCGGCTGCACGCTGCCGATCGTGAAGCATTCCTGGATCGTGCGCGATCCGGCCGACATTCCGGCCGTGTTCGCCGAAGCGTTTCATGTTGCAACATCGGGCCGCCCGGGCCCGGTGCTGATCGACCTGCCCAAGGACGTGCAGGTCGGCGCCGCCGCCGCGGCCGGCTCTTCGCAACCCCCGCCCGAGCCGGCGCGGCGTATCGATCCGGCGCAACTGCGCCGCGCCGAATCCGCCATCGGCGCGGCGCAACGTCCTTTGCTCTATATCGGCGGCGGCGTGCGGATCGCCGGCGCCGCTGAAGAGGTGCGCGCGTTCGCTCGCGCGACCGGCATACCCGCGGCCGCGACGCTGCAGGGTTTGGGCGTGTTGCCGAACGACTGGCCCGGCTTTCTCGGCATGCTGGGCATGCACGGGCTGCGCGCGGCCAATGAAGCGGTTCAGCAAAGCGATTTGCTGATCGTGCTGGGTGCGCGCTTCGACGATCGTGCGACGGGCAAGCTCAGCGCATTTGCGCCGCATGCGCGGGTGATTCACATCGATATCGACGCCGCCGAAATCGGCAAGTTACGCACCGCCCACATCCCGATCGCCGGGGATGTGAAAACCGCGCTGCAACAGCTGCAGCCCCGGCGACCGAACATTGCGGCGTGGCGCGAACAGTGCATCGAGGCTGCTGCTCAGTACGCGTTCCGCTATGACGCCCCGGGGGACGGCGTTTATGCGCCAGCGTTGCTGACGGAATTGTCCGAACGCGCCGGCGATAAGTTCGTCGCCGCCTGCGATGTCGGGCAGCATCAGATGTGGGCGGCACAGCATTGTCGCTTTGCCTCGCCCGAAGCGCATCTGACTTCAGGCGGTCTCGGCGCCATGGGCTACGGCCTGCCGGCAGGCATCGGCGCGAAGCTGGCGCGGCCGGACGCCCATGTCGTCACCATCTCCGGGGATGGTTCGTTCGCGATGAACATCCAGGAGCTGGCGACGCTGAAGCGTTACGGGATCGCGCTGAAGATCGTGCTGCTCGACAATTCGGCGTTGGGCCTGGTCAGGCAGTGGCAGGAGCTCTTCTTCGCGAAGAACTTCAGCGAAATCGATCTCTCCGACAATCCGGATTTCGTGGGCGTCGCGCAGGCGTTTGGTGTCGGGGCATTCCGAATTAGTCGGCGCGAGGAGGTTTCCGCGGGGATCGAGCGTCTGCTCGCCGCCGAGGGCCCTTGCCTCGCGCACGTCATCATCGATCCCCGCGAGAACGTCTGGCCGCTGGTGCCGCCGGGCAAGTCCAATTCCGACATGATGCATGGAGACGCGCCATGACCGACACGATCCTCATTCACCTCGACCGCGCCGAAGGCTCGCTGCAGCGTCTTATCGGCCTCATCGAACGGCGCGGCTTCCACATAGACCGCATGTCGATCGCGGACGCGGGCGCGGCGCGGGAGGTGCGCGTCACCGTGCGGGCCCGCGATGCTGGCCGCTGCATGGATGTGCTGGGTCGCCAAATCGACCGGCTGATCGGCGTTCGCCGCATCGCCGCCTCCGCTGCGCACGTCGAGGAGGCCGTACCATGCCCGGCGTAGGAGAGCGCGATCCCAACCGGGTCATCGTCTTCGACACGACCTTGCGCGACGGCGAACAGGCGCCGGGCTTTTCTATGTCGGTGGAGGCGAAGCTGGAAATGGCGCGGGCGTTGCGCGACCTGGGTGTCGATGTCATCGAGGCCGGTTTCGCCGCCGCCTCGCCGGGCGATGCGGATGCCGTGCGCCGGGTGGCGGGCGAAGTGGAAGGTCCCACCTTCTGTTCGCTGGCGCGGGCGAACGAAAGTGATATCCGCACCGCCTACGGCGCGCTGCAGAGCGCGCCGCGGCGACGCATCCACATCTTTCTCAGCACCAGTCCGATCCACCGCGCCGCCAAGCTCAACATGAGCGCCGGCGAAGTCCTAGAGACCGCGGTGCGCTCGGTCACATTCGCCCGCACCCTGTTCGAAGAGGTGGAATTCTCTGCGGAGGACGCGATCCGCACCGAGCCGGAGTTTTTGGGCGATGTGATGGAGGCGGTGGCGAGCGCCGGCGCGACGACGCTGAACATCCCGGATACGGTGGGCTATTCCACGCCGGAAGAGATCGGCCGCATTTTCACCGATATCAAGCGGCGTGTAGCACCCTTCCCTGATGTCGTGCTGTCGGCGCATTGCCACGACGATCTCGGCATGGCGGTGGCGAATACGCTCTCCGCCGTCGCCGCCGGTGCGCGGCAAGTCGAGGTGGCGATCAACGGCATCGGCGAGCGCGCCGGCAATTGCGCGCTCGAAGAAGTCGTTATGGCGCTCAAGACGCGCGGCGATCTGTTCGGTGTCCATACGGGCGTCGATACAACCAAGCTCCTCTCGACCAGTCGTCTGCTCAGCGCACTGACCCGCTCGCCGCTCGTTCGCAACAAGGCGATCGTCGGCGCCAATGCTTTTGCGCACGAGGCGGGCATTCACCAGCACGGTATGCTGGCCGATGCGCGGACGTACGAGATCATGCGGCCGCAGGATGTCGGCTTCGATGGGACACGGCTGGTGCTCGGCAAGCATTCCGGTCGGCACGCCATCGCGCAACGGGCGGAGGCGTTGGGCCATCCGCTGAGCGGCAACGAACTCGGCCAAGTGTTCGCGCGCTTCAAACGCCGGGCGGACGAGATCGGCGAGATCGATGATGCCGAGCTGATCGCGCTGATCGTTGCGGCCACGGCTGAGCGCGGAGGCGTCCATGCCGCCTGAGCAGCCGCGCACATTGTTCGACAAGGTCTGGGATGCCCACGCCGTGCAGCCGGAAACGGCGGAGACGCCGGCAATCCTTTATGTCGACCTTCACCTCGTGCACGAAGTGACCAGTCCGCAGGCGTTCGCTGAACTCGATGCGCGCGGCCGCCGCGTGCGCCGGCCCGACCGAACATTCGCGACGCTGGATCATTCCACGCCGACTTTGGCGCAGGATGCGGCAGGTCGGCGCCCCTACGCGTCGCCGGAAGCCGCCGCACAGGTGGAAACGCTGCAGCGCAATTGCGCAAAGCATAGCGTTCCCCTCGCCGGGTGGGACAGCGCCGACCGCGGCGTTGTGCACGTGATGGCGCCGGAGTTGGGCCTGACGCAGCCAGGCATGATCGTCGTTTGCGGCGACAGCCATACGGCCACGCACGGCGCCTTTGGCGCACTCGCCTTCGGCATCGGCACATCCGAGGTCGGTCACGTGCTGGCGACGCAGTGTCTGCTGCAGCGAAAGCCAAAGCGCATGCGTGTCAGCGTGGATGGCCACCTTCAGCCTGGGGTCGCGGCCAAAGACCTGACGCTCGCCGTGATCGCAGCAATCGGCTTCGGCGGCGGCTCGGGGTACGTCATCGAGTATGCGGGCGAGGCCGTTCGCGCGCTCGAGATGGAAGAGCGGATGACGCTCTGCAACATGTCGATCGAAGCCGGTGCGCGCGCCGGCATGATTGCGCCGGACGAGAAGACCGTCGCGTTTCTGCGCGGGCGCAAGCATGCGCCGCAGGGCGCCGCGTTCGAACAGTCCGCTGAACGCTGGCTGACGCTGGCTACGGATGCGGGCGCGGTGTTCGACAAGGAAATCCGGCTCGACGCCAGCGCCGTAGAACCCATGGCGACCTTCGGCACGACGCCGGATGCGGCGCTGCCGATCGGCGCGCGCGTGCCGGCGCCAGCGAGCGAGTCGGAGCAGAAGGCGCTAGCGTACATGGGCTTTGCGCCCGGTGAAGCAACGACGCGGCATCCCGTCGATGTCGTCTTCATCGGCTCGTGCACCAACGGGCGGCTCTCCGATCTGCGCGCAGCGGCCGACGTGCTGCGCGGACGCAAGGTGAAAGGCGGGGTGCGCATGCTGGTCGTGCCGGGCTCGGAAGCGGTGAAACGGCAGGCGGAAGCTGAGGACCTCCACCGCGTGTTCACCGAAGCCGGCGCCGAGTGGCGGCTGCCGGGGTGTTCGATGTGCATCGCGATGAACGGCGATGCGGTGCAGCCGGGCCAACTCGCGGTCTCGACCTCGAACCGCAATTTCGAGGGCCGGCAAGGCAAAGGCGCGCGGACCATCCTGGTCAGTCCCGCAACAGCTGCGGCAAGCGCCGTCGCCGGCGTGTTGACCGATCCACGCGTGTTTGCGCGGGAATCGGCCGATGCGTGAACGTTTCACCCGCTTCACCTCGCGCACGATCGTCATGCCGCAGACAAGCATCGACACCGATCAGATCATCCCGGCCCGGTTCTTGACCACCACGTCGCGCGAAGGCCTCGGCGCGAAAGCGTTTTACGATCTGCGATTCGACACCGACGGCGCTCCAATCGCCGGCGAACCTCTGAACGTCATAGACCGCGACGAACACCGCATCCTCGTCGCCGGCGACAATTTCGGCTGCGGCTCCTCGCGCGAGCATGCGCCGTGGGCGTTGCTCGATTTCGGCATTCGCGCGGTGATCTCGACGACGATCGCCGACATCTTCACCTCGAACGCGCTGAAGAACGGATTGCTGCCGATCGAAATCGATGCAGAGACGCTGGCGCGATTGGTGAGCGATCCCGGCGGACGGGTGACGATCGATCTACAGCGGCAACAGCTTTCGTTCGGCAATGCGGCTCCAATCGCATTTAGCACCGAAACGTTCGCCCGGCGCTGCCTCCTTGAAGGCGTCGATCCGCTGGGCTGGCTGATCGAACGCATCCCGAACATCGAAGCATTCGAACGCAACCAGCTGGAGAAGAGCGCATGAAACCTTACGCCATAGCATTGTTGCCCGGTGACGGCGTCGGCCCGGAGGTCACGGCGGTTGCGCGCGACATCCTGCTCGCGGTGGGCGACCGCTTCCATCGCCGCTTCGCATTCAGCACCGCCGCGATCGGCGGCGCGGCGATCGACACGGAAGGCGATCCGTTGCCGGAAGCTACGCTGGAGGCGTGCCGCGCCGCCGATGCGATTTTTCTCGGCGCCGTCGGCGGACCGAAATGGGAAAGCGGCGCGGTGCGGCCGGAGCAAGGTTTGCTTGGGCTGCGCAAAGCGCTCGGGCTGTTCGCCAATGTTCGGCCGACGCGGGTCTATGCCGACCTTGTCGGCCACTCGCCGCTGAAACGAGAAATAGTCGAAGACGTCGACTTCGTGATCTTCCGCGAACTGACCGGCGGCGCCTATTTCGGCGAACGCAAGCGCGGACCGACCTTCGCCAGCGATGAATGCGTTTACACTACTGGCGAGATCGAACGCATTGGCCACGCAGCCTTCGCCGCGGCGCGGGCGCGGCGCGGCAAGGTGACTTCGGTCGATAAGGCCAACGTGCTGGAGACGAGCCGGCTTTGGCGTGAGGTGATCACGAGGCTGCATGCCAGCCAGTACGCAGATGTGCGGCTGGAACATGCGCTGGTGGATTCGATGGCGATGCAGCTGATCCGCCAGCCGCGTGCGTACGACGTGATCCTGACCGAGAACATGTTCGGCGATATTCTGTCGGACGAAGCTTCGGTGCTGGGGGGTTCGATCGGGCTTGCGCCGTCGGCTTCGCTGGGCGCGCATGGGCCGGCGCTGTTCGAGCCGGTGCACGGGTCGGCGCCTGATATCGCCGGTAAAGACATCTGCAACCCAATCGGCGCCGCGCTCTCGGTGGCGCTGCTGTTGCGTTACGGCTTGCGGCTGCAGCGGGAGGCGGATGCGGTGGAAGCCGCCGTCGAAGCGACGCTTACGGGCGGCGCGAGGACGGCTGATCTGGGCGGCGAACTCGGCTGCCGGGCCATGGGCGAGGCGATTGTCGACGCGTTGCATGGCGTATCGATGACGACGCATCGCGTGCAGATGCATTGGGGCTGAGCGATGCTGCCATTCGACGATCGCGAGGGCTGGATTTGGCTCGACGGACGTTTCGTGCCTTGGCGCGAAGCCAAACTGCACGTGCTGACGCATGCGCTGCACTATGGCTCGGGCGTGTTCGAAGGCATGCGCATGTACGATGGTCGCATCTTCGCGCTGGAAGCGCACACGGAGCGCCTCTTCCGTTCTGCGGAGTTGCTCGATTTCGAAATTCCGCTCAGCGCCGAAGAGATCAATCGCGCCTCGGTCGAGGCGTGCCGGCGCAATGGGCTCGACGATTGCTATATTCGTCCGATCGCTTGGCGCGGGGCTGAGCAGCTCAGCGTTTCGGCGCGGGAAACGCGCACGCATGTCGCGATCGCCGCGTGGCCGTGGCCGAAGTATTTCGACGCCGCCCGTTTTCGACGTGGCATCGATTTGTGTTGGGCCGCGTATCGGCGCCCGCCGGCCGCTGCGGCGCCGACGGCGGCAAAGGCGACCGGGCTCTATATGATTTGCACGATCTCCAAGAACATCGCTGAACGCGGCGGCTTCGACGATGCGCTGATGCTGGACAGCACCGGCGCCGTCGCCGAAACCACCGGCGCCAACATTTTCTTTGTCCGCGGCGGCGCCCTCTTCACACCGCGGCCGGATTGCTTTCTCGACGGCATCACGCGGCGGACAGTGATGACGCTCGCGCGCGCACGCGGGATCAAAATAGCAGAGACGCGAATCCTGCCTGACGATCTGGGCGGTTTCAGCGAGTGCTTTGTCGTCGGCACGGCGGCGGAGGTGACGCCGGTCGGCCGGATCGGAGATTTTCGCTTTACGCCCGGCCAACTCACGTTCGACCTCATCGATGCATACGGTGAGCTGGTTCGAAGCGAACCGGCCGAAGCGCTCGTGCACGCGGCGGCGACGGTGGCGTGATATGGGCACGCTCATGCGCGCGATGTGCAAACGCTTAGAAGGCCAAAGAATCGCGGGGGGGCGCATAACGCCTGTCAGTTAACGCTCATCCCTTCGCGTATTGCTCGATGAAGCCGCAGCGGGTGCAGCGCCAGGATTCGATCTCGATCGGCTGTTTGCCATCGAGTTTGACGCCGACCCAGATGCTCTTCTTCGGCTCGCCTTCGACCCACGCGGCGACGGCCCGGCCGCCGTGCGTGTTGTCGAGCACCCAGCCTTCCTGCATGGTGGATTGGCATTTCGGGCAATTGCGTTGTGCCATGTTCATTCTCCCTGCTCTTCAACGACTTGGGCAGTAGGCAGTCGAGTATGCGCGCGTATTCGATCGGTTGGCACAAGCTTTCCGATTGCCGATCTGCCGATTGGCAAGAGAGGCGGGGCGCGTCGGACGCGCTGGGGTAGTGCCTAGAGTGCGTCATCTGTCGCCAGACAACGCTGCGCGTCGAACGCGCCCCGGATCGGCCGTTCTTCCCGGATTGGCGACCAGGAGTTTGTGGCTCACCAACGTACAGAGCACGCAGGGGCCTTGGCTCCTTATGGCCACGAGCCGGTTCAGCGCGTCAGGATTCTCCGATGAATCCCGGACCCTGCGGTTTCACGCCCCGCAGGCAATGCAGACCTCGTTCGCTTCGCCTCACGAACCTGGAAAGCGTCGTACCCTCTCGCGAAGGCCCTCTCGACATTCCACGTCCGCGGACTTCCTCAACGATGGTCGTTCGAGTCGCCTCAGACTTCCATCGAAGCGGCGCCTGCCGCGCCGGTCGACGCTTTCACCTTTCAAAGTTTCGGAGCTCTTCGAAATCCTCTCGTGTGAGAGCGAGGGCATTGTACGTCAGGTCTGGAGGGGGCGGATAAGTTTCTTCGCTTTGTGTTTGAGGACAAAGACTTAAGGCGCAAAAAGTGTGGGATTGTATCTGGCTCAATCCCCGTAATTCGGCGGACGCGAATCGGAGAGAGTCGAGTTGGAGCGGGACGTTGGCCTCAACGCCCCGCTCCGGGCGGCGGGCGGTCGAGTGTGGGATTGACCTTCGC
>Ga0196971_1001380_pt1 | contig 11133 bp, 15 predicted proteins | sample S1v_1013CmetaG_FD_148660 | JGI IMG/M metagenome (GOLD analysis project Ga0196971, IMG submission 148660) | Soil microbial communities from Anza Borrego desert, Southern California, United States - S1+v_10-13C | ecosystem: Environmental > Terrestrial > Soil > Desert | place: USA: California... | reverse complement strand
CCGCGACGATGGCTTCGCCCGATTTGGCGGCGCGCGCCGGCTTCTGACGCTTGCCGTTGAGAATCGCGCCGATCCAAGAATAGCGCACCAGCCACTGATAGCTCGCCAACATGATGAGGAAAGCGACCGCCAGCATCAGCGGGTACTTCACGAACCACGGCCCCGGATAGGGCGAGATCAGCGTCTGCAGCGCGATCAGGATCGGCAGGTGGACGATGTAGATCCAGTACGATGCGTCAGCGAGATAACGGCGCGCCGGACTGTGGCCGGCAAGATGGCGCACGGCAAAGCCGATGATCGCAATCGTCCAGGCCCAGCAGGCGAAGGCGTAAAGCGCGGCGTAGCCAAGCGTGCGCAGGTCTTGCGTCGCCGCAGTGAAGTCCTGCGCGTTGGCCGTGAACACAGGCGTGACGCCCAGCATCACCAGACACCCCGCCGTCGCGCCGATCGCCGGGCCGACATAAGCGCCCCAACGCGCACCCCAGCCCTGCAGAATCTCCGGCTGGCGATTGAGCAGCCAGCCGAACGCGAAAGCGAAACCGTAAATCACCATCGAGGTCGAGTTCGGCACGATGCCGGTGTCCGGCGTCGGGATGCCGAACCACATCATCCAGCCTGGTGTAAAATAGAGCGCCGCCGCGGCCGGGATCGCCAGCAGCACCGGCGCGGCGGGTCCGCCGAGTACGCGCACGACCGGATCGACCAAGCGCGCACGCAGCACGCCGCGGCGATCGATGAGATGCACGGCGCCGCGCACAACGAGCGTCACCACGTAAAAGATCAGCAGCACATAGAGAAACCACAGATGCAGCCACGGAAACGTCTCCGCCGTCAGCGGCGGCGGCGGCGGACCGTCGGGCAGCGTGCCGCCATTGGCTTGCGCCGCGGCCCAAAGCAGCGTCGCGATGAACGCCGTCAGCACCAGCGGCCAGAACATCGCCAATGGCTGCGCAATGCGCTTGGCGCGGTTGAGCACAAAGCCGCCGACGCCAAGACGTTCCAGCAGCAGGCGGCCGAAAAAGCCGGCAAGCACGAAGAACACCGTCATGCGGAAGATGTGCAGCGTGAAGAACAACACCGAGAGTTCGGTGCTGCGCGCGCTGTCCATCACCAGCCAAACCTGCTGGCCCGGCAGAGACGAGAGGATGCCGTGAAAAACGACGCCGAGGATCAGCACCCCGCCCCGCACCGCATCCAATGCGTGAAACCGCTCCGCGCCTATCCCCGACATGACAACCCTCCACGGGCGAGCCTCCCGCTCGCCCTCAACAAGTTTGTATTACAAACTTGTCTGGTCGTGTGTCAACATGTTTGGGATGTCCGCTAGGATGGACATATTGACTTTGCCGTACCACGCGCTAAATATGGGGTATGAGCAAGTCAGTTCTTTCCGCTGCCCACTTCCACGACGAAGAAGCCGCCTACGCCTATGTCGAGGCCCGACTTTGGAAGGACGGCCGCGACTGCCCGCATTGCGGATCAATCGGCAACAGCGTGAAGCTGGCCGGCAAAAGCACCCGGATCGGCGTCTATAAGTGCCGCGACTGCCGCAAGCCCTTTACAGTGAAGGTCGGCACGATTTTCGAGGCGTCGCACGTCAAGCTGCACGTTTGGCTGCAAGCAATCCACCTGCTTGCGGCGTCGAAGAAGGGCTTTAGCGCCAACCAGTTCGCCCGCACGCTTGGCGTCTCGCTCAAAGCCGCCTGGTTCATGGCGCACCGCATCCGGGAGGCGATGCGTTCGGTTGACCTCATCCCTTTTGGGAAACAGGGCGGGGTCGTCGAAGCGGACGAAACCTTCTGGGGCATGGACCCGGACACCACGAAGAAGGCGAACGGCGGCTACGGCGCGATGAAGGTGCTGACGCTGATCGACCGCGACAGCGGACGCGCGCAAAGCGTGGTGATTGACGAACTGACGCGCGATGCGATCGAGCCGATCCTGCGCGAAAACATCGCGCGCGAGGCGCGCTTGATGACGGACGAAGCGCACCGCTACAAGCGCATTGGCCGCGAGTTCGCCGCGCACGGCAGTGTCAACCACAGCAAGGACGAATGGGTTTCGCGCGACGATCCGACGATCCACACGCAGACGGTCGAGAACTACTACAGCGTATTCAAGCGCGGCAGGCGCGGCACGTATCAGCATTGCGCCAAGCGGCACCTGCACCGCTACTGCGCTGAGTTCGACTTTCGCTATTCAAACCGTTCGGCGCTTGGCGTTGACGATCACGAGCGCGCGGATCGCATCCTCGCTGGCGTGAAGGGCAAGCGGCTGACGTATCGGCGGACTAGTTGGGACGAAGCGCGCGCCAACTAGAGCGAAGCGGCCACGACGAAAGCGAACCTAACGGTCGTTCTCGCGCCGAAATATCCAGATGAATCAAGCTCGCGCGCGCGTAGCCCTGAAAGCTTTTGTTCAGGGTTAATACGTATTCACGAGACGCCAACGGGCAAAGCCACCGCCTAACCTGCCATGGAGCAGCGGTAGCTAAGCCGATGAGGCGAATGCGTCTGGGAGGTTCGGAGACCCCAGCCGTATCCGAAAGGACGGAGGCGTCGGCCCGCAAGGACGGCGCCTCTTCCTTTGCCCCGATTCGTACTACAAATGGGGTGTATTTGTAGTACGGCCATCGGGTAAACCGGTGGTTAATGGCGAAAGAGCCAAGCCCAGTCCGGTTCTCGGAGCGCACCGAGTTTTACGTAAAGGAGCTGGTGGGCCTTGGCGTTGGAAAGACGCGTTCGGAGATCGTGCGGCGTTTTGTGTGGGATGGGATCGAGCGCTACATCGACAAGAAGCTTTTGCCTGTAAAAGTCGCTTCAGCCGACGAACTGCCCGATGCCGTCGATGCGGAGGATGGCGAACCGTGACGAAGAAGCCTGCACCGAAGAAAAAGCCCGCCGACACGCGCACGCAGCGCGAGCGTTTCGAGCAATTCGCGCGCGAGCACGGCGCGACCGATGACGTGCTGGATAAGGCAATGGGCGAGATCGCCGAAGCGCCGCGCGTCGCGCCAAAACCCAAAGACTAAGCCTGATCCCGGCGCGCGCCCGGCCTGTCACGCGGCACCACCTATTGCGCGTGGTACGGCAAAGTCAATATGTCCGCTAGGATTGACTTTGTGTTCGTTATATTTTACATCAAGTCAGCAGTAATTGACACGAAAGAGGGTTGGATGTCATTCAGGGAAAAGAGCGCTTGGATCGCGCTGATCGCCTATGGCGTTGTTTTTGGCGGCTATTTCTACACGCTGTGGCAGGGCTGGGGCGACAGGTACGCCCAGGGGCTCAGCATCGGCCTGATGGCCGGCGCGGTTGTCATGCTGGTGATCATCGCCGCGGCGCTGACCATCGTGGCCGCCCTCTTCAACCCGAAAGCCGCCAACGCGCCTGCCGATGAGCGCGAGCGCACGATCGATCTGAAGGCCGAGCGGATGGCCTCATACACGCTCTCGATCGCAGTCGTCTGCCTGATCGGCGCGCTGCTGGCCGGCTGGAACGGCATCCTCGTGGCCAATCTTCTGCTTGCTTCGCTGGTGATCTCCGAACTGGTCAAAGCGCTGGCCCAGATCGCCTACTTCCGCGCGGGCGCCTGATGCCGATCGAAAATGAAATCCGGCGCCTGCGCTTCGAACACGGCGAGATGACGCAAGCCCAGCTCGCCGAGCGCGTCGGCGTGACCCGCCAAACCATCATCGCCATCGAGCAAAACAAATACGCGCCCTCACTCGAAGCGGCGTTCAAAATAGCCGACGCGTTCGGCGTGCCGCTCGAGCAGGTGTTTCGCTGGGCTCCGAAATAAATCAGGAGCGCCGGCGCATATTCACGTCCAGATCCATGCGCCGAACGGGGCGCTGAGAATGCGCAGCACCAGATCCAGCGTCGATACCCACAGCCCGGCGAGCCATCCCGCCAGCGCCCGCGCCAACGCTTCCTGCAACAGCAGCATCGATGCGACGACAATCAGAACGAGCGCTGCAACGAACCGCCAGCCATGGCGCGGCGGTTCGTGCGTTCTCACGCCGCCGTCAGCACGAGCGCGCCGCGCTTGGTGGCGACGAGCGTGTGTTCGAATTGCACGGTGGGGCGGCCCGTATCGGCGCGCAATGTCCACTCATCATCGCCCTCGACCGCCCATTCAGAGCCCATTGAGAGAAACGGCTCGATGGTGAAGACGAGCCCCTCGCCAATTCGGCGTCGCTCGCCCGGCTCATGCCAAGTCGGGATCGCGCCGGGCTCCTCGTGCAAACCGCGGCCGACGCCGTGGCTGGCGAGATTGCGAATGAGCGTATAGCCCTCGCTGTCGGCGAAGGTTTGGATCGCGCGGCCGATATCGCCGAGCTTGGCGCCCGCGCGCACGCTGTTGACGCCCGCCCACATCGCCCGCTTTCCGTCGCGCGCCAGCCGCTCGAGCTTGGCCGCCTTGGGCGCCATCACGAAGCTTGAACCGGTGTCGGCGAAATAGCCGTCTTTCTCGGCCGAGACGTCGATGTTGACGAGATCGCCGGCCTTCAGCACCCGATCGCCTGGGATGCCGTGTGCAATGTCGGGGAACACGGAGATGCAGGTGGCGCCGGGAAAATTGTAGGTCAGCGCCGGCGCCGGCCGCGCGCCCTCCGCTTCGAGGAGCTTTGCGCCGATTTCATCCAGCTCGCGCGTCGTCATCCCCGGCTCGAGCGCCTTGCCCATCGCCTGGAGCGTCCGCGCCACGATCGCGCCGATCCGCTTCAGCGCTTCGAGGTCGTTGTCGTTATCGATCGTCATGGCTAGCTAGATAGCGCATCGGGCCAGCCTGTGCAGGAGTTTCCATGACAACGATACAAGACATCCCGCTGAAGCGCATCGATGGCGGCGCCGACACCCTGGCTGCCCACCGCGGCAAAGTGCTTTTGATCGTGAACGTGGCCTCCAAGTGCGGGCTGACCCCGCAATACGAAGGACTGGAGAAGCTGTTCGAAGCCAAGCGCGCTGACGGCCTCGAAGTGCTGGGCTTCCCGGCCAACAATTTTCTGGGCCAAGAACCCGGCAGCGATTCCGAAATCGCGGACTTCTGCAGCACCAATTTCAACGTGCAGTTCCCACTCTATTCGAAAATCTCCGTCGCCGGCGCCGATCAGCACCCGCTCTATGCGGCGCTGACCAAGGCGCGGCCTGCCGCCACCGGCGAAGGCCCGATGCGCACAAAGCTCGAAGGCCACAAAATCCCGACCAATGCCGCGCCTGACGTGCTGTGGAATTTCGAGAAGTTCGTCGTCGGCCGTAACGGCGAAGTCGTCGCCCGCTTCTCGCCGGACGTGACGGCGGACGATCCGCGGCTGACCGGCGTGATCGAGGCAGAGCTGGCGAAGAGCGTCTAAGCCATCCCCACGGTCCCGGGATCGAGTTTCGACATCGGGATCGCCGATTCCATGTAGAGGCGGACGATGTCCAAGCGCTTCATCGGTACGTTCACGCGCATATCCGGCGTTTCGCCGGCGGCGAATGTTGCGAAGTGCTGCGCCACGGCGCCGAACACCAGCATCAGCTTCGCCGGATCGAGCCCGAGCTCGACCAAGAAGCGCTGCAGCACGGGTCCGTGCGTGCGGACGGCCTCGATCGGCCGTTCGCTCAGCCGATAAGCCGGATCGATCTGCGGCTGGCCGAACAGCGTCCCACCCACCCCCTTCGAGGTGCGGCGCGCAATTTCCGGCACATCGATTTTCGCCGCGATCTCGGCATCGCCGGCCGCGCTGGCGGCGAGATTCCAGAAGGAGAGAAATTTGTCGTTCTGTTCGAACAGGCACGCGTTAATGGCGTCGCCGAAGAAATAACGCTGACCGTCGCTGGTTTTCACTTCAAGCAGCGTCGTGTCCGTCGCTTCGATCACGCCGGCGGCGAACAGCGCCCGCGCCTGAATCTGCGCGAACATGCCGGCCCATGCGCCCAGCGCACTGACCGCGTTCGCCGCATGCAGCACGCCGCGCTCGTCGCGATACTGCATCAGCAGATAACCGCCCACTTGGGCGATGGCGTTATCGACGGTCTGATCCGGCTGCATTCTCTCCGCCTAGCACAGCGCAAGCAGGACGGCCTAGGTTTAGCTGGCCAAAACTTGACAATCGCGCGGATAGGATTAAATCCTATCAGTACGAGGAAACTATGCGCTCAACTAAACAGCTCAGCGTGACCCTGCCGAATGAAATGGCCAAGGAGATCGCCGATAAAGTTGCTTCCGGCGAATACGCGAGCGAGAGCGAAGTCATCCGCGACGGCCTTCGCGCCCTGAAAGCGCGCGACAAGGCATTGGATAAGTGGCTCAGCGGTGAAGCTGGCGCGATCTATGATCGCATGAAAGCCGAACCCGGCCGGGCTCGATCAGGCGCCGATGTGAAAGCTTCATTGGCTCGCGCCCGCAAGCGTAGCCCGAAACGCGGATGACCGCAGCAAGAGACGTGATTTATTCGCCTGAGGCCGAGGCGCAAATCGTTGCGCTCTATGAATATCTTGCGACCAACGCTTCACCGGCGATCGCCGCAGAGTACACCGATGCTATCGTTGGGCGCTGCGAGCAACTCGGCGAAATGCCGTTCGCCGGCGTCCCACGTGATGACATCCGCCGCGGCATGAGGCTGACGTTCTTCCGCAAACGGTCGCCATCGCCTACGCCGTCGCCGCGAAGACTGTCACCATCCTAGCCATCTTTTATGGCGGACAAGACTACGAGAGCCTGCTGCGCGATCGCTAACAAAAACGCCCCGGCTTTCACCGGGGCGTTTCGTATTCTTGCGAACGCTGGAGCTTAGCCTTGCGCCGCGTTCAGCGCCGCGGCTGGGTCGAGGCGGACGCCCGGACCCATCGTGGTCGAAAGCGCAACTTTCTTCACGAAGGTGCCCTTCGCGCCGGTGGGCTTGGCCTTTGAGACCGCGTCGATGAACGCTTTCACGTTCTGCGTGATCTGTTCTTCGGTGAAGCTCGCCTTGCCGACGCCGGCGTGGACGATGCCGGCCTTCTCGACGCGGAATTCAACCGCGCCGCCTTTGGCGTCGGCGATGGCCTTCTTCACGTCCATGGTGACGGTGCCGACCTTCGGGTTCGGCATCATGCCGCGCGGGCCCAGCACCTTACCGAGGCGGCCGACGAGCGCCATCATGTCCGGCGTCGCGATCAAACGTTCGAAGTCGATCTTGCCCGAATTGATGGTCTCGAACAGATCCTGCTCGCCGACGATGTCGGCGCCGGCGGCGCGGGCTTCTTCAGCCTTCGCGCCTTTGGCGAACACCGCGACGCGCGCGGTGCGGCCGGTGCCGTTCGGCAGCGAGCAAACGCCGCGCACTTGCTGATCGGGATACTTCGGATCGACGCCCAGGTTCATCGAGACTTCGACAGTCTCGTCGAACTTCGCATTGGCCCGCGCTTTGATCATCTTCACCGCTTCGTCGAGCGTGTGCAGCTTGCGGCTATCGATGCCGGCGTGGCTCTTGGCCATTCTTTTCGTGGTCTTGGTCATGGCCCTACTCCACCACTTCCACGCCCATCGAGCGGGCGGTGCCGGCGATCATCTTCGCGGCCTGGTCGAGATCAGCGGCGTTGAGATCCTTTTGCTTGGTCTTGGCGATCTCTTTGCACTGGGCCATCGTGATCTTGCCGACGATATTGACGCCCGGCGTCTTCGAGCCGGAGCCCGGCTTCTTCACCGTCGCGAGCTTGGCCGCCTTCTTGATCAGAAACGACGCCGGGGCCGTCTTGATCTCGAAAGTGAAGCTCTTGTCCTGGTAATAGGTGATGACCACAGGGCAGGGATCGCCCTTGGGCATATCCTGCGTGCGGGCGTTAAAGCCCTTGCAGAATTCCATGATGTTGAGGCCGCGCTGACCGAGCGCAGGACCGATTGGAGGTGACGGGTTGGCAGCGCCAGCCGGCACCTGGAGCTTAATCTGCCCCAGTACCTTCTTAGCCATGATGTGCCTCTCGCTTTGCGCCGACCGATCCTTTCGAACCGGGCAGCCTGAGGGGAAGCGTGGTCCGGGCGGCTAAACCCCTCCCACGCAGGAAGCGCGGGGCTATAGCGGAGGCGGAACGGGTTGTCGAGCCAGAGGCAAAGCGCCCCCCCCCGCCCCGGCTACCCGGCCAAGCGAAGCGAGGAGCCGGGAGCCCCCTGTTTAATGAAAGCGATGCCCGCTTTTGGCCCATTCGCGTCACTCGTTCGGTGGGGAAGGCTTCATGATTTGAGGCAAGGGCGTCTAGGGGCTGTCCGAAATAGGACAATGATCCTGCCCGTCACCAGCTCGCCCCGTCGCACTTCTTGACCGGAATCTCATCCCACGCGCCCAGCGGAAGCATACGGGCGTTTACACCCATGCGGTCGTAGCTTTTGTCCACCGGCGCCCACCACATCAGGCAGCGACAGGTCTTGCAGTGATGCATTTCCAGCATACGGTCGCCGCGCATATAGATGTCCGTTGGCCCGGTCATCGTCACTTTCGTCGGCGAGTAGTAGGCCCACAGCCCGCCTGAGCGGCGGCAGATGCCGCAGTTGCACTCTGTCACTTCGTCCAGCGCTCCATCCACGGCATAGCGTACCGCGCCGCAATCGCATGAGCCTTCGAGCATGGGCCGGCCTTTCATCGAAAAGATACTGAATGTTAGAGTCAATTTGCGGCTGGGAGAAGCTGGACAATCGCCGGGGTTTTCATTCCGACCGTCAACGTCTGATCTCGGCGAAAGGCGAACGTTAGATCGAGCGCGCCGCTTCGCTCCCCCGCCGCCCGCTTCCAGTCCAGATGAGTGAGCTGGGCGCCGGTTCGGCCGGCGCTGCGTTACCGAACGCGACGCTGGAGAACAAATACATGCGCATGCTCTTTGAGCGTTGGTCGAAGCAGCTTTCGCTAGGCGGCATTTTGCTCGGCGTGGTGTTCTTCGCCTTGTCGCTGACGCCCTCCCTGCTGCCGCGGTCGTTTCTTATTCAAGGCCTGCTGAGCGGGTGCGTGTTCGCCGCGGGCTACGCGCTGGGGACCTTTCTCCAATGGCTCTGGCGCTACTTGGAGCTGCGCCCACCGAGCGCGCAATGGCGCAAACGCATCACGACAACCGCATCGATTCTGTGCGCGCTGATGGCGCTCTACTTCTTGTGGCGATCCTCCGCTTGGCAGAACTCGATCCGAGAATTGATGGGAATGGCGCCCGTGGAAGCCTGGAATGCGGTGCTGATAGTCGTCGTCGCCATCCTTCCTGCTGCTGCTTTGATCGCCATAGGCGCAGTACTGGCGGAAGGCGCACGCCGGATCGCAGCTCGACTTCACCCTGTCGTGCCGCGCCGGCTCGCCTTCGTGCTGGGCGTGGTCGCGGTCGGCGCGCTGGTTGGCCTCATGGTCGATGGCGTTCTGGCGCGGGGCGCGCTCTATGTGGCTGATCAGCTTTACGCGCGCGCCGATCAACTCGCCGGCCAATACGAAGCCGCGCCAACCGATCCCTTAAGTTCAGGGAGCGCAAGCTCGCTGATCGATTGGAATACGATCGGACGCAAAGCCCGCATCTACGTGCAATCGGGCCCCACAGCGGACGAGATCGAAGCCATGATTGGCCGGCCCGCGGTCGATCCGTTGCGCATCGCCGTCGGCTTCCGTTCTGCGGAAACGGCGGACGAGCGGGCCCAGCTGGCGTTCGATGAAATGCTGCGCGTCGGCGCGTTCGATCGCTCCATCCTGGTGCTGATCATGCCGGTGGGCACAGGCTGGGTGGATCCCGTCGGCATCGACACGCTCGAATTCCTGCACGCCGGCGACGTCGCCAGCGTCTCGGTGCAATATTCCTATCTCACCAGCTGGGTGTCGCTGGTCTCGCAGCCCGATGTCGGCGTCGACGCTGCACAGGCGCTGTTCTCGATCGTTTACGCGCATTGGCGAGAGCTGCCGCGTGAGACGCGGCCGCGGCTCTATCTCTACGGACTCAGTCTCGGCGCCTACGCGTCGGAAGCGTCGGCGCCGCTTTACGACGTGCTCGGCGATCCTTTTCATGGCGCGCTCTGGGTCGGCCCGCCCTTCGCCAATCGAACCTGGCAATACGCGGTCGCAAACCGCGAGCCTGGCAGTCCGCCTTGGCTGCCGCGCGTGGGCGCCAGTTCGACCTTCCGCTTCACCACCCAAGACAACGCGCTCGAGATTCCGGGCGCCGAATGGGGCCCGACACGCATCGTCTATCTGCAATACGGAAGCGACCCGATCGTGTTCTTCGAGCCGCGCGCCTTTTATCGCCGGCCCGAATGGCTCACCGATCCGCGGGCGCCGGACGTCTCGCCGGAACTGGACTGGTATCCGGTCGTAACGTTCCTGCAGCTCTCCTTCGACCTGACGATTTCACAAGCTGCGCCGCCGATCGGGTTCGGACACGTCTATGCGCCGCCGGATTATATCGACGCGTGGGTCGCCGTGACCGAACCGCCGGGTTGGACCGCAGCCAGCCTCGCCGACTTGAAAAACAGACTAAGGCGAACCGGCACGCATGAAGCCATTCTGGCCGGATGGTTCCGCTCGCCGCGAACGGACGATCGCGCAGCGAATTAGGCGCGCGCCCTAAGTCGCGCTTGCAACAGCGGCCACATCAGGTTGAGCGCCAAGCCAGCGAGCACCAAGCCAGCGGCCGCCAGCTTCCATGCCGGCATCGGCTCACTCAGCACGACTGCGGATGCGCTCATGCCGAAGATCGGCACCAAAAGCGCCATCGGCGTCACCACTGCCGCAGGGTGCTTTGTCAGCAACCATTGCCAAGCCGTGTAGCCGAACATCGTATTGCCGATCGATTGCCACAGCACTGCGGCCCAGGCGCTGGCGTCGGCTTGGCGCAAGCCCTGCTCTATCGCCGGCCAGCCTTCGAACACGAACGCGAACAGCGCGAGCGGCGGCACGGCGAAGATGCTGGACCAGACGATATAGGGCAGCATTGGCGTCCCGCCCGCTTTGCGCGCGGTGATGTTGCCGAGCGCCCAGCACAGCGCCGCGCCAAGCGTCAGCGCAAGGCCAAGCGGCGTCGTTGCGCCTTCGCTGTTGATGAAGATGAGCGCGATGCCTGACGTCGCCAGCGCCAATGCAAACCATTGGTACGGTCGCACGCGCTCGCCGCTGGTGCGCATCGAAAGGCCGATGGTGAAGAAAATCTGCGA
>Ga0196971_1001379_pt1 | contig 11135 bp, 11 predicted proteins | sample S1v_1013CmetaG_FD_148660 | JGI IMG/M metagenome (GOLD analysis project Ga0196971, IMG submission 148660) | Soil microbial communities from Anza Borrego desert, Southern California, United States - S1+v_10-13C | ecosystem: Environmental > Terrestrial > Soil > Desert | place: USA: California... | reverse complement strand
CGGGGTCTCTTCGACGACGGCGTCAGTCTTGGAAGCTTCCTCGACAGGCGCGGCAAGCTGGCTCAGGTTGGCTACCAGTGCGAGCATGTCTTCCGATGCCTGCACGGCATCCTGCGGCACTTCTTCTGCAGCAGCCGCTTCTTCCTTAGTCTTGCTTTCTGCAGCCGGTTTCGATTCCGGCTGCTTGGAATTGTTCTTCACCGGCTGTTTTGATGCGGTGGAAGGGGATGCGTCCCTGGTCTTGTTCGGTTCGGCAGCGTTGGTGTTGGCATTGCGGCGGCCCTCCATTTCGCGGGACAGGACCTGATTGAACGGCTCCGCAGCGGAATTCGCGTCCGACTGCTTGTTCGCAGGCGACTGGGCGGAGAGCACATTGGCCGGATTGGTTACCTGGGATGTCTGCATGTCTGGTCTACCGTTTGTAATTTGCTTGCCGCGTGGCGTGTTCGTCCATCAGTTTCTGATCGCGCTTGTTTTCCTTGTGCTGCTGCACCTGCTGTGCACGAGTTGCGAGCGTGTCGTAGGACATGCGCTTGCGTTCGCTTGACTGCCACAGGAGCCGCTCTTCCTGGATACGTCGCTTGGCGTCGTTCACGATCTGCTGCTGTCCGGCGATCGCCTTGTCCAGCTTGTCCATGAAAAGCTGGAAGTTGCGATAACCGGCGGCCGTGATGCCATGCGCCATGCCGGCCTTGAAGCGTGCATCGTAATCGTCGCGGTACTGCAGGAGCAAGGCGAGTTTCTGCTCCGTGTCCGCGCAGGCACGTATCGCCTTGCCGAGCCGTTTTGCGGCTTCGTCAGTCTGGCTTGTTGCCAGTTCGATAAGTGTTTCGAGCGCAGAACTTGTTGCCATGATTCATTATAGGTCTGCGTTTTAAAAACCTATCCCTCGAATAGCGTGGCAAGTTGCCCCAAGCTCTCGGCAATGCCCGCCCGCTGGTTGATCCCCTGTTGCAGGAATGCTTCGATTCTCGGGTTCAGAGCAATGGCCTGATCCAGCAGCGGGTCGGAGCCGGCGCTGTATGCGCCGACGCTGATGAGGTCACGGTTGCGCTGATAGCGGGAATACAACTGCTTCAGGCGGCGCGTCAGCTTCTGGTGTTCTTCGCTCGTGATGTTGTGCATCGCGCGGCTGATCGACTGTTCGATGTCGATAGCTGGGTAGTGGCCGGCCTCGGCCAGGCTGCGGTTGAGCACGATGTGGCCATCCAGGATCGCGCGCGCCGAGTCGGCGATCGGATCCTGCTGGTCGTCGCCTTCGGTCAGCACGGTGTAGAAGGCGGTAATCGATCCTCCGCCAACCCTGCCGTTACCGGCCCGCTCGACGAGTGTTGGCAGCTTGGCAAATACGGAGGGCGGATAACCTTTGGTTGCCGGCGGTTCGCCGATCGCAAGTGCAATTTCGCGCTGCGCCATGGCATAGCGCGTCAGCGAATCCATGATCAGCAGCACGCTCTTGCCCTGGTCGCGGAAATATTCGGCAATGGTGTGGGCGTACGCGGCACCTTGCAGCCGCATCAGCGGCGGCGTGTCGGCTGGTGCGGCAACGACCACTGAACGCGCCAGGCCTTCATTACCCAGGATCTGTTCAATGAACTCCTTGACCTCGCGGCCACGTTCACCGATCAGTCCGACCACGATTACGTCCGCGCTGGTGTAGCGCGCCATCATTCCGAGCAACACGCTCTTGCCGACGCCGGAGCCCGCAAACAGGCCCATACGCTGGCCACGGCCGACCGTCAGCATGCTATTGATCGCGCGCACGCCGACATCCAGCGTGTCGGTGATGGGGGCGCGCGTCAATGGATTGGCTGCACGAACGTTGAGCGGTGCGGAATGCACGGTGTGCAACGGACCGAGGGTGTCGAGCGGACGGCCTGCGCCGTCCAGCACGCGTCCGAGCAGCTCGTCACCGACCGGAAGGTGGCGGCCGCGATCGCTGGGGCGGCGGCGGGGATGGGCGACGGTGCCGGGGCGGGGCAGGCTCTGCACCACTTCCACCGGATACACGCGTGTGCCGGGCACAATGCCCTCGACATCGTTTTGCGGCATCAGGAATAGCTTGTCGTTTTCAAAACCGACGACCTCGGCTTCAATCTTTGTGCCGCTGGGCAGCGGGACAGTGCAGGCGCTGCCGACGGCGAGCTTGAGACCGACGGCTTCCATCACCAGGCCGGCCACGCGCGTGACGCGGCCCGACACCTGCATTGGTTCGGGAATGGCTGCCAGTGCCTTGCAGTCGCGCAGATAGGCTTGCCAGCGCTCGGTATGCATGCTTACTCGATCCACTCGGAGTGCTTGCCGAGGGCATCGGCAATGCGCTGCCAGCGCACTGCGGGAGAGGCCTCGATCTGGTTGCTGGCAGTTTCGATATGGCATCCGCCCGGTTCCATCTGCGGGTCTTCTGACACGCGCCAGCCGGCCTTTGCCAGTTCGTCAGCCATGTGGTTCCGGACGAGTTCGGCATCCTGCGGGTGGAGCACGAGCAGGGCGGGTTGCTGCACACTCGGCAAGTAGCGGATGGCTTCGCTGACAATCGGCAGCACCAGTTCCGGGCGCACCTTCAGCGCCGTCTTCAGCATCGCCTTGGCGAGATCGAGCGCAAGTTCGAGCACATCGTTGGCAATGGCTTCATCCACGCGCGCCACTTCGCTGCCGAAGGTGTCGGCGATCTGCCGCATGCGCTGCGCTTCCCGCGCTGCTTCCGCACGTCCGGCTTCGAGCCCGGCGGCGCGGCCCTGCGCGTAACCTTCTGCGTGGCCCTCGTCATAGCCTTGCTGCTGCGCCTGTTCGCGCATCTTCGCAATCTGCTCGGCTGTCTGTTTGGTGGCGGCTGCAGCGGCCTCGGCAGAATGCTGCGCGCTGGGACGGTCGTCGCCGAAGGAAGCGAGTTCCCAGCGTTGGTAGGCGGAAAGTTTTTCTTTGGGAATGACCATTGTCTATGTTCTCTGTGCGCAGCGCATCGCGCCTCGTTGCCACAGCAATGGCGGGCGCAACGCGGTAGCCGTGTCAGATGTATGCATCTTCGCCCTTGGCGCCGAGGATGATCTGGCCTTCGTCCGCCAGGCGGCGCACGATCTGCAGGATTTCCTTCTGTTGTGCTTCCACCTCGGACAGGCGCACCGGACCCTTTGACTCCAGGTCTTCGCGCATCATCTCCGCAGCACGCTGCGACATGTTCTTGAAGATTTTCTCGCGCAGGTCCTGGTTGGCACCCTTGAGGGCGACGATGAGCGACTCGGACTGGACTTCGCGCAGCAGGATCTGGATGCCGCGGTCGTCGATGTCGATAATGTTGTCGAACACGAACATCTCGTCCATGATCTTTTGCGCCATGTCGTTGTCGTAGTTCTTCAGGTTATCCATCACCGACTGCTCGATTTCGCCGGACATGAAGTTGAGGATTTCCGCTGCCGACCGCACGCCACCGATGGGTTTCTTCTTTAGCTGCTCGTTGCCGCTCAACAGTTTGGTCAGCACTTCGTTCAGTTCGCGCAGCGCCGCCGGCTGCACGCCGTCGAGCGTCGCAATGCGCAGCACCACGTCGTTGCGCAGGCGCTCGGAAAAATAGGTGAGCACTTCGGACGCGTGATAGCGCTCCAGGTGAACGAGAATAGTGGCGATAATCTGCGGATGCTCATTGCGGATCAGGTCGGCCACCGACTGGCCGTCCATCCACTTCAGGCTTTCGATGCCACTGGCGTCGCGCGTGCCGAGGATGCGGGTCAGTAGCGAGGACGCCTTGTCCTCGCCGAGTGCCTTGGTCAGCACGCTGCGGATGTATTCGTCGGAATCCACGCCGAGCGAGGTGTTCTGCTCGGTCTCGTCGCGAAAGTCGTTGAGCACCTTCTCCAGTTGCTCGCTCGGCACCGCTTTCATCGTTGACATTGCCGCGCCGAGTTTCTGCACTTCACGCGGGCCGAGGTATTTCATCACCTCGGCGGCTTCTTCCTCGCCCAGTGCGAGCATCAGGATTGCTGCCTTGAGTACGCCGTCCTCACTCATTTCCTACCCATGCCTTTACAACGTTGGCGACCATTTTCGGATCTTTCCTCGATAGTTCCTTTGCTGCGTCCAGGTTGTCCTGGTACGTGCGCGGCCTCGTTCCCATCGCATTGCCGCTCTCGATATGCACCACGTCGTCTTCCAATTCCGGCTCCGGCGCAGGCTCAGGCGGAGGTGGGAGCAATGCCGAGGTGGCGCGCTTGAGCATCGGCCGCAGCACCGCGAAGAACAGGTACAGGAGGATGATCGCACCTAGCAGGTACTTGCCTACGACCATGGCCAGATCAATCATTTCCGGCTGCTTCCAGAGCGGCGGCTCGACGATGGTTTCCTTCTCGGAGGCGAACGGGCTGTTGACCACGTTCAGGCTGTCGCCGCGCTCCTTGTTAAAGCCCATCGCTTCGCGGACCAGGTCGGTGATCTGCGTCTTTTCGGCGTCAGACAACGGCACCATCGATACCTTGCCATCCTTGCCGGTGACCTTCTTGTAGTTCACGACCACCGCAACCGACAGGCGCTTGATGCCGCCCATCGGCTGCTGCACGTAGCGCACCGTCTTGTCGACTTCGTAATTGACGGTCATGTCCTTCTGCGAATTGCCGGTCGGCGTCGCCGGTGCGGCCGGGTTGCTGCCTGCAGGGGGTGCTGTCAACGGAGCTGTAGCCGGTACTGGTGGCTGGTTCGTTAACGCGCCCGGTACGCCGGAGGCGCCTTGCGGTGTATTGCTCTGTGATTCGCTGATCTGCTGGCTGCGGATGCTCGCGGCGTTCGGATCCTGATTCGGCCGATAAGTTTCAGCCGCCTGCTCGGAATGCGAGAAATCGATATCGGCCGTCGCTTCTGCGCGCACATTGGTAGCGCCGACGATCGGCGTGAGGATCGATTCGATGCGCTTGACGATGCTCAGTTGCAGTTCCTGCACATACTTGAGCTGGCTCGGGTCGAGGCCGTTCGCGCCGAGCTTGCCGATCTCCGACAGCAGGTTGCCATTTTGGTCGACGACCGTCACGTTCTTCGTCGGCAGGTCGGGCACGCTGCTGGCCACCAGGTGCACGATGGCGCTCACTTGTTGCGGATCGAGCATGCGGCCGGGGTGAAGGTTCAGCAATACGGACGCGGTCGGCTTCTGTTGGTCGCGCACGAATACCGACGCTTTCGGCAGTGCCAGGTGCACGCGTGCAGCCTGTACCGCTGCGACCGACTGGATGGAACGTGCCAGCTCGCCTTCGAGCGCGCGCTGGAAATTGACCTGTTCGAGGAACTGCGAAACGCCCAGCTTCTGGTTTTCCATCAATTCGAAGCCGACGTTGCCGCCCTTGGGCAGGCCCTGTGATGCAAGCTTCAGGCGTGCATCATGCACTTTATCGGCCGGCACAAGGATGGCGCCACCGCCATCGGCGAACTTGTACGGGACATTCATCTGCTGCAGGGAGGCGACAATCGCGCCGCCGTCGCGGTCGGAGAAGTTGGAGAACAGCACGCGGTAGTCCGGCTGCTGGCTCCACATCCACACGCCGGCCATCACAGCCACTACCGCCGCCATGCCGACCATCAGGAACAGGTTGCGGCCCCCGGGTGTTTGTGCGAAGGCAGCGAGTCCGGACTGTGTCGGCACAACGGCTGTGCTGTCGCCGGTCACCGCCATGATCCGCCTCGTGCGTTGTTGATGCCGTTTTTATTGGTCATTTTTGTCCTGCAAATAATTCATGCAAAGTGTTCATGGCAAAGCGTGCCATAAAGCGTGCAGTAAAGTGCGCGTGGTTTATGCCTTAGTGCAGGATTTTCGCCGTGTTGGTCAAATTTAATCCTCGGAACAGAATGATGTTTTCACTGCTTATCTTGCGTAGTGCTGGTATTTTTGCGTGATACCGTAGCGCTGTGAAAAAGTGTGCTGTTGTGGCCGGCACAGCAATGAATTGAATTGGGGGCATATGAAAACCGGAATGATCGATACAGGCAGGATCGAGGCGATGATTGCGCAGCTCAAGGCTGCAGCGACCCGGCCCGAAGGCGGCGTGGGCGGCATCAATCCCGTCCACGGCGAAAAGTCCGCGCAGAAGGTAGATTTTGCCAGTGCACTGAAAGCGACTCTGGATCAGGTCAATGGCGCGCAGGTGAAGTCCGAGGAGCTGGCGAAGCGGTTCGTGATGGGCGACGACAGCGTGAACCTGTCGGACGTGATGATCAATTCCCAAAAAGCCAACATCGCATTCCAGGCGACGGTCCAGGTCCGCAACAAGCTGGTGTCGGCCTACCACGACATTATGAATATGCAGGTCTGACTGCAGCGCCAGGTATTTTTTATAAGGCAGGCACCCGGTGCCTGCGAATCCTTCCGAGAGCAGCCTCAATAGAGGCAGTCTCAGCACAAACAGCTTCAACTGTGCCCGATCGCGGGCACGTCAGCTCATCCCCGTCGCCTTGGCATTGCGCTCGCGTTCTAGCTTCGTGATGTAACGCTGCACTGCAGCGAGCATCGGATTGGGCAGGTCGACAAACATGCAACCCAGTTTGCGCAGTGATTTGCCGGTGGTAAGGGTCAGGTCCACCGAATTGCGCACCTGCAGCGTTACGTCCAGCATGCCACCCGGCAGGTCGATCTTGCAATTTTTGTAAACGCGGCCGATCGTGTTGTCGAGGATCTTCTTCTCGTCGACGATCGCGATGCCGCCGCAGCTGATGTCCTTGAGCGTTACCACCACCGTCGTTCCGCCCGCGCCGTTGTCGTCCGGCGGGACAGTGATCGTGCAGCGCACCGGTGAGGCAACCGGCGTGGAAACCCGATAATGCTCGCGCCGTTGCAGGCGCACCAGGCTTTTGGGGATGGAGATATACAGAGCCGGAAGGTTTTCAAACAGGCATTCACCGACCTGGTCCGCGAAGAACATGATGCGGATGTTGTCGAGCACCGTTTCAAAGGAGACGTTGTCGCTGTCGAGGATGCGCTGGTTGACAAGATTGCTCGGCGCCTTGTCGATGACGACCATATCGCTTGCTTCATCGACTGTCAGCACGGAGGTAACAACGGTATCCCCGCCGCCGCCCGCGTGCATGCTGACCAGCTGACCGCGCTCTTCCATTGCGCGCAGCAGGGAAATGATCTCGCGCCGCGAATGCACCAGATACGGGCTGACGTCCTCGGTCCCGAACTTGGAATTGAATGACATGTAATTCTGCTTGTGAGATGCCGGTGAAAAATGCACAGGGCGCTCTGGCAGGCTGGTGAAACAGCAACTGCGGGCTGCAGGGCAGCATAACAGTGGCTTTTCAATAACCTGCCAAGAGCCTGTTTGAAAATCTATTGAGCAGTCCGATTTTGGAGCCCTGCGATGCTCGTCGTACTTCGCGTACGACTGCGCGTCTCGGGCTAAACTCGAACCGCTCGCGACGGTTTGCAAACAGGCTCTAAGGCGTCTTGTCTCCAGTGTGCTTGATTGCGTCGATATGGTAAAGCCATGCAAGCAATTCCGCTACTACCCGGTACAGGGTCGGCGGAATATTCCGATCCAGATCAACCTGCATCAAGAGCGCGACGAGCTCTTTCGACTCGTGCACGAAAACGCCGTGCTCCCGCGCGCGGGCGATGATTTGCTCGGCAATCAACCCACGGCCCTTGGCCACCACCTTCGGTGCGAGGTCGCCGGTCTGGTAGGCGAGGGCAACGGCAGTCTGTGTCGGCTTAGGCAGGTTCATTGCGCTTCACCAGCAGGGAGTCGAGCGGCGCTCCGGCCGCTTCCAGGGCGTCGGCCAGCAGGTTGCCGTGCGCGCGCAGGGTGGCGGCCGAGTTGTCGTCGGCGGTGTTGACCTGTACATGTACGCGGTCGCCGGCAAGTCGGATTGTTGCCGAAATGTCACCAAGGTGCGGAAGTTCGAAGCGGACGACGCTGGTCCACGAGGATTGTTCTTCCGGTTCCTGTTCACCACCCTGTTTATCCTCCGTAACCTCCCATTCCATCGGCCGTCCCGGCCAGAGTTCGCCGTGCCAGCGGAATTGCTGATGTTCCAGAGTATTGAGTTGCAGGTTGATTAGGCGTGCTATTTCGGGTTCGACGGTGGGCAAGGGCGCAAGTTGTTGCTGGGAGATCAAATCCGCGTCCGTGCCTGGATGGCGGGTCGCCTGGCTGATCAGGTTCGCAAGGTTCTGTGCACCGAGCCCGAGCTCGCGCAGGTGGCTGGCGAGTTTGTTGATGTCCAGGCCGCCGGGGCTCTGTGCCGCGGGCTCGGCCGTCTGCAGTGCAGCAGTGGCGAAGCGAGCCTGTGGTTCCTGCTTGAGGTCCGCCAGCGGGCGGGTGCCGCTGATCCAATCATGAAGATGGGATTCATAGAACAGCCCGCTGGCGCCGAGTGATTTCTGCAGTGCAGCGGCAAGCTGTTTCGGGTCGAATGCGCCACCGGATGCGAGCAGCGGCATCTTTCCATCGACCGAAGTCGGTGCACCTTCCTGCTGGGCTGCATGCAAAAGGTGATCGATAAGGCGGGCAGTGGTGCTGAGCGAAGCTGTCGAGCTGCCTTGTTGTGTCAGCAGGAAGGTCGGGCGCGGTTCCTTGGCCACAAAGACCATGGACAGGGTGTCGCCGACCTTGGTCCCGACAGGCAGCGCCATGCGCGCCATGGCGTCGGAAACCTTGACCAGGTAGGTGCCGTCGTCAAGCGCGGACTCCACGACGGCCTGCATTTCGCGGCCGATGCCGATCTGGTTCAGCCGGCGCAATACCTCCAGCTTGGGATCGGTGGAGGAGACAATGGGCGTGGACGACTCAAGCGAGCCTGGCGGCCTGGTCGGCTTGAGTTCGGCACGCGACAGCATTGCCGTCAGCTCGTCTGGCTAGTGCCGTACGCCTTCGACAGCTTGCGTTCGGTTCCGGCGCTGTTCATCAGCATGGAGAGCTTCGCCATCCAAGGTTCCGTGATGTCACGAATCTGCCGGTCATCGTCCAAGATCTTTCTGATGATCCGTGTCTTCTGCTCACGCGCCATCGGTGTCAGTGGCTGACGCGGCTGGTCATTCTGCTTGATGATTTCGACTTGGCTCGAGCAGCGTGATTCCAGCACTGCCAGCTTTTCCCAATCGCCGGTGCGCGCGGCCTCCAGCATCTGGTCCGTGATGCCCGCCACGGTTTCATACAGGGCAAGGATTTCCTGGTTATCCATATTAATCAGGCTTTCAATGAACTGGGTTTCGCTTGCGGAGCGAGTGGATCATAGGCTTGTACTCTGGGTGCTACGGGCGTTTGTTGTTGTGCACCACTTCCCGGGACAGGAGTAATCGACTCCCATGTGTCTTTCAGGCCCTTAAGCAGCTGAAAGACTTCGTCTAGCACCTGAGGCTGGTTTTTCAGGTTCGCGATAAGCAGCCTGCTGCTCATGTACTCATACAGTGCATCGAGGTTCAGCGCGACTTCACCGCCGACATTCTTGTCCAGGCTGGCGCGCAGGCCCTGGTCGATGATGGCGATCGCCTTGGATATGGCCTTGCCCTTTTCTGCAATCTCGCCTGCCTGCATATGTTGCTTCGCAGAGACGATTGCGGCCATTGCGCCTTCATACAGCATGACGACCAGCTTGTGCGGGCTTGCTGCCACCACGCCGGTTTCGACCCCGACGGCGGCATAGGCATTGGCACCACTACGTGTTGAACCGAACATTTACTTCCCCTTCATTCATTCTTTGACAGGCCGGCGAGCTGCTGCGTTAGGTAATTGCTGGTCTGCGTCATATTCGACAGCAAGACGTCCAGCGCGGTGTACTGCGCGCGGTAGCGTTTTTCCGTTTGCTCGAGCATGTCGTTGATCCGTTGCCGTTGCTTGTCGAGGCTCTTGAGCGATGCGTTGTAGCCCTCGGTGCGGGCTGAAATCGCACCCTCATCGTCGAGGAACGCATCCATCAGCTTGTCGAACTGGTAAGCATAACCTCTTGAATAATTCACGCTGCCCCGGCTGCCGGTCGCGGTGCCGGCAATCTGCAGCTTCAGTCCTTCGGAGGCATCGCCGTCCGCGCCAATCAGGAACTGGCCGGAACCGCGTGCCGCGACACCATTGATCGTGCCGACAACATCTGCGCCACCGGTTGCCTCCGGAGCTGCTCCGAAAAGGTTTTCCTTTCCGTTGCCACCGATACTGATTGTTGAGGCAGAACCGTAACGCGAAGATGTCACCGTCAATACGCCGCCGGTTTGGGTTACCGTCACCGAGGAGCCGGCGTCGACGAATTCTTTGGCACCGTTAACCTTCGACTGGATTTCCTGCACCAGTTCGTCCACGGTGTTGTAGTTTGCCTGCTTGAGTTTGATTGTGGCCTTGACGCCGTCGAGCGTCACTTCCAACGTGTCGTTGCCGGGGCCAATGGTAACCGGCAGGGCATTGATGATTTTATCCGCAGTGAGCTTGCCCTGCGTCGCTACCGACGTCACATTGATATCGTATTTTCCCGGCAACGTCTTGTCGGTTGCGCTGACAAAGGACACCAGACTATCCGTGGCCTTCCCGGCAGCTGCGAACAGACTGGCGATGTCGTTGAAATTGCTGCCAATCGCCTTTTCCAGCTTGCTGTTGTCCACCGCCAGCGTGCCATCCTTCTGCAGACTCACGCCGACCTGGCTCAGCACTGAAAAGGCGCCTCCGCCGGCGACGGGGGCGCTCAACAAGCCGCGTATCTGCGTCTGGATCGTGCGTACCGTTGCATCGCCGGTCAGGACGGAGGCCTGTTTTGTCTCGGCGTTATACGCCGACAGGCCGGTCAGTGTCTTATTGATCTGGTTGTAGGCGGTGACGAACTGGTTGACGGCTGCAGTGACGGATGCCGTGTCCCTTGTCACGGCGATGTTCGTCGGGCTGCCCGCGTTGGACTTGTTCAGCGTCAGCGTCACACCGGGGATTACATCGTTGATCGTGTTTGTTGTCTTGGAAATTGACAGTCCGTCTACCTTGAATTCCGCATTCTGTGCTGTCATCGTTTCGGACAATGCCTGGGTGCCCGCTGGATCGTGGCCGAGCAGGTTTTTGAGGCCGCCATCCACGTCGACGGAGATTTTCATGCTCTGCGTCTTGCCGGTGGTTTGCTGCGTCAGAACCAGTCGGTAGGGTGAGGTACCGCCGTCATTAACGATGGAGGCAGTCACGCCGATGCCGGCG
>Ga0196971_1001378_pt1 | contig 11139 bp, 12 predicted proteins | sample S1v_1013CmetaG_FD_148660 | JGI IMG/M metagenome (GOLD analysis project Ga0196971, IMG submission 148660) | Soil microbial communities from Anza Borrego desert, Southern California, United States - S1+v_10-13C | ecosystem: Environmental > Terrestrial > Soil > Desert | place: USA: California... | reverse complement strand
TGCAGAGAGAGGTGACCGCGGTGCTGAGGGATGGGAGCGTGATGCAGAGAGATGTGGGCGTGATGCAGAGAGATGTGGGCGTGATGCAGAGAGACGTGGGCGTGATGCAGAGAGACGTGGGCGTGAGACAAAGAGATGTGCGCGCGACTGTGGAGAGATGGGGGCGCGATGCGGAGAGATGTGGGCGTGAGACAAAGAGATGCGGAGCGATGGGAGCGTGGTGCTACTCCTCCCCCCAGCTCAGGGCCTGGTAGGGGAGGACTGGCGCACATGGTAGAGGCCGAACTCCGCCGCGCGCTGGTCCGGGCCGGCCGGGAGCTTCACCGCCGGGACATGGCCCCGGGAGCGGCGGGAAATCTCTCTTCCCGCCTGGCGCCCGGCCGCTATCTGATCACGCCGTCCGGCGCCGCGAAGGGCCGGCTCCGCCCCGCCGACCTGCTGATTGTAGACGCGGCAGGGTGCCTCGTGGATGGGGCAGGCTGCCCCACCTCCGAGACCCCGCTGCACATGGCGGTCTATGGGCGCTTCGCACATGTGGGTGCCGTCGTCCACGCCCACCCGCCGGCGGCGACCGCCCTGGCGATCGCGCACCGTCCCCTTGCCGATATCGCCGGGGCCATGAAATTCGGCGTTGCCTGGGATGCGGCGACCAGCACCATCAGCATCGATAAAGGCCACTAGGCTCAACCCATGAACGGGGCAGGGCGGCATGACGCACGCCCGCCGAGAGTGCCTCTCTGTGTTCGGCAGATGTGCCCGCACCCGCCCACCGCGCCAGAAACGGTACCTCTACCTTCAAATCCTTGCCGACATCCTGTGTGCCCCATTAAGTGAGATTCCGTCGCTCACGGAACCGGAAGCCCAAGCTGTCATCATCATTTCCGTATACTTTCAACATGTGGGAGGAATTGGGGGCTGCAATATGGAACATTAAAAACAAAACGTTAAAGCAAGGTGATTGTTGTGACCCGTCGGAACCTGAAGGGTGTCGCTCCGGTCTTGTCCGCCGAGGTGAAGCAGCAGCTGGCGTCAACGCTCGAGGCCGTCAAGAAGAATGTTGAGACGATCTACCGTGGCACGGAACGGCTGCCTATCCTCAGTGTTCGTAGCCCCGGCCAGGCCAAGCTAACCGCCCACACCTGCCGGCTGGTCCGAACCTGCTGCCGCCAGCGCAACCTGGAGACGACCAGGCCGGCCGCCGTGCTCGTACGCCGCGGCAGCGTGGGGGGCTATCTCATGCTGGAACCGCTCGTGAAGTTCGACCCCAACGCCCCGGATCAGTACGCTTTGGCCTGGCATAGCACCAAATCGGAGGCCTATGTCGACCTGCTTCCCGTGCTGCAGCCGCGAAACCTGGAGGTGGCCGCTGGCTCGGTGATGGAGGTACCGGTTTCCCTGGAGGATTTGGCCGGGAAACCCTACCTGGTGCTCCACCTGGCCGTTGCTACCACTCGGGCGGTGACGAAAATGAGTCGGGAGGATCCGGCTGAGGTCGATGAGGAGTCAGAGGGCGACGACGAGGCGGAAGCGGAGTAGTCCCGGCCCGATGGCAAGAGGCCACCATATCCATGCTGTGCATGGGTCATGGTGGCCTCTTCATCATGAGACGCCGCTCTCCCGGGGACCATGAGCCAGGTGCGGTCCTGGGTTGAGTAAGCAATGAGAGGAAGTTGTAGTTTCTTACACACGTTGACAGACTGAGCCTTAAGGCAATACTATAGGTACTAAAGGGAATTTCTGACCAGCGTATAAGGGCAATCCCTGCCGAAAGGCCGGGAGCGCAAAGCCCGGGAACGGGATGCCCCCCGTTGGTGCCACAGGCCGTGCGACACTCTTCTGCGCCCGGGGAAGGCGCCGCATTGCACGCGCGGGATCGGCATTCCGAGGCCCACTCTTCCCGTGTAGCGGCAATTGCAGCGCTGTTTGCGGATCACCTCCGGCTGCCGGAAGCTGAGCGGGAGTGGATCCGTTTCGGGGCTCTGGTGCACGACATTGGCAAGATCGGCGTACCGGACAGCGTCTTGCTGAACCCTGGGACACTGACGGCCGATGAGTATGCCGTCATGAAAGGCCATCCCGTCATTGGCAGGCAGATACTTGGGTCAACGCTTGGGCTACCGCAGACAGTGCTCAACATCGTTCACTTTCATCACGAACGTGTGGATGGTCACGGCTGTCCGGAGCGGCTCGACGCGGGCCATATCCCCGTACCGCTCGCATTGTCGCCATTTCCGACGCGTGGGATGCAATGACCTCGACCCGTGCATATCGCCGGGCGTTGTCTCAGCGTGAGTCGATCGATCTACTCCGGGCCGGAGCTGGCTCTCAATGCGACTCCGAACTGGTGGATCTCTTTGTACATAACGTTCTCCCTGGTATCGGTCTATGAGCGCTCAAGGAAACGCATCACTCAGTGCAACAGTGTTCGGGGGGTTGATTGTGGAAAAAGTGGACCGGAGAGCAGAACTGACCATTCGGCTCTCGGAGTTTGAGCTGCCCCCGATGCAGGATGTCCTGCTAATCGGACGGCGCGCCCCGATTGGGCCTGAGGCGGCCAGGCGCATGGCCGAAGCCCTTGCCCCGGACCAATATGAGGTTCTTCGCATCCCTGAGGGGCCGATTGAGGCCGTCGTGGTGCGCAAGCGGTTGCTGGACTTCTTCCCGCAGGAACGACTGGTGCCCATGCTGTTGGCAGAAGTCACCTGCTTTTCGCCCGAGAGTCTGGTGGTCAGGGGACACATTACGGTCGATGTGGTAGTGAGGCGGCAGGTGGAACTCTAGTGGACCGAGTCAGGGATCTCATGCAGGGAACGCCTGCGGTCGCCCTGGGGGATGAAAGCGTCTTTCAGGCCGCCAACCGCATGGCAACGCTTCGGCTTCCGTGTATCCCGGTGCTTGATGACGACGGCCAACTTCTCGGCATCTTGACCGCGTGGGATGTTCAGACGGCCCATCCGAATCGCCTGGTCATCGATGCCATGAGCGCCCGGCCCGTCCCGATTTCCGCTGCCGCATCCATTTGGGAAGCTTACGGCGTTGCCGGACGCGAGTCGGGCGAGTACCTGGCAGTCATGGAGGACGAGCGGTACCTGGGGATCGTCAGCAGGACGGACCTAGAAGTGGCCATCGCCCGTTTCACAGACGCGCTGACGGGATTGCCGACAGTCAGTTATCTGCGCTACCGAATCGAGGAAACCCGGCGCTCCGAGACCGATGTCTGCCTTGTCTTCCTTGACATTAACGACTTCGGTTCGCTTAACAAGCGCCTGGGCCATGATGTGGGTGATCGGGCCCTCAGGCTGGTGACACGGATCCTGGTAAGTGAACTGGATCCGGCCCGCGACTGCCTATGCCGGTATGGTGGCGATGAGTTCGCCTTTCTCACCACGAGGTCGGGTGCAGACTCGCGCCGGTTCGCGGGCAGTCTCATTGACAAGATCGCTACCGTGAGTGAGCAGGAGGGGCTGACCCTGAGCGTCGCGGTGGGAATCGCCGGCGGACGCCGCCGTTCGTCCCGGCAGTCAGAGCCCATAAGCGGGGACAGCCTGATCAACCTGGCCAGCCGGGCCTCCACAGAGGCCAAGCGGATAAGGGATGGAGTCATCCTGGTTGAGGCCCCGGCGCCGGCTTAGGGGAACACAGCGAAAATGGGGCCAGGGTAGCGGTCGTAGTGACCGGCACCCTGGCCCCATTTTCGCGTCAGTGCCTACTACTTGAGGCGGGGATCAAGAGCGTCCCGCAGGCCGTCCCCCAACAGATTTAGGGCCAGAATAGTCATAAAAATGGCGATACCCGGGTATACAGTGAGCCAGGGGGCCTCCCAAATTGAGTCGCGCCCACCAGCCAGCATGGCCCCCCAGGAGGGCTGTGGCGGCTGGGTTCCAAGGCCGAGGAAGCTCAGGCTTGCTTCGGAGAGAATGGCGCTGGCTATGCCCATGGTCACCACGACGATGATGGGTCCCATACAGTTCGGCAGCAGGTGCTTCCACATCACACGGGTATGGTTAGCGCCGAGTGCATGCGCGCCCTGCACAAACTCGCGCTCTCGCAGCGCCAGCACCTCACCTCGAACTAGCCGGGAAACGGTCGGCCAACCGACCAATCCCAGGGCCAGGAAGACGTTATAGAGGCCGGGGCCCAAGACACTCATGACGGCGATGGCAAAGAGCAGGCCGGGGAAGGCCTGCAGCACCGTGGTCAGACCGGTGATGACATCGTCAACCCAACCGCCGAAGTAGCCGGCGAGCAGACCGAGCGTGGTCCCTACGAGTACCGCGATCCCCTGGACCACCAGGCCCACAGTAAGGGAGATGCGTGCGCCGTAGATCAGGCGACTCAAGACGTCGCGCCCGGCGTGGTCCGACCCCAGCAGAAACTGGTTTCCAGGGGCGGTCAGGGAGTTCATGACGTTCGCGTCCTTGATCGGGTGATACGGGGTCAGAAGCGGCGCCAGAATGGCGATCATGGCCATGATCAGCAGAATCGTGAGGCCTGCCATAGGCGCGGGCATGCGCCGCAGGCGTCGCCAGGCAGCCGCGTGCAGACTGCGCCCACCGACGGAGGTCTCCTCGCGCTTGGCGTTCATTTTTGCTAGTGCGCTCATCGACGAGTCGGCCTCCTTTACTGGTAGCGGATGCGCGGGTCTACCCACGCGTATGCGACGTCAACCGCCAGGTTCACCATGGCGAAAATCAGGGCGAAGAAGATCACAACGCCCTGCACAACGGGAAGGTCGCGCTTGCCGATCGAGTCGACCAACAGGCGCCCAATGCCGGGCCAGTTGAAGACGGTCTCCGTAATGACGGCACCGGAAAGCACGCCACCAAGCTGGACACCAAAGATCGTAACCACTGGAATCAGGGCGTTGCGAAGGGCATGTTTGAAGATCACCTTCGCCTCGGAAAGACCCTTTGACCGAGCTGTCTGGACATACTCCGAACGGATGACGCCCAGCATGGAGGAGCGGGTAATTCGGGCAATGACGGCGGTAATGCCCGCACTCAGGGCAAAGGCCGGCATGATCAGGTACTTCAGTTGCCCGTCCCCGTAGCCAGAGGGGGGCAGCAGCTTCCATTTGACGGCGAACAGATACATCATCAACAGGCCAAGCCAGAAGATCGGCACCGAGATGCCGGCCAGAGCCGCTACCATGGTGGCGACGTCGAAGAGGGAGTTTCGCTTGGCTGCGGCAATGGTGCCGGCCGCGACCCCCACCAGAGCGCCGAAGAGCAGCGCCGTCAGGCCGAGTTTCGCTGTGGCCGGGAAGCGTGCCATCATGGCTGCGGTGACCTTCTCCCGGGAGACGTAAGACCGCCCCAGGTCTCCGGTCACGGCGTTGCCCACGAAGCGCAGGTACTGGACAGGCAACGGTTCGTCCAATCCCCACTGTTTGCGAAGCGTCGTTACGGTGGCCTCGTCCATTCCGGCCTGCCGTTCATCCAACATCTGCATGACCGGGTCACCCGAGACCACGTTCATGAGAACGAAGGTGATCAGCGTAATGCCCAGCATGACCGGGATCAGCTGGAGGAACCGGCGCGCGATGTAGACGACCATGACAGTCCTCCTTCAGAGGTGGGAGAAGCCGGGCTTGGACGCCCGGCTTGCCCCTGGACGGGAGCGATTACTTCTTCTTGGGCTCAACCCAGACCTTGGACAGATCCTGGAAATCGATGTCGGTCGGGACGGGGCGGAGGCCATGGACCCAAGGCTGAGCGATCAGCACGGCCTTGTTGTAGTTGAAAATGAACCACGGGGCCTCTTCGACAATGATCTTCTCTGCCTCACGGGCCATTTGGATGCGCTTGGCCTGGTCCGTGATCTTGGAGGCTTCGTCCAGCAGCTGGTCCACCTTGGCGTTCTTGTAGAGCGTCACGTTGCCGGCCCGGCCGAAGTTCCTGGAGTGGAAACGACCCAGGAAGCTGATCGGATCACTGTCGCCGCCGGTCGAGAAAATGACGGCATGAAACTCACCCGTGCGGGAGCGTTCGAGCAGGGTGGCGCTCTCCATCTGAACGATCTTGCCGTTAATGCCCAGGGGGTTGAGGTAGGTGTTCATCGCTTCCATCCACTTGGCGGTGGTGGAGGTAACCAGCACCTCGAACTCAAAGCCCTTCTCGAACCCGGCTTCCTTCAGGAGCTGCTTGGCCTTGTCGGTGCTGAACTCGTAGCCCTTCAGATTCGGATCGAAGGCAGGGCTTGAGGACGGAAGTACACCGGTGGCCGGGAAGGCCTTGTTGGCAAGCACTTTCTCCACAATCGCCTTCTTGTCAATGGCGTGGTTAATCGCCTGGCGGACCTTCACGTTGTCAAAGGGCGCCTTGGTGGTGTTGAAGTGGATGGCACGGGTGAAGAGCTCCGGCACCTCGACTAAGCCCTTCTTGCGCTCGGAGTCGGCGGAGTACTTCTTGTACAGCGTTTCCCCAAGCACCATGGAGTCTACGGTGCCGTTCTGGAACTCGGCGTCACGGGTGGTCTCTTCCTTCATAATGCGGAAGATGACCTTGTCAAGGTAAGGACGGCCGCTGTGGAACTTGTCATTGGCGGCCAGGACGATCTTGTCATCCTTGGTCCAGGACTCGAGCTTGAAAGGACCACTGCCAACCGGCTTCTGGCCGAAGTCCTCGCCCAGCTTCTCAACCTCTTCCTTCGGTACGATACCTGAGGTCGGGCCGGATATGTCGAGCAGGAAGGTGGCCTTCGGCTCACGCAAGGTGATGACCAGCTCATAGTCGCCCTTCACACTGATTCCGGTGATCTCCGGCGCCTTGCCGTCCCGGAACTCGGCGTGGCCGACAACCTTATCAAACAGGTTCAGGGTCACCGGCTTGAATTTGGCCGTGGAAGCCCTCTCAAAGGAGTACTTCACATCGGCGGCCTTAATCTCCCGTCCGTTGTGGAAGGTGGCACCCTTGCGCAGAGTAAAGGTGTAGGTCTTGTTGTCGTCACTGATCTTGTAGTCGGCAGCGAGGGACTTGACGAACTGTTTTGCGACCGGGTCGTACTTGATCAGGTTGTCGAACATCTGCATGGTAACCATCTGGGAGGCCACGTCAGACTTGAGAATGGGGTCCAGGTTCTGGGGGTCGCTGCCCATCGACTTGGTGTAGGTGCCGCCTTGGATCGGCTTGTTCGGATCCACACTCTCCTGCTTCGTGGGCTCTCCGGCTGGCTTGGACGGTTCCTTTGCCCCAGAACCGCCACTGCAACCGGCGACTAGGAAGGCAAGCAGGACAGGTGCCACGAGGTACCGGTAAAAACCCCGCATGAGTGTGCGCCCCCTTCTGACTATTCCTAGCAGCACTTGCTAGTTGTCAGCCGAAAAGTTCGGGAGTAACAACAGTTCTTCCTTCTCGCACGTGCGGGAACCGGAAAACTGTTGGGAACCACTCACTGCAGTTCCATACGATCTCCAAGGGCGCGCCAGAGCGGCGACCCTACCGTCGCCCAAACTCGCCGCTCTGGTCGCTAAAGTTCGACTTTGGCCTTCTTGGCGTTCTCCTTGACGATGGTGGTCTCAATGACTTGCTCCCACACGCCGGCAAAGTGCTCGTCGAGGACCTTGATGCCTTCTGCCGTTACGCCTCCGGGGGTGGAGACCCTGGCGATGATATCGTCGAAACTGTAGCCGGTCCGCTGCATAAGGCGGCAGGTGCCCAGCGTCGTGGTGCGGATCATTGCGTTTATGGTCTCGTCGGGTAGGTCGGGCTGGTAGCGCTTCGCTGCCTGGGCCAGGGAGCGGAACGCATAGCTCAGGAACGCGGGCCCGCACGAGGTCAGATCTGAAGCCACTCGGGCCTGTTGTTCCCCAATTTCGTAGGGCTGGCTGATGGCGCCCATGAGCCGGTGCAGAAAGGCCTTGTCATCGATGGTGCAGCGGCTACCGAGCACAAGGAGCGAAACCCCTTCATCTACAGCGTGAAGGAGTGACGGAATGACCTTGGCGACGCGGGCTTTGACCGCATGCTCCAGAGCGGAGATGTCGATTGTGTTGGTGATGGTGACGAAAAGGTGCCCGGGTGTTATGTAGGGGCCTACCTCATCAAGCACGGCCTTGGTCTCCCCCGGCTTCACACACAGGAAGACGGTGTCACACCGCTTCGTCAGGTCACGGTTGCTGTACGCGATCTGTAGCCCTGGAATGGCCGCGGCCAGCCGTTTGAGCTTCTCGTGGCTGCGGTTGCTGGTCCAGATTTCGCTGGGCTGCAGGGCGCCTGACCGGACCAGGGCTGAAACGAGCATCTGCCCCATGTTGCCCATGCCGATAAAGCCAACGTTCACCGCGTTCCCTCCAATACGATTACGCTTTACCGTATTCGGGAGGCGGCGACTCGGTCACAGCACAGCAGGCGCGTTGTCGAGACCCGCATGGGGTGCTACACTGAGAGAAGTGCGAGTGTGCGGAGGAGGAGTCTCATGTTTGAGGAACTGACCCGCCGTGCCGGGCGGATGGATGCGAAACTGGATGATCTGCGGAGGTCTCTTTGACGTCGAACGGCGGCTGGAAGAGGTCTCTGAAATGGAGCACAAGATCGCAGCCCCGAACTTCTGGGATGACCAGGCCAACGCCCAGAAGGTAGTGAAGCAGGTGGCTGCGCTGAAGGCCCCGGTAGAGCAACTGAACGGTCTGAAGCGCCGGGTGGACGATCTTTCGGTCATGATCACCCTCGCCGAAGAGGCGGGCGATGCCGAGCTGACAGCCGAGGCTAATCACGAGGTGGCCGAGTTGGAGAAGGCCGTGCACCAGTTTGAGCTGCAGGTCCTGCTCAGCGGGCGGTACGACTCCTTCAATGCGATTTTGACCATTCATGCCGGCGCCGGGGGCACCGAGGCTCAGGACTGGGCCGAGATGCTGCAGCGCATGTACGTGCGCTGGGGCGAACGCCATAAGTATAAGGTCGAGATACTGGACTTTCTTGCGGGCGACGAGGCGGGCACCAAGTCCGTAACGTTGGCCATCCGCGGTCCCTACGCGTACGGCTTCCTTCACCCGGAGATGGGCGTACACCGGCTGGTGCGCATGTCCCCCTTCGATGCGTCGGGCCGGCGCCACACGTCGTTTGCCGCGGTGGAAGTGATGCCCGAGGTCGAAGAAGAGGTTGAGGAAATCGTCATTCGCCCCGAAGACCTGCGAGTTGATACCTATCGGGCCAGCGGCGCCGGCGGGCAGCACATTAACAAGACTGACTCCGCCGTGCGTCTTACCCACTACCCCACGGGCATTGTGGTGGCCTGTCAGCAGGAGCGGTCGCAGGTGCAGAACCGCAACGTTGCCATGATGATGCTGCGGTCTAAACTGGTGGAGCTGAAGATTGAGGAGCAGAACAAGGAGATGGCCCAGATTCGCGGCCCCCAGATGGAGATTGCCTGGGGCAGCCAGATTCGCAGCTACGTTTTCCAGCCCTACCAACTGGTGAAAGACCACCGCAGCCAGGTGGAAATGGGGAACGTGCAGGCGGTCATGGACGGGGACCTGGACGGGTTCATCTACGGCTACCTCGAGAGGAAAGCAAACGGCGAACTGGAGCGGCCCTGATTATTCAGGGCCGCCTTTCCCTGGTCAGCTTGAGCAGGAGTCCCGTGCCGGCTAACGGTTCGGGGCCTCTTGGGCCTGTACGGACCTGACCGTAGTCGATCACGTAGACCTCGCCGTTGGCAGAGGCGGCAAGGGCATACGGGCGCTGCAGCCCCGGTCCATCAGGGGAACGCCTGTCGTTCCGTACAAAGGGGGACGTGGTTCCGGTTCGCGGGCTGACCCGGGCTATGGCCTGGCCCCTGGGCCCGGCGAGGGCTACGAGGGCGTCGCCGCCAAGCCCGAAGAGGTCCGGTGGGAAGAGCAATCCTTTGGGATCGCTCTGGTGCGGAAAGGTGGAGAGAGGCTCCGGCGGCTGTTCCGGGGTCTCCGCAAGGAGGAGCCCCGCGGGCAACGCCTCTTTCTGCAACTCGGCCCGGTTCACGGGCTCCCCGCCGGCAAAGTCGGGAAACCCGTACCAGCGACCGGCTTCCAGGCGATAGAGGTAGTCCCTGTCTCCCACCACGGGCCGGCTCCCCCGGTCTTCGTAGCCTCCATTGGTGGCAAAGAGGTGCCCGTCAGGGCTGAAGGCAAGGCCGTAGGGATCCCGCAGACCCCACGCCACCATCTCGAGCCCACTGCCATCGCGGTTGGCCCGCAGGACGGCCCCGTTGCAAGGCAGGGAGGCGGAGACGGGTTGGAGCCTGGCGGTGGTGCGCCCGAAGGCAGAGAAGGCGCCCGTGGTGATCATGTCGTAGGGGTCCGGGGTAAGTGGGTTGCGCACGCTGAAATTGGCACCCCGGAGCTGCATGGGCTTGCAGGGGATATCGCGGGTGTCGGGATAGGCGGTGACCCAGCCGCGCTCAACGTTGTCGAGGCCCACAACGCCCGAATTGGTGGCGCTGCCGATGCCGAAGTACAGCTTGCCGTCGGGGCTGAAGGCAACTGCCCCGTTCGGGTGGTCGCCGCGGGCCGGCAGCCTGTGCAAGACCGGGTAGTGCAGGCCGGACGTGGGATCCAGCACATCGATCCCGCCCACGTAGGAGACGTACAGCTTGCCTTCGTGCCAGGTAAGTCCGGTGAGGGGAGCCGGGAAGTCGGTGGCTACTGTGTTGCGCCCTCGCCCCGGCATGACCTTCAGCACCCTGGCAGAGTGCCCGCCGTCGCCGGACTCCGCAACGTAGACCTCACCGTGGGCGCCTGTGGCCACACCCACCGGCGCGGTAAACTCACCGGCCACCCACTGGAGGGCGTAGCCGGGCGCAACCGTAACCCGTAGTGCGTCCGTCTTACTGATGGATGCCATGTCCGCCGTCCGGTGGCGCGCAAAGCCCGCCACACCGGCGGCAAAGACGGCACAGGCGGCCAGGATGGCCGCCGTCTTGCGTCTGAACATGCTTGTCACCCCGAGCAAGTCCTATTGCGCTATGCGCCCGTTTAGACCCGTCTGAGCGTCACAAACTGGCATTTGGGCCTGACCGACAGGGTTCCCAATGGACAAGGCGAATCTTTGAGGGCGAAGAGTACTGGAGGAGGGCGTCGTCGGTGAAGCTTAAGCTGGTGATTGTGGCCGCTGTGGCCGGACTGAGCCTTCTCAGCCTGGGGTTCGTCTATGGCCGAGCCTCAGC
>Ga0196971_1001377_pt1 | contig 11154 bp, 9 predicted proteins | sample S1v_1013CmetaG_FD_148660 | JGI IMG/M metagenome (GOLD analysis project Ga0196971, IMG submission 148660) | Soil microbial communities from Anza Borrego desert, Southern California, United States - S1+v_10-13C | ecosystem: Environmental > Terrestrial > Soil > Desert | place: USA: California... | reverse complement strand
CACTCCGCAGCACCCTGGTGTCCATCCCCTGCTTGGCCGCAACAAACTAGGGCTGATTACCTTTTCCATCGGGGCAGTGCATGGTCTGGCCGGCAGCGGCGCTGCAACGGTTCTGGCCCTGACGGCATCTCCCTCCACAGCCGCCGGGGTGGGTTACCTGCTCGCCTTCGGTCTCGGAACGATGCTCGGAATGATCGCCATGACCCTTTTGATCGCAGCCCCGACGCTCTCCATGTCTTCACGCTTTGCGGCGTTGAACGGAGTCATCCGCCTGGCGGCCGGTCTGGCAAGCGCGGGCCTGGGGGTCTGGATGTGGTATCAGATTGTGTCGGAGCTCCTTCGCTGAAGGGGGATCCTCTGCGTTTGTGGCCAGGCCCCCTCACTTACATTGCGGTCAGATCTCGCTCACCACTTGTGCCCCGGCGTTGGGGATACGGCCGGGCCCATGCCGCGTTGGCATTGTGGACCCGGACCTGCCCCATCTGGGGGTGATTACCAGCATGCTGGGGTTAGCTGTCCTCCACTATGGCGTAATCTGGCTGACGAAGAAACGGTAGGCCTTCAGTCGACGCATCACCCTTCAGCCGCTGGTGGTAATCCACCAGGGAAAGCCCCTCCGCAAGGCGGACTTACTGCCGCTTCTGCGTGAGAAGGATGTATTTGGCGTGCGTGAAGTAGAGTACGGGGACATAGTAAGGCGACTACTGGCGCACGCTACCGGGGTAAACCAAATGGTCTGGGAGGGCTGTCGATGGCGCATCGGGATGAGAAGGGCATAATCCGGTATACTGTGGAAGAGTTGAACCAGGTTCCTCCCTATGAGGCCCGGGCAGGAGGCGTGGGTGTGGCTGCCGGGGCCAGCGGCGTTGCAGGCGGCACCGGTGGAGCCCTGGCAGGCGCCGCCCTCGGTTCGGCATTCGGCCCTGTGGGCACGTTGGGCGGCGGAATAGCAGGGGCGACGGTGGGGGGCACTGCCGCAGGCCAGGCGGCGGGGAATCCCGAACTGCCTCAAGCTGGCGGTCGCGATTCTCATCCGGAATCCCGGTAGAAATTGATGAAGAAGTTCGGCATCAGCTACAACACGGCAGGCGAGAACATCGCGGGCAAGGGCTCTGTCACCGGCGCCCATACGAGCCTCATGAACTCTCCGGCCACCGGGCCATCATCTTGAAGACCAGCTTCAGCACTGTGGGTATTGGCGTCGTCAAGGGCGGTCAGTACGGCATGATGTTCACGCAGCTATTCGATGGCCGGTAATGTTCGAGACCCTGTCGCAACAATGCGACAGGGTCTCTTTTCCGATTTTTCGTGGCTTACCTGACTTGTCGCGACGGAACACTGAGCACGCCAGGTTGACAGAACGCATAGGCTGAAAGCGGACTTGGATCTGGATGAGGAGGGTTTCTTCTTGCCGCATCGTCTCTACAACATGATGGAGCCCATCGGGCAGATGCACGCGAAGGAGTTGGCCAGGGCAGTCGATGCAATGTGCCAGCAGGCCTGCACGCATGCTGCCATGACAGGGGCCTTGGTGGCCCAGGGCATGTCGCCCTCGGAGGCGTTTAGGCACGGTAATGGCATGGGAGGGCGCCGGTCTCACGGTTGCGCCCCAGATGTTCCACCCAACAGCCGTCGGAGCGCAAGGCGCCCAGATGATGAGGCGAATGTCCCACCCTGGCGCCATCACACCAAGCCAGACCCCGTGGGCATATCAGTTCCCCATCCAGTAGCCAGCTGACGGTCTGGAAAACCCTGCTTTCGGCAAGGGTTTCGCGAAGCCCTTCGGGAAAGGGTTCGGCAAGGGGTTCGGTGAGCCGGGATTTGGTAAGTTCGGCAAACTGCCGTTTGGCGTGTGGTAGGAGATGGGGGTCTGCGACCCCCTACTTCTGTCCGGCGTGAGGCTGTCGCAACTCCACCCCGGCCCGAGGGAGCTACCCTTGGACCTCGACCGGGCCGGCGTGAAGGACTCCGCCTGGTCCCACTTCCCAGTTGGGCGTGTCAACTCCATCGCGGTCATCGATATGGCTCCATAGCAGCGGCATGTCACCCTGGTCGCCGTTGATGTGCCCGTTGCCCTGAACGTTCTTCGTGCTACTGCCAAAGCCGATAAGGATGTTGGTGCCAACGGTCATTGCCGCGGAACTCTCGACACCGTTCACCCGCATGCTTATGATGGTGAAATGTTCGCAGGTGGCGGGAATCCAAAGAACGGGCGTCCGGTTCTCCCCAAACCGGAGTCAGGTAGCTCCACCGACCCCGGCGCTGGCAGGGGACTGCCTTGAGGTCGCGATAAGGGGATGCTCGGGTGACACTATACGGTTCCCCAAACCAGGTGCTTACACCGCCCGTCGACATTGTCCGTGAGGCAGATGCGCTCGTGGTGTTGATCGGCCTTCCGGGTGTGCGGGCGTCTGATTTTCGGGTCGCTCTCATAGGCAACCGGCAGATATCGGTTGAGGGCAACAAACCGTACCGGCACCCAGTCCCAAGAGACTCCCTGGTCCAGCGCGAGCTTCCGAACGGTTCCTTTGCCCGGAAGATTGAGCTGCCCTTGCCGGTTGATTCGGCCCGCCGCGTCACCACGGTCCAAAGTGGGGTGCTGTCTATCAGGCTGCCGCTTTCTGAAGGACCGCTTCCGGTACACTGGGTGACCGGAGTCGAGGAGGGCTCACAACCTGTTATCTAGCGATTCGAACCCGTCATCTGGCCCAATGGGATGAGTCGAGCAGCTTCTCGGCGAGGACTTCTGGGACCAGGTACAGGGGGCCATACGGGGACCCGGTGCGCAACCGAGCAGGAGCGCCGCCTCCTCATAGAGGGCGCCGGCAAGGGTAACGGAGACGGCAGCGTCGCAGGGACCCCCCGCTGACGTATACATAACATCGATGTGGTGGTCTGCCTGGCTATTCCCGGGCTAATGGGACCGGAACAGGTCTCAGTCAGGCTCTTGGGGCCCACGGCCATGGCGGTGGAGGTCTTCATACCACTCAGCGGAGCGAACGGCACCGTGATCCGACAGGAACGGGCGGTCGGTTACTCTGTCCGCACCATCTTGCTGCCGGTGCCCGTCCATGCAGTGGGCGTTACAGCCCGGTACTATGACGGCCTGGTGGAGCTCCGTATGCCGAGGGTGGAACCCGGCGGCAGCGATGGAGAGGTAGCCGTGCTTCACGTGGCGCCCTGACCGGACAGCCCGCAGCCATCGCACGGAGGCGTGCTTTCGTGGGCTGAACGGATTCCGACTCGGGGCGGTCATGGAGTCCGCCTCCCGGCACCCCATGCGGATCGTCGGGAAGGCGGACTCCAAGACTCTCTGCCCCCACCCCGTGTCTGCACGGAGCCACCACACCTCAACCACCGATAGGTGCGCCGCCGACACCGAGGCTGCCCTGCGTAATAGGCGCCCCAGGAATCCCGGGGCCACTAATGAAGCTTCGCGGTACGCCGGGACCGACCTGCTGTGCGGATTTCGTCCCGAGCGGGCCAAGGGGGACGATCGGTGCGGCCATCTGGGCTCCGGGCGTGGGGGCAGCAATCCAGCTGCCGAGACCCGCATGCCCGCCCCCCTTGGCCCATCGCGGAAAGAATCCCATCGGCCCCCCACCCAGCCATCGAGAGTACCGGTGGATCGCTGGGAATCCCACTGCAACGTAGGGGCTGGGAGTGAATGGGGTCAGAATGGGAATCACCTCTCCCCAGTCTATCCATGCTCCGGGCTTAGTGTCCCGACCTGTTGCCCAGGTCGTCGGGCCGCTTATTCGAGCTTGCTGAAAGCGGGTCAGAGTCCGGCCGGTAAAGTCAAAGCGGCCCCATTCACGCAGGTGAGTGGGGTCGCTTTCCGTTTTCGTCACACCACTAATTGTGCGTTGCGGTTGAAGTACCGCGCTGTACAGAAGAGTCCCAGGCTGATGCTGGAGACTGCTGCAGCCGCCGCCAGCGAGTACATAATCAGAATCTGGTATTTGACTGCCTCGATCGGGCTGGCCCCGGCCAGAATCTGTCCCGTCATCATGCCGGGCAGCTGCACCAGTCCCACCGTTTTGAGCGCATCCACGCTGGGAATCATCGAAGCCCGGACGGCGGCCTTCAGGACCGCCGCAGAGGCCTGCCGGGGCGTTGCACCCAGGCACAGCCACACTTCGACCTCCGCCCGCCTGGCTGTCATTTCGGCCTGAAGGCGGTTCAACAGCAGGCCGGCGTTCACCATCGCGTTGCCGATGACCATGCCGCTGATGGGGATGAGATACTGTGCGGTGAGCGGAATGATTCCAAGCACAACCATCAGCCCGACAGTCGCCACTTCAGCCAGCGCAATGGCCACGAAGGTCCACAGCCGCACACGGGGCAAGCCCTCCCCCTTCTTGCCGGCATGGTGTGCGGCAACGGCAAGCATGACCGTCAGCATTATGCCAATGCCCAGCCAGGAGTCGGTCCCGAACACCCAATTGAGCACGTAGCCCACGGCCAGGAGCTGAACGGCCGCTCGTACGGTGCCCACGAGCAGGTCCCGTTCCAGACCCAGCCGCTGCCACATGGAAACCAGGGCCACAACCAGAACGAATGCCAGCGTGAAGGTGAGCGAAAGAGTGCTCACTGCACCGCCACCTCCCTGATCTGACCGTTTTCCAGCCGGAGCACATGGGCGGCCACCCGCCGGACCTGATCCGCATCGTGCGAGACCCAGACCACAGGCAGGTTCAGGCTGACCAACAGCTGCTCCACCAGCGCCTCAGAGTCCGGGTCCAGCGAGGACGTCACCTCGTCCAGCAGAAGGACTTCGGGCTGCGTAGCCAGCGTCCGGATCAGGGCCACACGCTGCTTCTCGCCACCTGACAGGTCCCGGGCTTGCTTGGTCACAAAGTCGCCGGTAAGCCCGACCCGGCCCAGCCATGCGCCTGGGTCTTCCAGACGCCGGCCACGCAGCCGGGCGCCCGCTTCCAGATTATCGAGCACCGTCCCCGGAAGCATGGTGGGAGTCTGGGGCACCAGGGCCACCCTCCGGCGGAGATCCAGCGGGTCGAGATCGGGTAGGGCCCGTCCGCAGAAGTCGATCTGTCCCCTGCCCGGCTCTTCCAGCCGGTTCAGGAGCCTGAGCAGAGAGCTCTTCCCGGAACCGCTGGACCCCACCAGGCAGGTAATTGCGCCCCCGTGGATGGTCACCGTCGCACCCTGCAGCACCGTCTGCCTCTGACCGTTCTCCCGCCTGTAGTCCAACCACACATCATGTACATCGAATAGGGGGCCGCTGTTGGGCATGGCGATGGCTCCTCGAGATAAGTTCGCGCCTCGGTTGACAGAGCCACAGACGGCACTGCCCTTCGTCTCTAACGGATTACGTTATCGGTATTCGACTATAAACAGTGGCCTTCCCTTCTCAGCCCACCGTTCCAGGCCTGTAGTCGCATGCGCGCACCCGCCGTGGAGAGACTAAGTCGTGCGCGGTTGTATCCAAGGGCGAGAGGAGCGGATGACTTGCAGGCCAAAGGGACACGTACGCAGGCAGGACCCTACCAGCTGTTCTGCCGGCAGTGGGGAACCGCCGGTCCCGTCGTCGTCATGATCCACGGAATCCCGACAAACTCCTATCTGTGGCACACCGTGGCCCCGACCCTTGGCGAGACGTGTCGGGTGATTGCCATTGACCTGCTGGGCTACGGTCAGTCCGATTCGGGCCCGGTGGAAGACCTGACGCTGCCCCGCCAGGGGGAGCACATTCTGGCCCTCCTTGATACGCTCGGCATCGGGCAGGTCCATGTGGTGGGACATGATCTTGGCGGTGGCATCGGCCAGATTCTGGCCCTCCAGCACAGCGATCGCGTGCTCAGCATGGTCGTTACGGATGGAGTCTGCTTCAGCAACTGGCCCCTGCCTCAAGTCGTCGGGATGCGGCGCCCGGCTGCTCCTGCGTTCGAGGCGTCCCCCCTGATTGTGCAAGAGATGCTCAGGATGGGCGTGTTCAAGCCTGAGTCACTGACTGCGGAACTGATGGCTGCCTTCACCCAGCCCGTAGAGATGCCGGGCGGCGCCGAACGACTCCGTAACGCGGCCCTGGCCCTGGAGCACCATCAGACGGAAGCACTGGTCCCCCACCTGCCCTCCCTGCAGCTGCCGGTCACGATTCTCTGGGGACAGCACGACCGCCTCCTGCCGGCTTATTGGGGATGGCGGCTGCGGGACGAGATACCGGGCTCCCATTTTACTCTTATCCCGAATGCTGGCCACTTCATCATGCTGGACCAGCCGATGCTGGTCGCTCAAGAGTTGGCGAATCACCTGCAGCGCGCTGGTCGATGACCTACTCAGAACCCTCGCTGCACCCTATGGTGTGGGGAGGGTTTTTCTCTCTTGAACTTTCGGTCTAGTCATATTTGACGGTACGGTCTACAATGGACCCAGCATTGCTGCACCGCCGGCGCCTTTGTCTCGGGCGCCCCGGGAGCAGTGCGCGGAAGGGGCGCTGTACGATGCTGGACCTGACCGTGGAGAGAGTCTTTACGGAAACCTACCGTCAGTACCGGGATGCACATCCTGCCATTCGGGAGGCCATGTGCCTGAAAGCGCAGTTTCCCGGCTACCTGCGCGGCATTGAGGCCGACGACCTGCTCGCCGGCAGGGTCGCCTACGGCATGGCCGGCTTCTCGCCCCAGGAAGGCTGGGTAAACTTGGCCTATTACATCAAGCGCGACGAGCTGAACCGAACCCTGGCGGCCCCGGGCCTGACGGAGGGGGAGCGGCAGCAGATTCTCGACCTGCTCGACTTCTGGTCGGCCGAATCCACAGCCGTGAAGGTGCGGGCTGCCTTCACGCCGGAACTGGAGGCCGCCTTACCCACCCCGGAGTGGCCGCAGGGGGTCCCTGGCATTGGCTTCCCCATCTACCGGATGCTTGGCGGCTTCCTGGACTTTGACATGCTGGTGCGCATGGGCCTGCCGGGGCTGCGGGCCGAAGTGGAAGCTGCGAGCGCCAGCACCGCCGACCCCGAGGCCAAGCCCCTTTACGAGGCCATGCCGATGGCGCTGGAGACTGTGGCCGACTGTTGCCTATGGTACGCCGACCAGGCCTCGGCGGCCTCCGAGCGCGCACACGCGGCACAACGCCGACAGGAGCTAGCGGCCGCTGCCGGGGCCCTGCGCCACATCAGCCATGCGCGCCCGGAAACCTTCCACCAGGCCCTTCAGCTGGCCTGGCTGTACGCCCTGCTTTCGGGGCACCGGAACTATGGCCGGCTCGACGTCTACCTCGGGGACTTCTACGCGGCGGACCTGGCGGCGGGGCGAATCACCGAGGAGGGCGCTCTGGCCCTGCTTCAGTCCATGTGGCGACTGATCGCGGCCCGCCAGCTGATCTTTGACGGGCGTGTGGTCGTGGGGGGCATGGGCCGCAGGAACCCCGAGAATGCCGACCGCGTGGCCCTGCTGGCCATGGAGGCTTCCCGGACCGTGCTGACCACCGAACCACAGCTGACGCTCAGGTTCCATAAGGAGCAGAACCCTGCGCTTATGGACAAGGCGCTGACGGTGATCGGCGAGGGGCGTACCTACCCCCTGCTCTACAACGATGATGTCAACATACCCGCTGTTGCCCAAGCCTTTGATGTGGGCATGCATGAGGCCGCGCAGTACATGCCGTTCAGCTGCGGGGAGTATGTCCTTGACCACTGCTCCTACCACTCGCCCAATGGCCTGCTCAATCTGTTGATGGCCGTTCAGGCCGTGCTGCACAACGGCCGCGATCCTCTAACGGGTCGACAGGTCGGGCTGGAGACAGGACCTGTAGAGCAGTTTGAGACCTTTGAACAGTTCCTCAGTGCTTACAAGCAGCAGATCGAGTACTTCGTGGGGGCTCTGGCCGACTTTCAGTCCCTGCAGAACCGGATCGCCGGAGAGACGGCGCCCTTCCTTCTGACCAGCTTGCTGTACGACGACTGCATCAAGCGCGGCAGGGGGGTCTTCGCGGGCGGGGTGCGCTATTTCGGCGGCACGCTGGAGTGCTACGGCAATACGAATACGGCGGACAGCCTGTCGGCCATCCGCTCCGTGGTGTATGAGAAAAGGCTGCTCAGTCTGAAGCAGTTGGTCGCCATTTTGGATGCCGATTTTGAGGGCTGCGGAGAGGAGCGGCGCTGGCTGCTGAACGCCCCCAAGTATGGCAACGACGACGTGACGGCCGACGCCATGGCCGCGCTGGTTCATGAGCACGTGTGCGGCTGCATCCGGCAGCAGCGGGAGCGCACCGACCTGCACTCCTACCTTGCCGTCATCATCAACAACTCGGGGAACACGGTGCTGGGCAAGGTGGTAGGTGCGTCGCCCGATGGACGTCGCTCCAGAGCTCCCATGGCGAATGCCAACAACCCCGCTCCCGGGGCCGACCGCAAAGGCCTCACAGCCATGCTCAACTCGCTGGTGAAGATGAACCCGGCCATTCATGCCGGCTCCGTGCAGAACATGAAGTTGAGCAAGGAGCTCTTCGCCACCCGGCGGGAGCAAGTGGAGCACCTGTTGGGGGCGTACTGGGAGAATGGCGGGACCCAGGCCATGATCACCGTTGTCAGCCCCACCGATCTGGAAGCTGCTCTGCGGGAGCCGGAGCGGTATACGCACATATTCGTCCGGGTCGGCGGGTTCAGCGCCCGGTTTGTGGAACTGGACCGTGACGTCCAACTGGAGGTGCTGAGCCGTACGCTATACTAAGTAGGCCGGGGACAGGGCGAGAGCCCTGTCCCCTTCTGTGTGCTCTATGGCCGGCGAATCTGGATCTTCCCATCGATCAGCTCCAGTTTGACTCTGCTGGTGATTCCCGCTTCCGCCAGGAGTTCGCGGGGAATCTGCAGGCGGCCGGCGCTGTCCAGCACCACCTGCTCGTCATGCTCGGGTTCAAGCGCGAGCACCCCGCCGTCTACGGCGCTCCGCCGGACCGACTCTTGCGCGACCTTCCCGTCCCGAATCAGCACGTAGCGGTCCGCAGCCTTGGCCACTGCTCGGTCGTGGGTGACGATGACCACGGTGGTGCCCAGCGAGCGGTTCACGTCCCGGAGAATGCTGAGAATCAGCCCGGCCGTAGCCGTGTCCACCGACCCGGTGGGCTCATCGGCCAGCAGCAGCCGTGGCCTGTTCCCCAGGGCCAGGGCGATGGCCACTCGCTGTTGCTCGCCGCCGGAGAGGCCGGTCAGGCGGTGGTTGGCGCGCGCCTTCAGCCCCACGGCATCCAGCAGGTCCAGGGCAAAGCCCCGGGCTTCCCGCCGGGGTTGCCCGGCCAGGGCCATGGGTAGCTGCACGTTCTCCAGGGCAGTAAGGTACGGCACCAGGTTGCGCGCTGTGTTTTGCCAGACAAAGCCCACCACTTCCCGCTGGAAGCGAACGCGCTCGGCTGCTGTCAGATTGAACAGGTCCAGACCGTCTACCGAGCACCTGCCGGCCGTGGGCGTGTCGAGCCCGCCCAGAATGTTCATCAGGGTCGATTTTCCCGACCCGCTGTTGCCCACAATCGCCAGCACCTCCCCCGCCTCCGCGGTCATGTCCAGCCCCTGCAGGGCGAAGACTTCGGTGCCCGCGACCTTGTAGATCTTCACCAGGCTCTCACACTGAATGAATGGCATTGGCGTTCTCCTCGCACTGCGCTCAGCGGTCTTCACCCAACTTGATCGCCTCGTGCACCCGCAGCCGGGCCAGGGCCCACATGAGCCCCGCAAGTCCCAGGAGGAGCATGACGGTCAGCACCACGTAAAGGCGCAGGCCGTCCACCGGGTCAGTCACCACGGCGAAGGGAGGCGTCTGGCTCTGTGCGCCGGCACCCTGCTGCATGAAGGGGATGAACAGGTGCGCGGCCGCCTGCCCGAGGCCGGTGCCCACCGCCACCCCTGCAGCCACGGCCAGGAGCTGCTCCAGGGCGACCATGCCCATGAGCTGGGGGGCGGAGAGCCCGATGGCCCGCAACACGCCGAACTGCAGCGTGCGGGCTCGGGCGCTCAGGGAGGCATAGAGCAGGAACCCGAGCACGGTCAGGGCGGCCGCCAGCAGGAAACCGCTGGTCAGGCTGCCCAACAGGCCGCCGAACTGCGGGTCCCGGCGGGCCATAATCAGCTGGCTGCGGGTGTCTGCCACCTTGGAGAGAATGATGCGGCGCTCCCGGAGGGTGTCCACCAGCGGCCCGACGCTCGCGCCAGGGTCCATTTTCAGCCAGATCCGATACGGAGCGATGCCCAGTTCACTCTCCACCAGATCCAGGTGGGTGATGAAGAAGGGACCGTCCTGGGGATAGACCGCGGGCCAGTAGTCGACCGTCGCCAGGACCACCAGGGAGACTTCTCGGTCGCGGACAGTCAGCGTGATGCGGTCACCCGTCTTGAGCCGGTTCTCGCCCAGGAAGGCGCTGGAGACCAGCACGCCGTCCGGAACGCCGCCCAGCAGGTTGAGGTACTGGTTCAGGTGGTGAGGCGCCAGATCCCGACGGAACCAGGAGACCCGCCCGAAGTCGGCCGGGTCCACCGCCACCAGTTGGCCCTTGCCAAGCCGCTTACCCCCCGCACCGACCTCCACTTCCTGCGTGCGAACGCGGGCGGCATGCGCCACGCCTGGCAGGCCGTAGTGGATTTGCCACGGCGGCGACACGACCTCCGTCAAGACGGCGCCTGACCCCCCGGGGTCGCGGTGCTCAATGTACTCCCAGACCTCTTCGAGCTGTACGTCGGCCCCGTTGGCGTAGTAGAGGCGGTCGGCCGTGTTCTGCTCCATGGTGCGGGCAGCATCGGCCGAGTACAGGCCCATGCCCACGGTGAGGGTAAGGAGCAGCACCACAGGCGAGTACTGGGCGGAGGCCCGGCCCAACTGCACAAGACTCAGGTGAATCGGCGCGTTGCCCCCCTTGCCGGAGAGCCGGGTCAGAGAGTTCGCCAGACTGGGCAGAATGCGCAGGCAGAGCAGGCCGGCCCCAAAGACGAAGAGCACCGGGCCAAGCACGTGCAGCGGCTCCAGCAGCCGTCCCACCTCTGCAGCTCGCTCGCCCCGCAGAGCCAGCAACACCTCGTGGGAACGCCGCAAGGTGTAATAGCCGTATCCCGCCAACGCCAGGCAGAGAAAGTCCAATCCCCACCGGGCCCAGAGCGGGCGCCGGGACTGGCGGGCACTCTCCTGCTTGTAGGTGACAATCGACTGC
>Ga0196971_1001376_pt1 | contig 11158 bp, 13 predicted proteins | sample S1v_1013CmetaG_FD_148660 | JGI IMG/M metagenome (GOLD analysis project Ga0196971, IMG submission 148660) | Soil microbial communities from Anza Borrego desert, Southern California, United States - S1+v_10-13C | ecosystem: Environmental > Terrestrial > Soil > Desert | place: USA: California... | reverse complement strand
AAGAGCTGGCGGGAGGTGTGGGAAGCGGCGCGGGCCCGGTGAGCTCGTCACTCGTACTTCTCGAGCTCCTGGCGCAGGGCGGCCTCGAGCTCGTCCGGCGTGACCACGACCCCGCTACGTCCGGCCTCGGGAAGACCGCGACGCGCGTGCCCTGCTCGCGCATCCTGGGCAGCAGGTCGCCCAGGAGCGTCTCGAGCTCGATCGCGGAGGGTCCGCGGTCGGCCCAGTCGCCGGTCGCGAGGAGCTACGCGTACTCGCGAGCGCGGCCAGAGCGGGAACGAAGCGGTTTCGGCGTCGTCGCCCATGAGCGCCCACCCGTCGTTCCAGAGCCCCAGGCGATCTCCTCGTCCGCGACCCGCTTCACGAAGTGCTCGTAGCGCGCGGGGCCGTCCAGGCGGAGGACGGCTTCCAGCTCCTTCTGCGTCGTGACACGTGGCATGGGCGGTGGAGGGCCAGTGGTTGGAGCTCGATCGGTCCTTGATCCGACGACGGGAGGCGGAGCGCGCGGGGAGCCTCTTCTCGCCCTCGGGCGCTCAGGCAGCGCCGTCGTCTCGAGCGGCGCGTCGACGCCGGCGCGACCAGATCGTCGCCGTACCGCCGAGCACGCCCAGGCCCCACGCCACGAACTTCGCGACGTCGACCAGCCCGATGCTCTGGAAGGACGCCGGGCGATCCGGTTGCCGGGCCTTCGCCAGCGGCGCGCCCGGCCGGAACCAGTCCAGGGTCGCGCCCTCCTCGAGCGCGATCGCGAGGCGGTCCGCGGGGACGTCGAACCCCCGATCGCCGAACGTCATCGCGAAGGTGGCTTCCCGGAACGCGCTCCGCTCCGCCGGGGCATCCTGGAAGCCGGGCGGGCCGAGACGGCACGGGTTCGGCTCGCTGCCGATGATCCGGGGCTCCGCCGTCGCGCCGCCGTTCGCCACGACGACGGGGAGGTCGCGGAAGAGCTCCTCGAGCAGCGCACCCTTCGCGCCGCTCGCCCCGTACATGAAGGCGGTCCATCGGCCCGTCTTCGGGTCCTTCACGTAGGCGGCCCGCTCACAGGGCGCGTTCCGCCCCTCGTTGCACGTATAGCCCTCGAGCGCCTTCAGCTCTTCCTTCGACAGCGGACCGGTCTTCGCGACCGCACGCTCGCCGCCGGCCTCGCGGACGAGCAGCGTGAACGTCCCGGCGTCATGGGAGATCTTGCACGCGAGCCGTTCATCCCCGCTTCCCGGCGTCCAACCACAGCCAAACAGGAAACAAGCGAGGGCGAGCGCTGCAGTGGGCTTCGGCATGGGTCATTTGTAGCACACTGCAAATCGAGCGAGTCGATCCCCACCCTCGCGCCGCGATGGGGCGCGATAGACTCGCGCTCCGGAGCGAACGAGAGGAGGACGCGTGGCGCACGGCGAACGATCGAGGCTGGGAGCGCGCGTCCCGCGGCTGGCCCCACTGGTGGCGATCGCGGCGTTCGCCACGTGCACGCGCGACGGCACGGTGCGCTACGGGCCGGAGCGTGACGACCGCGCGATGGAGACCATCGCGAGCCGCTGGACCGCCGCCGAGGGACCACGGTGGCGCTCTGCGACGACGTCGCGCGGTCGGATGCCTGGACGCGCGGCGCGGACTCCTGCAGCGTCGACCACGTCGTGCGCGGCGGCGGCCGTGGCGTCGAGCACGCCGAGGATCACGGCGGCGTCGGCTGCGGCGGGTGCCTGTTCGCCAACTTCGCGTACGTCCGGGGCACCCTGCAGCGCGAGGCTGGTGCGCCCGCGCCGATCGCGGGGACCGTCGTCCTGCACGACGGGTACTCCGACGGTCCCTACGCGCTCCCCTACGGCGTGTACGTCGAGTGCAGCACCGCCGGGCAGCCCTGCTCGCTCGACGGAACGATCCGGCGCGACGGCGCGCTCGAGGGCGACCTCACGGTGGGCGTTCCGGGGTCGGCGGACGCGACCACCCTGCACCTCGTCCTGACGCGGACGGGGCCGGCTGCGTGCGATCCGTGAGCGGGCATGCAGGACGCGCGCGACGCCGGGCCGTGGGCCGGGCTGCTCTCCGCGCTCAGCACCGTCGGCGCCGTGGCGGGGACGCTGGGGACGTCGTTCTTCCTCATCGAGCACTGGTCCGTGCGCGGGTCGCTGCTCGAGGGAGGGCTGGCGACCGCCGCGGTGCGTGTGGCGTTGCCGCTCGCCGAACGGCGCGGGGAGCGCGCGCCGCCGGGAGCTTCTTCGGCGCCGTGAGGCGGTGCTGCCGAGGGCATCGGAGGACCCATGGTCCTTTCTTGATGAAAGATCGTGCGAGCCTCGTGACACCGAGGCGTGCCGTCAGACACCCGCAGTAATCTCTGCCCAATCAAGATGCCGCCCGCAGACGCGCAGCTCCGGATCGCCCTCCGCCCGCACCGCACGCACGGCGGCCGCCGCGCGCGGGCAGGGCGGAAGCCGTCCGGTGACGCCGCGGGGGTGACCCACCACGGCCGGCCGGAGCTCGAAGGACCTCTCCCCGTCCACGCCACCCTGCGCGTCCTCGGCCACGTGTGGAACCTGCGCAGCCGGCGCGCGCAGGACGTCGTCGAGGCCGCGCTCCTTTCCGGCCGAGCGGCGTGGCGCGGGTTCCGGGTCGTCCACTACGCCCTGCAGGGCGACCACCTGCACTTCATCGTGGAGGCGTAAGACCTCGCCGTAGCCCGTCGTGACCACCGCCGCGCTGCGAGCGAGGCTCGCGAGCATGGGCGACGTGACAGCGCGGCGGGTGGAGCAGATCCGAGCAGCAGTGCGGGGGCTCGGGAAACGGGGACCGGGCAGGCGGTATCCGGAAGCGGTGAAGCGCGAGGTGCTCGCGTACCTCGCCGAGCGTCGGAAGGCAGGACGCGGGCCAGCGACGGTGGCGGTGGAGCTCGGGATTCCGAAGCGCTCCATCAAGCTTTGGTCCGAGGCACCGCGGCCGACAGGCACCGCCTCGTTCGTGGCGATGACGATGGCGCCGGTCGTGAGCGAGGCGCCGGCGCCCCGCATCGTGGTGCACGGTCCGGCGGGCGTGCGGGTCGAAGGACTCGACGTCGAAACGCTCGCGGATCTCCTCCGGCGGCTCGCGTGATCGGGACAACGCGCCAGGTCGCGGTGCACGCGTACGCGGAGCCGGCGGACATGCGGAAGTCGTTCGATGCGCTCTCGGCGCTCGTACTCCAGGGGCTGGGGCGCGACCCGCTGTGCGGCGACCTGTTCCTCTTCGTCTCGCGGGATCGGCGGCGCGCGAAGGTGCTGTACTGGGACGGCACGGGGCTGTGCGTCTTCGCGAAGCGGCTGGAGCAGGGCCGCTTCACGGCTCCCTGGCGCACGGACGGAAAGACCGCACGGCTCACCGTGAGTGAGCTGGCGCTGCTGCTCGAGGGCAGCGAGCTCGCCGGGAAGGTGACGCTGAGTCCACCTCCATTCGAGGTCCGCTCGACGATTGCGCCAGCCGGTTGACTCGCGGATCGCGCCATGGGAGATACGCGCCGTGGCGCTTCGGCTCGACAACGAGAAGGACATCGAGGTCGTCCGCCAGGCCGCGCTCATCCTGGAGCGCGAGAACCAGCGGCTCGTGCAGCGGAACGTCGAGCTCACCCGCCGACTCCTCCAGGCCGAAGGGCGAGACCCCGCCGCATTGCAGATGGAGATCGCTAGGCTGGAGGCGCAGCTCGCGGCCGCGCGGAAGCGCCTCTTCGGCGACTCCTCCGAGAAACGCGCGAAGCCGGCGACCACGGCGACCGAGCCGGAGCGCGAATCGCAGAAGGGCCACGGCCCGCGGGAGCAGAAGCAGCTGGAGGTCGTCGAGGAGCTTCACGTCCTCGATGAGCCCGACCGCGCCTGCCCGAGCTGCGGCGAGCCGCTCGCGGAGATGGTCGGGCAGTACGAAGAGTCCGACGAGATCGACGTCATCGAGCGGCGCTTCGTGGTGCGCAGGCACAAGCGCCAGAAGTATCGCTGTCGCTGCGGCGGCTGCGTCGAGACCGCACTCGGGCCGCTCAAGCTCCAGGCCGGAGGCCGGTACTCGATCGACTTCGCGATCGCCGTGGCGATCGCGAAGTACCTCGACCACCAGCCGCTCGAGAGGCAGGTGCGGACGATGGCGCGCGAAGGGTGCGTCACCGACTCGCAGACGCTGTGGGACCAGATCGAACGGCTTGCGCGACTGCTCGGGAGCGCGCACGAAGCGCTGCACGTCCACGTGCTCGCGAGCGCCGTCTTGGGGGCGGACGAGACGCGCTGGCGGATGCTCGATCCGAAGGGCCGGGACGTTGGTGCCGCGAAGAATTGGCAGGTGTGGGCGATCGCGGCGCCGAACGCAGTGGTGTACCGGATCGAGGACAGCCGAGGCGCCGATGCCGCGAAGAAGGTGCTCGGCGGCTTCAAGGGCGTCGCGATGACCGACGGCTACGGCGTCTACGAGGCGCTCGCGAAGAAGGGCGAGGGCTTCGTGGTCGCGCACTGCTGGGCGCACGTCCGTCGCAAGTTCATCGAGGCGGAGCCGTTCTTTCCCGAGGCGAAGGTCGCGATCGATCTCGTCGGGGAGCTGTACGAGATCGAGAAGCTCTGCCCCACGGGGCCGCCCGGCGACGAGCTGCGGCGCCAGCTTCGGAACGAGCGCTCGCGAGAGGTGGTCCGCCGGATCCAGGCGTGGGCGCTCGAGACCCACGCGCTTCCGCAGAGCGCTCTCGGGCAGGCGATCGCGTACATGGGCGGCGTGTGGAATGGGCTCGTCCGCTACCTCGACGACCCGCGCGTGCCGATCGACAACAACGCGACCGAGCGCGCGTTGAGGGGCGTCGTCGTGGGCCGGAAGAACCACTACGGCTCGAAGTCGAAGCGCGGAACCGAGGTCGCCGCGATCTTCTACTCGCTCATCGAGAGCGCGAAGCTCGCAGGTGTCGACCCGGCCGCGTACCTACGCGGCGCCGCCGTGGCTGCGCTCCGTGGGGAGCGGGTCCCGCTGCCGCACGAGATCGCCGCCGCGGGGTGATTCCAGTCACACCCGCGTGGCAGGATCGCGCCGTGGACAAGATCTCCGCCGCCATCCTGGACGCTGCCGAGCCCCTCATCTCCGCGCTGCCCGATCACGCGTCGAAGACGGCGCGCGAGGACGCGATCCGCCTCGGCGTCCTGATCTGGAATGCGCTCGTGCTCCAGCAGCTCGGTGACGCCCGGCCCTTCCGAGAGGCGCTCGCTCGATTCCGAGATCTTCCCGAGCCACAAAGCACGGTCATGGCGACGCTCGTGGCGAAGGTCGTCGAGCGCAAGGTGGAGCGGCACGCCGACGATGTGCGGCTCGTGCGCGACTGGAAGCTCACGGAGCACGAGAACGGAGACGCGACGCTCTGGGCCGAGGCCGCTTCGTCGCGCCCGTAGGCAGCGACGGCTCCGATCACATCAAGGCGGGGTGCCGCGAGGACTTACGTGGAGGCCGACGGGAACCGCGCGCTCTCAGAGGGGATGCAGGGGCTCACGGTGCGCCTGGCGAAGGGGCTGAACCGCTTGATGGGGTCCCGCGGAAAGGTCTTCGCGGACCGGTACCACGCGCACGTGCTGCGAACGCCGACCGAGGTCCGGAACGCGCTCGCCTACGTGCTGCAGAATCACCGGAGCCACATGGTGCGGATCGGGAAGGGCTCCGGCGCAGCCAGCCCCGACCCGTTCTCGTCCGCGGCCACGTTCGACGGGTGGCTCGAGGTGGAGCCCGTCGCGATTACGGTGACGTCCGCGGCGGAGACGTGGTTGTTGCGGGAGGGGTGGCGGAGGCGGGGGGCTTTGTCGCTGGCGAGCGTGCCGGGGGGCGGGCGGTGAGTACTCTAGAGGCCGACGGTCGCCGAGTCAGGTATCGCAAATGAAGATGCTCCAACCTTTGCGGGGAAGTCACAGGAGTCCCGCGGACAGCTCACGGAAACAGATCACTCGGCGCCGCCGGGCCTGTAGCGCTCCTTGAAATCCGCAAAGTCCTTTTCAGCCATCGGCCGATGGAGCTCCAGAAAACGCCTCACGTATTCATCAGGCAACCTTAGCGCTTTAAGAAACGACTCGAGGTCTCTGGCGGCTCTTAACGCATTGTACGTCGCCGTCGGCGCGAGCCGGACCTTTGCGTCCTTTGACACGTACGCAAGCATTGGTTCCCGCATGAGGCGGCGGCCCCGCCCCGCCACGATGGCCTGCCTCTCACGCGAGATGATTCGTGACGACTCCTTGGGCTGGAGCTTGCGGATGATGGATTCGTTGTACTTCTTTAAGACGTTGGTGACCTGGGCAAGCTCCGCGACCTGGGTCGACAGACCCTTCAGCTGGGCCTCCGCCTGGCGCCGCGAGAGCTGTTCAGCGAAGAGGCCGGCCCACTGATCGCGAAGCCATTCGGCGATATCATCAAACCTTTCGAAGTCCCTTACAAAATTGTTCGTCCGCTGCGAGATGATGTCCTCGAGCAGCAAAAAGACATTGACGCTGTCGACGTGCGCGTACTTCACGAGCTTAGACTTCTTGTTTAGCTTGAACGTGCGGAACTCAGCCAACACATTCTTCTCAACAAAGATAAATACCGGGATATCCCTCTCTCGCGCAGCGAGGTATTCATTCTTGGTGATGGAGTTGTAAAATGCGTACGCGTCTTCGCGCTTATCGTCCGGAATCTGCTCCGTCGACGCGGCCGACCCGTAGCGACTGCCCACAATAAGCACGAGAATGTGACAGTTGCGTATTTCGGCATAGCACGACTCATCCAGCGGAGCGTCGTGACGAAACGCAATGTCGCCACTCTCAAACAGAACGGCATCGTATCCGAATGACTCGATGAAGGTCTCAAGCCTGTCGCGGATATGGCGCAGATCGTAATACGTGGAGCTGACAAACACGCGAGGTTTGGCCATAATCAACCCACTGGGAGGCGCAGCATTCCATCCCAGTGTCGGCGACACACCTCAGCCGGTCAAGCTTGGTCACCTGCCTCGCACTCCAGTATTTCGCTCGATAGCGCTATCGCAAGGGCACCATCCTCAATCCATCGAGCGCATCCAGCACTGAAGAGCTGGGCAACTCATCAAGGGTGAAGCGTCGAACGATTGCAGATGGCGCGCCGGAGCGAAGCGGTACGACTAAGACGACGAGTTCTCATCTAGCATACGGTTCCCGTATTCGTTGCCCGCCGGCTCACATCATTTGGACCAACAGCATCGGTGGCACGTCTATGTCGGCCCGCAGTGCTCGCCCCACCGATCCAGCACCGCCCCGCTCGACGCGTCCGACGCCCAGCGCGCGAACTTGCCGAGCACGCCCTTCACGTAGCGCGGCGGCGGCGGCTTCCAGGCGGCGCGGCGGCGGGCGAGCTCGTTCTCCGGGACGTTGAGCTGCACCGTCAGCGTGTGCGCGTCGATGGTGACCGAGTCGCCCTCCTCGACGAGCGCGATCGGGCCGCCCTCCGACGCCTCGGGCGTCACGTGGCCGACCACCATGCCCCAGGTCCCGCCGGAGAAGCGGCCGTCGGTCACGAGGCCGACGCTCTCGCCCAGGCCCTGGCCGACGAGCGCGCTCGTGGGCGCGAGCATCTCGGGCATGCCGGGGCCGCCCCGCGGGCCGAGGTAGCGCAGGATCAGCACGTCGCCGGCCCGGATCTTCCGCGCCATGATCGCGGCCAGCGCGGACTGCTCGTCGTCGAAGACGCGCGCGGGGCCGGTGATGGCGGGGTTCTTGAGGCCGGTGATCTTGGCGACGGCGCCGCCGGGGGCGAGGTTCCCGCGGAGGATCGCCAGGTGACCGTGCGGGTAGAGCGCCTCCTCGAGCGGGCGGATCACGTCCTGGCCGGCGGGCGGGACGGACGGGACGTTCGCGAGGTTCTCGGCGACCGTCTTGCCGGTGACCGTCATGCACTCGCCGTGCAGGAGCCCGGCGTCGAGGAGCAGCTTCATCACCTGCGGGATGCCGCCGGCCCGGTGGAGGTCGATGGCGAGGTACTTGCCGGAGGGCTTCAGGTCGCAGATCACCGGCACCCTCCGGCGGACGCGCTCGAAGTCCTCGAGGGTCCACGTCACCTCCGCGGCGTGGGCGATGGCGAGGAAGTGGAGCACGGCGTTGGTCGAGCCGCCGATGGCCATCACCACCGCGATCGCGTTCTCGATCGCCTCGCGCGTCACGATCTGGCGCGCGCGGAGGTCCCGCTTCACGAGCTCGACGAGCGCCTTCCCGGCCTCGCGCGTCGAGGCGAGCTTGTCCTCGTGCGGGTTGGCCATCGTCGAGGAGGACGGGAGGCTCATCCCGAGCGCCTCGAACGCGGAGCTCATCGTGTTGGCGGTGTACATGCCGCCGCACGAGCCGGTGCCCGGGATCGCGCGCCGCTCGATCTCCTGGAAGTCGGTCTCGTTCATGCGGCCCGCCGTGAACTCCCCGACCGCCTCGAACACGCTCACGATGTTGAGGTCGCGGTTCTGGTACCGGCCCGGGAGGATCGTCCCGCCGTAGACGTAGATCGCCGGCACGTCGGCGCGGAGGATGCCCATCATCCCGCCGGGCATGTTCTTGTCGCAGCCGCCCAGCACCAGCACGCCGTCCATCCACTGCCCGCCGACGCAGGTCTCGACGCAGTCGGCGATCACCTCGCGCGACACCAGGCTGTACTTCATGCCCTCGGTGCCCATCGCCATGCCGTCGCTGATCGTCGGCGTGCCGAAGGTCTGCGCCTTCCCGCCGGCGGCCTCGATCCCTTCCACCGCGGCGTCCGCGAGCCGCTGCAGGCCGGCGTTGCACGGGGTGATCGTCGAGTGCGCGTTGGCGACGCCGATGAGCGGCTTCGCGAAGTCCTCGGGCCCGTAGCCGAGGCCGTAGAACATGGAGCGGTTCGGGGCGCGGGCGACGCCCTCGGTGACGTTGGCGGAGCGGCGGTTGGGCTTCATGAGGGCTCCTCGTGTCGCTCGCCCTTCGACAGGCTCAGGGCGAGCGGCCAGGTTTCCCGCTCGTGCTGAGCCTGTCGAAGCACGAGCGGGCGAAGCCCTCTTCTTAACGCCCCCTCCCCCGCGGGACCTCCACGTCCACCGTCCCGTTGCCGCGCCGCACCAGGAGGAAGACGCTCGTCCCTTCCGGGCCGCGGATCGCCTCCACCGCGCCCCCCGGCCCGAGCTCCGCGATCGGACGCCCATCGATCTCCAGGAGCTGATCGCCCGGCACGAGCCCGCTCGCCTCGGCAGGCGTCCCCGGCCGGAAGCCGCCCACGACGATCTCGTCCCCCTGCGGCTGGAGCACGGCGCCGATGCCCACCGGCTGGACCGGCCCGGCGTCGCCCTCCTGCTGCGGGCGCAGGTCCAGGGTGACGGGCCCGGTCACGTCGTTCGGCGCCACCGGCACCACGCGCGAGAAGCTCGTGTGGTGGCCGGCGGCGTTCACCACGACCCGCACCTGCTCCGGGAGTCCGCTCAGCGTGAACGTGCCGTCGGGCGCCGTGGTGGTCTCGGCGATGGTGGTGTTGGGCGGGATGAAGTCGATCACTTCGACGGGGACCGCCTCGGCCGACACGTGCGCGTTCGCGAGCGGCGCGCCAGTGACCTCGTCGCGCACCAGTCCGCGGAGCGCCCCGCCGGCCGCGAGCGCCACCTCGATCTCGGCGGCCCGAGGCGGCGCCGGCACCTGGACGCGGACCGGGTCGGACGGCGCCCTGCCCGGGGCGAGCACCACGAGCATGCTCTCGCCGACCTCGAGCTCGTCGAGGGTGAAGCAGCCCGAGGGATCGGCGACCGAGAGCTGGACGTCGGGATCGCTCCGCCAGCCGTTCGAGCTGAAGTAGGCGTGGACCGTGTACGGCGCGACGGGCGCGGCGGTCGTCGCGTCCCGCACGCACCCGCGCAGCCGGCCCCCGCCCGCGAGCGCGATCTTCACCTCGCGCCCGCCCGGGATGACGCGCCCGACCTCGCCCGGCTGGTACCCCTCCGCGCGCGCGCGGAGCAGGTGCGGCGAGCGATCGAGCTCGTCGATCCGGAACCGCCCGTCGGCGTCGGTCACCGTCTGCGCGACCGGCGTGCCCGCGTACGCCCAGCCGTGCGTCCGGCCCGCCTCCACCAGCGCGCCGGGGATCGGCTGCCCGTCGGGCCCGACCACCCGCCCCGCGAGCGCCGCCTTCTGCGGCTCCGGGCCCGACCACGCCGCGCCGAGGGTGATCCGGATGTGCCCGTCGACCAGCGCGTGGAGGTCCACCCGGGCGTGGCCGGGGTAGTAGCCCTGCCTCCGCGCCTCGAGCACCGAGCCCTGCGGCGCCGCCGCCCGGAACGCGCCGCGCGCGTCGGCGACCCAGCGGCCCGGGATGGTGATCAGCACCGCCTTGCCGCCGCCCGAACCGCGGAGGACCACCTCCGCGCCCGGCACCGGCGCGCCGTCCTCGTCCACCACGAGGCCGTCGATCTCGGTCGCCGGCGCGAGGAAAACCTCCAGCCCGCGCACGTGCTTCCCGGGCGCCGCGTCGAGCTGGACCGGGCTGAAGCCCCACTCCGGCGCGAACGGGAAGTGACCCGGCGCGCTCGCGGTGGCGAGGAGCCAGCGCCCCGCCGCGGGCGGCTGGAAGAAGAAGACGCCGTCCGGCCCGGCCCGCACCGAGGCCGCGACGCCGCCGCGGGAGAAGGTGAGCTCCGCGTCCGGGATCGGCGCCGCGGTGGTCGCGCCGAGGACGCGCCCCTCGAACGTGCCCGGCGAGAGGTTCCGCAGCCGCTCGAACCGCTGCGCCCCGGGTCGCACCGGGAGCGCCGCAGAGGGCGGCGCCTCGACCGCCGGCGCCGCAGGCGGGGGCTCGGGCGCACGCCGCTCGCCGCGGAGGAGGAGCACGATCGCGAGGAGCGCGACGAGGACGGGCACGGCGAGCGCGGCGAGGCGGGCGCGCTTCATGAACGGATCGTAGCGCAGCCGGAGGGAGCTGGGCAGCGGCACGCGGGGCCGGCGCGAGCTCCACGGGTTACCCCGAGGTCACCGGGGCACCCCGGACGACCCAGAAACGGCACCGACACCGCTCACCCTTCGACAGGCTCAGGGTGAGCGGACTCGCGCGACAGCCCACCTGAGCGGACTCGCGCTCCACGGCGTGGGCACGTCCGCTCGGGCTGAGCCTGTCGAAGCACGAGGTGGCGGATCCCCGTCACGCTCCGCCCGGCTTCCCGTCCAGCGGCAACCCCATCGCGTCGGCG
>Ga0196971_1001375_pt1 | contig 11163 bp, 7 predicted proteins | sample S1v_1013CmetaG_FD_148660 | JGI IMG/M metagenome (GOLD analysis project Ga0196971, IMG submission 148660) | Soil microbial communities from Anza Borrego desert, Southern California, United States - S1+v_10-13C | ecosystem: Environmental > Terrestrial > Soil > Desert | place: USA: California... | reverse complement strand
AGCTGGCGTCCATACTGTGTGAGATTGCTTGGGCTTGCGTGGACCGTTGCTCCCCACGTGTGCATCAGCATGCGGCGGTAAGGTTTGTGGTCGTAGCTGACCTTGACCATGTAGACATTGCATTCAAGGCCGAAGAGGCTGCAGGCGAACGCGAGCGATGCGCCCCACTGCCCTGCCCCGGTTTCGGTCGCCAGCCGTTTGGTCCCGGCGATTTTGTTGAAATATGCCTGCGGGACGGAAGTATTCACCTTATGGCTGCCAGCGGGGCTGACACCTTCGTACTTGTAATAGATATGGGCGGGAGTATTCAGCGCGCGCTCCAGCCGCACCGCCCGCAACAGCGGTGTCGGCCGCCATAATGCATAGATTTCACGAACCGGCTCAGGGATCTCGATCCGCGGTTCAACACTGACTTCCTGTTCGATCAGGTTGGCCGGAAAAATGGCTTCGAGCCCCTGCGGCGGCATCGGTTCACGCGTTGCCGGATGCAAGGGTGGCGGCATCGGTTCAGGGTAGTCGGCGAGCAGATTGTACCATGTTTTGGGAATGTCCGACTGCGTGAGATCAAATCGCGTTTGCATGTCAAAATAGCCCCGAATGGCGGCTTGCAGGATTCTGGAGAATTCCCCCGGAGGCGTCACTAGACACTTTTTGTCCGTATGGCCAAGATTTGTCTTCCGGCGTGTTGCCTGATTCGCCTTGCAGCACGGTGCCGCGGTTTGTAGAGTGGCGCCGCCCTATGGCAGCTATCGGTCGATTCCAAAAAGGCGACGAGATATTCTACGCGAAGGCTGTGGATGGGGAACTGTTCAGGGTACGGGGAGATGTATTCGGCTCACCTTCATTTGATCGCAAGCCCACTCCGCTGAAAGGCGTGCGCACCTTGACCCCCGTTGTGCCATCGAAGGTCATCGCGATCGGGCTGAATTACGCGGATCACGCCCGCGAGCTTCAGCAAGCCGTTCCCAAGGAACCCCTCTTCTGGCTGAAGGCAACCACATCGCTCATTCCTGACGGGGGCAAGATCGAAGTTCCGTTTCAGAATCATCGAACGGATTTCGAGGCCGAACTCTGCATCGTGATAGGACGCCGTGTTCGAAACGTAACACCTGCCGCCGCCGCGCGTTACATCTTTGGTTACACCTGCGCCCAGGATATCAGCGATCGCACCATTCAAAATGCCGAGAGCCAGTGGACGCGCTGCAAGTCATTTGACACCTTCACGCCGCTCGGGCCGTATGTGGAAACGAAGATCGATCCGCATGACCTGACCATTCAATTATTCCAAAACGGCCAACTCCGCCAAAATTCGAACACCAACCAATTGATCTTCAATTGTTACGACATCGTGAGCTTCGTCTCCACGAACATGACGCTGTTGCCAGGGGACGTCATCCTGACGGGCACGCCGTCAGGTGTGGGCCCAATCGAATCGGGGGACCGCCTCGAGGTGAGAATTCAGGGGCTTGCGCCCCTGGTGAATACGGTCAAGTAACCGGGATCTACTTCGCAGACGGTGAATTGCTTCGCTGCAGTTGTTGCTGCTGCTGTTGCATCTTCTTCACGTCTTCAGCCTTGATCACTTCGATCTTCGCGCCTTTATCCAACTCTTCCTTCGATGGCACTTTGATGATGTCGCTTGTCAACGGCTGAGGCGCTTCGAAGCTGACGAGTTCGAGGTCATACACAACGACACTCCCGGGTTCCACATTCGGCGCGCCCATGTCGCCGAAGGCCAGGGAGGGCGGAAGGAACAGCTGCCACTTTCCGCCAGCCTTCATTTTTTGGAGCGCCTCCCGCACACCTGCGAGCGGGTAGTGCTTGAGAACGGTTTGCATCGGCTGCCCGCGCCGCGTGGAGCTGTCGATTTCCTTGCCATCAATCGTTTTTGCCGTGTAGTTGAAAGTGACGACGTCGTCGGGCCGGGGCGATTCCCCGTCGCCTTCCGCGACCACCTGGTATTGCGCTTCACCGCTGGATCCATCCGGGGCGCTTGCGGCGAGGGTGCGAATGCCGGCCTTTTGCTTGTTCTCGGCGAGGAACTTCTCCGATGCGGCCCGGTTTTTATCCGCCAGTTGCTGGCGTTCCTGATCACGCTTCGCGCGAAGTTCCTGCTGGTGCGCCATGATTGTTTGTTGCGCCTCCTGCTCGGTCATCTTCAATTCGGCACCAGAGAGAACCTCTTTGATGGCACGGCTGACAATTTCCGGATCCACTTCAAAACCAGCGCGTTTGATGCTGGATCCAATGCTCATGCCAATGCTGTAGCTGAGTTTCTCGCTGGAGTTTGTGGATGCGGCGGGAACGTCGGCGGCGTTGCAGAGAGTGGCAGCCAGGACAACAGAAACACCTAAACACTTCGAAAGTCCGGATTTCATATGGATTGGATGGGTAATTGAATGGCTCTTCCTTATCGGAAACGCCCAACAGAGGCAAGCGTTGCGATTGCGCGCGCGCGGACCGCCGCTCGCGGGTCCGCCTTGCCTCGAGCGGCGAACTGTAGGATGTTCCGCGGACCTGTTTACAAACTATGGAATCATTGCCAACGGTCATTCTTAAACCCGGCGAAGCGGATCGCATCGTGGCCGGACATCCCTGGGTCTACCAATCCTCCATCCTGCGCATGACGGCGCAGGCCGGCGACGGCGAACTCGTCCAGGTGAAGGATCATCGCCAGCGACTGCTCGGCGCAGGTTTCTTCAATTCGCGATCGCGCATTCACGTGCGCATTCTCGCTCCCGATCGCATCACGGTGGACGAATCCTTCTTTCAACAACGGTTTGATGATGCCATGGCTGTTCGGGCGCGGCACATGCCCGAGGCCACGTCGTTCCGCGTTGTGAACGCAGAAAGCGACTTCCTCAGCGGTCTGATTGTCGACAAATACGACGATGTGCTCGTCCTGCAAATCTCCGCGCTCGGCATGGATAAGCGGAAGCAAATGATCGTGAACGTGCTGAAGCGCATGTTTTCTCCGCGCGCCATTCTCGAACGGAGCGATGTTGCATCACGGAAGTTCGAGGGGTTGACGGAGTCGAACGGAATTCTGGATGGCGAGTTATCCGGAAAGGTCCGCGTGAATCTCAATGGTTTGTCGTTCGAAACGGATCTTCTCACCGGGCATAAGACCGGGATGTATCTCGATCAGCAGACGAGCTATAAAGCCGTCGCGCGGTTTGCAAAAGGCGGGCACGTCCTGGATTGCTTCAGCTTCGTCGGCGGCTTCGGTCTGCATGCCGCAAGCGCGGGCGCCGCTCACGTCCATCTTCTGGATCAAAGTGAAGACGCTGTCGCCGCCGCCCGCCACAATGCCGAAATCAATGGCCTAACAGGCAAGATTTCCCTCGAAGTCACCAACGTCTTCGACTGGCTGAAGGCGCAGACCAAGACCGGGACGAACGAGAAGCTCGTTCCGAAGTTTGACCTCATCATCCTCGATCCGCCGTCATTCACGCGAAACCGCGCGTCCGTGCCCGATGCCTTGCGTGGTTACAAGGAGATTCACTTGCGCGCGCTGAAGTTGCTGCGCCCGGGGGGCACGCTCGCGACCTTCTGTTGTTCGCATCACGTGGATGCCAGCCTGTTCCAGGACACCGTCCTGTCGGCCGCATACGACGCGCACAAAATCCTGCGGCGCGTGGCGACGTATTCGCAATCGCCGGATCACCCCATCATTCCGATGATTCCCGAAACGGAATACCTGAAGGGCTTCGCTTTTGAAGTTGTGAGGTAAACGGATTCACGGCGCGGCAGCGAGGATGTGCCGCCGCGCCGTTTGCGAAGAGTGCGAAAAGCAGGCTACTTCGTCTCGGCGTTCTGTTCGGTGGCCGGTTTGGCTCCCAGTTTCTTCAAGGCTGCCTCGGGAACTTCGACTTTGGTTGTTCCCACCGCTTTGATGTCGAACGTGCGGGTCATCTCAAAATCCTGCTCATCGCCGCCAAACGAAACGAGGCCCTTCAGGTGCGACTCAAATTTCGTCAGCGCTCCGTCCTTGAGCCAAAACTTGATGGATCCCTTGGCGTCCTTCGGCGCAGGCGCGCCAGTCTCGCGGCCAAAGTGAAGCAGTGCCGTGGCGCCTTCGCTCGTGTAGTCCGATGTAAGCACATCCCCTTCGGCTTTTAATTCCCTGGCCTTTGCCAGCATGTTGGTGGCTTCACGAGCCGCCGTCCCATTGCGCACAATCCAGCCTGCCATCATCGCGGGAAAACCTTCCAGCTCACCCGGAAGCCGCCAATCACCGTCCTGCTTCATTACAATGTTCGTCCCCTTGAACGCGACCTCCATGGTGTTGTCGCCGACGTCCTGGCGAATCAGTGTATAGCCGCCCTTCTCTGTCCTGGCCTCGACAGGTCCGGGTTCAAATGGCGAATTCGGCAGCTTGGTTGTCGTCGTCCAGCTGTAATTCGGGGCAGCCTCGAGCTTGCTGATTGCAGCCGTGACTTTTGCCGCGTCCGCGTTTTCTGCGGCATGGGCCGAAATGCCCGCCATCACGGCGAATGCGAGGAGGATTGTGCTTTTCATAGAAGTTGAGTTGCAGAGATTGGGTACAGTTTTCGTCCGTTGTCATCACTAAAGACCGAAAAGCTGGAAATTTGTTTCAAAGATTCCATCGAAACGGAGGCTCTGCCCGCGGCTGTGCGCATATGCACTTGATTTGACGAACATCGCTTTTAACTTCCCCGGATGTCAGATTCAGAAAGTTCGGCTTTTTCCGATTCCCTGGCGCATCCGGACAGTTTTGTTCGACGCCATATCGGCCCCTCTGCGGAGGACACCCGCGAAATGCTCAACCTGTTGGGCTACAACGATCTTGATCAACTTGTCGACGCCGCTGTGCCCAGGCAGATCCGTCTCACACAGCGGTTGAATCTGCCGCGCCCGCGAACCGAGCATGCCGCGCTCGCCGATCTGAAAAGCATTGCCGCGCAGAACCAGGTATTTCGTTCCTTCATCGGGATGGGCTTCCATGATTGTATCACGCCGCCCGTCATACAGCGCAACGTGCTGGAAAATCCGGGCTGGTACACGCAGTACACCCCGTACCAGGCAGAAATCTCGCAGGGCCGCCTGGAATCGTTGCTGAACTTCCAAACCATGGTCGCGGAACTGACGGGCATGCATATCGCCAACGCCTCGCTGCTCGACGAAGCCACCGCATGCGCTGAAGCGATGACCCTCTCCCAGGCGCTGAAGGATGGGCGGAATACATTCTTCGTGTCGGACGCGTGTCATCCGCAAAACATCGAAGTGGTTCAAACACGCGCGCGAGCGCTAGGCATCGAAGTGATCGTGGGCAGTCATGACCAATTTGTTTTCCATGACCAGGTGTTTGGCGCGCTGGTGCAATATCCTGACACGTTCGGTGTCATCCATGATTTCAGCGCGTTCGCGGAGAAGGCACACGCAGCGGGCGCAATGCTGACGGTTGCCGCAGATCTCCTGGCGCTGACATTGATCACGCCGCCAGGCGAGTTCGGGGCGGACATCGCCGTGGGCAACGCTCAACGTTTCGGCGTTCCGCTCGGATATGGCGGGCCCCACGCAGCGTTCCTTTCAACGAAGGATGCTTTCAAACGCATGCTGCCGGGGCGTCTTGTTGGTGTGTCGAAGGACTCCCGCGGGCGGCCGGCCCTGCGCCTGACGCTCCAGACGCGCGAACAGCACATTCGACGTGAAAAGGCGACCAGCAACATCTGCACAGCACAGGCGCTGCTCGCGAACATGGCAGCCTTGTACGCGGTGTATCATGGCCCCGAGGGATTGAAGAAAATTGCGAAACGTGTCCATGCTCTCACCGCTTTGTTCGTGGCCGGTTCGCAACAGCTCGGTTTCACCATCCCGCCGGCGCGGCGATTCGACACAGTAACGATCAATGCTGGAAAGGAGCGCGCGGCAGAGATTTTGCAAATCGCGAAGGCACATCGAATCAACTTGCGCCTGGTCGATGAGGGCGCGATTGGCATTGCGCTGGATGAAACAACGCGCGTCGAGGATATCGCGGAACTGCTGCAGGTATTCAATCACGACAAGACATTCCGCCTCGACCTGCGGGATCTCGCGCCAGGTTCGCAACCCGAAATTCACAACCGAAAATCCACGTTCCTCCAGCATCCGGTTTTCAACCGATACCACTCGGAAACCGAAATGCTGCGTTACATCAAGCGGCTGGAATCGCGCGATCTCTCCCTGACCGCATCCATGATCCCGCTGGGTTCGTGCACGATGAAGCTGAACGCCACAGCCGAAATGTTTCCCGTTTCATGGCCTGAGTTTTCAAGGATTCATCCGTTCGCGCCCCTGGAACAAACACGCGGTTACCAGGAGCTGTTCAAGCAGCTCGAGAGCTGGCTCGCCGAATGCACAGGCTTTGCCGGAATTTCTCTCCAGCCGAATGCGGGGTCCCAGGGCGAATACGCTGGCTTGCTCGTGATTCGGGCTTACCACGAGTCGCGTGGCGAAACGCATCGGACCATCTGCCTCATTCCCACCTCCGCCCACGGAACAAACCCTGCCAGCGCCGCCATGGCCGGGATGAAAATTGTGGCAGTCGCTTGCGACAAGGATGGAAACATCGATGTCTCCGATCTGCGCGGCAAAGCCGAAATGCATCGGAACGCCCTTTCCTGCCTGATGATTACGTATCCGAGCACCCACGGCGTTTTCGAGGGAAGCATTCGGGAGATTTGTGAAATCGTGCACGCGGCGGGTGGGCAGGTTTACATGGATGGCGCGAACATGAACGCGCAGTTGGGCCTCACAAGCCCGGGATTCATCGGCGCGGACGTCTGCCATCTCAACCTGCACAAGACGTTCTGCATTCCGCACGGCGGTGGCGGGCCAGGTGTGGGCCCGATCGGTGTGGCAAGACATCTCGTTCCATTCCTGCCGGGCCATTCGGTGATCTCTCCCCATTCGGCAGACGACAATCATCAGGTCGCGATTGGCGCCGTCAGCGCTGCGCCCTGGGGAAGCGCCAGCATCCTGCCGATTTCGTGGATGTATATCGCAATGATGGGCGGAACTGGACTCACGGATGCCACGAAGTTTGCGATCCTCAATGCCAACTACATTGCCCGGCGGCTGGAGAATAATTTCCCCACGCTCTATCGGAGCAATGGCCTGGTTGCGCACGAGTGCATCCTCGACCTGCGCGCGTTCAAGGGAGTCACTGCCGAGGACGTGGCCAAGCGCCTCATGGACTACGGTTTTCACGCACCAACGCTTTCCTGGCCCGTGGCGGGAACGCTGATGGTGGAACCAACGGAGAGCGAATCGAAGTTCGAGCTGGACCGGTTTTGCGACGCGATGATTTCGATTCACGAAGAAATGAAAGCCGTGGAAAGCGGCAGCGTGGACGCCAGGAACAATGTGCTGAAAGGTGCGCCGCACACGGCGGATATCATTGCGAGCGACAATTGGAATCGGCCCTACACTCGCGAGCAGGCTGCGTTTCCGGTGAAGAGTCTTCGGGACTACAAATTCTGGCCGCACGTGGGCCGAGTGGACAATGTGTTCGGCGATCGGAACCCGATCTGTTCGTGCGTGGGTATGGACGAGTACCAGGCTTGAGCGGCCCGCGCTCCGAAACGCGGCGTTCACGCCGCTTCAACGCTGGGCACTGAGATCGGCGTGGGCAAGTACCACACGTCCCGCATGTTTCCCGCTGAAGCAGGCTGAAGCCTGCGCTTCGAGCGCAAGCCGGCGATCTCTTCTACCGCAGTTGCGCCTGGATGGACATCAGTTCCGAACGATGCTCGGCATCGACGTGTTCCATGCGATTCGCGCGGCGATACCAATAACGCGCATTTGCAGTATCCCCTTCTATCTTGTGCAGCACGGCATGAATCCAGGCGGCCGTTGCGTCATCCTCGAGACCTTGCACAATGGTGTGCGCGTCTTCCCATTTCCCTGCGAGAGCGAGGTCAATCGCGCGCAGCAACTCCTGATGCGATGAGTTCATGGCCTCCTTTTAAAACACCGAACGCGTCCACAGCAACCTTCATCCCCTGCCTGTGTCCCACCTGGATATCGCAGGCGTCAGGGCAGCATTCTGGACGGGATATTGTTGACGCTTCGATTAGGAATTCGAACCAGCACCGGTGAAAGCTTCCTGCCGCCCGGCAGCAGCCTGGCATCCCTGCGGCCGACAATAGAGCCGTCCCAATCGCGATCCATTCGAACAGGGACCCGCTTCCAGCACGCGAACTCGTCGCTTGCACCTCGCGAGTATCCCCGTTGGTAACCGCTCGACCAACAAGCCCACAAAAGCCCAGCCAAAAACAGCAGGCTGAAGCATACGGTTGTCGCTTTCATGATGATTTCACTTTCACAATTGATTGCGCTCGGCGCGGTTTGGGGAGTCACTTTGCTGCAGCGTCAGAATCTCTAGTTGTTTCTGAGCACCCCGCCCTTCCCGCTCGCGGATTTCGCGCGGATAGGATCGATGCCGGCGGCGGCGCGAGCCGGATTTGTCGGGCAGAGTCAGGATAACCACGATCAGGATGAGCGGCATCATGATCATTCCAAAAACAATCAGCATGGGAGCGGCCAGGAAGATCAGCCGCACAAACGGCACAAACAGGATCGCCAATGGCATCACCGCTATAAAGATTAGCCCCTCGCTCCAGGCTTTCGCTTTCAGCCACCACCAGCACCCGCAAATCACGGAAACGTAACCCGCGAGAAAGACAAAAATGCCAAGCGCCTGTTGATCGTCGGACCGCTCGAACAATCCGAGCCAGACAAGTTGCAACACAACTCCGGCAGCCACGCCAAACAACCCGAAGTAAACGCCGATGACTGCGTTTCGACGGCAGCGTGTGAAATGATCGATTTCGGAATGGCGGCCGCGCGACGCCTTTTTCCCACCAGAGGAACTCGCACCTTTCAAATGGCGATACAACCAGATGAGAATGCATACGATCGCGATGGCGCCAAAGGCTGCAAAGCCGATCCGTGTGTGCGCGCGGGAGACCAATCCCCAGACATCTTCGTAGCGAGCCTGCCAATCGCTTCCGAATTCGCGTCGATACGACAGCTCACGCGATACTTCGGCCCAAATCGTTATGACGCACATGAGCAAGCCCACGCCGACGAATGCCATGATGAAAATCAGAACCCTGACCGTAGCGAAGAATGCGTACCCGTTCATGGAATTTTGGCCTCGGGCGGTTGTTTCCCGCCTCCGTCGATTTGATTTGTAGACAGGTTTCGATTTCCCTGCGAGAAAAACCTTCCATGGGCAGGAGCTTACGAAGGTGCTGCGCCCAGGAAGGCGTTAGTGGGCGCGAATGCGGAACACGCGGAGCGACTCCAGGGAGTCGACGGGAACTTCCCGGCGAAATCCGCCGCTTCCATCAAAAAGATTTGTTTCCAGCGGAATCCAGTCACTTAGCGGCAATGCGAGATTGGTCGCCGTCAGCAGATAATAAGTTCCCCCCGGTGCGCCGCCCGCCGCAGTCAGCACGATGTTTCCGTTCGTCCGTCCAATGCTGTTGAATGTCACTGCGGTGGCCGCCGCCACGCTGATGATTCCAGAGGTGTGCAGTGCGTTGGTGTTCCACGCCAGGCCGGCTCCAAGTGCGGGAAGTTGTATGGAGTCGAACACGCCAACCATGGCGCCAGCCTCGAACAATTGGAATTGCTGACCAGCGGCGAAGAGGGCCGGGTCAATGTTCGTTACGACCAGCGTCCCTCCGAAGATCAATGTGGCATCGACGAAGATCAAATCGCGCGCACCGTCAGCAGAGCGCACGTCCATCAAGATCGTGCTGCCGGCGTCAAGGGTGAGCGAATGATCGAATGTCAGTGTTCCAACGCCGTTGCTGCCAGGCTTCGCAAACGCGCCATTGCCCAGTTCAAACGCGCCGTTCACCACGCCGTCGCCTTCGATGGAACGCCCGGCATCCAAAACGAATGTGCCGCCCATCGCGACATCCAGCACCGCGCCAGCCGCTACATGCAAGACGCCGGCGTCTGCAAGAGCGCTCGAAGCCGCGGCCTTCAACCTGCCTTCAAGAATATGGACCGGCCCGTTGAAAGAGTTAACACCACTGAGAGTTACCGCACCTGAGCCGATCTTGGTCAGCCCGCCATCCGGCGCCGCGCCCAACGCGGGATCGCGGGTCAGCGCCTGCGAGATTCCGATGTCGAAGCCGTTATCGTCAATGCGCGCACCGCCCGTTTGCACGAGCGCGCGCTGGTTCGCGAATGCAGGCAGGAAATCACCGTGCGGCCCCCCCGCCTGCAACCAGCCACCGTTGAATTGAATGGTGTTGGTGTGGGTGCGGGTCTTGGTAAAGCTGCCTACCGTCAGCGCTCCGCCGTTCAGCCGCAAAGTAGTTGCGGCGTTCGCGCGATTCACATTATGCAGGTCGAAACTGTTTGCACCCGTGGAAAGCGCAGCATTGTTCTGAAGCGTGAGCGTCACCGAACCGCCCTGCCGCCCGCCGCCCATTGAGCAGACACCCAACTCAAGCACCGCGTTGTCGCGAATCGTGATGTTGGCGCTGCGATTGCCATCGGTGCTGTCCCGCCCGAGCGCCGTGGCTGCGCCCGTCGCGCTGACGACAGCGTTCGACGCGAAGTGAACCGCCCCGCGCGGAACGATGAAGTTGCGCGATCCCTGATGCGCGGCACCCGTGAAAACGAACGTTCCGCCATCGCTGCCAGGGCGCCAGGAGCCGCCCCCCAGGACGGTGATGTTCCCTGCCCACACACCCACGCCACTTTCCGCCCGCATCCCTAAATCTGTGGTGGCGCTGGTCAGGATAAAGTCGTTTGTGATCACGACATCCGGCCCGATGTATACGAGTCCTGAGCTGCTGTTGGTCACGGGCCCGAATCCCGCGGCGCTGCTGCTTGCAAATCGCAGGTTGCCGGAAGTGATGTTGATTCCACCCGTGAATGTGTTGTTTCCGCTGAGGGTCAGCGTGATTCCAGAGCTGCCCGTCAGCAAGCGGCCGGGTCCACCGATCGATCCGGAATAGGTCATTGCTCCAGCCGGTCGAAGCGCCACAACTGCGTTATTCGTGATGTCTCCCGCGGGAACACCGCCGTTGAATTCCAGCGTGCCCGATTCGACAATCGTCAGGTTGGTGTAGCTCTGGCTTCCGCTCAAGGTCAGCGCGCCCGCTCCTGTTTTGATAAACGTCCCAGAACCGC